>Ga0315288_10002092_pt1 | contig 25828 bp, 24 predicted proteins | sample YL17G11_20_MG_FD_203454 | JGI IMG/M metagenome (GOLD analysis project Ga0315288, IMG submission 203454) | Sediment microbial communities from Yellowstone Lake, YNP, Wyoming, USA - YL17G11_20 | ecosystem: Environmental > Aquatic > Freshwater > Lake > Sediment | place: USA: Wyoming | collected... | reverse complement strand
AGGGCTGGGACGCTAGCCGGATGTTCTAGGCACTGTGGCTCACGGCCGGGACGGCCGTGCCACATGTCACAGCCACCGGTAGGGCAGCGGGTTCTCGAAGAAGAGGACCTTGAGGCGGGGGAAGGCCTCGGCCAACTGTTGGGAGAGGATGCGCAGCCCCGGGTTCTCGCTGACCGAGTGGCCGGTCTCGATGAAGGGCAGGTCGGAATCGAGCGCGAAGCGCATGGCGATGTCGTCGCTCTCGCCGCCGATGGCGACGTCGGCGCCGTTCTCCAGGATCTTCTGCAGGAAGCCGACGTTGGAATAGAGCCCCAGGCCGCCCCAGGCCAAGCCCACGCGGCTCACCACCTTGTCGAGGTCGCCCGCCACGCGGATCGTCTCCAGGCCCATCGCCTGCTTGGCGCGGTCGGCGAGTCTGCGCACGGTGGTGGGCTCGATCGCGAAGACGCGGTAGAACCCCTCGCCGCGCGAGACCTCGCCCAGGCCGAGCAGGCGGGCGAACTCGTCGAAGATGCAGATGGTGTCGGCGGACCAGTGCGACCGGAAGAGGGCGATGCGATGGGCATCGAGGATCTCGCGGCGGGCGCGGTTGGGGACCCACTCATATTGGCGCTGGGAGTCGTCGGGCTGGAAGGTGGCCTCGTGCGCGATCACCAGGTTGCAGCCGTGGTCGGCGGCGAAGCGCAGCGCGGGGACGGTGGCCATCCAGCAGATGACGACGCCGGCGACCTCGGCCTCCGGGTCGCCGTACTGGAACCCCTCCTCGCCGCTGAGTTGGGGCACCTGGTCCTCGATGAAATGGACGACGTCGCGGGCGGTCATGGCGGTCTCTTTGGCCCAGATCCTTCACTCCGTTCAGGATGACAGTCTGGGCGCACGCCGTGCGCCCCTACCCCTGAGTCAGCGCGCGCAGGGCGCGGACGGTCTGCTGGCCGGCGGACTCGAGCAGGTTCTCGTCGGTGGAGCAGAGCAGGCAGCGCATCCCGCGCTCGACCCAGGGCTTCCACGCCTCGACGCTCCCCAGGTGCGCGCCCGCGGCCACGCCGCGCCGCTCGCAGCCCTGGATCACGCGCTGCATCGCCTCGACCATCTTGGGGTGCTCGAACTGGCCCGGCACGCCCAGTGAGATCGAGAGATCCGCCGGCCCGATGAGGGCGACATCCACGCCGGGCACCGACACCAGGTCGTCAATGGCCTCGACCGCGACGGCGCTCTCGATCTGGATGATGATCAGCGTGTTGTCGTTCACGTGGGCGATGGCCTCGGGCATGGCGACGGGCTGGCGGTCGGTGTGGATGGCGCGCAGGCCGTAGCCGCGGCGGCCCAGCGGCGGGTATTTCACCGCGGCCACGATGCGCTCGACCTGCTCGCGCGTCTCGACGCGGGGCACCATCACGCCCTCGGCGCCGGCATCCAGGGTGCGGGCGATGAGGTGGTAGTCGGAGTCGGGGACGCGCACCGCCAGCACCAGCCCCGTGGGGCGCGCGGCGACGATGATCTGGAGGTTGCTCTCGAGGGTGAAGGCGCCGTGCTCGTTGTCAATGACCACGAAGTCGAATCCGGCGGCGGCGAGGATGCGGCCGATCTCGGGCTCGGCAAACTGGGCGATCATGGTGCCGATGGCATGGCCCCCGGCGTTGAGGGAGCGCTTGACGGGGTTGGGCTTCACAGTGGCCTCCGCGCTTGAAGTGGCGTAGGTTTCGTCGGCGGCGGAGGCTTTCCCTGCGAGCAGGAGGCCCCGGCGGGCGACGAGAATTGGGTAGGCCGACGAACTCGCGCGGGCGCGGCCCGGCACGGAGGAGGCAGGCCTGATGAAACCGATGGACATCGGCGTGATGATGGGCGTGGGCGAGAACCCTCTGGAGCGGCTGCAGAGAGTCAAGGCGATGGAGGTCCCGACGGTGCAGATGGGCGCGCCGGGCGAGGACTTCATGACCGGCCAGCCGCTGGCCGACCTGAAGGCGGCGATTAAGCAGACCGGGATCGAGGTGACCACGGTCTTCTGCGGGTTCCCCGGCGAGCACTATGCGGACATCCCCACGGTGCGGCGCACGGTGGGGCTGGTGCCGCCGGCCACGCGGGCCGACCGCCTGGAGCGCACCCAGCGGATCTCGGATTTCGCCCGGTCGCTGGGGGTGGACAGCATCTCGATGCACATCGGCTTCGTGCCGGAAGACCCCGCGAATCCCGGGTACGCGGAGGTGGTGAAGGCGGCGCAGCAGGTGTGCGACTACTGCGCGAAACAGGGCCAGAGTTTCCGCCTGGAGACCGGCCAGGAGACCGGCGAGTGCCTGAAGCGGTTCATCGAGAATGTGGCGCGGCCGAACCTGGGCGTGAACTTCGACCCCGCGAACATGATCCTCTACGGCTCGGGCGAGCCGATCGCGGCGCTGGAACTGGTGGGCAAGCACGTCCAGGGCGTGCACTGCAAGGACGGCAAGTGGCCCACCGAAAAGGATCAACTGGGTCACGAGGTGCCACTGGGCCAGGGGGAGGTGGGGATCGAGCGGTTCGTGCAGACGCTGTGGAAGGTGGGCTACCGCGGGGCGCTCACCATCGAGCGCGAGATCAGCGGCGAGCAGCAACTCCAGGACATCATGGCCGCGAAGAAACTGCTCGAGGGGATCCGGGCCAAGGTGATGGGCGCGGGTTAGTCGGCGCCGCCAGTCTGCGTTTGACTGCACCCTCGCCCCAGCCCTCTCCTCCCTCTGGGATGGCGTTGCCATCCCAACGGGATGGCAGAGCCACTGGAAGGGAGAGGGGCTGCGCGCGGCTGACACCAAGGAGCACTGCCATCGTTATTGACGCCCACCTGCACCTCTGCCCCACCATCGGCCCCACGATGGATGGGCTGAGGCGCGTGCCGCTGCCTTTCGGCCGCGTGGAGTGGGGCGGGCGCGTGCTGCAGATGCTCCCGCCGTCGTTCGAGCGAACCCGCTCGACAGCGGAGATGGCGCTGGCGCACATGGCCTGGGCGGGGGTGGACCGGGCCTTCGCGGTCCAGGGCAACTGGTACGGGGCGGCCAACGGCTACGTGGCGCGCGCGGCGGCGCGGTATCCCGATCGCTTCCTGGGGTTTGCGATGGTGGACCCGCGCCAGGGCCGGCGCGCGGCGCGGCGCCTGGAGCATTGGGTGCGCGGGAGGGGGCTGCGCGCGCTCAAAGTGGAAACGCCCGGCCTGAGCGGCCTCGATCTCGCTGGCGAGAACGAGATGGTGGTCTGGCGCGCGTGCGCGGAACTGCGCCTCCCGGTGCTGTTCCACCTGCGAACCGGGCGCGCAGAGCGCGTGGCGCTGGAGCGGGTGCTCGACGAGGTGCCCGGGTTCGCGGCGATCATCGCCCACCTGGGGCTGGCGCCGGAGAGCGGCTGGCTGGAGCGGGTGCGGCTGGCGAAGCGGCCCAACGTGTGGGTGGAGATCTCGGCGCTGCCGGCGCACGCGGGCGGCGAGTACCCCTATCGCAGAGCCCAGCAGTTGCTGCGGCGGGCGGTGGATGAGGTGGGCGCCCAGAAGATCCTCTGGGGAAGCGATTACCCCAGCGTGCTCACGCGCGCGACCTACCCGCAATTGCTCAACTACGTCAAAGAGGAGTGCGCGTTTCTGAGCGACGCCGAGCGGAGAGCGATCCTGGGGGGAAATGCGCTGCGGTTCTGGCAGTGGAAACACGGGAACATGGAAGTATGGAAATAGGGTGCCGCGCTGCGCGCCCCCGCCACCGATCTACGCGCGGACTGCCGCCTCCCGTGTTTCTACGTTCCCGTATTTCTATCTTCCCGCATTTCCATCTTCCCGTGCTTCTACGGCGCGGCCGCATGGTGGGCCGCGGGCCGGTGGGGGTCGTTGAGGACATCGAGGCCGCGTCGGGCGGCGGTGTTGTTGGGATCCACTCTCAGGACGGCGGCGAATTCCTTGCGGGCGGAGGGGGCGTCGCCGAGGCCCGCGTAGCAGCGGCCGACAAAGGTGAGCCAGTAGGCGTTGTCGGGCTCGATGTGGGCGGCCGCGCGGTAGACGGGAATCGCGGCGCGGAAGTTGCGCGCGGCGTAGTGCGCGAAGGCGAGGTTGTCCAGGGCCATCACAGAGCGCGGGTCGGCGCGGACGCCGGCCTCGAGTTCGTGGATGGCGCCGGGGTGATCGCCCATCCGGTCATAAACACGCGCGAGGCCGCGGCGGGCGTAGTGCACGCAGGGGTCGAGGGCGAGCGCGGCCTGGTACTCGGAGATGGCCTGGTCGGGCTGGCTTGCTGTCGCGGCGTCGCCAAGACGCAGGTGATGATAGATGAGTTCGCCTCGGGTGGGCCGGGTTCGCGTGTAAACCAGGACGAGCGCGACGAGGCCCAACAACAGCAGCAACCACCGCAGGCGGCGAGACCGCATCGCAATCCCCACTCCGGGCGGGCGCGGACGCCTGCCCCAGGAGAGTTTACCCGCGCTAGCGAGTGCGGTCCATCATAGCGCAGGCGAGGGCGTTTAGCAAGGCGCGGTATCGGCCAAGGGGAAAAACTTCGAGGCGCTCGATGGCGGCCTCGAGGTGCCGGCGGGCCAGGGCGTCGGTGTGGGCGGTGCCGCCCAGTCGGACCAGCAAGTCCCTCGCGGCGGCGACGGCGGCGGGATCGGCGTCGGGCCGGCCCACGGTGCGCGAGAGCGCCTCGCGCTCGGCGGGCGAGGCCTGAAGCCAGGCGTGGCGCAGGATGGTGGTGCGCTTGCCCTCGCGCAGGTCCGAGCCGACGGGCTTGCCCAGTTCGCGGTCGCTGCCAATGAGGCCGAGGACGTCGTCGCGGAGTTGAAAGGCGGTGGCGGCGAGGCGGCCGAAGTCGCCCAGGGCGGCGAGGCGGGGATCCGCGTCGCCGGCGCCGGCGATCAGTGCCCCCGCGGTGGCGGCAAAGGCGTAAAGCGCGCTGGTCTTGCGCGCGATCATGGCGAGGATCTCGTCCTCGCTCACGGCCTCGATGGGCTGGTGGGAAAACTGCAGGTCGCGCGCCTCACCCTCCATGATGGCGCGGAGCACCGGGCCCTCGAGATCGCGGATGAGGCGCAGGGCCACGGCGGAGTCGGCGAGGCCGGCCAGGAGTTCGATCGCCCAGGCGTGCTGCACGTCGCCGGCGAGGATGGCGATGGAGAGGCCGTAATGCGCCGCGTCGGCGATGCCGAGTTCGCGGGCGCGCTCGCGGAAGGCGGCGTGAACGGAGGGGCCGCCGCGGCGGCGCTCGTCGCGATCAATGATGTCGTCGTGGGTGAGGGTCCAGGTGTGGTAGAGTTCCACCGCGGCCGCGGCCGGGAGCGCCGCCTCGGGATCGCCGCCGAGCAGGCCGCACGACCAGGCCAGCATGGCCGAGCGCAGGTGCTTGCCGCCCGAGGCCGGGTAGAGGAGCGCCGCCTCGCGCAGGTGCTCGGGGGCCAGCGACTGGGCGTAGGTCGAGGTGAGCACGGCGCGGCGCACGCCGGCCGAGACGGCCTCGAGGGCTTGCTCCAGATCGGCGGCCACGGACTATTCCCCTTCTTCGGCTTGAGGCGTGGGCGTGGCGCCGGCCTTCTCGACCAGGCGCTCGATGCGGGCCTGGGCGGCGTCGAGTTGCTTGCGGCAGAACTCGGAGAGGGCCATGGCCTCCTCGAAGAGCCGCACCGAGGCGTCGAGCGACTCCTCGCCGCTCTCCAGGCGGGCCACGATCTCCTCCAGACGCGCGATCGCGGCCTCGAGGGTGCGGGGCTGGGACTTGGCGCGCGCTGGTCTGGCGTCACTCATGGTTTGCCCTCCATGACGGCAAGGATGCGTTCGGCGGCGCCGGCCTGACTGCCCAGGAGCGCCTGGACGGAGGTGGCGGCTGTCGGCGAGGCCAGTTCACTCAGGGCGGCCTGGATGCCGGCGCGCACGCGCTCCAACCGTTCGTTGTCGGCCGAGCGCCTGCTTGCTTTGTCCATCGCAGCCAACGGCCCCAGGCCGAGTTCCTGGCATCTGAGCCCCACCAGCACCGTGGCGACGGTTTTCGGCTCGGCCCGGGTGAGATTGAGGCCGATGGTGACCGCGTGCTGGTAGTGGGTTTCAGCCAGGCTGCGGCGGCCTTCCTTCTCGGCGTCGCGCCCCAGGCTGACGGACCACTGCGCCAGCGCGTGGGCGGCCGACAATGCCTTGGACCAGAAGTGCTCCTGCAGCCCGAACCACGCGGCAGCGGGGTTGCCGCCTTCGAGCGCCAGGTCCGCGGGGGCGGGGAGGGTGTAGAGCCGATAGTAGATGTGATCGAGGCCGCGCTCGAGGCGCCGGGCCGCCTCGGCATCGAGGCCGGCGCGATGGTAGATCTCGGCGGATTCGAGGAGCAGCAAGCCGTTGTGGGAGTCGAGCCGCAGCGCCCGGTCATAGGTCTCGGCGGCGCGGGCGCAGGCCGCCGGCGCCCCGGGGGTCTTGGGCTCGATGAGGGCCGCGTAGGACTGCGCGAGCAGATAGAAGACGCGAGGCTGGCGGGGATCAGCCTCGGCCGCCCGCAGGTACCACTTGGCGGCCAGCAGCGGGTTGAGGTCCTCGGCGTGGAGGTAGCCCAGGGACTCCAGGAACTGCGGATCGCGCGGGCGCAGCGCCACGGCGGTCTGCATCTCGCGGATGGCCTCCTGGCGCATGGTGAGGACGTCCACAGGCTTCACCAGCGCCGAATGGGGAATCGCCACCGAGAGTTGGAAGCGGCTCCAGCCGGCGCGGAAGCGCCTCTCCGCTTCCTTGGCGGGGCTGCGAGCGGCCCACACGGCGGCGGGCAGGAGCATGGCGAGGATGACGACCAGCAGGCGGCAGACGGCTGTTGTCATCCCGAGCGTTAGCCAGGGATCTGGTGAGTAGACAGCGCGAGGCTGGCTTGAAGCGAGATTCCTCGCCTGCCCCTCCGGGACCCTGAAGGCCCCGTTCGGGGTCCTGCCCTTCAGGACCCTGAGGTCCTTCAGGACCGAAGGGAAGGGCGGCTCGGAATGACAAGGGGCCTCAGGCTGGCGAGTCACTCTTGACCTCGTTCACGCGGACTAGGGCGGAGCCGTCGGAGAGGAGGACCTGGGCGCGGTCGCCGGGGGCGATCTGGCCGGCGGAGCGGACCACGGCGCGCTCGGGCAGGCGAAGGGTGATGCTGTAGCCGCGCGCGAGCACGGCCCGGGGGCTGAGGGCGTCGGCCCTGGCGCGAAGCGCCTCGAGCCGCTGGCGGCCCCGCTCGGCGATGCGCTGCACCGCGGCGACGCCGCGGCGCTGAAGGGTGCGCACGTGGTCGCGCGCGCCGGCCACGATGATCGTGGGCCGGAGCAGCGCGCGCTGGCGCGAGAGGAGATCGAATTCTCGGCGCAGGTTGCGCAGGCGCGAGCGGAGCGCGGCCCGGGCGCGGTCGGAGAGGTCGTCCAGGTACTGGCGGCGCTGGTTGAGCAGGGCGGCGGGCGAAACCAGCGCCCGGCGCCGCGCCAGCAGCGCGAACTCGCGCGCCAGCGCGTTGACGCGGCGCCGCAGCGCGTTCCCCGCGCGGCGGTCGAGCGCATCGAGCCGATGCAGCAGGGCGGCGCGGTCGGGCACGGCCTGCTCGGCGGCGGCCGAGGGGGTGGGCGCGCGCAGGTCGGCGACGAAGTCGGCGATGGTAAAGTCGGTTTCGTGGCCGATGCCGGTGATGACGGGCAGCGGGCAGGCGGCGATGGCGCGCGCCACGGACTCCTGGTTGAAGGCGGCGAGTTCCTCGACGGAGCCGCCGCCGCGGGCCACGATCACGCACTCGGCGCCGCGCAGGCGGCCGGCCCTGGCGATGGCGGCCACCAGGCTGGGGGCCGCCGCGGCGCCGGAGACCGCGGCCCGCACCAGCGCCAGCGAGGCGATGGGCCAGCGGCGGGCGATGACGCGCGTGATGTCGTGGAAGACGGCGCCGTCGGGCGAGGTGACCACGGCGATGCGGCGCGGGAAAGCGGGCAGCGGGCGCTTGCGCGCCTGGTCGAAGAGGCCCTCGGCGGCGAGTTTGGCCTTGAGGCGCTCGAAGGCGAGGAAGAGCGCGCCCAGCCCCTCGGCGTAGAGTTCGGCGACCATCAACTCGACCTGGCCGCGGGGCTCGTACACGGTGACGCCGCCGCCGGCGATGACGCTCATCCCGTCGGCGGGGTCGAAGTTGAGCGCCCCGGCGGCCTCGCGGAACATCACGCAGCGGAGTTGCGCGTACTCGTCCTTCAGAGTGAAGTAGAGGTGGCCGGAGGTGTGGGCCACGAAGTTGGAGATCTCGCCGCGCACGAAGACCTGCCGCAAGGTGCGGTCGCGCTCCAGGAGCGTGCGCAGGTAGCGCGTGAGTTGGCGGACGCTGAAGACGTAGGGCTCGCTGGCCATGGTCAGGCCTCGGGCCGCTGCACCCCGGCGCGCACCTGCTCCTCGTCGAGGTGGCGCACCAGGTTGCCCAGGATGCCGTTGACGAACTTGCCCGACTCGGCGGTAGAATATTTCTTCACCATCTCGACGGCCTCGTCCACGGAGACGCTCGGGGGAATCTCGGGCAAGAAGAGGAGTTCGTAGGTGGCCAGGCGCAGCACGTTGCGGTCCACGCTGGCCATGCGGTCGAGGCTCCACTCGCGGGCATAGCGCTCCAGCATCTCGTCAATGGCGGCGCGGTGGGTGACCGTGCCCTGGAGAAGTTGGCGCGCGAAGGCGACGGACTCGGGGTTGTGGGAGCCGTCGTCGAGGGCGGCCACCACGTCCTCGAGGGGGGCGTTGCCCACGTCCATCTGGAAGAGCAACCGCAGGGCGAGTTCTCTGGCGGCGCGGCGCTTGCCCATCATTCCACGCGCATGCGACGCCAGATGAAATTCAGGTTGACGTCGCCCTTGCGGAAGTAGGCGTTGGCCATGATCCGACGATGGAAGGGGAGGGTGGTCTTCAGGCCGGCGAGGCGGAACTCGTCGAGGGCGCGGCTCATGCGGGCGATCGCCTCTTTGCGGTCATTGCCCCAGACGATGAGTTTGGCCAGGAGCGGATCGTAAAACGGCGGCACCTCGTAGCCCGGGTAGAGGTGGCTGTCCACGCGGACGCCCGGCCCGCCGGGGGGCAGGTACTCGGTGATCACGCCGCCGGAGGCGATGAAATGGTTGTCGGGGTCCTCGGCGGTGATGCGGCACTCGATGGCGTGGCCGCGGCGGACGATCTCCTTCTGGGTGTAGCCGAGGCGTTCGCCCGCGGCCAGGCGGATCTGCTCCTTGACCAGGTCCCTGCCGGTGATCCACTCGGTGACCGGGTGCTCGACCTGGATGCGCGTGTTCATCTCCAGGAAATAGAACTTCTTGTTCTTATCGAGCAGGAACTCGACGGTGCCCAGGTTGGTGTAGCCCACGGCGCGCGCGGCGCGCAGCGCGGCCTGGCCCAGGTCGGAGCGCAGGCGGCTGGTGAGCGCCAGGCAGGGCGCCTCCTCGAGGAGTTTCTGGTACTTGGCGGTCTGGATGGAGCAGTCGCGCTCGCCGAAGTGGACGCAGTCGCCGCGGCGGTCGGCGACGATCTGGAACTCGACGTGCTTGGGCTCCTCGATGTATTTCTCCAGGTAGAGGTCGCCGCGGCCGAAGGCGGCCTCGGCTTCGGCGCGGGCGGCGGGAAGCGCGCGCGCCAGGTCGTCGTCGTTGTGGACCACGCGGATCCCGCGCCCGCCGCCGCCGGCGGCCGCCTTGATCATGATCGGGTAGCCGAACTTGTTGGCGAGTTTGATGGCATGCTGCTCGCTGGCGATGGTGCCGTCGGTCTCGGGCGGGATGACCGGGACGCCGGCCTCGTGCACCAGGCGCTTGCACTCGGCCTTGTCCTGCGTTTTCTCGATGGTCTGGGCGGAGGGGCCGATGAAGGTGAGGTTGCAGAGTTCGCAGTTCTCGGCGAAGGAGGCGATCTCGGAGAGGTTGCCGTAGCCGGGGTGGACGGCGTCGGCGCCGCTGATGAGCGCGGCCTGGATGATGTTGGGGATGTTCAGGTAGGAGTCGCGGTTGGCGGCGGGGCCGATGCAGATGCGCTCGTCCGCCGCGCGCACGTGCAGCGCCTCGCGGTCGGCCTCGGAATAGACGGCAACCGTGGCGATGCCGAGTTCACGGCAGGCGCGGATGATCCGCACCGCGATCTCACCGCGGTTCGCGATCAGGATCTTCTTGAACAACGGCACTCCTCAGGGCGCGCCCGCCGTGGGCCCCGCAGACGGGGTGGCGGTCAATACTGCTCGTGTCCCGGCGTGGTGCAGTGGACCTTCCCGGTGTCGGGATCGTAGACGTAAGGGTTGTGGGTGACCGGGCAACTGAGCATCTGCGGGGGGAGCCGCAGTTCGCCCAGGCTGGCGGGGGGCTTATCGGACTCCATCGAACGCATCTGTAGCGCCTGGCGAAGCTGCGCCAGGTTGTTCTTGCACTCGACGTTGCGCGCGGCCTCGATGGAGCGGCCGGGGATCGTCTGCGGGCCGCCCGGGCGCGCGGGGCCCAGCTCCTTCTCTACCTGTCGAGAGCCAGGGCTGTGCCCGCCCAGGAACAGGTAGGCCATGGTCAGGATGATGGCCGCGACCACCAGGAGTTCGATCAGGGTGAGAAACCCCGCCTCGGAACGGCGAGTGCAATGGCTCATCATGGTTGGACCTCTTCAGGCTTGATGCGAAGCAGCGCCTGGCCGAACTCGACCGGCGAGCCGTCGGCGGCGAGGATCTCCTCGATGCGGCCGCTGGCCGGGGCCAGGATGTCGTTGGGCACCTTCATGCTCTCGATGGCGGCGATCACCTGGCCCTGCTCGACCTGCTGGCCGATCTCCAGCAGCGGCCGGCCGTCGCCGGCGCCGCCCAGGTAGAAGATGCCCACCATGGGGGCGGACACGGTGACCAGGTCGGCGGGCGCGTCCTCGGTAGCCTGGGCCGGCAGGGGCGCCTCGGCCGGCTCGAGCGCGGCCTCGGCGACCGGCTCGGGCGGCACGGTGTCGCGCTTGATGCTGATCTTGTAGTCGGGGAGTTCGACGGCGAGTTCGCAGACCCCCGATTCCTTCATGAGGGCGATGAGATCTTTGATCTTTTGCAGATCCATCCGCTTTGCCCTAACCCGATAATGTCATTCCGAACGACGTGAAGCCTGCCCGGCCAGGGAATCCCGGCCGAGACCCTTCGCTGCCCCTCGAAGAGGGACCCTGAAGGCCCCGTTCGCGGTCCTGAAGCGAAGGGCGCTCAGGGTGACAGTTCAACATTCAGACGCGCTCCAGGTATTGGTGGCTGCGGGTGTCCACGCGGATCAGGTCGCCCTGGTTGACGAAGAGCGGCACCTGCACCACGGCGCCGGTCTCCAGGGTGGCGGGCTTGGAGCCGCCGCTGGCGGTGTCGCCGCGCAGGCCGGGATCGGTCTGGGTGACGCGGAGTTCGACGGTGTCGGGGAGATCAATCCCCAGCAGGCGGCCGTCGTGAGACACGATCGAAACCTCGATGCCTTCCTTCAGGTATTCCGCCTTGTCGCCGAGTTGGTCGGCGCCGAGCGACGACTGGTCGTAAGTCTCGGTGTCCATGAAGACGTAGTCGTCGCCGGCGCGGTAGAGGAACTGGATGGTGCGGCGCTCGAGGTAGGCCGGCTCCATGCGCTCGCCGGCGCGGAAGGTCTTCTCCAGGGCCGCGCCGGTGCGCAGGGATCGCAGGCGGGTGCGCACGAAGGCGCCGCCCTTGCCGGGCTTGACGTGCTGAAATTCAACAATGGCATAGACCTCGCCATCGAGTTGGATGGTGAGGCCGTTGCGGAAATCAGCAGTCGAAATCACCCGCGAACCTCCCGATGAAGCCGAGAGTAGTTTACTGGCCGCACGGGGCGGCGTCAAGCGGCGCGGGCGGCTAAGGGCGGCCTGTGGCTACGGCGTGGCGCAGGAAGGTGCTCCTGCGAAAGAAGGGCACAAGCAAGCTTGCGCCCCACGCGTAATCCCTCCCAACGCGAAGGGAGGCGGCGGTGCGGGGTCGAATAGCACCGGCTGCGCCCGGAGACGCCATCCCCGGGCGCATCGTTGGGACTTGTCCCGAGCGAAGCCGAGGAAAAGGAGAGCGAGATGATCCAGCCCCCCGAGGGCCATTTCGTGGCCCAATACTACCTGGAGACCAAGGAGGGCGGGCTGCGCAAGGCGGCCACCAAGATCGCGGTCGAGGAGACCACCGGCTCCTGGGTGGGCGCCGGCGAGGCGACGCCGTTGTTCAAGAAGAGCACGGCGCAGATCGTGGACCTGCAGGAGATCGAGCCCGACCGCAAGGGCCTGGTGTCCATCGCCTTTCCGCTGCAGAACCTGCCGGTGGACGAGTACTTCGTGCCCTCCTTCTGGCTGTTCATGACCGGGGGGCCGCTCTTCGAGCGGATGTTCTGCGACACCGTGCGGCTCATGGATTTCGGCCTGCCCAAGGAACTGCTCGCGGCGCTGCCAGGGCCGAAGTTCGGGATGCGCGGCGTGCGCGAGTTCCTGGGCCTGCCCGATGATGAGATCGTGATCGCCACCATCGTGAAGCCGTGCGCCGGCCTCACCGCCCAGGAGGTGGCGGACAAGTGCTACGAGGCGGCGGCGGGGGGCATTGATTTCATCAAGGACGATGAGAAGATGAGCAACCCGCCCTACTGCCCGCTCAAGGAGAAGGCGCGGCTGGTGGCGGAGGGGCTGCGCCGCGCCTACGAGGAGACGGGGCGCAAAGTGATCTACTGCCCGCACATCTCGACGCGGCCGGACAAGATCGCGGAGGACGCGCGGGTCGCGGTCGAGAACGGGGCCACGGGCCTCATGCTCAACTGCTTCGCGGCGGGGTTCACCGCGATCCAGATCCTCGCCGAGCAGCGCGATCTCCACGTGCCGATCTACGTGCACTCCGGCGGCCGCGGCGCCTGGTCGCGGTTCCCGGGCTTCGGGGTGGACGTGAACGTGGTGGCGCGCATGGTGCGCATGCTGGGCGGCGACTTCTTTCGCGCGCACATGATTGACGGCTACCTCATCGCCGACACGCGGGAGCGCTCCATCGAACTCGTCAACCTGCTGCGCGAGCCCATGGGCCGCATCAAGGACACCGTGCCCGCGCTCTCGGGCGGCCTGGGCGCGGACAACCTGGTGCAGAACCTGGAGGCCTTCGGGCTGGACATCCTGCCCATGGCGGGCGGCGCGGTGCTCGGCCACCCCATGGGGATCCAGGCGGGGGTGTCGGCGCTGCGGCAGGCGGCGGAGTCGTTCAAGAAAAGGGTGCCACTCGACGCGTACGCCAAAGATCACCCCGAACTCAAGGCGGCGCTGGACCGCGCGCGGGCCCGATGAGGCGGTTGTCTCACAACCCGTCTCGCGGCCTCCGCGTGGGGCAAGGAGCCCTGGCCTTCGTAGCCCTTCGGCCTTCGTAGCCTTGGCGAAGGAGGCTTGGCGAAGGATGCTTGCTCCTGCCTGCTTTTGGGTGGTGCTAGATCGAATTGTGAGACAGACTCTAAGGCGGGCCCAATGAGATTGGGCCCCTACAGCGAGCGAGAGGAAAACGCGAGGCGGGTCGGAGTGCTCGCCGTTCGGTCTGTACAGATGATAATGACGCGAGCGATTGACCGGCGGCAGAACTACTGGGCCGCTGGCATAGGCGCGTTGGCGCTGGTGGGCCTGGTCCTGGCGCTCCTGTTCGCGCCGGCCGCGGCGCGGGCAGCGCCGGTGACGGTGAAAACCGCGGATCTTATCGCCACCTTCGACGACGGCTGCCTGGTGGGCGTCGAGAACCGGCTCACCGGTGAGCGCTACTTCGCGGCGAGTGGCGGCGAGGTGACCACCGGGCTCACCGTGCGCTCGGGCCTGCTGCCGGTCGCGAAGGTGGTGCGCGCGGGCCCGGCGCCGGGCGGCTACCGGTGGGTGATGGAGTCGGTCGGGGCGCAGCCGGCGCGGGTGACAACCATCGCCAGGGCGGCCGGGCGCGAGGTGGTCATTGGGCAGTGGGTGGAACGGCGAGAGGGCGGAATCGGCGGCGTGGAATGGGGGCTGCGCGGCCTGGACCTGGCGAAGGCGAAGTTGGTCATCCCCGGCGCCGGCGGAGTGATCGTGGATCCGGTGCGCGCCGCGCAGGAACTCACCTACGAGTGGCCCGGCTCGTGGCAGGCGGCGGCCGTGTTCATCCAGGGCGAGCGGGGCGGCCTGCGCATCTGGACCGACGACCCGCCGCGCCACTTCAAAGACCTGCGCTACCGCAAGCACGCGGTGTCACCGCACGGTGACACCGCCACGCTGCGCTTCGCCACCGAAACCGATGGCTCGGCCAACGGCCAACGCAGGTTCGTGTCCGTCACCTGGCGGTTAGGGGCGTACCGCGGCGACTGGCGCGCGCCGGCGGCGCAATACCGCGCGCTCATGGGGCGATCATTCGCGCTGAGCACGCTGGCGGGGCGGCGGCCGGCGTGGGTCTCGCAGATCGCTTTCGTGGTGAGGACCGAGCACACGCTCGATCCGAAAGACCTGCAGCGGTTGGCGCGCGAGGTGCCGCCGGGGCGCACGCTCATCTATGTTCCCAACTGGCGCACCTATGGCTATGACGAGTATTACCCGGAGTACGCGGCAGGCAAGGGCGTGGTCGAATTCGTGAAGGCGGCGCGGCGCCTGGGCTTCCACGTGATGCTCCATTTCAACTGGGCGGGCATCAACCCCGGGCATCCGCTGCGCCGGAGATACGACGCCCTGCTGCTGCGCGACCGCTGGACCGGCGAACGCGTGGGGTGGTACCTGGATCGCCCGCAGGATGTCGCCCACCAGATCATGGTGCTCAACCTGGCATTCCCCGAGGCCAGGCGCGTACTCGTGGATCGCATCGCGCGGGCGCAGCGCGCCATCGGCTTCGACGGTGTGCACCTGGATTTCCCGGTGCTGGTCAACAGTACGCAGGGGCGGCATCGCGGGCTGAACGCGCTCGGTGGGGCCGAGGCCTACCTGCGCGAACTCCACGCCGCGCTTCCCGAAGTGGCGCTCGGCACCGAGGGGATCAACGAGGTGCTGCTGCCTTGCTCGTTCGCGCAGGTGGGCGAGATCTTCTGGAACCCCGATGCGCGCATGGGCACGCTGCACCCGGTGCGCAGTTTCCTGTTCTCGCAGTATGTGCACCTGTATGGCCACCTGGGCATGCCGAACCCGGTGAATTCCCTCCCCTCCAACCTGGCCGCGGTCGAGGTGGGCATGAGGCTGGGATCGCTGCCCACCCTGATCTGCGGCGACACGATCGAGTGGCAGGCGCCGGGCGTTAGGCTCGCGGTGGACCTGGGGCGGATGTGGGCCGCCCACGGGCTTCAGCCCGATTTCGACCTGCGGCCCGATGAGGCCATGGCCTGGCGCGGCAGGGACGGCGCCCGCGTGAGTTTCCGCCGCGAGGCGGCCGGCTGGGCGCTGCGCAAGGACGAGGCGCCGATGTTCCTGATCGTGGAGGGCGTCAACGCCATCCCCGCGCCGTGGGGCGTCGCTGGATGGCCGGCGCAGGATCGGCAGGGCGTCTTCGACCTCGACCCGGAGCAGCGCTACCTGGCGCGGCCTGGCCTGGGGGCCGCGCCGCCGGTGAGGCTGGCCCGCCCCGAGCAGCCGCTCTTGCTCAAGGACTGCTATCAGGGCGCGAAGCGCGCGGTCTTCCGCGTGGAACGCTCCCGCAACCAGGTGTGGGAGGCGACGGCCGCGCTGGGCGAGGCCAAGACGCAGGTCTGGGTCAAAGGCAAGATGGGGCCGCTGGCCGATGGCGCGACTTTCACTTTGACCAGCGCGGCGTGTCACGGCGAGCGGCGGCCGGTGATCTTCGCGCATCCGCCGTGGCAGGGGGCGTCGGCCGGTGGGATCACCGTGGGCGAGTTCAAGGTGACGCTTCCCGAGGCCAAGAAGTTGACGCTGCGCTTTGCCACGGGGCTGGATGACGTCGTGCACGATCCGAACCCGAAGCACTGGGGCGATGGCGCGGACTTCATCGTCTCGGTGGAGGGCAAGCGCGTCTTCGAGCAGCACCAGAACCGCGATGTCGGATGGCAGGAGCACGCGGTGGCGCTGGATGATGTCGCCGGTCCCTCTGGGATGGCGTTGCCATCCCAACGGGATGGCAACGCCACCAAGACGATCATCCTTCGCCTGGCGACGGGGCCCGGGCCCGCGGGCGACGTCTCCTACGACTGGGCGTGCTGGAACAACGTGCGCATCGAGGCCGGCGAGGCGGCGGAGAACTTCTCGTTCGAGTTGATCTCCGACCGCAAGGCGCAGGCGACGGCGCCGCAGGCGGCGCCCAGCGGCGACGGGCCATATCGCTACCGGTTCGAGGGCGGCGGCGATTCGCAGTGGGCGGCGCTGCTGTTCGACGTGCAGCGCGCGGCCCTGCCCACGCGGCTTGCCGATCTGCCCTTCAGCGCGGCCGCGGTGTCCGGGGGGCCGGGCGTGGACGGGAGCGTGTATGGCAGTGGAACCGTGGCGCCGGTCACGATGCGCGGCGTCTCGCTGCGCGCCATCACCGCCCACCCGCCGAACCAGGGCCAGACCCGGCTGGACTGGGGCCTGGCGCTGCCCGAGCAGCCGTGCCGGCTGCGCTGGTCCTACGGCGTGCAGGACGGCGGCCAGAGCGTGATCTTCCGGGTGCTCGTGAACGGCGACGTCGTGTGGACGCACCCGGTTCCGAATCCGGCGGGCTGGCAGGAGGGGACCGCGGATCTCGGCAGGTGGGCGGGCCAGACCCTGCTTCTTACCCTGGTCACCGACTCCGACGGCCCCAACACCTGCGACTGGGCCCACTGGGGCGAGCCGTCGCTCGAGGGCGGGGACTGAGGCCGCTCTGCCCGTGCTTACCGTGCGACTTGGTGTTGATTCCTTTCGGCTGCCACGCTATACTATTGCAGCCGCGCCTACCTTCTTGGGTACGTGCTGAGAGGGTTATCGAGACCACCGCGTTGGGTCGTACGGGGCGCGGCAAGCACCTACGGTCACAGCATCCGGCTGCACCGACTGGGGGAAGGCCATGCCCGACCCGAGCGTGAAGACACTCCGTGCTCCAGAATACTCCCCGGAAGAGCGCGAGGCGATCCTGGATTACCTTATGGCTCTACGATCGAGGGAGATAAGGGCATTCCTGGAGGCGCATGACCTGGCCGTAAGTGGCACGAAGCCGGAGCTTCGCGAAAGGGTTGGCGAGACCCTGGAGGAGGGCGACCTAACACACGCTGACTTGATCCGCTGGGTGGATCGCTACGAGTCATGGGCGAAGCAGCACGTGTTTCTCTATTCCGGACCGGAAGGGCACGCTATTGGTGAGTGGCGCGACATTGGTTGGGTTGCGCAGCATCTGCGCGAGCACAAGGTCCATCGCTACCTCAACGCCGTTCTCCCCCTGATCCTGCCACCGCAACTGAGGCTGTCTAGTATCCTGCACACTGGACAGATCCTGCGTATTGTGGCGGTTGAGCGACGCGATTACAGCGAGCGCGTAGTGGAACTCGACGAAGGACGGGAGACCGATTCCGGGGAGGAGATCGAACTTCGTGCGTATGTCCGACACGTGAAGCGAGGACTCGTCACGTTTGAGTGGGACCTGACTGCCAACAACGCGATGCTTCAGATAAGCCAGTTGCCTAGCGGCACCAAGTACGAGGATGTGGCCGGGGGCTTTGAGAAGCTAGTTGGGCCGTGGCTAGACCTGCGCATGTTCATTCTACTTGGCATTAGGCCGTCAATCGCCAGATTGCATGAGCTGGAGGAGTCCGGACAAGCGGAGGCGCGGTCGCACGCATTCGGCTACGCGTCACCGGGAGGGCGCCGTGTTACTGGGCTAAGCCCCAGTTCCGTGGATTCCATGGTGGGTGAAGCCGAGTTCGACGATGCGATGCGCCGGATTCGGCAGCATGGCGTAGGCCACCTCGGGAACTTTTACTGGCTCGCCACAACGGTTGACCCAAGCCTCAACAACCCGCTTGAAAGAGAAGTCCACACTTACCTTGTCGCGTCGAAAGGCAGGGTAGCTTTTCCAGCTCAGAACACAGAAGCGGAAGTAAGATATGTACTATCCCGAGTGCGCACGCTTAGCGTCTGAACACCCACACCTCACTCACGCGGCCGAGAAGGTAGATTCGCTCCTCAGGAACCTGGGTCCTGGCGCTGTGTTACGCCCAGAAATCTTCGCAAGCAAGCTTCGGGAGAAGGCGAGTCAGGTTTCAGGCATTTTCGAGCGACTCAAAGATTACGGTCTCCTGCGGACGGAGCCAATGTTCGAATGCGATGGATGCGGCAATCTAATGCCCATGCGCGAGCAGGAGGAGCTGGCCGAAGACGACGATGAGCTTCAGTGCAGCCAGTGCGGCGTGAGTTTCGCCTCGAAGCCGCCCCGGCAAGTCACAGTCTACAGGCTCTGCGTCACGCCAGTGGTGAGTGACCGGCCACGCCAAGCCGCGCCCGTCGCCGTCCCTGCCTCAGCGGCGGAACTCGACGAGGAGTTGGACCCGGAGTTCCTAACAGATGTGTTCCGGCACACTCCTCTGCTGCGGTACTACTCGCGTAATCCCGACCTACAAACGGCCCGGCCGTTTGCAGGGAAGCGAGTGTTGACAGTCCTTCACTTCCTCAGGGACCTCATTCCCTTCATGGAGGCTCTGTTCACGCTGGGTGCGGAACCCGCTTCCACAGCGCTTTTCTATAAAGCTTACCCATATCCTCAGAGACGGGCCGTGGCTGAATATCTGAAGGACCGAGGATGCACGGTTCTTCCGGCCGCGCAGATCCAAAGCTTTCTTGGTGAATTGACGCGGCTATCATCAGAAGACCTGGGGGAGATCCTGGCTATTGAGGACGGCGGGTTCATCGTCCCCCTGCTGCACCGGCAGTTCCGGGGGCTCCTCGCATGTGCGGTGGGCGCAGTCGAGCAGACAACACGTGGCATACGGAACATTCGCGCCCTCGAGGGCGATGGCAAGCCTATCGCAATCCCAGTTATGTCGGTCGCTGCAAGCAAACTGAAAGGTGACTTCGAGCCGCCGCATGTTGCTCAGGCAGTCATCAGCAACGTCACCCGTCTAGTACCCCACATGGCGTTGCGCGGCAAACACGTCGGGTTACTCGGCTTCGGTACAATAGGGCAGCAGCTCTTCCAGTCGCTCCGTGACGCCGGGGCTGTCGTGACAGTGTACGACCGAAGCAAGGAAAACCAACTGTGTGCCCACCAAAGCGGCGCTAACCTCGCGCAGACCGCCGCCGACGCAGCGAGGGATCGGCACTTCGTCATAGGCGCTTCAGGCGAGCAATCGGTTGATTCAAGCGTGATTGCGGTCCTTCGTCATAACACGTATCTGGTCAGCGCGTCGTCGGAGCAGTACGAGATCGATCTGGATGAGCTTTCCCGCGTGTCGCATAGTCAGTGCGACCTGCTGGGAGAGACGAGACGAATCATAGGGACCGGGTACGTTCTCACGCCAGACAAGAGGCAGATCAACCTACTTGCCAACGGCTACCCCGTGAACTTCTGGGGTATGGATAGCATGCCAGAGCAGGCGAGCGATCTGATTCTGACGCTCATTCTCCTGTCGGCAGCCGAGGTGGCCGGGCGTACCCACCTGACACCCGGGATCAGCGACGAGGCCGTGAACGAACTTGCCGGAGAGAAGCGATACAACGTCGCGGGGAAGTTTCTGGAGTTTCACCCCTGATTGAGCGGGAAGCCACAGCGACTAGCCTGCCTCCCGTCTCGCGATAGGCCGGCCAACAGCGTTACTGATCTCGCCTGGTCATTCCCCCTGCCTCAAGCGAGGCCCTACTCGTCCTCGCGCGCGTCGGCCATGTCGGGGGTCCACATCGCCTCGATGGGGCCGAGTTGGTCTTCGTAGGAGCAGTCGGGCTCGAAGCGGGAGAGGTCGCCGCCGGCGGCGATCTCCTTGATGAGCGCGCACATGTAGAGGTAGTTGCGCAGCGGCACGTCCGGCGGCACGCCGTGGTCCACCTGCGGGATGTAGCGCCCCTGCTCCACCAGCCAGGGCACCTTGCTCATCACCTCGCGCTTCACGCGCGCCTTGTCGAAGCGGAGTTCGCGCTTGTCAATGCCGCCGAACATGCCCAGGCGCTTGCCGTATTGCTTGCGGTAGGCGACGGGGTCGTTGTGCGCCGCGATCTCGACCGGGCTGACGGTGTCTATGCCGACCTCGAGCCAGAGTGGGATCAACTCGCCGATGTGGCCGTCGCAGTCCATCACCAGCAGCGACACGCCCTGGTCGCGCAGGAAGCGGACGAGTTTTCGGTAGCGCGGCCACATGAACTCGCGCACCATGGCGGGGCTGATCATGCTGGCGGTCTTGTAGGCCATGTCCTCGTTGAAAAACACGAAGTCGAGATCGAGGCCGTCGAGCGCGCGGCGCAGGACCTCGATGTTGAAGTCGGCGACGTATTCCATCATCTCGTGCACCAGCGCGGGGTCGTCGTGGAACATCACACAGAGGTTCTCGAAGCCGACCCAGTCACGCACGCGCCAGAACATCGAGGGGATGGTGGCCGAGAGGATGAAGAAGCGCCCCCGGTACTTCGCCTTGCGCTCCTCCCAGTCGGCCGGCAGGCGCTCGGGGGTGGCGGGGTCGTAGCGTCGGAGCATCTCGCGGAAGTCGGCGCGGTTCTTCACCGGGAACTCCAGCCACTTGCGCGTGACGAAGCCCGGGGTGGGGAGGTACTTGTGGTCAATGCGCCTGGCGCCCATCTCGTCAATCCAGATCTTGTGGCGCTTCGTCTCCTCGATCACCACCGGCTCGAACGGCGGCAGCGGGCCGAGGTTGAGGGGCAGGCCCTGGTGCTCGTCGGGGCCCACGAGTTTCCAGAAGTCGGTGTCGCGGCTGAGGCCCTGCTGATACCAGGCCTCGAATGTGGACTGTCGGGGGCCGCCGAATAAGAAGGGGATGCGGTCGGGCGCGCCGCCCAGCATGGTGGCCAGGAATCGCTCGCGTGAAGTCATCCGCTGTTCTCGCAAGTGTGGTGGAAGATGGATTCCACGCTGGAGAAGGCGCGCCCTCTTCGCGCTGGCCGCGGGCGGGACCAGCGGGTACTCCGTGCGCTTCCCGCTGCGGCGCTCGGCGCTTGTGGCCTTGCTGGGCAAGCGCCGGGCACGACCATCTCGTGCTAGCGCGGCTTGCCGAAGGTGTAGTCGTGGCCGGGGGAGTTCTCGCCGGCGGCGACGAGGATGTTGCCCAGCCGGCGATCGTCGGAGTAGGTGACGACGTAGTCGGCGGGAAGCGAGGTCAAGTAGCCGGTGAAGCGGGTGATGCGGGCCGCGAGGTCGCGGTAGGCGCGGACGGGCTCCATGCGGTAGATGTGCCAAGCGCCTGCTTCCTTGCGATAGCGCACCAGGAAGTCGGCGCGCTCCGGGGGAAGGGTGGCCTTCACGCCTTGATGGCTGATCTGGCTCACCTGGGTGATCACGCCCACCGCGCTGTCGGGGTCGCCCTGGAGCAGGAGCGCCTGCCAGGATAACCGCGCCAGGACGACGATGCCGGGGCTGGAGGAGTCGCCCCGGGCGGCTTGCTCGGCCATCTTCTGGTAGGTGTTGCCGGCGGCGTCCGAAAATTCCTTCGAAAAGAAGGCCAGCATCTTGGCGTAGTTGCTGCGCACCCGCTCCTGGGTGTACAGGGTGTTGAGGTCCAGGATGGCGCGCCGGTCGGCGGGCGAGAGCGCGTCGGGCTTGCCCAGGAGCCAGCCGCGGCCATCCACCATGCCGTGCTCGGGGGCGATGATGAGCAGGTCATACAGGCCGGCGCGCAGGTTGGGGATGGTGTAGTCGCCGCTTTCCTTGTTCACGTGGGCCCAGACCGTGAAGCGCTGGCTGCGCGGGGCGCTCGAGCGGCGCATGGCGACCACGACGGCGCGGTCGCCGGCGCCGATGATTTGGCCGGAGATGGTGGCGGCGGGGACGAGGTCGAAATTGAGGGTGGCGGTGCGGTCGAAGGCGACGGCGACGCGCAGGGCCTCCGCCGGCTCCTCGCCGGCGTAGGCGTAGCCCGGAGCGGAGGCGACCACGTGGTAGGTGCCGGTGACGACCTCCAGGCGATAGGAACCGTCGGGCTTGACGGTGACGGTGGTGGGAGACCTGGTCATGACGGCGGGGGTGGCGACGACGGTGGCGCCGATGCCGGGCGGCAGGACCTTGCCCTCGATGAAGGCGCCGAGTTGGCGCTCTACGACGGCGTTCGCGGGGGCGGCCAGGGTTGCGGCAAAGGCGAGAATGAGCAGGCGTCTCATGGGCGTTGCACCTCCCGGCAGGGCGCTGCCGTGCGATTGTCGCACCCACGCGGCGTGATGTCAAGGAGGCAACGGTTTGGCGGCCTGCGGGGCGCGGATGCCCGTGCGCGCTCGCTGTCACCCCGAGCCCTTCGCGTGCGCTCAGGGTAAACTCCGCGAGGGGTCTCGTTCGAGATTCCCCGGCCCCTGGCCGAGGCCCGGGCGACAGGAGGACCGCGCGCCGCCGGCGAAGATAGGGGCGCGAAGAACAGTAGGCGCGGAGGCGGGGCCATGGAAGAGTGGGAATCGGCGGTTGACGGCGAGGCGGGATCGAAGATCCTGCGGATGATGCCGGGCGGGATCTATGTCATCACCAGCCGCGACGAGCGCGGGCCGCACGCGATGACGGCGAGTTGGGTGATGCAGGTGGCCAAGAAACCCCCCATGCTGGCCGTGGCCGTGGACCGCCAGCACACCACCGCCGCACTGATCGCCAAGTCGCAGGTGTTCGCGGTGAACCTGCTGCCCAAAGATCGCGCCGACATCGCCGAGCGCTGCTTCACGCCCTACCAGCGGCTGGGGCACGTCGAGCCCTTCGCCGACTACACCACCGGCCCCACGGGCGCGCCGCTGCTCACCGACGCCCTCGCGACGCTGGAGTGCCGCGTGATCCAGGCCGTCGAACCCGGCGACCACATCCTCTTCATCGGCCAGGTGGTGGCCCTGGATCTGCGCCGCGAGGAACCGCCGCTCACGCTGGATGACGCGGGCTGGCACTACGGCCGGTAGCAAACCGGCTGCGCCGGAGGCACGTGCGTGGCCGAGAGGTGCCGCATCTACGTCACCCGCCCCATCCCCGAGGCGGCGCGGGAGCGGCTCTGCGAGGCCTGCCTCAACGTCGAGTTGAACGCCGGGGAGCGCGGCCTCACCCGCGAGGAATTGCTGCGCAACCTGGCGGGCCACGAGGGCGTCCTCACCTTCCTCACGGACAAGATTGACGCCGAGATCATCGCGCGCGCCGACGGGCTGCGGGTGATCGCCAACTGCGCGGTGGGTTTCGATAACATTGACGTGCGCGCCGCCACCGAGCACGGGATCATCGTCACCAACACGCCCGAGGTGCTCACCGACGCCGCGGCCGACCTGGCGTGGGCGCTGCTGATGGCCGCCGCGCGGCGCGTGGTCGAGGCCGACCGCTTCGTGCGCGAGGGCCGCTTCCACGGCTGGGAGCCGGGGTTGATGCTGGGCGCGGAGTGGGTGGGGAAGACGCTGGCGGTGATCGGCGTGGGGCGGATCGGCGCCGCGTTCGCGCTGCGCTCGAAGGGGTTCCGCATGCGCGTGCTCTACGTGAACCCGCACCGCCGCGAGGACCTCGAGCGCGAACTCGGCGCCCGCCGGGTGGACCTGGAGACGGCGCTGCGCGAGGCCGATTTCGTGTCACTTCACGTGCCGTTGACGCCGGAGACGCGCCACCTCGTCAACGCCGAGCGCCTGGCCATGATGAAGCCGACCGCTTACCTGGTCAATACGTCGCGCGGCCCCGTGGTGGACGAGGCGGCGCTGGTGGAGGCGCTGCGCGCGCGGCGGATCGCCGGGGCGGCGCTGGACGTTTACGAGCACGAGCCGCAGTTGGCGCCGGGCCTTGCGGAACTGGAGAATGTGGTTCTGGCGCCGCACATCGGCAGCGCCACCGTGGAAACCCGCACCCGGATGATCATGCTGGCCGCCGAAAATGTGTTTGCGGCGATGCGGGGCGAGACGCCGCCGAACATCGTGAACCCCGAAGTGCTGGGACGTCGCCGGTAAACCCGGCGGCCGGGTGCTGCGTCTATGCCATCGGACGACGAAAGCCGGAAGGAAGCGAGGCAGGGCGTGGCCGAGAGCATGACCCTGGCGGCGGATCCGGCGCTGGTCTCGCGGGCGCGGGCCGGCGACGCCGAGGCCTTCGATGCCCTCATGCGCCGGCACATGGACCGGGTGTACGCGCTGGCCTACCGGATGCTGCGCGACCGCGAGGAGGCGCTCGACGTGGCGCAGGAGGTGTTCATCAAACTGCACGGGTCCATCGGGTCCCTGCGCGCCGAGGGCCAGGTCGCCGGATGGCTGTACCGGGTGTGCGCGAACCAGTGCATTGATCGCGGCCGGCGGCGGCGGGTGGAGACGGTGCCGCTGGAAGAGGAGATGCATGCCGAGGCGAGCGATTCGCCCGCCGAGACGCTCGAGCACCACGAGTTGCAGCGGATGGTGCTGGCGGCGGTGGACGCGCTGCCACCGCGGCAGCGGGCGGTGTTCCTGCTGAGGCATTACGACTACCTGTCGTTGGAGGAGATCGCGCAGTCGCTGGGGTGCGCGACGGGGACGGTGAAAGCCCACCTGTCGCGCGCGACGGCGAAAGTGAGGGAGGCGCTGAGCGAGTACCTGGGGCGCCGTCCCGAAGGTGGTGAGCGAAGATGAGATGTGGGACGATGAAGCGCCGCATGACGGCTTATATCTATGGCGACCTCTCGCCGAGGGAGCGCGCCGCGGTCGAGCAGCATGTGGCGCGGTGCGCGGCCTGCCGCGCGGTCCTGGAGCAGACCCGCGAGGCCCTGGCGCTGATGCCGCTCGAGCCGGCGCCGCCGCTGGCTGAAGCCGAGCGAGAGGAGATGATGCGCTCGGTGCGGCGGGCGATCCGCACCGCGGCGGTGGCGCGGGAGCGGGCGCGGCGCTGGGCCTGGTCGTGGACGGCGGCGGTGGTGGTGGCGGGCGCGGTGGGCGCGGGGCTGTGGATCACGCAGCGCGGGCCATCGCCCAGGCCGCTGGTAGCCCAGGGACCGACCAAGCCGGCGCCCGCAGGGCCGGCGCTGGCCAATCAAGGGGCGGGGGTCGAGAGCTCGGCGGATTCGGCGGCGCCTCGGCTGCTCGCGGTGGCCGATGTCGAGATCGAGTTCGTCACCCGCGCGGCGGTCGAGCCGACCTCCGCGCCGGCGCCGGCGGGCGACAACGATATGCGGATGATCCCTTAGCGGTGAAAGCGATGAGACGAGCGCTGGCGATAGGGATCGGGCTGGCCCTGGCGGCGGGGCTGGCGGGCGCCGCGCGGGCGAGGCCGGATCAGCGCGTGCTGCTCAACGGCAAGGAGGTGCGCCTCGAGCAGCCGGTGCTGCGCTGGGGCGAGGTGCTGCTGATCTGGGTGCGCGATCTCGAGCGGTTCGGGCTGGGCACGCTCCAACCCAGCCCTGCGGGCGAGGTGCGGCTAAGCAAGGGCTTGGTCGAGATCGGCTTCAAGGCGGGCAGCGACCGGGCCGCGGTCAACGGCCTCGCGAAGCAGATGCCGGCGCCGGCGATGGTGGTTGAAGGGCGGATGATGGTGCCGGTGGAGTTCGTGTGCCAGGCCTTCGGGGTGTCGCTGCGGGTGGGGAGGGTGGTGCTGCTCACGCAGCCCGGACGCGGCGCCTCGCAGTGGGTGAGGCTGGGGACGATCGGCGGGCGCGTGACCTACGCGGGGGCGCCGGCGGAAGGTGTCCGGGTGCGGCTGGTGCGGGCATCGGACAACGGATTCGTGCCCGGCGCGGCCGCCGTCACCAGCGCCGATGGCCGGTACCTGTTCACCCATGTGCCCAATGGCGATTACCATGCCTTCGTGTATGCGGGCGACAACCCGGAGTTCTTCAATCGCCGCAGCGCGATGGTGAGCGTGACGATGCCGGCGTC
>Ga0315288_10002091_pt1 | contig 25829 bp, 22 predicted proteins | sample YL17G11_20_MG_FD_203454 | JGI IMG/M metagenome (GOLD analysis project Ga0315288, IMG submission 203454) | Sediment microbial communities from Yellowstone Lake, YNP, Wyoming, USA - YL17G11_20 | ecosystem: Environmental > Aquatic > Freshwater > Lake > Sediment | place: USA: Wyoming | collected... | reverse complement strand
CCGCGTTTGGCGACGGTTTTTCCTCCTTTGCCTTCATCCTCCGGAGCATCCGGCGGTACAGTGGTTTCATTGAACCGAGATTAGAGTATCGGATATTCCCATTTCTGCAACCCAGCGATTTATCGTACCGGACGTTGAATCTTTTTCCCTATTCATATTGGGAGAATACTTCCGGCCGTTTGGCGATGTCAAGAATTCCGATAGGCAGCCAAGAAGTGCCGGCTGGGATAAGGAATCCCCGCCGCTCCGGAGGAAAGCGGATCATTTCCGCCCAGCCCTTGGAAGGGAGGGGCCTCGGCTCCTCCTCGACGATCCCTCCTGTCATGCCAAGCGGCTGGAGGAATGGGGTTCACCTCATGATTGTTGCTTTCTATACGCGGTTTCAGAGCATCTTTGGCAAGGCGGAGAGGGGAAACGGCGGCGGGCGGCTGATTAGTGATTTCAGAACGAAGTTTCAGAACATATTGGTGAGATGGAGGGCAAAGGGCGAAAGCGAATTGACGCTTCCTCGATTCTTTGATAATCTTTAGACATACCCGAGAGAAGGGGTCAGCAGTGACTGTCACATGCCCGAAATGTCAGACTGAGAATCCCGAGACTAAGCAGTTCTGCGGAGATTGTGGCACTCCGCTTCCTTCTTCCAAGGACATCCGCCCCGATGTCACAGAAACCCTTCAAACGCCTATCAAACAATTGGCCACAGGTGCGATTTTTGCCGGCCGCTACCAGGTCATCGAAGAGCTGGGTAAAGGCGGGATGGGCCGCGTTTACAAGGTCTACGACACCAAAACTAAAGAGAAGATCGCCCTGAAGCTCCTCAAGCCCGAGATTTCCTCGGACGAGGACGCGATCGAGCGTTTCGGCAACGAGCTGCGGTTTGCCCGTCAGGTCTCGCACCGCGATGTCTGCCGGATGTACGACCTGGGCGACGATAAGGGGACGCACTACATCACGATGGAATACGTCGCCGGCGAGGACCTCAAGAGCATGCTCCGGATGATGGGGCAGATGAGCGCCGGCAAGACGGTCCATATCGCCCGGCAAGTGTGCGAGGGCGTGGCCGAAGCGCACCGATTGGGCGTCATCCACCGCGACCTCAAGCCGCAGAACATCATGATCGACCGCGAGGGCAACGTCCGGATCATGGACTTCGGGATCGCCCGTTCGCTCAAAGTCAAGGGCGTGACGGGCGCGGGTGTCGTCATCGGAACCCCGGAATACATGTCGCCCGAGCAGATGGAAGGAAAGGACGCGGACGGCCGCTCGGACATTTATTCATTGGGCGTCATTCTCTATGAAATGGTGACGGGGAAGCTCCCGTTCGAGGGGGAGACGTTTGTCAGCATCGCCCTTAAGCAAAAGACCGAAACGCCGCGCCACCCTAAGGATTTCAACCCGCAGCTCCCGGATGACCTCGGCCGGCTCATCCTGAAATGCCTGGAAAAGGACCGGGAGAAACGATACCGAAGCTCCGCGGAGGTCCTTGCCGATCTCGACAAGATCGACCAAGGCTTACCGACGACCGAAAAAGTCCTACCCTCAAGAAAGACCCTGACCTCGAAAGAGATCACGATCAAGCTCCGGCTCAACAAGGTCCTCGTTCCCGGACTGGCCGTCGTCGCCCTGGCCGCCGCGGCGATCGTTTTCGTCCCAAGGCTGTTTCACCAGAAGCTGCCGGTGTCCGTCTCCGGCCGACCGGTCGTGGCGATCATGACCATCAAGAACAACACGGGCGATCAGAACCATGACGACTTGGCGGGCATGCTCATCGACGACTTGTCCCAGGCGACATTCCTCGACGTCGTGACGTTCGACAAGATGTACGGCGTCCTCGGCCGGTTGAACCTTCTGGCGAAAAGGGATTTCGCCGACGCCGACCTGAAGAACGTTGAAGCCCAAACGGGCGCGACCCACATCCTGACCGGCTTTCTGAACAGGTCGGGCGACAAGCTCAGGGTCAATACGAACCTTCAGGAGGCCGCGACCGGGAAGAATGTCGCTTCGCCGTCGGCCGAGGGAGACGTCGCGAAAGGGGTCTTTCCTCTGGCGGATGAGTTGAAGGCGAAGGTCAAGGATTATTTCAGCCTTTCGGCCCGGGAGACGGCCGGGGGCGCCGACAAGAAAATCCAGGATATCACCACGAGCTCGGCCGAGGCGTACCGGTACTATAGCGAAGGCCGGAAATATCATCTAAACGGAGATTACGCCGAAAGCATCCCGCTCATGCAGAAAGTGCTAACGCTCGACCCCGCATTCGCTATGGCCTACAGGTCCCTGGCGATGAGCTACGGTAACCTGGGCTATCTCTCCGAGAAACGACGATGCCTCCAGAAGGCCGTAGAATTCAGCAAGCAGTTGCCGGAAAAAGAACGGATTTATATCCAGGCCAACGTCTATGACATGTCGGAAAAAACGTTCGACAAAGCCCTGGTCCTCTATAAAAAACTGCTCGCGGATTTTCCGCGTGATCCCCAAGCCGAAAATTGGTACGTTTCTTACGGCCTCGTCTATTATGAACTGGAAGAATGGGACAAGGCCTTCGAGCTGGAAGATGCGGCGAGGCGCGCCGACCCGAAAAATTTTTTAACCAATTACAATCTTTGGGGGGTTTATTTTTCTCTAGGAGCTTATGACAAGGCCCAAAAACTCGCGGAAGATTTTATTGCGCAGGTGGCCGACCGGGCTTTTGTCCATGCTGGGATCGGCTATACCCTCCTTCTCCAAAACAAATTTGACGCCGCCCTAAACGAATTGGATAAGGCGATTTCGATGGCCCCCGGCCTTTACAATAGTTATTATCTCAAAGGGAATTTATTTTTGCTTCAAGGAAATTTTGTCGAAGCGGAAAATAATTTTCGAAAGGTATTAGACATCGACTCCCCGGCGTCGCAAGTGGCCGGTCGCGAAGGACGCGGCTATCTCTTTCTGGCCCAGGGAAAATTCGACCTCGCCCAGAAATCTCTGAACGAATCGATCCAACTCGCCGCCAAGGAACATCGCGAAGGGGATGAGTGTTATGACCATTTGGTTTTGGGATATCTCCTTCTCAACTCCGGGGCTCCCGGGGACGCCTTAAAAGAATTCATCGCGGCGGAAAAAGTCGCTCGGACGATAGAAGATTACCGTTATCAAAGGCAAGCCCTTCTCGATAAGGGATCGGCTTACCTTGCTCTGAAATCCATGGCCGAAGCCGAGAAAGCCGCCGCGGAGCTCAAGAGCTTGAACGATTCGGGCATGAACAAAAAGGCTTACCGCTACGGGTCTTATCTTTCGGGCGCGATCGAACTGGAGAAAGGAAACTATTCCCGGGCCGTTCGCCATTTTCAAAACGCCATCTCTCAGTTGTCTTCGGAATATGCCAACGGAAACGAACACGCGAGATTCAGGGACGCTTTGGCATTAGCTCATTTCAAAGCGGGCGATTTGGAAAGAGCCCGCGACGTTTATAACCAGATCACGGCCTTGAACATCGGTCGGTTCGACGCGGGCGACATTTATGCCCGGAGCTTCTATCAGTTGGGCCGGATCCACGAGAAGCTCGGCGACAAGGCCAAGGCCCTCGAGAATTACCGCAAATTCCTTGACCTCTGGAAGGACGCCGACCCGGGCCGGCCCGAGGTTGAAGATGCCAGGAAGAGGCTGGCGGGGCTGAAAACGCCGTAAATCCCCTAAACTTCTTTCCTGAAAAAAAGGAATCAAAAAAAATCTTGGTACGATCTTGGCGATTCTATCATCGCCCCGGCCATCCCCTCTCGCTTCTTTGGGAAGATCACCATCAAGTGCAAGTCGTTGAGGGGGAAGACAGAGGGTGATGCCGGCGGCTGAATATTGGTTCCTGGATATAATTTCAGGACACGCAGGGAAAGTCGTCTCGGGGAAAGCTTTCGGCGTTTCGGTTCGATTCAGTAGCCGCATAGATATTTAATCCGACGATGAGAGCGACCGTTTGAGCCAAGAAACAAGGCTGCATCCCATCAAAAATAGGGAGAAATCGAACATCCCCGGACATCAGGATAGGGTTTGACAGCCGCTTATTTGGGAAAATCCCAAACTAAGACCGCTTAAGGGGAGAAGCGACGGTTCAGGCAGAAAACTACCCGGATTCGATACTATAGGGCTGATTTAGATATATCATTATCGCATTTGACGATTAAATGCCGTCCGTTTTGGGGAGGTCCCCTATTTCCAGTGAAGACAGAGCGCAGGAAGGCAAAATCTACGAAAATCTGCGTTTTGCGGATGCGGTCAGGGGGGGACGGGGCAAGTAATCAGTGACAACACGTTTGGGAATTCCTTCAAAATCTAATTTCCGGGCATACACGAAGTAAGGGTAGGTAGGGTGGTAGCCGCCGGGCCTATCTTGAATTATTGAATGGCATTCAAGAGGTCGCCAGTTCGATCCTGGTCAGCTCCACCACCTTCAAGTCCCAGAGCGTTGGTTTCCCTTCATTCCTGAACCGGCCGGATGTCCGGGCGACTCCGGCCGCCGCTATTCCTGCTTATCAATCGATCGTAAAGGTCACCGAGAATTGGACCGTCAGATAGCTGTCTAGATACGCGCTGCCTTTATATTCGGCCTCGATATCTTCCTTGGACGGCGCGCCGATATAGGTCACGGTGACCCCGGAAGGTCTCTTTTCCGTGAAAGCCCCGTCGGTAAAATATTTTGGAATCTCGTTGACCGGGATGATCACCTGATATTGAGCCGATTTCTTATTGGTATAGTAGGCCCGGCTGATTTTCCCGCCCGGCAGATTCTTGAATGTCCATTGGACGGATTTGGAATGACCCTCGGAATCGGAGATGTTCTTTTTCACGGTCATTTTTTCGATATTGGATAAATCCGGCGAGAAATTGCCGCTCATCGTCATATTCTCGGTTTCGCCGTCACGAATGGATTGGGCGAGAACAATCGAAAAATTGAATCCGTCCCATGAGGGAACCGTATTTTTTGGATTTTTTGCCGTGTTGACGTTTCCGACTCCGAAACTGGCGAAGGAGTCGAACGAATCATAGGATCCGCCGGCGGAATTCGTTTCCCTGAATTTATACTGGCCGGTGATGTACGCCTCGATCGCTTTTGTTTGTTTGAGCATATCGAGAGTCACCGCGTCCGATTGCGGTTGAACTCCCGTTGGACCGGCTAGGAATAAACATGCCAGAGCCACACACAGTTGGAACATGACTCCCTCCCTATTCGAATTTTATGGAAATGGATTCTTTCGTGGTAAGAATATGAATGATCAAGAAACTCCCTTTCTTCTATCCGCCGCAAATATAGCGCTTGAGTGAAGGGATTGTCAATATCCGAATATTAAAGACCAGGGCGGGAATATTCGTCAGGGAGGATTTCTATGCCGGGACCAGGATCTCGAGGGCGAAGGGGAGGGCGCGGATGATCAGGGCGTTTTTTCCGGGGCCCCCGGGGCCGGGGACGATTTCGCCGTCCGCCTGGACGTCGAATGCGCTCTCGGACCCGACGGCGAACTCGGGCGAGCGGAGGAGCCGGACTTCGGGCTCTCCGACATGACGCCCCGTCGCGGCGAGGGCATAGAGGCGGGCCAGCCGCCGCATCGAGCACGGGGCGATGAGACAGGCGTCGAGCAATCCGTCATCCGGCCGGGCTTCCGGCGCGATGCGTTTTCCGGTGGCCCATAAAGGAGTGTTGGCGAAGACCGCGACGGTGAAGAAATCTTCGATGACCCCGGACGGGCCGCTGTCTATGCGAAGGCGAATGGGGACGCGCCCATGCTTGTAAGCTTCGCGTATACCGAAAAACCCGGCGAGCGCCTGATGGGCCGCCAGCCGGGGACGGCGGGCGGCCAGCGCGGTCACATATCGATTGACGGCGGCGCCTAATCCGAGGTTGGCCTGTCCGAGAAAATACGTCGAATAGATCCCGTCGCGAAGGATCATCCCGAGGTCGATTCTCCGCCGGCGGCGGTCGCGAAGGGCCCGGCAGGCCGTTTCGATGGAGTCCAAGCCGAACGCGGCGGGGACGTCGTTCGAGGATCCCAGCCCGATCAACCCCAGCGCCGTTCCCGCGCCGGCCCTCAGGATTTCTTCGGCCATGATCATGAAGGTCGAATCGCCCCCGGCCCCCGCGATGAATCGATGATCGACGGCTGATTGCCGGGTCAACTGCCGGAGATGAATTTCGCTCTCCGTTACGTGAAGGGCGTAAGGAACCCCGAAACGCCTAAGTTCATCCTCCAGCTTTTCCTGGAGACGGGCCGCCCGCCCCGCTCCAGCGGCGGGATTGAGAAAAATCGGAATGGGCGCGGGATTCATGATCGGCTCCGCCGCCCATTATGCCCCAATCGCAAGCGGTTGTGAACAAACACCGCCGACCCGGGCGGCGGAGAAAGGGCCTGAAGAACCGGACCGGGGAGCGAGGCCGTGACTTTGTCATCGATGATTCTCTTTGTGCAGGAGTGAATTAGGAACGCATCGAGGCGGCGCGCTCCTCGAGGACCCGATGGGTCCGGTCGAGGTCGCTCCGGACGTGTCGCAGGGCCGGCAGCCACAGAACGACGTTGATGACCCAGAAAACAAGGACCGAGGCCATGGCCGCCCGTAGTCCCCAGCTCGTAGCGATATAGGAACCGATGAGCGGCCCCAGAGCCGAACCGGCCAGGTCCATCACCGAAGCCAAGGCGATGATCGCTCCGCGGTGTTCGGGGAGGTTGACGTCGGTCAGCGTCCCGTACCAGTTCGGGTTGACGCCTTGATTGATGAACATGGCCGCGGCGATCGTCAGGATGAGGCTCCAGGCCCCCGGGATCGCCAAAGTCTCGGCCAGACTCGCACCCGCCGGGATTCGAACCCGGGACAGGACAAAGAGAACCATGAACACGATCGGGACGGCGTTGCAAGCCAGGGCGACGATGACCTTGGCCCGCTTGTCCCGACGGAAAGCCCGGTCGCCCAGACGGCCGAAGACGACGGCCCCGGCCGCGCCCGCGGCGAAGACGACAACGATGGCGAAATTGACCCCGGCGGCGTCCATGTTGTGGACGTCTTTCATGTACTTGAAGATAAGAAAGAGGACGATCGAGCCGGGGAAGACGTCGATGAAGTTCAGGATGAGCCAGAAATTCGTCCGCGACGCGCCCAAGAGGCGCCAGTCTTTGCGGGAGAGGCGGAACCGGTAGGCCGTGCCCTCGATGATCCGCTCCCGCAGCTCGATCTCCTGGGCGCCGCGGGAAGGCTCCCGCAGGGCGAGAAGCGAGGCGGCGAGCGCCAAATTGACGGCCCCGACGAGGACATACGCCAGACGCCAATCTGCGGCCAGGCCGGCGCCGAGGCCGAAGCCCGCCATCCGGCCGGCGAGGATGGCCACGGACATGAATCCGAAAACGGTCGAACGCCGGTCGGCGGCGATAAGGTCTCCGGCCATCGAAAAGACGGCGGGAACGATGACCCCGATGCCGATGCCGGCGAGGGCGCGCATGAGAAAAAATAAAATATATCCCGGGCGGCCGTGGGGGATGGCGAAGGCGAGGGCCGAGACGATTCCGTAAACTAATGATCCGGCAAGACAGAGGCGGGTCCTGGAGACGCGGTCGGCGGCCAGGCCGGAGGCCAGCATCGCCAAGGCCGAGAAGGCGGTGAAGGCGAACGTCACCCAGCCGAGAGGGACGACGTCGGCCGTGGTCCCGAAGAAGTCTCGAAGGAGGGGATTGAGGAGCGGGCTCGTGAGCGATTGGTCCGCGAAGCTGAAGAGAAGAAGAAGGGCGAAGACGGCGAGGGCCGGACGTCCGGCTGCGCGGGAGACGGGACGATCGGGAAGGGCGGCCATCGGAACGGCATTGTATCGCAAATCGGCCGGCGCCGCTCCATTGACATTCGCGGAGTGAGCGTTTATGCTGAGGCCAGGATGGCGTACGCGAACGCTTCGCCGGCGAAAAAAACCGCCAATACCGTAACCTTGATCGCAATCTGGGCCGTCACGGCCTGGTTGCTCTACCCCCTGATCTTTATCGGCGAGGTCACGCCCTCGAGCGTGAAGGGATTCTTCTACCGCGCGGCCGCCGGGATCGTCATCATGATCATCCTCTTCGGGAAGACGCTGTTCGATTTGCTCTTTCCGCTGGACGTCTCGCGGCGGAAGTCGATCGTGTCGGTGGCCTTGCTGACCCTCTACACGTTCGCCATGGCCGGAGGGATCATCTTCATCCTGATCCGGATCCTTCTCGCGTACCTGAATCAGAACAGCTCGACGTACGTTCCTCAGGTTCCCCAATAATCAACCCATTCGACTTCCCGGTCCTGCCGGCTTTGCCGGCACTGCCAAGGGCGGTGGCAAGGCCGGGGCCGGGCTTCCCAGTCCCGGTCCTGCCGGCTTTGCCGGCACTGCCAAGGGCGGTGGCAAGGCCGGGGCCGGGGTATGCTCAGGGTTAATACTGAGCGGCGCTTTTTTCCCCGATTTAAAAATCGGGGTTTAGCGCCGTCGAACGTATCAAAGGGAAGGCCGTTCTCTCCCAAAATGCAAATCAGTGGTCGCTTCCGCCCCCGCCCATTCCGCCGCCGCCGCCGTAACCGCTCCCGAACCGCGGATTGACGACATTGCTGTAAACGGAGCCGAAGCTGAAGTTCAGCCCGAGCCGGACCTGATAGGAGTAATTCGAAGCGAGCTCGGTCCGGCGAAGAAGGAGCTCGGTAAGGTCCGCTTCCCCGCCGCGCAGGCCGAGCTGGTCGTGAATCCGGCTGTAGCGGCCGTCCACCGTGACCGAGAGGCCTTTGATGATCCGGACGGAGAGATTCCCCGAAACGCGGAACTTGTAGAAATTCCAGGGGGGAAGGAATTTGGCCCCGGAGGGCGCATCGTCCTTGGATCCGACGAAGACGTTCGATCCTTCGACCGAAATCTCGGCGTCGCCCCAAGGCTGTTTGAATTCGAGAGTCGCCGTCAGCGACTGGCTCCAGGTCTTGTCCTGCATCCGGCTATAGATGGTTTGCTCCATATATTTGTCCACGTTGTAACCGATCCGGTAGAGGATGCGGAACTGCCGCCGGGTAGACTCGGAATAGGGGAAGACGTTGTATTCGACGGCCGGGGCGAAGGTCAGGCCGAGATTAATGTTGCTGTACGTCGAATGATTCAGGTTGACGAATCCGCCGACCGACCAGTGCTCGCCCAGACTGAAAACATAAAGGCCGTCGAACGAGCGGGAATTCGAGGAGCTCGTTCCCTGATAATCCTCGTAGTCGTACCGGGTTTCGTCCTGATAGGCCGAAAGGCCCAAGCGAAGCTTGGAACCCGGCGTCGTCCGGTTCACGGACGCGTTGCCGAAGATCGAGTTCGATTTACGGGATTTCTCGCCGTTCAGACGGGTGTTGATGCTGAGGCTGAAGACCCAAAAATTCCATTTGTCCGTCACGGACGTTTGTTTGACCCGGCCGGCGAAATTGAGGTTCAGGATTCCGGCGATGGGGGTGCGGGCGGCGTAGGGGGCCAGCCCCAGCTTCAGCATTTGGACGAGCCCTTTTCGGCTCTCGTCGCTCGTGTCCACGCGGTTGGAATAATATTTCAGCTCATTCCTGAGGTCCTCATATTTGCCCAGGCCGATAAAGGCCAGGGTGTATTCGCGGCCGCCGCTGCCCGTCCCGAGCTGGGTGACGAGGACGTGGACGTCGGCTTCCTTGCGGTCGCGGACATAATTAACGAACTGAATTTCGGTCTTGATGAAGTTCATATCCAGCCGCTCCCCGTCCAGAAAAACCCTGGGGGCGTCTTTTTTGAGCTCGTCGATATTCTGGCCTTCGTCCTTGGCCTTAGATGCTTTCGGAGCGGCCGCGGGATCGGCCGCCTTGGCCGCCGTCTCCTGAGCCCGGAGCGGAGCATATCCGAGAATCAATACCGTCATGACGACGAGAGCGATGGCGGCGCGCTTTTTCAAGGTCGAACTCCTTTTAGCCTTCCAATCTATAAAACATCGTTATTTAGACGCTCGTTCTTTCTTAATCTTCCCGGATTTCCTTTGGGGATTTCGATGTGAGGGAAGATGAAATATTATATATCAATTAGGCCGGATTCTCCAAAGGCTTTTCGAACGAGCCAACTTTCCGGATTGTCAAAATTCGGCTTTTTAACTACAATACGCCCGCTCCGGGAGGAAGAGATATTGAATCTCGGCGACATCATCCGCTCCGTCCGTCCCGCCCAGTGGACCAAGAATCTGTTTGTTTTCGCCGCGCTGGTGTTCGCCCGGCAAGCCCTGGCCGAGCGGGCCGTTCTCCGGACGGCGGCCGCGTTCGCCGTCTTTTGCCTCCTTTCGGGGGCGATGTACCTCCTCAACGACCTCCACGACGCCGCCGAGGACCGCCGCCATCCTAAAAAGGCGCGTCGGCCGATCGCCGCGGGTCGGATCACTCCGGCCCAGGCCGTCACGCTCTCCGCCCTCTTCGGCGCGGCGAGCCTCGCCGCGGCGTATTTCCTGGGAGGACCGTTCTTCGCCGTTTGCGCGGCCTACGCCGTTCTCCAGATCGTTTACACCTGGAAACTCAAGAACGTCGTTATCCTCGACATCTTCATCATCGCCGCGGGATTCGTCCTCCGCGTCGCCGCGGGCGCGTCGGTCATCGATGTCCCGGTCTCGTCGTGGCTGCTCATCTGCACAACCCTCCTGGCGCTCTTCGTCGCCATGGGAAAGCGCCGCCACGAGATCGTCCTCCTCGAAGGCGCGGCCCCCGACCATCGGCCGATCCTGCGCGAGTACAGCGCCTACTTGCTCGACCAGATGATCTCGGTCGTGACCGCGTCGACCCTCATAGCCTACTGCCTCTACACCGTCTCCGAGGAAACCGTCCAGAAATTCGGGACCGAAAACCTCATTTACACGATGCCCTTCGTTCTCTACGGGATCTTCCGTTACCTCTACCTTGTCCATCAGAAAGGCCAGGGGGGAAGCCCCGAAGAGCTCGTCGTGAAAGACAAGCCGCTGGCGGCCTCGATTCTGCTTTGGATCGCCGCCGTCGCCCTGATCCTCTACGCCCTCTGATCCCCAAGTCCGCCCCGTCAGCGAACGTAACGCAGGCTCTTCGGCTCGCGCTCGAGGTGGTAGACGATCATCGCCTGGAGAGCGCCCCGCACGCCCTTCAGCTCTTCCGGGGTGAAGGGCGCTTCCGGGCAGGCCGTCGGCGGGTTCGCCCGGGCCCAGGCGATGAACCGCGGCAGGGGGGCCCGGACCTCCTCGCGCCGCGCGGGCGCGCAGGCGTCGCAATAGACGCCGTCTCGCCGCGGTCCGAGCCAGCCCGCCTCGGACTCGGCGATCGCCTTCCGGCAGCTCCGGCAGCGATGGACCTCGGGAAGGATCCCGTGGATCTGGAGAAACCAGGCCTCGAAATAGCCCGTCAGCAGAGCCGTATCGAGGCTGTCTCGCAGGGCTTGGAGGACGGACAGGAGAAGGCGGAAGAGGAGGTCGTCGTGCGACCGGCCGGGGACGGTCTCCTCGATAAGCTCGGCGAAGTAGGATAGGGCGAGGGCGGCGTCGAGGTCCCGCTGCACGTCGAAAAAAGACTGGCGCAGGTCGCAGCCGCTCACGGTCACCAGGTCCCGGTGCTCCTTCTCGTAGAAGAAAGCGGTGACGTGGGACATGGGCTCGAGGGCGCTGCCGAAACGATTGCCGAACTTCCGGGCGCCCTTGGCCACCCCGCGCACTAAGCCGCGGTCCCGGGCGAGAAAGACGACAACCTTGTCCTGATCGCCGATCGGATAGGTCCGGAGGACGATGGCCTCGGCCTGGTCGAGGGGCATGGGGGTCTCAGTCCAGGAACGTGATCCGGAGGGCCGTGATCCTGGCCTGAAGATCGGCCGGGGCGATCCCGAGGGCCGCCGCCGTCCGGGCGATGTCCCAATCGTGGCGGGCGAGGGCGCGGTGGATGAATTTCCGTTCGTATTGGCCCAGGGCTTCGGCGAGCGTCGGCGCCGCCGGGATGCCGGCTGCCTCGCGCGTTTCGACCAGGAGGTTGAGGTGGGCGGGCCCGATCTCGGCCTCCTCGACCATGATGACGAAGCGCTCGACGACGTTCATGAGCTCGGAGACGTTGCCCGGCCAAGGATAGTTCATGAAGGCTTTGAGGGCCGCCCGGTGGATCGTCTTCGGTTTCTTGCCGTATTCGAGGGCGTAGTATTTCAGGAAATAAACGATGAGAAGGGGGATATCTTCGGTCCGTTCGCGGAGCGGCGGAATCGTCAGGGGGATGACATTGAGCTTGAAGAAAAGATCCTCCCGGAACCGGCCTTCTTGGATGAGGTCCTTGAGGGGGCGGCTCGAGGCGGCGATGATCCGGGCGTCGAAGACGACGGATTCGGACGCCCCGAGGGGCTCGAACGACTGAGACTCGATCGCCTGGACGAGCTTGGCCTGTGTTCTGAGGCTGATCTCCCCGATCTCGTCGAGGAAGAGCGTCCCCCCGTCGGCGAGCTGGAACTTGCCTTTCTTGTCCTTGGCGACGTGGGGGCCGTGGCCCTTGAGCGCGCCGAAGAGCTCGCTTTCGATCAAATCGTCGGGGATGGCGGCCCCGTTGATCTCGACGAACCGTTTCTGATTCCGCCGGCTCTGTTGGTGGATGAGCCGGGCGACAAGATCTTTGCCCGTGCCGTTCTCGCCCGTGATCAGGACCCGGCCGTTCGTCGGGGCCGCCTTCCGGATCTCGGCCCGGAGACGTTGAAAGGCGGGGCTGCGGCCGACGAGGTGGGTCCGGGCCCGCAAGCGCTGCCGGAGCTCGACGTTCTCCTCCTCGAGCCGGTTCCTGCGGAGGGCGTTCGCGACCGTGACAATGACCTTGTCGAGGGAGAGGGGCTTTTCCAGAAAATCGAAGGCGCCGAGTTTGGTGGCCCGGACCGCCGCCTCGACCGTGCCGTGCCCCGAGATGACCACGACGGCCGGACGCTCCTCGAACCTCCGGATCTCGGCCAGGACGTCGAGGCCGCTCATCTCCGGAAGCCAGATGTCGAGCAGGACGAGGCCGAAAGGCCCCTTCCGGATCTCGGCCAGGGCCTCCTCTCCCGTGGCCACGGTCCGGACGCGGTAGCCTTCGTCCTCGAGGATGCCCTGGAGAGACGAGCGGATGCTCGACTCGTCGTCAACGACCAGGATTTGTTCGGCGCTCATGCCGGAAGCTCGACCGTGAATTTGGCGCCGGCGGGCATATTGTTCTCGACGTTCACGGTGCCGTTATGCTCCTTGACGATTTGGTTCACGATGGCCAGGCCGAGCCCCGTGCCCTTCTTCTTCGTCGAGAAGTGGGGGAGGAACAACTTGTCCTTGTCGTCCGCGGGGATGCCCGGACCCGTGTCCGCGACTTCGATCCGGACCTGGCGTTGGGCCGGATCGTACATCGTCCGGATCTTTATTGTACCCTTTTTGTTCATGGCGTCAATCGCGTTGCCGATGATATTGATGAACACGCGCTTGATCTGTTCGGGATCGAGGGGGATCGCCGGCGGGAGGGCCTCGTCGAGGGCGAGGTCGAAGCGGATTTCGGCGAAAATCCCCCCGAACATGGTCACGACCTGACGGAGGACGTCGTGAAGGCCGGCGGGTTGAAGGTTGACCTTGGGGAGTCGGGCGAACTCCGAGAACTCGTCGACCAGCGATTTGATTGTTTGGGCTTCCTGGATGATGATCCGGGCGCCCTCCTCGACGACCGCGCCGCCGCCCGTCTCGCCCCGGCGGAGGTTGCGGACGATCCTCTCGGCGTTGAGCTGGATGGGGGTCAGGGGGTTTCTGATCTCATGGGCGACGCGTTGGGCGACTTCCTTCCAGGCGGCGATCTTCTGGGCCTTGAGGAGCTGAGTCAAATCGTCGAGGGCGGCGATGAGACCGGAGAATTCCCGGCCGGCCTGTCGAAGGGGGGTGATGGTCAGGGCGAGCGTCCTCATCTGTCCGTCGAGTACGAGCGGGATCTCGCGCTCGGCCAGCCGGCTCCGATTGCGAAGGGCGGTGTCGATAGCCTGGTTGAGTTCGCGGTAGCGTTCGTGGGAGAGAACCTCCCGGTAGGATTTACCGGCGACTTGCCGGTCCGCCAGGGAGAGCATCTCCCGGGCGGCGGGATTGACCGTCGTCACGGCGCCCTGGGCGTCGAGAGCCACGACACCGGTCGTGATCGTGTTGAGGACGGTCTCGATGTACCGCTGGCGGGTGGCGGCCTCGGCGGTTTTTTGAGCCACGGCGTCGCGGCCGGTCCGCAAGTCGTCCGTCATCTGGTTGAAGGAGTCAATCAGACTGCCGATTTCGTCCGAGGCCGGGTCCTCGATATGGACATCGAGATTCCCGCGTGAGACCTCCTTGGTGGCCTCGGCGAGCTTTTCGATCGGGACGGTGATGCCCCGGGCGATGTGGAAACCGATCCAAGTGGCGACGAAGACGATGATCAGGGTTACGAAGACGAGCATCATCTTATAAAGCGTCTGGCCGAGAGTTCTCTGGGTCTGCCGCATCCGGTAGCGGTCGCTCGTCGACAGGATCGTGTTGATTTTCTGGGCGGTGCTTTGGGTCAGGTACTTCCCCGCGGTAACCAGGATGTTCCCCCGGTTCGGGGCATTGAACGAGACGCCCTGGCGGATGAACTCGCCCGGCCCCATGGGCTTGATGTCGCTCACGGTTCCGCCGATGTGGGCCCGGCGGATCGCCTCGGTCTGAAGGTCGGAGAAATCCTGAAAGGGAAGGTTGGGATTAAGGTAGGAGAACAGCGGCTCGTCGTCGAGATAGAGGCCGATCTCATCGAGCCGGTATTCGAAAAGCTTCGCTTTGAGAAAGTCCTCGAGCCGGGTCAGGCGTTCGGGCGCGATCAGGTTTTGGCGTTGGATTTCGCGGCTGATCTGCTCGGCGTGATGCAGGATCAAGCTGGACGTTGCGTTGAAATACTCCTCGGCGACGCCCCGGGTGTCCTCGACGAGCTTGGCGAGGTCCACCTTGAACCATTGCTCGAAGTTGCGCTTGATGAGGTCGCTCGTGAAAAAAAACATGAGCAGGGTCGGAATGAAGGCCAGGGCGGTGAAGAAGATGACGAGCTTCGTCTTGAAATGGGCCCCCGGGACCTTATGTCGGCGTTCGAGGTAGAGCTTGACCAGATTGCGGCCGAGGACGAAAAAGAGGATGAGGGCCAGGAGAAGGACGATGAACTGAAGGGCGGTGAGCAGGAGGCTGGTGACCCGACCGGGCGAGAACTCCGAGGCCTGCCGGAGGAACATGTCGATGACGAGAAAGAGGACGACGAGGAGGAGGATGATCCCGCCGATGATCCGGGAGCCCTTTTTCGTCCGTTTGTCCTCGGGAGGGGCCATCCGGAGATCCTTAATGTCCGGGCCCGCCGGGCGGGGCGGCCGTTTCGTCGCGGAGGAATGACTCGAAATTCTCGCGGTTGATCCGGATGTCGGTCATCACGACCCCCGGCCCCCCGATGGGGCGGGCGGTGCGGCCGTTGATGTTTAGGTTGAACCCGCCGGCGTTGCCGACCTGGAGAAGGAATTCGCTTTCCGCGGTGAAGGCGGAGCTCTCCCCGGCCTTTTTAATCGCCTCGAGGACGAATTTTCCGTCCGCGACGACGTGGATCCAGGTGTCGGCATGAAAGGCGAAATCCAGACGGAGAGTCCCGGCCGGCCCCTCCGGAATCGGCGGGCGGGACTGGAGGAGCTCCTCGGGGACGGGGGCGGAGGCGATCTTGGGAGCCTCGAAGGAAGCGGGTTTAGGGATGACGGGCGGGACTCCGCCTTTCGGGCGATTCAATACCAGGAAAAAAAACGCCGCGGCGGCGGCGGCGAAGATAAGGAGGCCAAGGGCGAGAAACCGGGCCCGCGGGCCGGGCTTCCATTTCGGCCGGGGATCGACGCGCCGGACCGCCGGCCTTTTGGATTCGCGCGTTTCCACGGCGGTCCGGAGGAGGACCTCGTGATGGTATTTATTGATGAAGGAATTCTCGTCCGCGCCGATTGTTTTGCAGAAGGCCCGGATGACGCCCTTGATCAGGAACGGATCCGGAAGCTCGTCCCATCGGTCGGCTTCGAGGGCTTCGAAGAACCGGGGGTTGATCTTCGTCGCGGCGGCGATCTCCTTGAGCGAGACGGAACGCAACTCCCGTTCCCGTTTCAAATCCTGACCCAGTGTCGCCATGGCCGGCCGAATTGTATCAAATCCGGGTGAATCGGGCCAGGGCCGAGGCGCTTCCCGCGATTCCGGCCAGGCCGCCGGCGGCGACGAGGCCGAGGGATTGAAGGGCGGTGAGCGAACCGAAGGCGATGATCTCCCCCAACGGACCTAAAGCGTCGCCCACGAAGGAAGAGAACAAGCGTTCGGCCAGGGCGGTCAGGGCCAGAGCCGCCGCGCCGCCGGCGATACCGAGGAGAAGGCCTTCGAGGAGGTAAGGGCCTCGAAGGTAGGAATTGCTCGCCCCGACGAGGCGGAGGATCTCGATCTCGTCCCGCCGGGCGAGGACATTGAGCTTGATGACGCCGGAAATGACGACAATCGAGGCCGCGACCAGCAGCCCCCCGAAACCGAATCCCAGGGCTTCGGCCAGGCGGCCGAGGGCGCGGATCCGATCGGCCGCCTTGCGGTTGAAAACGGCGTCCTCGACGCCCGGATTCTCCCGGATTCGAGCGATGAGCGCCTGGACGGCCTCCGCGGGCGCGGCGGCGTTCTTGAGGGCCGCCTCGATCGAGACCGGAAACGGGTTGCGGCCGAGGCTGACCACGACGTCCGCGAGCCCGGGGAAGTCGTTCAGAAAGCGGTTCCGGGCGTCCTCGGCTTCGAAAATTTCGGCGCCGGCGACGAGCGGCGCGGCCCGGATCTGCCGGGCGATCGCCTCCCGTTCGACGGGCGGGAGGTCGGCCCGAAGATAGAACACGATCGCCGCGTTCCGGCCCAGCTCGGCGGCGCGGGCCCGGAAGTTGTTGGCCAGAGACAGGAAAAGTCCGACGGTCAGGAAGGCCAGGGCGATGACGGCCAGGGAAACGAGATGCCCGGTTTTGGATTGCCGGCAATTCCGGAGGGCCGCGCTCCCGGCTTCGCGAAGGCGGGGAATGATCATCCCGCCCCTCCGCCCCGCAATTTGCCTTCCTGGAGGGTGAACACCCGGCCGCCGAAACGGCGGACGAGGTCCCGGTCGTGAGTGCAGACGAGGACGGTCGTCCCCTGGCGGTGTATCTCCCGGAACAGGCCCATGATTTCGGCGGCGAGGTCGGGGTCGAGGTTCCCCGTCGGCTCGTCGGCCAAGAGGATGCTCGGATTGTTCACCACGGCCCGGGCGATCGCGACCCGCTGCTGCTCGCCGTAGGACAGCTCCGCCGGGAAATCCCAGATCCGATGATGAAGATGGACCATCCGCAGGGCGATGAAGACCTTGCGCTTGAGGTCCCGGGCCGGCGTCCCCAGCACCCGCAAGGCCACGGCGACGTTCTCGAAGACGCGGCGCCGCGGAAGAAGACGGAAGTTCTGGAAAACAACGCCCATCGACCGCCTCAAGGAGTAGATCTTGGAGTCCGGAATCCGGATGATGTCGACGTCGTTGATGCGGATCCGGCCATGGGTGGGCAAGACTTCCCGGTAGAGAATCTTGAGGAGGGTCGATTTTCCCGATCCGCTCGGTCCGGTGATGAATCCGAGCTCGCCGCGCTGGACGACGAGCGAGACATCCGCCAGCGCCCAGGCCGGCGGCTGGTACTGTTTCCAGACGTGGACAAGCTCGATCATGGCGCGGAGCCGGAGCGGATTATAGCATGAACGGCCGCCTCGGACGTGAGGGCCGGGGTTCAGAGGGTGAAGAGATACATCAGCCAGCCGAAAAGGATCGCCCCGCCGACCATGATCAGGAAGAGAAAGAGCCCGTACCGGGTCCGGGACTTCTTGTCGTCGCGCCGGAGGAGGGCGAGGACGACGGCGACGAAGAAGGCGTACAGGATCATCGACAGGAGATGGCTGCGGAGGATCATGACTTCTTCCCCGCGGCGATGTCCCAGGCGTCCAGAGCGATGAGATAATTCAGGAGCCCCGCCCCGGCGATGTAGGCCGTCCCATACTCGAACGTCGCGGCTTTCAGGTCTCCGAGGCCGAGGGGGAGGAACCGCGAGAGGATGTAGAGGAGGCCGTTTCCGATATCGGCGAAGAAGGCTAAAATGGTGAGGGGATTTTCGGTCTGGAAGGGATAGATCCGGCCGCCCATGAGCAGGCCCAGGCCGGTCATGCCGGCGATGCAGGCGAAGAAGATGACGCCCCGGAGGTATTTTTTCTGGAGGATATGGCCGAGGCCGGGGACGAGCCAGCCGGCGAGCATCGCCGCGATTCCGAGAAGTTTCATGAGGAGCCATCTTAGCGGAATTAATATCCAAAATCAAATATAATGACCCTTATGCCCGAACTGCCCGAAGTCGAGACGATCGCCGCGGGGCTGCGGGCCCGGATCGCGGGCCGGGAGATCGCGGAGATGAGGATTTCCCTGCCCAAGCTGTTGCGGGCGACGACTCCCGCGGATCTTCGCGCCTTGGAAGGCGCCGCCGTGACCGCCGTCCGGCGCCGGGGCAAAATCCTCATCCTCGAATGCGGGGAACGAGCCCTCCTCTTCCATCTCAAAATGACCGGCCGGTTTCTCTGGGTTGGGCGGGACGCGCCGGCCGACGCGCACACCCATCTCGTCATCGCTTTCGCCGGTTCGGACGAGGAATTGCGTTTCCACGACGTCCGGAAATTCGGTTTTCTCCGTTGCGTGGCGAAGGAGGGGATAAATGCCTGCGATGAAATCCGGCCCCTCGGCCCCGATCCAATCGAGATCGACCGGCCGTCCTTCGAGGCCCGGCTGTCCGGGCGGCGCGGAAGGCTGAAAAGCCTCCTCTTGAACCAGAGGTTCCTGGCCGGCATTGGGAATATTTACGCCGACGAAATGCTGTTTGCCGCCCGCCTTCATCCCCGGACCGCGGCCGAGCGGCTCCGGCCCGAGGAGCGCCGCCGTCTGTGGGCCTCGATGCGGGCGGTTCTACGCCGGGCCGTCGCCGCCGGCGGTTCGTCGATCCGCGATTACCGGGGAGTCGGGGGGGAGGTCGGAGATTTCCAGACTCGGCATCGGGTCTACGGCCGGTCCGGCCAACCATGCCGCCGCTGCGGAGCCTCCGTTCGCCGAATCGTCCTGGGAGGGCGATCCACGTTTTTTTGTCCCGTCTGTCAACGGCGCCGGCTTTGAAAGCCGGCGCTCTTCGTTTATAATAACACTTCCAACAGCGGATATTCGCGGTCCGGCCAAAGGAGGATGCGGCCTATGGCGTTTCAGAATGTCGACGACGTTTTGGCCTTTGCCATCGCCCGGGAAGAGGAGGCGGCCCGGACGTATCATGACCTCGCCGCCCGCGCCGAATCCGAAAACGGCCGGACGTTTCTGGCGGAGCTCGCGGCGGAAGAGCGAAATCACCGGAAGCTGCTCGCGGACCTCCGGGACGGACGGGCGGTCGCCCTGAAGACGGTCCGCGTCGCCGACCTCGGACTGACGGACGGGCTTGTGGAGGAACCCTTGGACGCGGCGAGCTCCTACCAGGACATCCTCATCGCCGCGGCGAAGAAAGAAGCCCAGGCCGTCGTCCTTTACAGCGGACTGGCCGAGGCGGCCGAAGACCCCGCCCATAAAAGTTTGTTCGAATTTCTCGCCGGCCAGGAGCGGCGTCACAAGCTCCGGCTGGAAAAGGAATACGAGACGCGCGTCCTCACTGAATTCTGACGCGCATCCCGCGGAAAGGAGAGCGATCATGTCGAAATGGGAATGCACCGCATGCGGCTATGTCTATGACCCGGCCGTCGGCGATCCCGACAACGGGATCGCGCCCGGAACGCCCTTCGAGGACATCCCCGACGACTGGACATGTCCCCAGTGCGGCGTCGGCAAAGATTATTTCCAAAAGATCGAGGATTGACCGGGGAGCCCCGCGCGCGTGAACGTCGTCGTCGTCGGGAACGGAGTCGCCGGCACTCTCGCCGCCAAAGCGCTCCGCGATCTCGATTCCGAGGCGTCGATCACCGTCTTCGCCGCCGAGCGGCATCCGTACTATCCCCGGCCGAACCTGATCGAGTATCTCGCCGGGACGATGGCCCGGGAAGAGCTGTTTGCTTTCCCGCCGTCCTGGCCGGCGGATCGACGGATCGACCTGCGCTTGGGAGAGCCGGTGCGGGCGATCCATCCGGCTTCGGGTGAGGTTGAAACGGCCGAGGGGCGGCGCGTCCGCTACGACCGGCTCCTCCTCGCCGACGGAGCGTCGGCCTCGGTTCCGCCCATCCCCGGCGTTGGCCGGCGCGGGGTCTTCACCCTCCGGACTCTCGACGACGCGGAGGCCGTTCTGAACGAGTTGTCCGTCCGTCCGCGCGTGGCCGTAATCGGCGGCGGCCTATTGGGGCTCGAAATCGCCCGCGGCCTTCGCGGGCGCGGCGCCGACGTCGAAGTGATCGAATTCTTTCCCTATCTCTTGCCGCGCCAGCTCGATCCCGAGGGATCCGCGCTCCTGCGGGGCCGGATCGAAGCCGCCGGCGTGCGCGTCCGCGTCGGAACGGCGACCGAGGAGATCTTCGGCGGGGACTCGGTCCGGGGTCTCCGCTTCAAGGACGGGAAAGAGCTTGCGGCCGATCTGGCCGTCATCGCCGCCGGCGTAAAACCCAGCACGGCCCTCGCCCGGGACGCGGGTCTCCCCGTGGACCGGGGGGTTCTCGTTTCCGACCGGATGGAGACCGGGGTCCCCGGGATTTTCGCCGCCGGAGACGGCACCCAACACAACGGCCGGCTCTATGGAATCATCCCGGCGTCTTTCGAACAAGCCCGGGTTGCGGCGGTCAATCTCCTGGGCGGGAACGCTTCATACCGGGGAACCATTCCCTCCAACACCCTGAAAGTGGCCGGGCTGGCCCTCACCTCGATCGGAAACGTCAATCCCGAAGGCCCCGGCTACGAGGTCCTTCGGCGGGCCGATCCCGAGCGGGGTTTGTACAAAAAAATCGTCCTCCAAGAAGGCACCCTCGTCGGGGCGATCTGGCTGGGGACAAAATCGGGCGTCTCCGAGATCTCCAAGGCCATTGCCCGCCGGGCCGCCGCCGGACCCGGGAAAGAATCCCTCCTCGAAGACGGCTTCGATTTTTCAAAATTATGAAACATCTTGGCTTCATCCCGGCGATCGTGGCGGCGCTTGTCCTTCCCGCTTCGGCCCAGCTACCGCGGGCTGCCCCGGAGGCGACTCCGGTGAAAATTGGGGGGTATTTATCGGCCGAATATCTCAAGGGCCAGGCTGCGAGCGGCTATTTTCAGGGAAGTTTTGAAAACGCCCGGGGAGGCGTTTTGCTCTTCGGAGATTGGGCTTCGCGTTTCGGCGGCGCGCTCGAATTCGCCTTGACCCAAGACGGCCGCGGTGAGCTCGTTCAAGCTTGGGCGGACGTCCGGGCTTCGGAGGCGTTCCAAGTCAAAGTCGGGCTTTTCCTCGTCCCCTTCGGCCGCTATAACGAATCCCGCCGGGCGTTCCAAACCCTTCTCGTCTTCGACCCTTATCCGGTGAGCGATTTGTTTCCGGAATCCTGGCGCGATATCGGCGCGGTCCTGTCTGGACGCCTGGGCCGCTTTCAATATTCCGCTTACCTCGGCAACGGCCTGGCGGAAGGAGAAACCTTGGCCTCCGGCCGGCCGTTGCACGATAACAACAAGGACAAAGGGCGGGGAGGGAGGGCCGGGTACGCCTTCAGTCCGAACCTGGAGGTCGGCGCGTCCTATTACCATGGCCGGGTGGATGAAGCCGACTCCCGGGCGGAAACGCTCTGGGGGGCCGATCTGGTTTGGGTGTCGAATTCCGGCCGCTTGACCGGCGAGTACATCAAAGCCGAAATCCAGAACCCTTCGCCTTTCTCCCCGGGCCGGGCCGAAGGCTATTTCGCGATGCTGACCCTCGACTTCGGGGCTTTGACCCCTCTGGTCGCCTATGAAACACTGTCCTACGAGGATCCTTTTCACGGTCCGGGTTTCGGGGGGCCGGATGTCCCAGGTGCGGGAATATCCCGGGATTTGACCAGATGGGCGTTCGGCGCCGTTTATGCTCCGCATCCCAACCTCCGGTTGAAAATCGAATACGACGTGAACCGCGAGGGCGGCGGAGAGGTCCGGAACAACATCCTCCGCGTTCAAGCCGCCGTACATTTCTAGGTCCGCGAGGGAGTCCATGGCGAACATCGTCATTCTCGGCACCCAATGGGGCGACGAAGGCAAGGGCAAGATCGTCGACCTGCTCACCCCGGCGTTCGATGTCGTCGCCCGCTACCAGGGCGGCCACAATGCCGGCCATACGGTCTATCGGGACGGCCGCAAGATCGTCCTCCACTTGATCCCCTCCGGCATTCTCCAGACCGGCATCCTGTGCATCATCGGCAACGGCGTCGTCCTCGACCCGCGGGCGTTTCTGGACGAAATCGAGGCCCTCCGCCCCGTCGCCTCGGTCGGTCCCGACCGGATCGCCGTCAGCAAGAACGCTCATCTGATCCTGCCGTATCACGGGATGCTGGAGCGCGCCTCCGAGGAAAGCCTCGGAGCGGGCAAGATCGGGACAACCTGCCGCGGCATCGGCCCGGCTTACGAAGACAAGGCGGCCCGGCGCGGGATCCGGACGGGCGACCTGCTCGACCTCGAAGTTCTCCGGGATAAGATTTTCGTGAACACGGCGGCTAAGAACGACCTCCTCCGCCGCTGCGGGCTGGCCGAGCTCGACGCCCAAGCGCTCTATGAACTTTACGCCGGATTCGCGGCGGCCCTCCGGCCCTATATCCAAGACACGAGCCGGCTTCTTCATGACCGGATCAAGGCCGGAGCCGCGGTTCTCTTCGAGGGCGCTCAGGGAGCCCTTCTCGATATCGATCACGGGACGTATCCGTTCGTCACTTCGTCCAGCGCCACGGCCGGCGGCGTGTGCACCGGCCTAGGCATCGGCCCGGCGGCGGTGGGCGCGGTCTTCGGGGTCACGAAAGCGTACACGACCCGGGTGGGGTCGGGGCCGTTCCCGACCGAACTATCCGACGAAAGGGGCCGGCTGATCGCCCGCCGCGGCGATGAGTTCGGGGCGACGACCGGGCGCCCCCGCCGATGCGGCTGGTTCGACGCCGTGGCGGTGTCTTATGCCTGCCGGGTGAACGGGATCGCCCGGATGGCCTTGACCAAACCCGACGTCCTCGATCCCCTTCCCGAAATCCAGGTCTGCACCGGCTATAAATATAAAGGAAGCCTGCTTCGCGATTTCCCTCCCGAGCCTTGGATTCTCGAGAAGGTGACGCCCGAATACAGGGTCTTGCCGGGCTGGTCCGAACCCGTCCATCGGTCCCGGGACTTCGACGCCCTGCCCCGGGCGTTCCGCGATTATCTCCGTGTCCTGGAGGACTTGGTCGAAGCCCGGGCCGGAATCATCTCGACCGGAGTCGAGCGCGAGGATACCGTCCTCGTCGAGGGCGCTCTCGCCGGCCTCGTCGATGTGGGCGCCCTCCATCGCCCTTGATACGTTCGACGGCGCCAAACCCCGATTTTAAAATCGGGGTATAAGCGCCGCTCAGTATTAACCCTGAGCATACCCCGGCCCCGGCCTTGCCACCGCCCTTGGCAGTGCTGGCAAAGCCGGCAGGACCGGGGAGTCGAATGGGTTGATTTTTAGCCGCGTTCATGGCATAAGGAATTTAGCTTAATGAAAATATCTAGTGGGGAGGCGGTCATGAAGAAAATCCGATTCGTTGTTCTTTTCGTCCTAGTCGCGGCGATTGCCGCGGCCGCGGCCCAGAGCAAGATCATCCTGAAGGTCAAGGTCCAGCAGGCCAACGTCCGGACCGAAATGAACTTGACCGCCGCGGTGATCAAGGAAATCAAGCAGGGGACTCTCCTCGAAGCCTCTCGAAAGGCCGGCGAATGGTACGAGATCTCGGTCACGAACGACCTCGGCGTCAGCTTGACCGGGTTCATCCATGCCAACACCGTAGACGAGGTGGGCGTCCCCCCGGCTCCGCCCAGACCGACGGAGACCGTTCCCGCCAAACCGAAGCCGACGGCGACCCCTCCGGTCGTCACGGATTCCCCGATCGAGGACCGGGGTTACGCCCCGATGAAGAGCGGCTTTAAGGTCATGGCCGCGTACGGGATGGGGAACTACAGCTATAAGTCGGACGCGAGTACGTCCCAGACGGACAAGTACAAGAAGTCCCTGATGGGGATCGGAGGCGGCATCGGCTACGAATCCGGCGGCCAATTCGGGTTCGAGATCGACCTGATGTACCTCCCCAAAGGCGTCCGGTTCGAGGGGAGCACGAACGACTTCGGCTACGCCGGAACGTTCGACCTCAAGATCAACACGGCCGAAGTCAGCGTTCCGCTTCTCCTGAAATATACCATCGCCTCGAATCCCGGGATCTATATTTTGGGCGGCGGTGAAATCGCCTATATCATGAGCGCCAAAGCGGACTACAGCGTCGATATCCCCGGCCTCGGCAGCGACTCGGGAAGCGAGGATTTCAAGGCGAATACTTCCTCGATCGATTACGGAGCCGTTTTCGGCGGCGGGATCAGCCTGCCTTTGGGCGGACTGCGGTTTTTCGTTGAAGCCCGTTACCATCTCGGGCTGGCCAACATGCAAAAAAACAACGCCGGTTATGAAGCCGAGGTCCCCTCGGACTTCAATCCCAAGACCAGCCTCCTGCTCGTCCTGGGCGGGATCCGGTTCTAACGGCCGGATCCGTCCTGACGCGCCGGCTCTTTTTTTTAAAAACGCCGCGGGCGGCACTCTTTTTTCCCGTCCGCATTGAGGTGCCGAGATGGACATCAGCCGCCGGACGAAACTCGATGACCTGCTGAAGGATCATCCTTTTCTTCTCGATTTTCTCGTCGCGTATTCCCCCAAGTTCGCCAAGCTCCGCAACCCGATAATGCGTAGGACGGTTGGGAAGCTGGCCACCCTCGGTCAGGTCGCGAGCTTGGGCGACATGTCCGTTGAAGCGCTTTTAGAAGCGATCGCGGGGGAGATCAGGAGAGTCACCGGAGACGCTGTCCCCGTCGCTGCGGGGAAGGGAAGTGGGGATCCGGCGCTTACCGATAAAACGGCGCGCCTGGAGGTCCTCAAGGACATTATCCGCGATTTGCATCGGGGAGAGGACATGGACGTCCTCAAAACCCGGTTCGCCGCCTTGGTCAAAGATGTCGGCCCCACGGAAATTTCGGAAATGGAGCAACGCCTCATCGAGGAAGGCATGCCCGAGACCGAAATCAAGCGCCTCTGCGACGTCCATGTCCGGGTCTTCGAGGAGTCGCTCGAAGCTCATCCCGATATCGTGGTCCCCCTCGGCCATCCCCTCGATATTCTCATCGCTGAAAACCGGGCTTTGGAAAGCATTCTCGCCGGCTTCGAAAAAAATCTCGGGGAGCTCGAGGCGGGAAAGACGATTTTGCCCGGCCTCATCGACCGGCTGGGGGCCGACCTCAAGGCGCTCTTCGAGATTGAAAAACATTATCTGAAAAAAGAAAACCAGCTCTTCCCCTTGCTCGAAACCAGGGGGGTAGGCGGCCCCAGTAAGGTCATGTGGGCGATTCACGACGATGTCCGGGTTCACCTCAAGCTCTTCCGCCGCCTTATCGACGAAGGCCGGGCGTCCGACGCCCTGGCTTTGGGACGTCAGGCGGCCGTCGAAATCCGCGATATGATCTATAAAGAGGAGAAAATCCTCTTTCCCATGAGCCTCGAAACGTTGGACGACCGCGACTGGGCCCGAGTCAAACACGGTGAAGAGGTCGTCGGCTATGCTTGGATCACGCCGGCCTCGGGCTGGACGCCGGAGGGCACGTACGCTCCGGACGAA
>Ga0315288_10002089_pt1 | contig 25831 bp, 17 predicted proteins | sample YL17G11_20_MG_FD_203454 | JGI IMG/M metagenome (GOLD analysis project Ga0315288, IMG submission 203454) | Sediment microbial communities from Yellowstone Lake, YNP, Wyoming, USA - YL17G11_20 | ecosystem: Environmental > Aquatic > Freshwater > Lake > Sediment | place: USA: Wyoming | collected... | reverse complement strand
GAAGTGGAACCTGAACCTTCGGACGGTTAAGTTTTCTATAGGCTTCATGGTGAAGCCCGGTGGTTCGTGGTGATGCACGATGTGCCGAACAATGACCTTGACGCCTGGGTGTTTGTCCTGCAGCGCCTTGACTGCCGCAATGTTCTTGTACGAGTCGTCAAAAAACTCGACCAGGTGTAGCCCCTCCTGTGAAATGCGGGCATCGATCCAATCTGCTTTGGCTTGAGGATCTGCAGACCCCAGTGCCTGGACTTCGATTCCTGGGAACCCTGCGTCGTTCAAAAATTGTTTGATCGGTGCTGGATTTCCACGGGCGGTCAGGATGACGACGCCGGCAGGTCCATGTTTTGCATATATGTTTCCCAAGATGCGCCCGGTCCAATGGATAGTTTGGGGATCAACGAGGCGTTCAAAGTCGCTGTAGTCAAAAATTTCATCAGGATTTGCAACATAGACGGCGAATTCACCTGGCGTCAACAAGAAATGTTTGCCTGTGACCTTGTTGTTGACGCCAACTTTAGACCCTGTTTTGACCAACGTATCGTCAAAATCGAACACACGGAGTCTCCGTGGACCTATTTCCTCGCAGAGGATGACCCGAATGCACTCTTTCAAGAGATTCATATCGGATCGCATGATTGATCTTATCATCCTGTTGGACGGTGTATTGTTTGCCTTTGGCATGGTACAATGTTCATAAATAGGAGCCATGATGATGAAGCCTCTAGTGATCGAATACCTGCGCTTGCACTCTTTGCGACAACTAGAAGACGACCACGGTGTCTGTTCGCGGTTGAGTGCTGGTGGTGATAAACTCAGCTTGAATTACGACCAAATCCTGGTGAAAAATGGCGACCTGATCGCGGAACAGTGCCGCGGCATGGTGATCCGACCGGCCAAACGATTGCCCGAAGACGATTGGAAGGACGCTCGTGTAGGTGAAGTGGAACTCTTGGCCTGGCCCATGAATCGATTTTATAATCACGGTGATCCCGCGGGGGCTATGATTGACTGGTCAGACCCGGGCCTGCGCGTCTACGAGAAGCTCGACGGGACTTGCATCATTGTCTATTGGGATCCCGCACAGGACCGGTGGCACGCTGCCACGCGAGGGGTGCCCGAGGCTGACTTGCCGATCCGTAAGGACGACCTGCAGATCGGTGACATGACGTTCTCAGGATTGTTTTTCAAGGCACTAATTGCCTCTCGCGAGGCGAGCTCTGGCCAGAAGCTAGGGTGGAATCCTGATGGATTCGATAAAGTTGTCCACCTCAATAAGGAACTGACTTACGTCTTCGAATTGACCAGTCCACACAACCGTGTCGTTGTCAAATACGATGAACCACGTGTTCACCTGTTGGCAGCGCGGCACACGGCCTCAGGCCGTGAGGTTTCAATTGAAGACTTGCGTTTGCAGCACGTGGGTCGGCCCCAAACGTGGGGCCTCCGTGAGCCGACAGCGCTAGTGACGTTCATTGACTGTGCCGATCCTGCTAAACTCGAAGGAGCAGTCGTTGTCGATTCTAAGTTCAATCGCTTGAAGATCAAAAACAAGGCCTGGGTCATGAGTTCACGGGCCAAAGACATGGTGACTGTGAGTCCACGGTCGGCCTTGGAATGCATCATCTTGGGCGAATTGGATGACGTGATACCGTTGGTCGAGAAAGACATCGGTGACAAGTTGTTGCACATTCAGGATTCTTTTCTGAAGTATTGCAAGAGCATCGATGCCAACGTGGCGCTGTTCCGTGAAGAAGCGGGAACATCACGGAAACGATTCGCTGAACAGGTGATGCTGTCAGGCGACTGGACGGCGCCTTACTTCAACCTCTGGGAAAATCGTTCGCGAAATGCCTTGGATTGGATCAGGAAGACGTACGAGGGCAGCAAGCTGTCGAACTCGAGCCTCGACGTCATTCTATCAAAATTGGACCGATTACCCCTCACCCGAGATTCATGAATTATTTCGTGGGTCTCGGGTGGGCCTCAAAGAGGCCTATCCAACCGTCACAAGAATGGTTACACTAGTTCTAGGTGGGCTGCAAATCGACGGCCTATCTATGAATAGAGGTCAGCCATGATCGTGATCGATTTGTTCGGTGAGGATGACGTGATCCAGATCAAACTGGAGAAAGACCTGGAAGAAGAAGCGCGCCGCGAGGCGCTCCGTAAACAGTTCTTTGAAGAACTAATGTGGCGTCAACCTCAGGTGCAGGTCATTCCCGTTGAACCTTAAAAATTACGTTCCCGCAATCCACGATGCAGCTACGGTAATGCCAGTGAGTGTACCTGCGCCGGCTCCAGTGTACTGTACTCCTGAAAAGTCTGGAAAGCCCACAACAATCCAGACTCTGTAAGTTGGCTGTGTAACAGGACCTGGATCATTACCACGCATAGCGTAGCAAGTGGCAGCCAAAGCACCTGTGGCTCCAGATCCTGGTGGAATATCGCCACGAATAGAGACAATAGCTAGTGTGGGATACGCTGTTAGACCATCACCCGAAAACGAAGAAAAGGCGGCTGTGGGTGTTCCCGTAACTATGTCACCGCTGAAATCGGCCATTACGCAGGTACCGATCCATTCCACTTGAATGCAATGTCGTTGATCACAATGTAATCTTTAGCACCGGCTGAAGCTACAGACACTGTATCTTTGAGTGCTCTAATGTTTACAACCCACTGCATCAAGCTTGACATCCCTTTACCACCCGTAGGACTCGCTTCTGTTGGTGTTCTTCCGTAGTAGATTGGTAGCAAGACATCGTTGCCATCAGCTGCATTTGGTCCAAGTACTGTAGCGACTTTGTTCTGGATAGCACCGCCGTTCAAAAACAGAGCAGCAGCACCCATCCTAACAAAGCCTTCACCAGCAAGGCCTTTCTTTAGCCAAGCCTGGATGTTGCTAGTACTAATGGCGGTGCCACCGCCCATATTTACGCTGCCCTGGAAGCCGTTGCCAGCCGAAGCTCCAGCGTAGATGCAATATGGATCAGTGTCAGCAGATGGGTACGTTCCAGTAATAAGTGGATCGAATACAAGTCCAGTCGTTGTAGCTGTACCACTCGCCGTCCACATCCAGAAGCCGTAAGGGCTGGCGCTATCAGCAGCACACGATGCGTTGTATGTAGCATCCGTGGTGAAGAACGAAGTAGAATACGTGGGTGTAGCGTTGGCAGACGCACCGAAAAATGTTCCAGCTAGTGCTTGACCATCCGTTGCCGTGGGGGCAGCCAACAGCCCTGCACCGATAGCGTTGTTGAGCGCCCCATTGAACCCCGCTGAATAGGAGTACCCGATGCGCCACGAGGTGTTAGTTGATCCTCTCTGAATCAGTATGTGTCGGTAGACCCCGTTGGCCAAGGGCATCTGGAGTACCGCCCAAGCCCCGTTGGCTGTCGGTGTAGCAGACCAGCGGTCGTTCAACGAGTCGTTGACCGTTTGCCCCGTCAGCAACGTACCTGTGCCCCCGGTGCAGCCTGTAAATGTAGTGGCGGTGGTTCCGGTGTACGTGACCGTCGTAACGGTCTGACCGATGATAACCTGAAACGTGCCGCTGGCTGCAAAGCCCGTAGTAGAGGCGACAGAGATTGTCGCCGTTGGTAGCGCGACGCTATTCGAAGCTGCCGCGATGCTCGTCATGTGCGAAAAACTCGTCCCATCGGATGACCCAGCAACGAGCCAGCCCTGCCCACCAGCAGTGCCCTGAGATGTGCTAGATCCCGTACCAGCCAGGAGCTTCTTCAGCTCGAACATGGTCTGAGGACCAGTGAATGCCGTGTTATTCGCGCTATAGGATAGTGACATGTTTCTCTCTTTTTCAGGTATTTCAGGTATAGGTGATAACGAATGCTGCCCACTCGACAGCAACACGGTCAGTTACGCTAGGAGATCCAGCAGAGAATCTAGCACGAACTTCGTACTTTCGTTTCGCATTCGGAATTACGCCAGATGCAACAGAACCTATCGTGATTGTCGCTGATTCCACTTCGGTGATAGTTGTAGACGTTGTTGTCAACGTAGCAATCGTGACATTGTCATCTACATCAAAGAGTGTAACCTCTCCAGTACCGATGGTTGTAAAGAACTGGGCTGCAAACAGAATAGTTCTAGTTACACCGCCGCCAGTAGCTTGAATCACAGCTGGGTTGAAAGAACAGCCACCAAGCGTTTCTATGCTAGATTGGCCAGTTGTTTGCAAACCAGTGATAAGAGGAAAAAGTCGTTGATCAGCAATCGCTCCAGATGAGCTAGCCGTCCAAGTCGGAACACCAGCCACTAGCTGTACCACGAATCCATTGGTCGTCGTACCCGCTACGTCGCCGGATATGAGCTGCGAACTCGCAGCATTGAGTATTCCTGCCGTCGTATGCACGAGACCCGTGCCCGTGGGGACGAACAACGTCCCGAGTTTCGTAAAGTCCGCCGAGCTCATGCTGCCGGCCGCCACACCAGATGCCGCGGAGATAGCAAACGTGCGATCTGCCGACAGATTACCTCCGCCCGTGATGGGGGCAGTGGTGTTGATCGCACGCGTGGTGCCGACAACCGTGGTGGCAGCACCAGGTGACACCGTGATCCCGATGTTCGGTGTCGCGCCGCCGGTTGACGTGATCGGTGCCGTAGCGCCCACCGACGTTACCGTACCGCCCGAGGACGCTGACCATTTAGGTACACCCGCAACCAATGTGACTACGTTTGAGTTGATTTGTGGACCGTCAACGTCATTTGCCAACAAATTTGATGCTGCTGAAACTAGTGATCCTGAAACACTGTGCCACAATCCGCTGCCTGTAACACTGTTTGCGACGGTTGATGAAAATACGTGCCAACTTCCACTTGACCATCCGATGATCAACAAACCGTAATTGGTGTTAATCGTTTTAGATGTTGCACCATCGATTGTCACTTTACCGATTGTTTGTACGACGATGTTCGTCGTCGCAGCAGTCCCAGAATTATCTTTGATGAAGTGCAACTGACCTTCTTTAGGATCAGTCGGTACTGTCAAGGTGATTTTGCTGGAGGCGCCCGCAGTTCCCTTAAAGACGTTTACACTAGTGTCGCTGCTTTTGATAGCAAGCACAGTGTTAGAAGCTGAATTACCGGTGTACGTTCCAACGTTGATGGAAAATCTACCAAACAACGAAAGATCAAACGGATCGTTTGACATACCCACTTGGATGTCGTGTGGAACCGCGATTTGCTCGATCTCGCCTGTATTATTGTTTTTGACGACAACAAAAAGCGATTGTGAAGTATCGTTTTTTATCGGCATGTTAGATCACAAGACAAATATGCTTTTATTGACAAACGTGAATAGAGGTCTGTTACGTGCGACGCCGTCAAAATATGGAAGGGACGATGTGGCCTCGGTGCTGAGGTTTTGAGACCATGTGTTAATAGGATCTGTCAATTTGCCGTTGTTATCGATGAACGTGACATGGATCGGCGAGTTCTGAACGCCGGCCGATCCGTCGGGCGTATCAACGGGTTGAAAGAACTTGGTATATGGACGTTGTTCTAGCATATCGCGCAATTGTCCGTATTTACCACGGCGCCAGTATGCTTTGCTGAACTCAGGCAGTCCGTTAGAGACGCCATAGCGCCAACCGCGGATGATGGGCCCGACGGAATACCGAAATTCGTCGGAGACATTGTTGTCAGCATTTCGGAATTCTGGGCTGTGATTCCAACCTAGCCTTTCTTTGGTCGTGAAGGCTCCTCCGTATATCATACACGTGTTTGCGTCACCGAAACCGTACATACACTTGATGGTGTCGACAGTCGAGGCACTTGATGTCAGAAACAACGGTGACGTACTGTTCAAGTTAACATCGCTTAGGACTTCAAATGTCGGCTCAGAGCCTGGAAACAAGTTTATCAGATCGTCTTTTACAAACCCAACAAATCTGGGCATGATGTAGGTGAGCGCAACTGACTGTGGGAGCGTTGATAGCGTAGGGCCTGCCAGATCGTACAGGCTGTCTGCCACAAAAGATTTTTCAACTGACGTCAATCGCGGTACTGCAGAATACGTCGGTTCGAAAGGATATGACCAGGTCCAGGTACCGTTGTACGCTGGTATAACGCTTGGAACAAGAGTGTTCCAATATGCCAACTGATAATTGAACCAGACATAACCCACAGCCGCATTGCTGATGACGCGTGTAGAATCAATGGTCGATGTTGAGAGATCCTCAACAAAGAGGCCAATTCCTGATGAGGCCCTAAGACAATCGTTCAGCGCCGGCATCATGGAATCATAATAGCGTTCCAGTGACGACACGTGAGATGTCACACGCTGTTCACCGACACGTTCGAACCACGGTTGCAACCTGAATGCTTTCGAGTGATTATTTTTGACCTCGGCGCCGGCGGGATTTGAATCTGGTGGATCTTGTGAACGAGCCTGTAGCTTGCTGAAGACGCGGCCGCGGTTGCCAGCTATGAGAATTTTTGAACCAAAAGCCGAGAACACTGTCACTAGACTACCAGTGATGTAATCATCAGATGATGTCCCGTAATATGCGTCTCGATATTCAACCTCGTATTGATCGAGCGTTGGTGGAGGATTTGATCCCACCAACTCATGGATTGCATCGGATGCCAGTGGCTGGTTCAGTGTATCGTGGTACTCACGGTCTTCGATCAACATGCTACCGTACAGCGTCATCTTGATGCTGCCTGTGGCCAGTGTCACATTGTGACGCAAAGACGCTGTGAAATGATCAAGCACGGCATTGGTGAAAGGATCAGATCCATTTGAATACACAGTCGGTCTCATTTTAGAGATCGCTAGCGTCAATTTGTCGCCTGGCATCACCAGGTACGGTGACGGATACTGTGCTGACACAGGAATAGCGCTGACTGCGAGCGCTCGAAATACTGGGTCATTTAGCGCTGCCTTGAGGTTTGCGGGAAATGAATCAAAACTCGAAGACGCAAACAACGGACTTGCGAACGTTCCGTCTTTTTGAACTTTCTGAGTGGTGACAAATTCTTTGCCAAAAACTGAACGTCCAGATGGATTAAATGATTTGGCCGACCTGCCAAATGTGTCGATGTCTTTGACAAAATTACGAATGATGATGCCACCGACGGAGATCGGTATGTCTTCAATGCGGATGTATTTTTGATTCAAAAGTTGAATGGCTTGAAGTCGATTATTTTCTATGTTGTTCGACGCCATCGATGCGAACAATCCTACTGTAACACCGTTTGAAACTCCTGCGACACACGGGACAGTCACAGATCCAGTGAAATTAGTACCAATACCGGGAGCAACTACTGCGGCTGGTGTTGATCCATAGCTGACAAATCCTTCAGGCGAAAAGACCCAAAGTATTGATCCTGGTGCAGTTGTGGTAGTCACAGATGCTTTGATATTGCCGTAATTGTCACCTATCGGGATGATGCTTCCAGTCAAAATCAGATCACGGTACGTATTTGGGCCGGCCGCGACTTGATTAAACAATGAAACTGTGATTGCTGGGCCCGCAGTATCGAGGACTAGTCCACTACTTGCGCCAACGAAGCCTGCGCCGACGCCGGCGCCCCCTGTGTACGCAAAAGGTATACCTGTCGTCGTCCTGTCTTGAAACCAACCATCACCCATGGTGAATGGAATCTCAAATACGACTTTTTCAATCAAAAATGGGTGATTGATGGGCAATTCAAACTGTTCATCGGATGCTGCAATGTATTCTGGATTATTTTGAACGCTTTTTGAGAAGTACCGCGTCAACAACGTTGACATCACTGATGTTTTAAACGGCTGTTTCTGACCAATACCTGGGTCAGATTGCCACTGTGGTCCTGTAGGAGTTCCTGGTGCTGATCCTGATGAAATGACATTGCCCAGGGCGCCAAAACCACGAGCGTCTTCAAAAAAAGAAATAGTCTGGATTGAACTAAGAGGATCCATCAAGTCTTTTTTGGCCTGTTGAGGCACAAAGAAACCACGTGAGGTCTTGTTGTAGTGATAAATGCTCGACGTTACGTCAAACATCTGGGTCGGAAAATTGACCGGAAATTCAAGCCTGATCTGTGTCTTGTCGCGGAGAGGCTGTGACAGTCCGTCTCCAAATTGATCAATGTTTGAACCTACGCTGAAAAAATCGTTGACCTCGTTGTTTTGGTCTGGACGATTGTGCTCACTGAACGGTGTCACGTACGTCGTGGGAACATTTCCTACAAAATCATCGATGAGGTTCTGGACAATGCTGGCAGTCAGTTCAAAGTCACCTGCGAACAAGTCTTGTCTGTCGACGATGCCGTCCTCAGATCCAGCATAAAATCGAGGAATCGTCGTGGGATAGTTGACAACTGTTCCGGATACAAAATTAATGCTGCGACGATCGTCAAAAGTCGATAGACGTGTTCCAAGCCTATCAACGTCTCCAGTACGAGCGTGAAGTGGCATTGAAATTTTAGAATCCCGCGAGCGCAGTTCACTGCGAGCCAAAATTTTACGACGTTGAACTGGGGGTTGCAGCGTCATAACGCAACCTTCTGAATTCAATCCTGGCCAGTGTGTGCTAGGTTGTAGATTGACCGTAAAAGGTACTGGATCGTAGACTGCTCCGGCAATTGAATTGTCTGAATACGTTGCCGTGTACTCTGACCCACCGTACTTGTAATTTTGTCGTTCACCGTCGCGGTAACCCAGGCCCACCGACATGTCACGGAAACGCCAGTTAACTGAAGGATCGTTATTGAGAAAAATGCCTACTGTGGCACTTTCATAAATGGGATCACTCAGCTTGATTCCAGTCCTCGGCGTGTATCGATATTCAATCGTTCCATTCTCATACAACACAACATCAAATTTCAAGACAGAAGCTGTAGGTGCCGCGGCATTACCACTGAGAGAAAACCACCTGACAATCAAGCAACGACGACCAGAAGCATCAGTAGTATTGGCATATTTGATGCCATATTCCACAGGATTGTACTGTACTGGAGGTACATCAAGACCGTGGTTGATTCGTATTTGATCTTGCAAAACAGGTACACCAAAGGTAGCACCGACGGTGGCAAGATTATTGAACATGTTGCGAAGGTCATCAAACCATGGACACAACAAGACGTGATTTAGACTAAATGAGTTCAGAATAGAATCATTGATGTAGCCGACAGTCATCACGTGACCCGTGCTAAATGAGCCGAAAGCCGGATCGACGAGTGCCATCCAGCCGCTAGGATTGGCGACGAAATTTTTGTAAGGCCGGCCATCAAAGTTAAAATCAAAACCAATCGGAATGATGCTTGTGTTAGAAGCGCCGAGCGCGCCCGAGGCTCCACCTGGGCCCGGTGCCTGGGTCATTGCAGTTGACGCAATTGGAAACAAGCCGACGTTTGAAGAGACGACTTTTGTAAAGACGTAATTTTCGAATCGTCGTGGAGGAGCAGCGCGGGAAAGTTTTGATGATGGCATCAGTGGGTCATGCCTCCGAAGGCAAGCGAGTCGGTACCTATCCCCGCGACAGTATCATAATCCCATCCTGAAGTTGATGATTTCTGTTTGAATGAAATGTAATTGTCTGTCGATCCTGACATCAGTGCTAGTGCAGTGTCCATGTCGGTGCCGCGTGAAGTGTACACGACATTTCGAGGATCACGGGCATCAATGAACGGCTTGAGGTGTGATCTTGAAAATTGAAAGAAGCCATTTGTTGGCGTCGCATTAATCATGTCGACCATGTCAAGGTAACCGATGAACTGGGGTTGTGGATCAAATTCATTGACGGTCTCTACTAGAGCCGCGGCCCTGTGTGAATCGACAGTGCTTCCCATCAAAGCACCCCAGACTGAATGAGACTCAAAAGGCGTGTCAATGCTGTGAAAACCTGCGACCGAGCGAATCGCCAAGAATTCAATGACGCCATCGAGTGAAATATTTCCAATCTGGTCGTTGTCTCCGATGATGATCGGAAACGTCAAGATTTGTTCGCCGGTGAGCCCCGTAATGGCTTCACCTTCCAAAAATTTGACAGGATTGAAGTAATCGAGATCCTGAAAATTGGCTTCCGGGCGTATTGATCGATCCATTCCAAGTCGATTCTTACGCAGCACGTGGCCAGGCTCGCCAGCATGAATTTTGGTCATGCCAGCGTCAAAGTGCTTGAATCTCGTCAGTTCAACGCCTTGGCGGTATGGGTCTACGCGAGTCGTATCGATGCTACCTGTGATGACACCTTTGGCAATGGGCCGGTATATGATCGGACCTTCATCGAAAAAGGTAGAATCATCATGGAAGATATTTTGAAAGAAATCCTTGATCTCTGAGTTAGCCATGTGTCAGTACTTCCTCGCAGAACCTTCGATGAATTGTGTCAATAGCACGCTGCGAATGCGACTGCGTGTTTCTTCACCGAGGTAAATCTCTACGTTGAGATTTTCAAATTTGCTGCGCTCGAGCATGTGAGATTCAACGACAAAATTGGTTCCCTTGAACCGAGTCTTACGTGGAATCAACTGCTCAATGAACGTACCGAGCGACTTGTCGAACCACCTGAAGAACTCAAAAAAATCTTGGTAATTTATCCTCCGTGAGATGCGATTGAAATACACGTCACGGATTCTTTCTATGTCTGGATAGTCGGGTGAAAACATCAACTCAGGAGCACCCAAAGCATTGTCAATTGCATCAAAAGTTGAAAACAGGTTGACAATGTCACGGTTCAACGAGTCGATCAATGAAAATTCGATGCTGAGTCGTGTATCGTCTGTCGGGCGTTCTGATCTCCTGATTTCGTGCAACGGTGCGACCGAGGCCCACGGCGTAGCATCGACCAGATCTTGATTGAGATAACTGCGAATGCGAACTTTTTCAGAATTGGATGCTTCATCAAAGTACGGTGACAGGTACGAATAATCAAAGATCTCGCCGACGATTGATTTGACGACTAGCGGGAATCCGCTTCCTGTCATGTGATTTCCATTGAGACTGAAGTCAAGAAAGTTCAATGATCCCACAGGTCCCAACGATGCAGTAGCGTTGGCAACCCTTTCGGCTTGTTTAGTCAAGGTATCTAGACGAATTTTACCCCACGAGCCTGAGGCTGCAGTGACAAAATTGTAGTGAACTAGCGGATCTTCTACGCCAGTCGACTTAAAATTCCTCACGTGTTCGCGCCATTCCGTTTCAGACAAGGCCTTAGACCAGAACCTGAGGTTGGAACTCCTCCCGGTAAATGCCGTAACTCGTGCCTCGGCAGGGGCCTCAAGAGTATTGTTCAAAAATAGGAAGCTAGATACACTGCCTGAATTAGTGAGTTGATTTTCTCCCAAGGCTAGGAAGCTGCCCGACGGACTCTCAAGTGAAGACGTGCGGAAAGAGTTTGTCTCACTGTTGGGCGTTTCATAAAAGAACGATGAAGTCGAAGATATCCACGTGATCTCGCCGACATTTTGTGTGGCTACACGGAGAAAATAACTCGATGAGACAACCGAGTTGACCTCATCATTGCGTTGACACCCGAACGACACCGACCACCGATCAGAATCAAAGATTCCTGGCCGCGGCAGGTACACCTGCATCTTGAGTAGCGGCGAGGTCGAAGAGTTTCCCGGCCTGACGTACAACATCACTTTGGGATCGAGCGATGAAGAGACAGCCAACAAATTAGCGACAAATTGGGTACCGTTCGATCCTGTGACACACAGACGGCCCAAGCTCTGTGTTGTCGATGTCATTTGTTTGACATTGATTGGTGTAAATTTGTAAATTCCTTCGACGGTCCATGACCCTGAGGTCAACAACCCGTCAGAGCGTGCATTTGATATCCCGTGTGGTGGGTACTCATGTTGTGAAATCATGGTCCCTTGCGGCGATGGAAAACCTACCTCAACACGGGAAGCCGACAAGAATGGAGTCACAGCCAAAGAAGAAGTGACAAATTCGACCATGGCTCCCGTACTGATTCTTTTTTCACGGGAAAATGATAGCTGCCGCGACGTGGGTCCACCGAACTCACGGATTCTCAAAGAATTGTCAGGATCAATGCCGACAGCGCGCAAGAATGACTTGATCGCGTGTTGAGTACCCTTTGAGCGGACTACGTCGGGCATGTTGATCAAGACGCGTCGCAAGAGTTCGTTCTGAACTTCACGCAGTGGAAATGCTGATGTAGCAATTTCAAGTCCCACGTTTTCAGCATTGACGTATTGATCAATTGTCGAACCGTTGAAGAGGGGAGGTAGGTGAAACCCATATGACTTGACAAGATCGTACAAGAAATTATTGGGAGAATTGTCTGTTCTCGCGTAGTCCAAATATTTCAGTGTACTGAATGCATCGAGGTACAACTTGATCTCGTCAAAAAAGCGTGCCCAAATGTAGAGAAATGAAACGATGATTTGAGGCGAGGTCATATGCCCCTGGCCTGGGATTCCAGTTCCTCCATATGGATCTTGGCCTAGGTCATCGTGTTCTTTGGTTCCATCCTGTGATGCACCGTCACGGAGATAGTGCTGTGGCACCAATCGCGTGATCAAGTTAGGATTTGCAATGTCATATGCTGAAGCTGAAGCTAGCAATTTCGTGTTGAGACTTACTGTGGCTGGGAACGCTGGAAACAACACTGCTAGCGTCTCAGGTTTTTCATATATCATCAATGACGTTGCATCCTGTGATGCATCTTGTCGCAAGGTCCCTGTGAAATTATTGATCAGTGCATGTAGTGAGTTGCCTGAGCTGTCGAGAACAATGGCATTGACTGAATCGCTCAAATTAGGCGTCAACGGCGGAGGCGGTTCATTGAAACGGTAGTAGAGTCGCAACTCGGGCGTTGCGTAAATTGCTTTTTTAGCAAACAGTTCTTGCTGGTGCACACTACGAGGTGAATGAAAAATGCGGACTTCATCGAGACTGCCTGAAAACGTTTGTGTGGGAAGTATGTCACCCGACGTCAGTGACAACAATGTGCCAGTGCCGAACAAGATGTTAGAAGAATCAATGTCAAGTTCACCAATGTCATTGTTGACCTTTGACCGGCCGGCCAACACTTCATTGACGTATAGATCAACATAGTGTACACCCGTCTCTCTGTTCAACACTGCACAAACGTGATTGAATCTACCTTTGGTCAATGCGCCCGCAGCCGTGATCGAAGTCGACCCTGAGACAAAAGTAAACCGTGTTTCAACTGATGACGTCGTAGCATTAGGAACCAAGTACAACGACATACCTTGCAGACTGCCTGACAATTTTTGAAAGACGACTTGTGTATCATTGCTTTGGGCCGGAACAAAGACATGGGCCTCGAGAGTGAACGATACGCCATCTTTAGGATTGACGATCGATTCACCTGTTTTGTTTTTGGAAATTTCTGGATACAAGGCACCAGCGTGGTCTTTGACTTTGATCCACGTGCCCAATGTTCCATCGGTGTCTTCACCAATTTGTGTGCCTGAAAACAGCAGTTGTCCCTTGAACCTCGGAAAATTGTCGAACACCCAACGATCAAACCCTGTCAATTTTTCAAAGAAAGCTTCGATCTCAGCCCGTGAGCCATCAAATGGATATCCATTGATGATCTGATCAAATGATAGGTTGACTTTGGCCTCGGCCGAAGAAAAGAAAGTGTGATTCTCAAATTTCGACCAGTCAACGTTAAGCTGTTGGGAATTCTTGAGTCCGACCCCACCCGCGTCGTACAAAAATGACGACGTACTCGAGATGTTGGTGTGCTTCACCTCGCTGAAACTCAGTTCGATGGGTTTAACGTCTGACAGCGCTGATTTCAGAAAAGAAGGAATGTAAGGTGAAGTAGAGACCGCCATCGAGCATTTCCAATCTTATTGTGCAGCAACAACTTTGAAAACAGGAGAGGCCGCGAAATAGTACTGTGGGGCACCGCCGACCAACAACATGATGTCAATGAGATAGCTACGATCAATGACAAGGTTCGACATGTCGAGCGAAAAGAACATACCGTCAGAATCACTCGACAGCCGTGTTGATCCTCGGGAAGAATCAAATGGAATGATTGCAGTATCATTGTCAACGTCTCTGATCCGATAAAATGCGTCAGTCGCCAGGCCTTGCAAAGTTCCTGGAGAATTTACTGGAGTTCGAGTGACTGTGACCAACGGCGACGTGTGATCGAACACATTGACCCTGATGGTCGGTGATTCATCTGCACTGTGTTGAACATTGAGACCAGTGACTGTGACAACAAAACGCCGCGGAGAAAGACTAGTCGATCCACGTAGAGGACGACTGACGGTGACCTGTGATCCAGTCAAGAAAGTTCCCGCGCCGTTCAAAGATCCCCAGATGGGAGTAAATTTAAGAACGCTACCTGATGATTGTAGTGCCGCGGCAATGACAGGATTGCTCGACGATAGGTACACCGATGCCGAGTATACGCCGACGACAGGGTTAATTCCACTATAGTGTTGGCTACCGGTAAAGGCGGTCTCAAAGAAGCCTCCTGACACCGCTAGTCGCATCTTCAAAGCGATGCAATTGCTACCTGTCACGGACAGATTTGCGGGTGCCCCATGGTCATAACTGAACAAGAAAAGCGTCTCGTTAGAATCCAGCGTCATGCCCTGTGATGAGTCGCGGATTGAATCATCGAAACCCACCACCAACCGAGGATGTTTGGTCTCGTTGTATGCATGCCGCGAACCAAAACGTTTGACGAAGTACGTTTGTTTGTTAGTCTCAGCAGCTGGAGTCAAGGCGATCCGAAACCCAGAATCAGGGATAGACCCCGTCAACAAAGCAACCATGGCTGCAGTGATGTCAACGTCTAGGTCTTCTTCACCGGTGACAAAGAACTGTGATGTTGCAACAGACCCTGTGAAGTAATCACACGAACTGCCGACAGATCCTGATTGGTTACATCCTGACAACAACCATGGAATTCCTGAGGAGGCAGTCAAGAAATTTGCCACGTCATAGTCACTGCAATAAACGACATCTTTGCCGTGGCCTTCATCAAACGACTTCGATAGTGGCGCCACAGTGACAGTGAAATTGTCTGGGTTGGCCTGGCCACCGTAGACATCGTGCAATTGCAAGTGGGCCCAAAAACTGCCGTTGGTGAAGTCGATTTTGCCAGCGGTGACCAGTGATTTCAATTGCGTCAAATCAAAGTGAACCAGCAACCGCGACAGTTCAATGTTGGGCAAAGTACCGCTGCTGGTGGCACCATACAACTTGAAGAGGTTGAGTGATCCTGCGATGCCAAAATTTGAACCTGACGATCTGACAGACCTGATGACCTTGTCAGTGATGTACGTGTCCTTGTCAACATGAAAGACTTTGAACATCAGATTGCCCTTCCTACAATGTCGACTTCTGGATAACGAATTTCAAAGATTCCACCCTCAGGTGCCAACAAGATGCCCTGTTTGATGTTGATGTCGACATCAAATGTATCGTTGCTGTACGTTCGATTGTTGACAGTCCCGGTGATGTTTCTGAATCTCACCTGATCGAGGCTGATGATACCTTGTATTGAGAAGATCGCGTTTCTGACTTCTGACACGATGATGGGCTGGTTGATGTGATAGTTTTTGATGTTGAACGTTGTCTGTAGCTTGGTCAACACATTTTGCAAAACGACGCTACGGTTCAATGCTGGATCGACGACGACTTCAAAAGTCAACGTCAGATTGATGACACGAGCATCGAGCACGTCGATGGCATCTGAGATCATGCGGTACGGATTGAGGTACTTGATCAAGTTTTGCTTCAATGTATCGGGTGAAGTTATCAACTTCTGGTCAGTCGACCGTGAGACAATGAACAACTGTGTTGCCAGCGGGTTGTTGTCGTTTGACCTGATAGCCGCCCGAAAGACGCGGCCAAAATTTGAAGGAATGGTGTAGACCCGTGCTAGCATGTCTTCACGGGTGACAATTCTTTCTTGAGAGTTACGGATCGACGGGATCAGTGCCTTGAGATCGTCTGATGAAGGCGCGTCCTCGCCTCCGGCGGCCTGGATCTGGTTGCTGACCTCCATCGTATTACGAACAATTGCCCCGAATCCAGCCGGGGGATTGCCAGGAAAAAAGATGTTCAAGACAACAATATTGCGAATGCTCCCGGGTGGAACATTGTGGTTCAGACCTCCCCCATAACGATATGTGACACTGACTGACGTGTTTGCTGCAGCTACACCAAGGGTGTTAGTTTGTAGCAATTGTTGCGGATTGACTGCAATCCTTGAAAATGTCTTGGAGTATGGGAACGTGATAGCAAACTCTGATGGGTCTGGGATGATGTCGTCCTCAAGGCTATCGGCAGAACCTCCACCGAACGTCAGCGTCGTCTTGCGAGTACCGAGGTCAACATCGCTCTTGTAACGATAAGGTGCCGGAATGACTTTCAAGGCTTCAGGTACCAAATCGTTGTCTTTGGCCGTGTTGATCACGTTGCGGTATACCACATCGTGTGTCAAGGCATTGACTTCATAGTAAATGTTACCGAATCCATCAATAACGTTAACAACGTCTGTGACGTTGCCATTGCCCAATGTCAACTGTCTAAAAGGCACAAACGTTGAACCGATGTTGAACGTGTCGGTAGTTTCTTTTCCTGAGACACACAGGCCGGCGCGCGCCATGATAAATGTCTTTGGTGTCCCATCGGGAGCTTTGGTTCCCACTTTGACCTGTGCAACGAATGAACCATCTGAACGACGGTCATTGAAATCGACCTCTTCGATCAGGATGAATTCAGTGCCATTGTCAGCGGCAAAGATGCTGCCAGGCAACACGTGAGGAATACAATCTGTCCGCGGACCCAAAGTGTTGCTATTGGGTTGCAAGGCTGCAGGTACTTGAATGAAGATCGTTTCTGGAACAACTGCGGGTGAGGAGCCGACGATCGGCACGCCGGTGGTACGCAGGTGACGCTGAATGTTATTTGTTTCGACGGCTGTTTCGGGATTGAGCTCTGAGTACTGGTGATCAAGGTAGAACGACATGTTGTCGCCCACGTAGGCCGCCATATCGAGAAACAAGCCACCCAGTGATGCTTCAGAGAAGTCACGGAGGCGATCGGGATAATAAAGTTTAGCATATTCAAGCAGTTGGAACCGCATGCCGTCAAAATCTTTTGACAGATATTTCCGTTGACGTACGGGTACAATGTCGTCTTTTTTAAGTGCCATGGTTCACCGTCAGCTGTAAGTATCGTGTCCCAACACGTGGGATCCACTTCACATGGCGTAGAGGCTGATCTCTAGCTGTTGATTCGTCAAATTCAGCACCGGTATGCTGTAGGTGACTGTGATGTTGATGTGGGCCAGGTTTTTATTGTCGGTCCTGTCCGACGTGGAGACGTAGTTCTCAAGAGAAACGTAGGGCATCCACCTCGTCACAGCTCCTGAGATCCTATCGATGGCCTTACCATCGAAGTTTTCAGTCGAGACGAATTCTGACATCAGCGGGCGGAGGTTGGCACCGAAATCGTACAATCCCAAGCGTTCACCCCAGTTGGTCTGTAGCAGGTTACGCAGGTTGTCTTTCACAGAGTCGACCAAGTTGTTGTAGGTGACCAAGATCTCAGTCCCTTCACCGTAGTTGAGGCGCAGAGGCGTCTTGATGCCGATCGGCGTGGCAGAGACCTGCAACGTCTCAATCAACTGTTGTTCTTGCGTCTTGCCTGAACTTTTGAAGCTAAAATTTCCCATATTTTGTCTCACGCGGGTACTGGCAAGAATTGATCAGGGTCCTGAGGATCATTGTTGTCTGCAAGATTTTCTTTGATCGTCCTGGGCTCTTGAGTAGGATCTGGTTCCTTGGCTTTTTCACCCACAGGATCATCTGGGCTACCTCCACAGAGTTTTTCACCGTCAAAGATCCACAGGACCTTGCGCCCGCCCATCAAAATGTGACCCGTTCCCGACTCACGGTAGATCCCGTAAGGTTGTTCGTTCCAAGGCGTTCCCTTTGTGATGTTAGCACCGTCTTGGTACGTATTCTTTCGGATCGCAGTCGGAGCGCCGCCTGGCGCCGCCGGGGGTTTTGTATTTCCTGGGTCAGTTTGACCGCCTTCGTACGTTGTCAAGTTGAGGCTGCCATTACCTGGATAGTCTTCACCGACTAGGATCCCGTGCTCTTTTCCGTTCGCGCCTGGTTTATAGACGATGATAACGTCGCCGCGCTTCATCGGAGGCAAATCGTCTTTTACGGGGTTTGTGGCACCATTAACGATGATGGAACCAGGAATTTCTTCTTCTCTTTGTTTGGCAGCCTCGACAATGCCCGACAGGCCGGTTCCAACGCGGTATTCATCTTGAAAAAAATCATAATAGATGACAATCTTAGGGTCTGGATTCTTGTACCTTGACAGCTGTTTTTGTCCATTTTTTGCAATGTTTCCATGGGCTCCGCCTGCCGCGAGGGCCACGCGCAAAAACATGCCGCATGAGGACTGGACTGAGCACTTGAATTTTGCAGCCGCAACTCCTATGGCACGTGGATCAAAAGCTGGGTCATTTTTATTTTTGGGATCTGCTGATTCTGTGGGCAACAATTTTTGAATGTAAAGATCATCGCCGTCGCTCCATGCGTGACCATTTCCATTGATACTTTCGTCAATGCAATCTTGCGCAAATTTGATGATTTTATCGCGAATTATGCTGTCGTCAGGTTCACCTGGTTGAGGTGGTGGCTCATAACCCTGTTTTTTCCCGATTCCTCCCGTGAGACCAGCTGGAGCCGATCCAAGTGATGTGCCTATCGCGGCGATGAATGCCATCTCAACGATCCTATGTGTCAAGACCTTGAGCGCAACGATTTCAGTGAGTGACTCAGGTCCTGTGACGCTAAACAACTTGGAATCAAACGCTAGTTTGCAGATCAACTTGAAAAGATCAGGTAGATTGGGTATCTTGAGTGCAAAGTTTGGAATTTTCAACACAAGACTAAGCACAAAATCAGGAATCTTTGGCAGAGTTAGGCTGATCAATTCAATAAAACGAAGATCAAAATTGAACTTAGGCAACTTTGGAATTTGAGGCAAAGGCAAACTCGGAAACAGGAGTGCTAGTTTCGGAGGTTTGAGGTTCAATTTAAGTGCCAGTCCAGGCAAGTTTGGAATCAAAATAGAAATGAACGGAAACTTAATGTTAGGCAGTTTAAGTTTTAGATTAAATGCAATTGATATGGGACAGCAAATGGGCAAAAACTTGTAACCGCCCGGCAGGTCCAACATTTGGGCGAACTTTGCGTACAACCCGTCCTTACCCAGGATGTTCTCGTGAAAATCAGGAAATTTAGCCTCGTCTTCCAATGGAAACAGGTCAGCAAACTCAAAAGGTGGCACGTCTGGACCACATGGAAACGCAGGAGGCACGGGCAACCCCGCAGTGCCAAACTTCAGTTCTTCTTTGACGTCTTTGATGAACTTGTCTTTGGCTCTCTTGGTCAGTTCACCGCTCTGATCTGATTTCAAGATCCCTGCGTCGGTCTGACAATTTCCTACTGTTCCTGGTGTTGACATGATGTAATTTCACAAGAATTTTGTTTGCAAATTTTCCCAACCCGGGACTCAATCCAGGTCCATTATTTCCACCTTCGGGCTTCGCGCCGGCAAAGAATCCTCCCATAGTGGTGACCAGCGGTGAGCCTGAAACACCGCCATTCTCTGCTGTGACAGGGGCATCACTGCATACCAAGCCTTTGTCCGCATCGTCGCCGCCCAACTTGATGTACCCGAGTTTGGACGGTCTAAAAATGATATCGCCGTTGCTGCGAATGACAATTGCAGCAAATTTATCGGGATCATCCAACGCCTTGACGTTGCCTTTGGCATCAGTCTCGTACCCCGAGACCAAAATTTCCACGTCTGCACGAGCAATAATTCTGACCTTGTCTGACTTGATGACGATGGCACCGGAGCCCGCAGATGGGTCTTTGACTGCCGACCCGGGCTTGCCTTTACCGTCTGGAAACTTGTCAGTGTTGAACGAATCGAGACCCAAATTGGCATCGACCATCGTCCTCTGGACGATCATCACCCGTGATCGATCAGTCTTCCAGTCGGGATTGCCTTCTTTGTCTGATATTTCGGTGCCGCTCTTGCCAAGTTCTTTATTGAATTCAGATTTATCGAGCTTTTTGGAGGTGACTTCCTTGCCTCCCGTGTCGTCTGTTTGACCGCGACCAGCGACTAGGTCGATCATGCCAGCATTGCCGTCCATGTCAGCATCAAATTTGCCAGGCTTCACTCCCTTGGCAGGATCTGGCGACGCCGACAAGTCAGCCGCAGCACCAGTACGGTCAGTTCCTAGGACAATCAAAGTATTGTTGCTGCCCTCGAAAGCCAGGTCTCCGGGCCTCTTGCGGTATCTCGGGACCTTTTCGTATTTCATCAATTGGCTACTGTCGGTCTCAGTCAACAGTTTTTCGTAGGCCCCCTCGTCGTCTCCGGGGATGACAATTGACTCTGCAATCGTGAAACGTTCGCCGTCGGCCTTATCACGTTGTCCGTTAGCAAATTCATAGACTGCATCAGCGGTGTCAGTGAATAGGTCCTTGAGATTAGGAACAAAACTTGACTCATAGGCCCTAGGAGCATGGGTGTGGTTGACGTCATCTACATGGCCTACTTCTGTGATCTTGCAAAACCAGTAACCGATGTTGGTGTCAACGATGCCCGGTGCTTCAAACATGACCCACACGTGTTCACCGGGCTTACAGGGCATCGCCAGGTGTGACGGAAAAAACGGAAACAAAAACATGGGTTCTTCAGAAGAAGTCGATGTACCATCAATGATTCGTTGACCGATGATTGTGTTCCTTGGCAAGGCCAAAGCGAATTCCATGTTTGAGACGCCCAGGGCATTTTCCCAATAGTTGTACTTCGTCAGGTCAACGTAGGCTACTGTGGGATCAAAGACGGTTTCTAGCACCACGTACCGATAAAAGACGGGCAGCGGTCCTTTAGTCCCGCTGTCGTATTTAGCACGTTCCCTGAGGATCCTGTCAGCAGAACCCTCAGCTGCGTGTTTATCGATCTTTTCATAACCCATGACGGTACCTAAGGTTGATAACACGCGATCAGTCTTTGTTTATGCGTTTATACATGTCGTCAGGGTCAATTTCTTCATTACCTTTTTCGGCGCGAGCGATCAACTCAGCCAGTTTGATCAGCTGATCATTGGCCTTGCTCATCCGTTCAATGTAGGTAGCAATGGTCTTCCCATGGACTGCGTGTTCAGAACTCTTGTCTTTGACAATTTTAACGAGTTGGCTGAACATTGCATATGAATTCTGCCGATCAGAGATCGAATTCTCATAAATTTCTAGCCAAAGTTTCCTCTTCTTGTCATTCAGTGATTCAATCTGATTGAGCAAGCCCCCGAAATCCTTGATGCGTTCTTCGATGTCACGGTCTTGAATTACTACGATGTTGCCTGTGTCGTCGTCTTCCATAATTCACCACAGCTTAAATTTGGGATCAACTTTGAGTTTCTTATAGTGGCGCTTCACCATCTGCATCGTCGTCGTCAACTGTTTTGGACTCAACCCTGACAGCTCACGCATGTAGAGCAGGATGGCGCTCTTGTTGAGCAGGTCGACGTCATCAACATTTTCAAAGATGGTGATGATAGAATTGATGCACGCCAGTTCATTTTCTGTCTTCACTTTGCTCCGAATTTCATAGAGCAACTTGAGCACGTTGCCTGGCAACGATTCATTTTCGAGCAATGTTTCTGCTGACGGGACAATGCAGTACTCTTCGACAATTTTCGATTCCAGAGAATTGAGTGCATCTGGATCATCGAGCGAGACAGAACGCTTGACACGGAGGGCCTTTTGTTTTGTCTTGATGATCAACCAATTTTTGGCGACAACGTTGAAATATGAAAAAGCATTCGTGCCACGATTTCCATCAAACTTGTGAATCGTTTCGAACAAGAAATTGACACAGTCATTTTTGAGATCGTCGTACGTATCATGAAGTGACGTGAACTTGTGAATGTTGATCAAGTTTTCCGTCAACTTCTCGAACGCCGGCGCGATCTCTTTGACATAGAGACGTTCACGTTCTTTTCGAGCGTCAGCCTTTTGATAGGCACAGATCGCCGCCTGGGTGTTGGCATTAAAGTACATGCGGGCTGCCTTTTTCTTTGCAGCCTCCTCATCGGCCAGTCTTTTTGTTTCAGCGCGGAGCGCTTCTTCTTCAGGTGACAACTGCACTTCTTCAACTGGCGGTGCAGGTACCTTCTTTTTTCTCGATGCCATTCTTACTCATTGACCTTCCTCGTCGTCCTGGAGAGGATCGACGATCAAATTGGCAACGAGCAATATGGCATCTCGCGAGCCTTGAAGGTCTGCGACGAGTTCTCGGATTACCGGTTCGTCGCTCATTACCTCAAGTTCAGCTCGCGATACCGCGCGTTGATAAAACGTGTTCAACACGTCAAGTGATTGATCTACCTGATCTCTGATCTCTTCCATCTTGTCGGCATAACTCAAGTTAAGCCTGAGGCTCCAAACAAGACCGATCACGAGACACAGACACAACAGTGCTAGCACAACTATGATGAACCATATCATAGAATTCCTTTCAGCAGTTCATCGTATTGTCGTGCAACGCTTTCAAATCCATAAGGCTCGCGGACAGCCATGGCCAGTTCTTGGGCCCAACTTGTGGGAACTGACGGTGATGATCTGAATTTGATGAATCGTTTTTTAGCGTCTTCTTCAGAAGGATTTGCCCACCGCGAGCCTTGCATGAAAATTTTTCCATCAATCCTCGAGGGATGCACATCAGCTAGCTGGTAATAGACGCTGACGTACTTTCCATGTTTCAAAAAATCCAAGTGACCAGACCAACCCGTCGCAATGATGGGCAACCCTGAGGCTGCTGCTTCAAGAATTGGAAGACCGAAACCCTCGCCTCGTGTCAGTGAAACCAGCGCTTTGATCTGTGGGTGTCGGTACAAGGAAGCGATCTCCATGTCATTCATATCACCGTGCAAAAAATGAACCCGTGGATATGGACCCTTGCGACATTCATTTAGTACACCCAGCAACATTCCTTTGACTACGTTGCGATCGATCTTGGTATTACGACCCATGTTAGTCTTGATGACAATCCCTACGTCTTTATCATCTTTGAACGTTTCACAGAGCCACTTCAGTGTGAAAAATATGTTCTTCCTGTCATTGTGTGGGTTGTTTCCTGTCAATTGACCAAAGACCAAAAAATTAAATGGCGTTGAAAATTCAGGCAACGTGGGCAATTTTTCAGTCGGAAGTTGAATTGCATCAATGTAAGCCTCAGGCACTACGTGCACAGGTACGGTGATAGTCCCAGTAGCCTCGAGTGAGGCTGCGACATGGGAAGATGGAACGATGACTTGTGACATTGAATTACATGCCGTGATCCAGTCAGGATTGCATCTGTTTGTTTCGACACCAGCTGTCATGCCCACGTTGTGTGTTGCAATCTTAGGATCCCATTCATTAGGCAATTGCAGTTGAAATGACACATCAGCTCGTGCCGAACCGTCGACGGTTCTTTTTGTGATCTCACCGATCAAACCGTCATGTGAATCAGCGTTCAAGATCCAAGGTGTATCACCCCAGGGCAACACGTGAAACTTGACATCGAGACCCGGCCGAGCTAGCAACCAACGAGCTACTTGACGACAATGAACTCCATAACCAGACTGAGTCAAGGCAGGTCCCCTGAGAATTACAGTTTTCATCTCACAGTTCCTCGTTGGACCAACGTTGGTGTCGGCCTTGCCAATTTTCAATGCACTCTGTCAGTGTTTCATCCCACTTGTTGACTGTGTTCTGCAGGTCGTAATCCTTGTGGGCGTGCGCCATTGCTTTGGCACCCAGTTCAGCGCGGGCCTCAGGACCCATTTCGTACATTTTCATGAATGCTTTGGCGACCGTCTCATGAGAGACAAAATCCTCAAAAATGTACGGTACCAACTGGTTACCCACTAGACACTTCACTTCGGGTTCCATGGCAATACCATACTGCTCCTTTGTCTCTGGGTCCTCAACTTGCCTCGTTAGACCGCCCGTTTTCAGAGCAATGATCGGCTTGCCACACATCATGGCCTCAAGGGTTCCTAGTCCGAAACCCTCATTACAGTTTGAAACTGTAACGTTTTCAACCATGTATGTGTGGTCTTCATCGACCGTAAGGTCATAAACAACATCTTCAGCATTTGATTCATGAATTCCGTTAATACGACTGATGATGTTACCATTTATGTTCCACGAACGGCAGCTGCCATTGCCAGCCTGATTTCCAACGCGGTCTCTCCATTCAATAGTCCAGATTCGTCCCGCCTTGTTATAGCCGTGAGCGTTGCTGCTTTCGTATACGTTCGGAACGTATCCCAAATCTACCAGAATGTGGCGCAAGCCAAATGCAATTGAATTTGAGATCGTTCTAATTCGATGGGTGAAGTGACCGTACTGTGGGTGTTTCAACGTACAACCATCACCAGCAAGGTACCCAGCAAGATACGCACGTTTCAATTCATCATTTGCATGCAAGATGCATTCTGGGACATGTTTGCCAGTTGAGTATTTACCACACAAAGACATGAACATTCTAGCCATGACTGCACCGTTGCGCATGCAAACTTCAACATGTGATTTTCTTTCATTGATAGTGCAATCCATTCCAAACCCATTCTTGACTGCCTCGATGTATTTTTCTACACGATCAGGATGTTTCTTGTCAAAAGAAATCGAGGTTGAATGTGTTGTTCCGTCAGCTGTCCAATTTCCCAGTACGTATGCAACGTCTTGTGTCAAACTAAGTTCAGCGGGACCATGGTCATATCGCATCATGATACGAGAAATGATTCTGTTGTCGTTTTTCTCGTAGGTTGGTACCGACTTGTGACCCGCTCTGAGATACGTGTCATCTTTCACAAGTTCCCAAGGGGTGATTGTGATATCTGAAAGTTTCAGTTTTGGTCCTTCGTATGAACTGACGAGGTAGTCACCTTCCATAAGCTCTGACGCTGGTGTCAATCTTGCATAGTCGAGTGACGTCTGACCATGAACGTTGAAAAAGAAATTAGCCGGCAGATCGCGGCGTTTGATCGCTAGCAACTTATGATCATCTGTACATCGAACTGGATTCGAATTTGTGATTTTCAATTGGATCATGCGCTTCGAGCGACCGTCATTCCTAATCAAATCGATGACAGGCTTCCAGCGCCGCTTGTGCGTCAACACCTGATCACCTATAGCAACTTCCTCAATAGGAACGTAGCCACGATCTTTCACCACGACTCGAGTGCCAGCTGCAAAACAACTTCTATTGACAACAACATCGACCATGTTGTAGATGCCAACCATCTCCGGAAAGCCCACTCTGTCTTTTGAAAAAACAACACTATCTTTGATCTGCAACACATCGATCACGTGGTGCAAGTTAGCGCCCTCTGGATCTAGAGGATCTGCATGCATGATGAATGTTGCCTTGGCGTGCCCGTGTTTGGCCTTCAGTTCTTCTAGGAACATGCGCCATGAGACCAAAATGTCGCTCGGCATCTTACGGCGGGCGTTCCGCGAGACAAACAAGACCATGAAGTGATCAGCCCGCTCAGGGCCCAACAAGCTGCGCTTGAAGCGTGCTATGTCGGCAGCCGGCAGGGGCTTGAACAGTTCCTTGGGCACCCCATGAGGCACGTAGTGCGTCTTATCAGGAAACCTCTTGTGAACCATCTCATAGGTGGGCCAGTTGATGCAGTTGATCAAGTCGGTAGAATCATACAACACGCGATTGAATTCAGGCCACGGAGGATTGTCCCACAGGTGATTATACGTGATGGGACAGACCTGGTGAATCTCGTCTTCCATCTCCCAGGCCCAC
>Ga0315288_10002087_pt1 | contig 25836 bp, 19 predicted proteins | sample YL17G11_20_MG_FD_203454 | JGI IMG/M metagenome (GOLD analysis project Ga0315288, IMG submission 203454) | Sediment microbial communities from Yellowstone Lake, YNP, Wyoming, USA - YL17G11_20 | ecosystem: Environmental > Aquatic > Freshwater > Lake > Sediment | place: USA: Wyoming | collected... | reverse complement strand
TCCCCCTCGATGCACCACCACACGCCCGGCATGGAGTCGGCGAGGCACACCGGCGGCGAGAACCGGGCGAACGCGCCCTGGGCAGGACCGGGTCCAGCCACACTGACCGGACCGGCCGGTGCGCCCGTGTCCAGTTGCACATCCAGCCGAACGGACAGACCGCCGCCCTGCGTGGAGTCAGCGCCGGAGGACTGGTTGTCAGCGTCGGCTGTCGGTCCTAGGTTCAACTCCACTCTCGTCCGGTCGTCCCATGTCGCGGAGCAGATCGTGATCGCGCGGATGACCTCGACAACATCATCTCCCGGCCCGATGTTCGTGGCCTCCGCGATCCGGCAGGTCAGCTCGATGCCCTCCGCAGGGGTAGGCCCGGGGATGGCGAGATGCCACGCGGCGACGGTGCCATCGATGTCACTAGCGGCGATGTCGGCCTCGGTGGGCTGCGACGCCCATGCGCGCAGTCTCAGTTCCGGTACGTGAAGGGGAGCGACAAGGAGAGACACCCCGTTGCCCGGTGCGTCCCAGCGAAGGGGCCAGCACGTGACCTCGTGCCACTGGGCGATGAGCTCGCCTCCGAAGTCCCAGTCCCTACTGGTCACCGCGCCCAGGCGCGGCGATGACGCGGCTTCCCGGGTCAGCTCCGCGAGCCACGCCCGGCCTCGGACACGGGCTAGCCGGACGGCCTCGTCATAGTACGGTACCGCGGTGTCCGTCGCGCCGGTGTGGCGCTCGATGCGCGCGAGCAGAAGGTTGGCCAGGTCCGCGATGCCGCAGTCCGGCGACTCCTTCAGTAGGCGCTCGAGAAGCGTCTTCGCCTCATCGAGAGTGCCGCCTGTGTCCGCGGCGAGGTAGAGGGCGCCGGCTCTCGCCTCAGGCTCGAGCTTCGCGAACTCGTCACCGGACAGCAGGTTGAGAAGCTCGGCGTGCGTGTCCCGCACCGCGCGGTCCGTCGCCCGACGCGGCAACTCGGCCTGCCACCGAGCGTAGCTCACGAACTCGGCGGGCGGAACGTCCGGCCCAGCCGCCCAGGCGACACCGGCCAGCAAGACCAGACACACTCCATAGCGTCTCATCGATAGGCCCCCTCACGCAGTGCAGCCATGATCCGTACGTCATCCGTCGCGTCCCGAGCCCTCATCACGAGCTCAAGCGGCGGCTCCGCCAGAGCTTCCTCGTAGGCCTCGGCCGCTCGGGCTGTTTCGCCGACGGCGGCTGCGGCGCGAGCTGCCGCCAGCTCGGGGACAGGCTCCGGCTCGGTTGCCAGTCCGGAGCGGTACTGCCCGAGGCTCAGGCCGCCGGTCTGCGCGGCAAGCACGATCCTCTCGTAGATGCGTATGGGCCCGGCCGCCGGGGGCGGTGATGGCACCGTGGCGGATGCCACCGCAGGCGGCCGGGGGGCGACTACTCGGTGCGCCGCACGGGGGGCTCGTGTCGCCCTGCGAGTCGGCTGCTGTGGCATCTCCGGAGCCCGTGCGACGGGCGGTTCATGCCGAGCCGCTTCCCGAGGTTGCGCGCGGGGCACCCCCGGTTCCTCGGGAACCCCGAACGCTGCAACCTCGTGGGAGCTGGGCGCATCCCGCTCCGGCCATAGCCACACCCCCGCCGCCGCCCCGCAAACGAGTATGGCGACCGCCAGTCGCAGCGCGGCCCACGGCCGCCGTGCCGTCCCCTGCTCCGCGGTCAGACGCTGTCGGACCCGCGCAACGCTGTCTTCGGGCATCGGCACGGCGCCCGCGACGCGCAGCGCGTGCGCCATCGCCTGCAGCTCACGACGGACCTGCGCGCACGCGGTGCACTGGTGAACGTGCTCCTCAAGCCACTGCACATCGGCGTGCACAGGCGCTGCGCTCAGCGCCTCGTGGATCAGCCGATACGCTCTCCGGCAATCCGTGTTCACCTCTCGTCCACCTCCTCATGGTTCGCGAACAGGTGCGGGCCAAGCTGGCGGCGTAGCGCGTCCCTCGCCCGGAACAGACGCGACTTCACCGTCCCCTCGCGCAGCCCCAGGTCGCGAGCGATCTCGCAGATCGGTACCTCTTCGATATGGTGCATCACGACCATCGCTCGCCACAGCGGCGGAAGGCCGAGCAGAGCCCGCTGGACGCTATCGACGGTTTCGGCACGCTCGGCCGACGTGGCCGGCGTCTCCGGTGGAGGGTGTGGGGCATGGCCGCGTACCAGCCGGCGCACCATCCGGGCGAGTCGGGCACGGCGCCTGAGATAGCGCAGACAGACTCGGCCGGTCACGCCGTACACGAAGTGAGGTAGGCTTGCGACGACAACGCCTCGGCCGATCGCGCGGAAGACCTCCTCGAACGCCTCCCCCACGATGTCCTCGAGGTCATCCGGACCGGCCCCGGTGACCCGCCGAGCTACGCCGTAGGCGGCATCGCGATGGGCCTCGAAGAGCGCGAGCGGGTCTGTCCGGGCCGCCACGGCCTGCCCCCCCATGGGATGCGCCCCTCCCCACTCCCGGACGGTGGTCGAGGACGTCGCCCGCATCGGCTGTGTCGTGGCCACGGCGTCTGTCCCCTCCGGACAGCGATCCGCTCATACAGTCGCCGATCTCGCCCGCAGGTTCCCCGCGATGCTCCCGCAAGCAGCTCAGCCCCTGAGCGCGTCGATGACGCCGTGCGCCATGCGGCGGCCGGCCTCCTGGTAGTCCTCGCGGGAGAGGACGCGGTCGCCGATCAGGGCGTAGGGCACCTCGAGGGTGAAGCCGGGGATGTCGTTGAGGCAGCAGAAGGCCGAGAGCGTGGGCGTCGGCCAGCGAGATGGGTAGGTTGCCTGGCGGGCGAAATCGGGGGCGGCGAAGTCGGATCCCAGCGCGCGGCCCATCGTCGCCGCCCAGAAGTCCGTGGCCTTGCAGTACTCCTCGATCTCGCTCGACTGCGGCAGGAAGGCGTAGATTCCATCGTTCTCGCAGCCCCCGGGCGCGTGCAGGTCCATCAGCAGCGCCGGCTCGCAGCGGTCCTGCCAGTGGCGGATGTCCGCGCCGATGACGACCGCCTCGTGGCGCATGGGTGGCGTGCTCCACGCTCGGTTCAGGTCGTAGGGGAACGCGTCCTTGCCGTAGTCGCCCTGCTCCACGCCGTCCGTGTCCGCGAACGGTACGGCCCACAGTAGCGGCGCCACTTCCGGGGCCTCAGCCATCGCTCGGAGGAACCCGTCCAATACCCATGAGCCAGGGGTCTCGCCGGCGTGCTGCCGGGCGATGAGGTACAAGCCGGGGCGTGTCGAGCCCTGCGAGCCATACTGGTTGCTGAGGCGCAGCAGCGGGCGTCCGCCTTGGCTGACGCCGATGGAGTCCACAGCGTAGAAGGGCTCCGTATCGCGAATGAGCTGCGACAGCTCCGCGGCGCCGTAAGGGTAGCAGTAGGCCATGTCGAAGTATGCGGCTTCCGGCACGACGGTCCACGCGACCTCCAGGCGGCCGTCGGGCAAGACCTGCAGCTCGCCGGTGCCCAATCGTCCCCATTCACCGGTGCCGTGCCGGACCACCGGCCGCATTCGCGTGGCAGGTGTGCCGCCGAGCAGCGTATCGGGATTCCTCAACACGAGGGTCAGGCGGTCATCCTCTCCGCGTGCCTCGATATGCACGCGGAAGCAGAACCACAGTGCCTCGGGTCCGCCGCGCGGGTCTGCGGCGAAGCGGACCTCGATGGCCTCCTCGCCCGGCCCGATCTCGACGTCGCAGGCGTTGCCGTGAGGGATATGCGTATAGACGCGCGGGTCCACGTACATCACCCCGATCCTGTCCGCTCAGGAACGACGGCTCGGCGTCACTGGGGTTCCCCGTTGGGCGCCGCGGGTCCTCCGGGAACGCCTACGCCGCGAAGCGGAACGAGTAGAGCTTCGTCGCGCGCATGACGAACCGAAGCTGGACAGCCCTGCCCTGCAGTACGGACACATCCGACTGGCCTCGCCACGTGACGGTGCGGTCGACCGAGTTGCCGCCGATCGCGTCACAGTCGTCGAGCGCGTAGCCGGGGATGAGGGCGCCGGCCTCGTCGAGGATCTCCACGCGGCCTGTGCCGAGCGCGCTGGCGTTAAGGTTGAGGTGCAAGGCCGAGCCTGTGAAGCTGATCGGCGGCGTTGTCAGCTCGCCCCCTTCGTAGGCGAAGTCCGCCGAGACGAACCCATCCAGCCGCTGCTCCAGGCGGCAGATCGCCCCATCGTCCTGTATGGGTGCGCCATGGGTTGTGTCGTACCCGCCGTAGTACTGGTAGAGCCGCGGACCGCTCCGAACCATGCCGACCGCCATGTAGAGCTGGCCCCAGTCGACCTCCCCCTCGAGTCCCAAGGGCACATAGGGACCGCGCGAGAGCCGCGTCCAGTGCTCCCCATCGCGGCTCACCGCCATCTGGATGTCGAGCAGCCCATCGTTCCCATACTTGCCCACGGGCGGCTCGGGGAAGTGGCGGTAGGCCGAGGGGAACATGAAGTAGGCGTCATCGGCGAACGGGTACTGGATACACGCGGCGTTATAGTGGTCCGAAGGCACGGGATCGGCCTCATCATACCCAAACACCGTCGGCACCTCGGTGCTCGACACCGGTATGGAAGCCGGCCCCCAGATGTGGTAGGGCTTCCCCGATGGCGTGAAGGGCCATGGCTGAGTGATATCGTCCATCTCCACGCGCCCGACCTTACGCATGGGGTTCCAGAGGCGAATGTCCGCCACATACCGCCCGAGGCGTGTGTCGTAGAACGCCTGGTTGGCGGTGTCAGGTGACAGCGGGAACACGCGGCGGTCCGACATGGTCCAGTGCAGGCCGTCGGGGGAGGTGTGGATGTAGAGCCCCGCGCGCTCGGGGTCCGGCCAGTACATGGCCGACACAGTTTTGAACCGCGCTTCCGGTGGCGCGACTGGGTCGAGGAAGACCGTGCTCTCGACCACGCCGGTAAGCACGATGTTTGTGTCCTTCGAGCCCTCGTACTCGATCAGCCCGAGGTTCGGCTTCTCCCACGTGATGCCATCGGCGCTTCTCGCATAGCAGTGGCGGATCTCACCGTCCGCGCCTCGAGCCATGTAGAAGAGATGGAAGGCATCCTGCCATGGGATCACGCTCACACAGAACCCGATGTCGCCGGCCTCCCACGGCTTGTCGCGGACGAGCACCGGCCCGCGCTTGACCGGCGGGTTCATCCGCAGCTCGACGTTCCTCGAGCTGGCGATGAAGCGATGGTCGATGAGGAGCTGGGCGTGGTCGGATACGGCAATGGGGGCGGCATCCATGGTGGCCTCCTGGGCGGAGAGCGATGCGATGGCGACGAGTACCGTCAGGAGCAACACGGGGAACGAGAGCTTCGCCGAGGGCGATCGCAGAGGCATCTGTCCTCCCCCTTCATCGACGCCGGCCAATGGTCCAGAAGCGACCGGCGGCACAGGGCTACGCCGCCGTGCCGCCGCTCACCGTTCGCCTAACTGCTCAGCGCGCCGCGTGACATCGCCTTCGGCGGGACTCACCGCACGCTAGGCGCCGACCGCCGAGCGAAGTGCATCCACGGCATCGATCCGCTCCCACGTGAAGCTGGGTTCGCTCCGGCCGAAGTGGCCATAGGCGGCCGTGCTCCGGTATATGGGCCGGAGGAGGTCCAGCTTCTTGATGATCGCTCGCGGCGAGAGGTCGAACACTTCGCGGACTGCCTTCTCGATCCTGGCCACATCGACGGTCTCGGTGCCGAAGGCGTCCACCGCGATGGAGACCGGCTGCGGGGTGCCGATGGCGTACGCGACCTGCAGCTCACAGCGCTTCGCCAGCCCGGCGGCAACGATGTTCTTCGCCAGATATCGCATCATGTAGGCCGCGGAACGGTCGACCTTCGAGGGATCCTTGCCTGAGAAGCAGCCGCCACCGTGGCGTCCGACGCCCCCGTAGGTGTCGACGATGATCTTCCGGCCCGTGAGGCCGGTGTCGCCGTGGGGGCCGCCGATGACGAACCTGCCGGTGGGGTTCACGAGCACCTCGAAGGGCTCCGGCCGCAGTGCCTGAGGAATGGTCGGCTTGACCACACGCTCGATCATGTCCCGCCTGATCTGGTCCTGCCCGACCTCCGGGCCGTGCTGGGCGGCCAGCACCACCGTGCTGATACGCACGGGCGTGTCATCGTCGTATTCCACGGTGACCTGGCTTTTCCCATCCGGGCGGAGGTAGGTCAGCTCCCCGTTCTTCCGCACCTCCGTGAGTCGCCGACATAGCCTATGGGCGTAGAGGATCGGCGCCGGCATCAGCTCCGGGGTCTCGTCGGTCGCATAGCCGTACATCATGCCCTGGTCCCCGGCGCCACCGGTGTCAACGCCCTGCGCGATGTCGGGCGACTGCTCCTGGATCGACACGATCACTCCGCCTGTGCCCGCATCGAACCCCCATTGGGCGTTGGTGTAACCGATGCTGCGAATCGTCTCGCGCACAACGTCGGCGATGGGTATGTAGCCATCCACCGTCACTTCGCCGGCGACCATAGCAACGCCCGTGGTCAGCAGTGTCTCCACTGCCACCCGTGCGTTCGGGTCCACCTTGATCATCTCATCCAGGATGGCGTCGGAGATCTGGTCGGCCATCTTGTCCGGATGGCCCTCAGTCACCGACTCCGATGTGACCAGTCGCAGTCGTCCCACGTTTCACCCTCCCACGGCCGACCTGCGGCCGGCATCAGTCCTGGCACTTACTTCCGCAAAACCCCATACCCCATTGCGGCCACCCACCGAAGCCCCGCGCTTCGTGCTCGCTCCGCCCGGATGACGGCAGAGAGGTCCTGCACGGCCTCATCGAGGTCGTCGTTCATGATAACGTAGTCAAACTCGGGCGCGGCGGTGATCTCCCGGTCGAATGCTGCCATCCTCATCGCGATCCGCTCCGGCGCATCCAGTCCGCGGAGCTCGAGCCGCCGCTGGCACTCCTCACGTGAGGGGGGCGCGATCATCACAAGCACGGCATCGCCGGCCGCCGCCCGGACTTGGCGCGCGCCCTTGATCTCGATCTCCAATACCAGGTCGCAACCATCTCGCTCTGCCTTCTCGAGCTCCTGACGCCGAGTGCCGTAGTACTCGTCGCAGTACTCGGCGTATTCGAGGAACTCGTTCCGTTCCACTGCCTGCAGGAACTCGGCACGTGTCGCGAACCAGTAGTCCCGTCCCTCCAGCTCCCCGTCACGAGGCGGGCGAGTCGCCACCGAGACGGATAGCCGTAAGAGCGGCACGGTCTCCAGTACGCCCGCGAGAACGGTGCGCTTCCCGACACCGGATGGGCCCGCGACAACGAAGAGGAGAGCCGGCCGCGTTCGGGCTATCGTGGACTTGGCTTCCATACGGTCCGCATTCTATCATAGGGCGAGGGCTTGCCAAGACCCCAGCGACGGTGGGCTCGGAAAACCGGGGACAGCCACCGGTTTCGCTGGTGAGGGTCCGCCTAGGACGCTGGGTCCCGCGCGAAACCGGTGGCTGTCCCCGGTTTTCCGGTTTCAGGTGTACCCATGATCTACGACTCGGCGGTCACCGCCTGTTGCGTGGACGAACTCGCCGGCCGGCTTGCCGGTGCTCGAATCGCGGAGGTCCATCAGCCTCGGCGGCTCGAGGTGTGCCTGGAGGTGGAGGCGCCCGGCCGGCGATGGTTCCTCGTCGCCTCGGCGGAACCCAGCTACGCGCGACTGACACTGGCGCGCTCGGCGCCGCCCCGCACCGAGGCCAAGTACCCGCTCGGCGTCTTCGCACGTAAGCACCTCCGGGGCGCCGTGATCGAGGGCGTGTCCCAGGTCGGGTTCGACCGCATCGTCCGTATCGCCGTCGAACCGCGCAACCCGCGGCTCGTCGATCCCGTGCGGTTCGTGCTTATTGAGATCATGGGGAAGCACAGCAACATCGTCCTGCTGAACAACGTCGACATGGTCCTCGCGGCGGCGAAGCACGTCACGGCCGACGTGAGTCGCGAGCGGACCATGCTGCCCCATGACGAGTACGTCCTCCCGCCCACGCACCGGGGCGCCGACCCCCGCGAGCTGGACGATGCCGGTTGGGGAGATCTGCTGCGCACACTGCCGGAGGACCGACCGGTCTCTGACGCACTGTGCGGCGCGCTGCAGGGCGCGAACCGGCTGCCGATCACCGAGGCGCTCTCCCGCGCCGACATCGCGCCCGGGATGGAGCGTGGCGCCCTGACGGAGGGCGATCTGTACCGCGTGGCCCGTACGTTGTCGGAGGTCTACGCCTCGCTGACCGGCGTCCTCTCACCCGTGCGCTGGCGGAACGCGAAAGGCATCTTCGAGGCCTACCCCATCGCGCTCGGCCACCAGGCGGCCGGGGTCGAGGCGGTGGACTCGCTTGCGCTGGCGATCGAGGACGCGGTTCTCGACGCGCGGACGCGCGCGGAGGCGGACGCCGTGGCCCGCGCCGCCCGCTCGACACTCCAGAGCGCGCGGAAGAGCCTCGAGGAGCGGAAGAGGAAGACCGAGCGATCGCGCCGACCTGAACAGGAAGTGGAACTCCTGCGCCAGACGGGCGACTCGATACTCGCGGCGCTGTGGCAGATTCCCCCGCGCGAGGCCGTCGTCGAGATCCCCAACGTCCACAGCGCGACCGGCGAGATGCTCCGCGTCGAGCTGGACCCATCTCTGGAGCCACAGGAGAACGCAGAGCGCTTCTTCCGGCGCTACAAGCACGCCCGCGTACGCAACGAGCACGTCCCCAGGCTCCTCGCGCAGGTCGATGCCGACCTGGCCGAGCTGGCCGAACTGGAGCGTCGGCTCGACTCACTGCCGCCCGAGGACGCCGGCGAGTCCGCCGCCCTGCTGGCGGATCACCGGCTGACCCGGCTCCTGCGCCAGTCGTCCCAACGAGGGCGTGACACCGACGGGGGAAGGTTCCTGTCGCGTACCTCGGCGGATGGCTTTGAGATGCTCATCGGCCGGAGCGCCGCGGAGAGCGACGAGATGCTCCGACGCGCCGCGACCCCGGATGACCTTTGGCTGCATGCCCGGGACCAGCATGGGGGGCATGTGGTCATCCGCACAAACCGTCATCCCGAGCGTGTCCCCATGTCCACGATACTCGAGGCCGCCCGCCTCGCCGCGTACTACTCGAAGTCGAAACACTCGTCGCTCGTGCCGGTGGACTACACCCTCAAGAAGCACGTCCGCCGCGCGCGCAAGGGTGCGCCGGGCCTGCAGATCTACGAGAACGCCAAGACGGTCATGGTCGAGCCGTGGCGCCCTGAGGAGCGGGCATAGCCTGGAGCGTGCCGAGGCCCGTTCCCTCACCCCAGCCCTCTCCCCGGGGAGAGGGAGCTGGCCGCCTCCCCCCCCGGGAGAGGTCGGAAGCGGCGGACGCAGTCCGGGGATTCCGGGTGAGGGAGCCGCCCCAAGTGGGCGCGACCTACCGGAGCAGGGGTAGCCCCGGACACTGGAGGCTCGTGCACAGCCCAGGCCAGGCCGGTCATCCCGACCCGCGTCCGGGCGTCACCCGAGCCGCAGCACCCGCCGCGCGTTGCCCTCCGAGATGGCGGCTCTCACGCCATCGGCGACATCGAGTTCTCGCAACCATGTGATGATGGGCAGCCCCTCGCCCGGCGCAAGGTAGTCGGTGCCGAACAGCAGCTTCCTGTGGTGTCGCTCGATGAACCCGTGGGTGAACTCCGGGTCGCGGGTCATGGCGTTGTAGCCCGAGCCTGCGGAGAGATCGGCGTAGAGGTTCAGGTACTCCACAAGCAGGCGGTCTACTGCTCCACCGGGCATAACTGACCCCGTCGGGTAGCCGACGCGTGGGTCATCGGCGGAGATAGCCGACCAGAACTGCGGGCCGTGGCCAATCCAGGTCACATCCGGGAACTCCCGCAGGCAGGCCTCGAGGCGCGGCAGACCGGGATCGTCGTAACAGTAGGCATCGCAGATCTCGAACAGGAGCGGGAGGGCGAGATCGTTGCACTTCGCGTAGAGAGCCTTGCACCGCTCATCATCGAAGGCCAGCCCGCAGACGTGCTCGCCGAACCCGGCGCACCCGTAGGCGCGGACGCAGTGCTCCAGCAGCCTCACGGCATTCGGATAGCGGGGGTCGACGCACGCGAACGCGGTGAGGCGCTCCGGGTACCGGTCCCGCGCGGCCACGGCATCTTCGGTCAGCCAGTAGCCCCAGCCGCCCTCCGGGCTCTCGAGTGGGAGGAGCACGCTCATGGTGATCTCCTCCCGATCCATGCGGTCGATGAGCTGCTCCACAGTGAGCGGGATAGCGCGCGGGTAGTCCTCGCGAGACATGCGGCCAAGGTGCACGTGGAAGTCGATCATCGAAGCCCCTCCCGTACTTCCGCCCTTCCAGCCTGGCGCGGAGCCATTTCGGCCGAGGTTACTGCGATGCCTGCAGGACCCGGTCGGGCTCGGAGTGAACCCTCGCCTACCGACTCTCGATGGAGGCCCACGTATGTCCGCGAAGCTCGCAGCCCTCGGAGGCGAACCCGTCCTCCCGCCCGGTTCCGTCGCGCCGTACCCGCACATCGCCGATGAGGACCGACGAGCGGTCATGTCCGTGCTCGAGGGAGCCGACCTCGGCGTCCAGCGGGAGCTGCAGGAGACCAGCCTCGCCCGGGAGTGGGCCGAGTACATGGGCCTCAAGCACGTGGTCCCGGTCAATAGTGGGACGGCCGCCCTCCATCTGGCCGTCGCGGGCGTCGGCGTCGAGCCCGGCGACGAGGTGATCTGTCCCGCGTTCACCTACTGGGCCACTGCCGCCGCGGTGCTGCACCACAACGGGATACCCACGTTCGTGGACGTCGAGCCGGGCACCTGGACGATGGACCCGGGCCTCATCGAGGCGCGGATCACCGAGCGTACGCGCGCGATCCTTCCCGTGCACATCCACGGGATGCCGGCAGACATGGACCCGATCCTCGACATCGCGAAGCGGCATGACCTCAAGGTCATCGAGGACTGCGCGCAGTCGCATGGCGGCCGTTACAAGGGGCGCCTGTGCGGGGCCATGGGGGACGCGGCGGGGTTCTCGCTGCAGGCCTCGAAGCTCCTCACCACCGGGAGCTACGGCGGGCTGTTCGCGACGGACGACGACTTCATCGCGGAGCGCGCGAAGATCATGCAGTATCTCGGCGAGATCGTCGTCCCCGGCCGCGAGCGTCAGACGCAGCAGTACAACGCCTTCGGCCTCGGCTGGATGTACCGCGGAGACGTATTCGGTCAGGCGTTCGCCCGGAGCCAGCTCAGGCGGCTGGATGAGAACAGCGCTGGCCGCAAGCGGAACTGCGCGCTGCTCAACGAGCTTCTGGCGGACATCCCCGGCGTCATCACGCCAGCGGTGCCCGAGGGGCGCGACATGGTCTGGTACAACTACACGATCCGCTTCGCGCCGGAGCAGGTTGGCCTGGACACTCCGTCCGACCGCTTCCGCGCGCTGGCCCAAGTGGCGCTCCAGGCCGAGGGCGTCCCGGTCGGCCGGTGGCAGACGGTGCCCGTCCCGGGTCAGACGATCTTCCAGAAGAAGGTGGGCTACGGCAAGGGATGCCCCTGGCACTGCAACCACGCCGGCGAGGTGTCCTACGATGTACGCGACTACCCCGTGGCCCAGGAGTTCATCGACTCCCAGCTATACATCTTCGCCATCTCGCCGCCGAACGACGTGGATCTCATGCACAAGATCGCCGACGCGATCGCCAAGGTGATGAGCCAGCCGGAGGAGGTCTTGAAGGTCGGCTGAGGTGCACGGATTGTGGGGCCGACCTCCCTACTGGTAGGATGGCACCCACTTCTGCACACGGTGGTTCCGCGCGTCACACACGTAGAGGTTACCGCCGTCGTCCAGTGCGAGCCCCTCGGGCGACTGGAACTCGCCGTCGCCACGCCCCGGACCGCCGATGATGCGCACCAGGTTCCCGTTGGCATCGAACTCTTGGAGGCGATGGTTCCCGGCGTCTGAAACGATCAGGTGGCCCGAGCGATCGGCGACGATATCCTGCGGGGCCCAGAACTGCGCGGGGGCAGAACCGAACGTTCCCCACTTCGTGACGAATGTGCCGTCCGTTCGGAAGCGCTGGACCCGGTGGTTATCCCCGTCGGCGAGGTAGATATCCCCGTTCGGGTGGAGAGTGATGCCTACTGGATAGTCGAACTGGCCGTCTCCTGTGCCAGGGCTTCCCCACTTGCGCAGGAATGCGCCGGACCCGTCGAAGACCTGGATGCGCGAGTTGGCACTGTCAACCACATAGACGGTGCCCTCGTCGGCGACCGCGACCCCGAAGAGGCTCCCGAACTCGCCGTCCGCCGTGCCGGGCGCTCCCCAGGTTGACAGGAAGGCGCCGGATGGGCCGAACCGCTGCACGCGGCGATTGCGAGTGTCGCACACGAAGACGTCTCCCGCTTGGTTGGTAGCCACGCCGGTCGGGCCGTCGAACTGCTCTGGCGCGCTTCCCATGGAGCCAAAGGTCGCCAGGGAGGCGCCGTAGCAGTCGAACATGTGAACCCGATTGTTCCGCCCCTCGCTCACGTACACGATGCCGTTCTGTCCGACCGCAATGTCTTTGGGGCCATCGACCTCCGTGGGGCCGTCCGCTGGCCCTGCCCAAGCCTGCACGAACGTGCCATCGCTCTCGAACAACTGGACCCTGCGGTTGCCGGCATCCGAGACGTAGACCCGCCCCCCGGGCGTCACAGCGATGCCATACGGGGCCCACAGGCACCCGGGTTCCGTGCCGTACGTGCCCCATGCATCCAGATAGCCCCCGTCGGGACTGAACCGTTGCACGCGGTTGTTACCGGAATCTGCGATCAGGACGGAGCCGTCAGGGGCGATGCCAATGCTGCCTGGGTAGCGGAACTGCCCCGGGGCCGTGCCCTCTTCTCCCCAGACGTTGAGCAGCGCCCCATCAGGGCTGAAGCTCTGGACGCGATGCACCTGGTAGTCCGTCACGTAGACCGTGCCGCCGGGCCCGACTGCGACGGTGTACGGACTAATGAACTGCCCTGGGGCTGTGCCCTGGCTACCCCACTCGCGCACGAAACTGCCGTCGAGGTCGAACTCCTCGACTCTGCAGTTGCCGTCCGTCACGTACACCTGTCCTGCGGGCCCGATGGCCACGCCCTGGGGCCGGCGGAACTCGCCGGGACCGACGCCGTAGCCTCCCCACTGCAACAGGAACCGACCGTCACTGTCGAACTTCTGGACCCTGTTGTTCTGGTCGTCCGCAACGTAGACGAGGCCGTTGGCATCCACGGCCGGGCCGCCGGGATAGCCGAACTCGCCTTCACCGCTCCCTGTCGTGCCCCAGTCCGCCAGGACATTACCCTCTTCGTCCAGCTTCACCACACGATCACCATCGTGGTCCGCGACATACAGGTTCCCCCACGCATCTAGGACCATCGACTCGGGGAGGTTGAAATGCAGCTTGCTGGACTTACCGAATGCGAGCTCGAAGCGGTAGCCAGTCACCACGCGGGCCACCGAGATCTGCACGGCGCGCGAGAGGCCTGTCTCCGGATCCCGGACGGATACCGTCGCCACGCCGGCCGACACGCCCGTGACCAGACCGGCCGCGTCCACGGAAGCGACGGACGGACTGCTGCTCGTCCATTCCCATGGGCCGGCCACGAGCACGACGGCGTTGTCCTCGTCGCGCGCCGTAACCAGGAGCTCGACGGTGCCATCGACCGCCGGGATGCTGCAGGGGCTGGGCGACACGACGACGGTCTTGATGGTCGTCGACAGGCTGAGGGTCACAGGGGCGTTGGCGCCGTCGGGGATGGTGACGCTCGTGGCCGCGTAGGCCTGGGCCGTGCCGGTGCCGTCCGCGTTCGGGTGGGCCGAGGCATGAACCGTGCACGTCATCCCCGTGGGCAACCCGTTGAGAACAGCGCTGGGCGACGCAGGAACCAGGACGACCGATGCCAGCTCATCGGCGCTTCCCTGGGGAGTAACGGCGACTCTGACGGACGCGCTCGCGGAGGGTACCAGATCCGCCCGTGCCTCCGGGAACCTCACGGACACCGCGATGCCACCGAACCCAGGGCGGACGAGCCCGGCGTCTGGAGTGTCATCCCCCTTCGGCGCCGAGCCGCACCCGAGGAACACTGCCGCGGCCATCGCGATGACTGGGCCGGCGCGCGCGATCATGGCTCCTGCGCGGAACTCCGGAGACACCATGCCACCCCCTCCCCCTCTCACCGGGAGCCGGACACGACCTCTGGGCTTGGTGGAACGGACCTAGGCCATCACAGCCTCGGGGTTCCCGCGCTTCCCGTCGACCACCTTGCCGAGCAAGGCGCCGACGTCGCAGATGAGGGCGACCGTGCCGTCGCCGAGGATGGTGGCTCCCGAGATGCCGCGGACATCGCCGATGAAGCTGCCCAGGGGCTTGATGACGATCTCCTGTTCGCCGATGAGGTGATCGACCACGATCCCGGCCTCTCGGTCGCCAACGGCCACGACAACGATGAAGAGCCGGTCCTCATCGCTCTCCGCCTGCCAACGGTTGAAGCGGAGGGCCGAGCTGAACCGAATGAGCGGGAGAACGCGGTCGCGGGACACGACCGTCTCGCCGCCCTGATTCGTCTGGATGTCGGTCCGGGCCCGGCGTTCAGTCTCCTGGACCGAGACGAGTGGCAGCGCGTATGTCCGCCCGCCCGCGCGCACGAGAAGCGCCTGGATGATGGCCAGGGTAAGGGGCAGTCGGATGGAGGTGACCGTGCCCCTGCCCACGACGCTCTGGATGTCGACCCGGCCGTTGATCCGCTCGATGTTGGTCCGGACGATGTCCATGCCAACGCCGCGTCCGGAGACATCCGTGACCTCCTTGGCGGTGCTGAAGCCGGACGCAAAGACCAGCTCGATGGTCTCGCGGTCTGACATCCGGTCGGCTTGCTCCTGAGTGATGACTCGGCGCGAGACTGCGACCCGTTTCACGCGTTCGGGGTCGATGCCCTCCCCGTCGTCACGGATCTCGATAACGATGTAGCTCCCCTCATGCCGAGCGGCGAGCACAATGCTGCCTGTCTCGGGCTTGCCCGCAGCGACGCGCTCCTCGGGCGACTCCACCCCGTGGTCGACGGCATTGCGAAGGGCGTGGATGAGCGGGTCGCTGATGACCTCGATGACCGAGCGGTCCAACTCGGTCCCGCCACCTTGGACCTGGAAGTCGATCCGCTTCCCCGCCCTCTGGGCCAGATCGCGAACCATGCGTGGGAACCGGCTGAACACGGTGTCGACCGGCTGCATCCGGGCCTTCATGACCTCGTCCTGCAGGCCGGTCGTGCGGCGAGCGATGCGCGTAGCGACGTCCTCGAGGTCGGACGCCACCTCGCCCTGGCGCCCAAGCCGGCTCGCAAGGTCGGTACGGACCTGCTCCAACACGGTGCGGTCGATGACCAGCTCGGACACGAGGTTCATCAGGTTGTCGAGTTGCTCCACGTTCACACGCACATTGGTCTGCCGGCGCGCGACTTGGGCGACCTCTGCAGCCGCCGGCGTCTGGGTCTGCGTCCGCGCCGGGAAAACCGGGGACAGCCACCGATTTCGAGCGAGCGGCGCGCTGGGGCCAGACCACTCCACCGAAACCGGTGGCTGTCCCCGGTTTTCCCATCCCACAGCGCCGACCCGCTCAAAGGCCACCGACTCGATCTCCGAGAGGCCCATGACCTCCCTCTCGATCCGCGTGCCGTCATCGGCCGTGATGATGACGAAGCGGAATGAGTCCCCGAACCTTTCCTCCTCCAGGTCGTCGGCCGGGGGCACGGCTTTGATGACCTCGCCGAGCCTTTCCGCTGCCGAGAAGACGAGTGCCGCCCGGACACCCTTGAGGGGGCACGCATGTCTCAGAGTGACGGTGAAGGCCAGAGCGCAGAGCGATCTCATCTCTGCCAGCTCGATGGCGGCGGCCTCGTGCTCAGCGAGGGTGATGTCGAGGGGGACGCTGGGGCTTCCGCCCGGCACGGGCACCCCGTCAGGCGAACGTCTCGGCCGGTCGTCTCGCGGCGACTGGGTGATCGACTGGAGGTCCTGCAGCAGTGCGTCGGTGGGGACGTCGCCCTCCGACCCGGGCTTGAGCGTCTCCTTGAGGGCGTGGAGCGCGTCGAGCGAGGCGAGAAGGACGTCGACAATGTGTGTCGTGACGGCAAGCTGCTCATGCCGTAGCGCGTCCAGGACGCTCTCCATGGCGTGGGTGAGGTCCGCGAGGCGGGTGAAGCCCATGGCTGCCGAAGCGCCCTTGAGCGTGTGGGCGGCACGGAACAACGACTGGAGGGTCTCCGGCGAGCTCTCCTTCTCGAGCTTCACCAACCCCTGCTCGAGTATCGAGAGCTGGTCGTCTGCCTCCGCCATGAAGACGTCCATATAGGCGCTTACGTCGAACGTCTCGCTCAAGGGTGACCTCCAGTCCCCCCACCTTCGGACGATAGTTGCCCGCGAAGTGGCCCCCCCCTGCTCGCGAATGCCTGGGAAAACCGGGGACAGCCACCGATTTCGAGCGAGCGGCGCGCTGGGGCCAGACCACTTCGGCGAAATCGGTGGCTGTCCCCGGTTTTCCCTCTGTCCCTACCTGGGCTCGGCCGGCGGCAGTACCGCTGGTAGCCCCTCATGGGTCCGGCTCAGCGCGCGATCCAGGTCCAGGATGATCACCAACCGCCCGCCGGCCATGCTTACGGCTTGGAGTAGATCCGTGTCGGCTGATGTGATCACGGCCGACGGAGGCTCGACCTCGTCCATGGGGATACCGACCACCTCGTTGACCCCGTCGACGAGTAGCCCGACCCGCTCACCCTCACGCTCGACGACTATGATGATCGAGTCCTCGATCGCCTCGCGCCCCGGAAGGGACAGTCGTCGTCTCAGGTTCACGACGGGCACCACATTGCCGCGGAGGTTCGTGATGCCCTCGATGTAGGCCGGCACCTCCGGCACATCGGCAATGGGCTGCATTCGGATGATCTCGTCTACGACGTCTACAGGCACGGCATAGATCTCGCCGGCCACCGTGAACGTCACGAGCTGTAGGACATCCCCGCCATGGTCGATGTCTCGGTCCGCCACTGCACGATGCCCCTTATCCGCCACGTGCGATCCGGTGCGCGGCGGACGGCTTGGCTGATCACCTGGCGAACGGCTTGGCCGATCGCCTCGAGAGCCACACGCCACCATACCGAACGGGGAAGGCGTGTGCTGCCTTCCCCGGGCCCATGCCTTTTCCTCCGCGGCGATCGGCCTCTCCTTGGCCCGCAGCGGCTGCGCTGGCACCGTCGCGAGCGCAGACGCGTCAGCGTCGGAGGTCGCCGGGCGGCCGGCACCGAACCGCGGATGGCGTGGTCAGACCTCCTGGGGAGACTCTCATGCCGACGATCGTCGTGGCCGGCAGCATCAACCAGGACATCGTGGTTCGGGCGCCCCGGATTCCGGTACCCGGCGAGTCGATCATCGGGGGCGACCTGTCCCTCGTTCGGGGCGGCAAGGGAGCGAACCAGGCGGTGGCAGCCGCTCGTTTGGGAGCGACGACTCGCTTCCTCGGGCGTGTCGGCGATGACGCCTTTGGCCGCGAGCTGCTGGCCGGCTTGCGCGGGAACGGTGTGGAGTCCTCCGGAGTCGTCGTCGATCCAGGGCCGTCCGGTGTCGCCATTATCACGATCGACGAGGCCGGTGAGAACGCCATCGTCGTCGCGCCGGGCGCCAATGCGCGGTGCGTGCCAGAGGACATCCTGGCGGAGGCGATGGCGGATGCCGATGCCGTACTGTGCCAGCTAGAGACCTCGATCCCCTTCGTCTTGGCCGCGTTCGCAGCGGGGCGACAGGCGGGCGCCGCCACGGTACTGGATGCCGCGCCGGCGTCCCCGCTGGGAGCGGATGTTCTCCGATGGGTCGATCTGCTCACCCTGAACGAGACGGAGGCCCGGATCGTGCTGGGCCTCTCGCCGGACGCCAACATCGCGGTCGACGCCCTGGCGGAGCAGCTCCTGGCGCTGGGGCCGCACACGCTGGTGCTCAAGCTCGGCGCGCAGGGCGGCATGGCGATACGGGGGGCCGAGCGGGTCGCGCTCCCGGCGCCGTTCGTTCGTGTGGTGGACACGACGGGAGCCGGCGATGCCTTCACCGGGGCCCTTGCCGTGGCTCTCGCCGAGGGGGCGGGCCTGGCCGATGCGCTGCGGTTCGCTGTCCATGCGGGCTCGCTGGCATGTGCGGTGCTTGGCGCCCAGCCTTCCATGCCCACCCGAGACGCCGTCGAGAGATCGCTGCGCGCCGGTTGACGCGGCCGCGCGTCCGCCTGCCCGGAGATCGCGCCTCTGGGCCTCATCGCAACGAACGGGGCCGGCGAACGTCCTTGAACCGGGGAGGGTGCCGATCATGGACACACTGACTCTGGAGAAGGCTCGGCCCCGGCGCCGCCCGGTGCCGGTGACGCTCGTCATCATCGCGGCGAACTTCGCGATGCTGTTTGTGTGCGCTGTGCTACCGTCGGTGCGTGAGAAGCTGCTGTTCGACGGCGGGCTAGTCTGGCAAGGCGAGTTCTGGCGCGTATTCACCTATGCCTGGATCCATGCCGGCTTCAGGCACTGCCTCGGGAATATGGTCGTTCTGGTTCTGTTCGCGGCCTACATCGAGGCGCGTTGGGGTCGCGGGCGGCTGGCTCTGGCCTACGTGGGCGCGTGCATCGGGTCCGGCGTGTTCCTCGCGCTGGTGAGCCCGATTGTCGACCAGGCCGTCGTGGGCGCCAGCGGCGCTGTTGCCGGGCTTGTCATGCTCTGGATGCTCGCCTTGGTCACCCGCCAGGGCAAGCGCTGGTATGTGATGTTGCCGGAACTCGGCCTGGGCGTTCTCGTCGGCATCTACTTCGTCGGACGCATGGTTCTGGGCGATGTCCTGCACTTGTTCGTGCCGGATGGGGTCTCACACTGGGGACACGTGGGTGGGTTCCTGTCCGGGTTCGTGCTATTCCGTCTCCGTGTCCTACCGCGGGACAGACGTTCGGAGGCGGGCGTCAGGGTCGACGATCCCGTCTCGGGGCCGAGTGCCTGAAGAGGGGCCCAACCTTCGCCGCTCACGAAGCTACGTCGCACGGGGGGCTTGCTGAGGTGTACTGCCATGTATGAGGCCATCACCCGTAACAAGTGGCGCTCGGTCTTGCTGGTGTTCGGTGTGTCCGCGCTCCTGCTCGTGCTGGGGTATGTGTTGGGAGCCGTCGTGATCGGCAAGAGCGGCGGCGCCATCGGCGGCGTGGGGATCGCCGGGCTCATCGCCATCGTGATGGGCCTGCTGAGCTACTACCAGAGCGACAGGATCATCCTCTGGGTCAGTGGCGCGCGTCCGGTCGACCGCGAGGAGCACACGGAGCTGTACTATGCCGTCGAGTCGTTGGCTCTGGCCGCCGGCATCCCGGCGCCGCGCGTATATGTCATCGACAACCCATCGCCCAATGCGTTCGCCACAGGGCGCAACCCGCGCAAGGGCGTGGTCTGCGTGACGACCGGGCTCCTTGAGAAGCTCGACCGCCTCGAGCTGGAGGGCGTGATCGCCCACGAGTTAGCTCACATCCGTAACTATGACATGCTCTTCATGTCGATGGTCGTGGTGATGATCGGGGCGATCGCGCTCATCAGCGACGTCGGTCTGCGTTACATGTTCTGGGGCGGACGGGGGCGCGACCGGGAGGGCGGGGGGTCGAACCCCGCGCTCATGCTGGTGGGGCTCGCGTTGGCGATCCTGGCTCCGATCTTCGCCTCGATGCTGCAGCTCGCCATCTCGCGTCGGCGTGAGTTCCTGGCGGACGCGACGGCGGCGCTCATCACCCGCTACCCCGAGGGTCTCGCCGCCGCGCTGGAGAAGATCGGGGTGGACCGTTCGCAAGCGCCGCTGGGGAACCGCGCAACGGCCCACCTGTACATCGCCAACCCGCTCCGCGAGGGCGGGATGAGCCGTCTGTTCTCCACCCATCCCCCCATCGAGGAGCGCGTCGCGGCGCTACGGCGGATGTAGACCGAGCGCCGTGCCCAACAGGCTCTGGGGACCTACCGCGGCCGTACCCTGATGTTCCGATAGGTCACGGGGCCGTGGTCGCCTTGCAGCATCAGCGGGCCGGGGAGGAGGTAGCTCCGGTCCATCTCCGAGCCGGTCGCGCGGGGGAGCGCGGCACCAGGCCTCTGCAGGGACGGGTGCCGGCCACGTCGAGAGTGTACTGACCGGACGGCACGCATGGATGGGGCACTGGTATGGAGTTCCACGCGGATCTTGTCAGGCTCTTCGACGAGGAGATGCTGAAGTTCCTTGCCGATCTGGCGGACAGGCCGGAGGGGCTCGCCCCCGCAAGAATAGACATGATGGGGCACACGCTTCGCTCGAGGTTCGAGGAGGACCTTGGCTCCCTCAACGAGCTGTTCCTCGACGCGATACGTGCTGGACTGGCCCAAGTGCGTATCCTGCTGCTCGACCCGTTGTCGTTCGGTGACCAGGTCCGGGAGGTACTTCAGGGGCAGTACGCGTCCGGTGAGATACTGAGACGTCGTATCGTCGACTTCGGGGACCCCGAGGAAGGAGACATCCGGGTGTCGCTGGCCAAGATCAAGGATGAGTGGCTTCCAGCGGGCCGCGACGGTCTCGCCAACCAGCGTCGCCCGGGCGGGCCTTCTCCGCCGGCCGAGCTGCTCGAGCGTTTCCGCCGCGGCGTGCAGCGGGCGCAGAGGCGGGTTGGGCGGAGGGCGCTCAACGGTGTCGGCGAGGTCATCGAGCGCCACCCAGCGCCCGGGCCGGCAGCCACGGATGCGTCGCCGGGCCGGATCCGCCCTAGCGGCGGCCCGTCGAGGGGGGCTCCCCGTTCCGCAGTTGAAGTCAGGGTCACGAGGAGGGTAATGTACGTGAGTACGCTGCGCCTAGCGAACCGCATGGTGGTTACCCTCTACAAGAAGAGGGGCCTCGCCACGCATTCGCACGGGTTCACGGTCGAAGAGGGGGAAGCGGCTTTCGGGTCCTATGACCAGGAGTTCGAGGGCATCTGGTTCGAGGCCGGGCGCGATGCGCAGGTGCTGCGTGACCTGCTGGGGCGGTGACCGTCATGTCCCTTGGCCGTCCGGCGTCTGAGCGAGGAACGTGGGACTGCCGAAGTCCCAGCGTCGGGGGACTGCAGGAGTACTGCGCCAGCTGGCGCACTCGCTGGGGTCCGAGCAGTGTTCGCCTGGCCGCACTTGCCTCGCCGTTCGAGGTGGAGATACAGCCATCGGCGGCATGTCAGCTCGGCTGTTCCTACTGCATCGGGGCGCGGCTGGGGCAGACGCGCTTCGCGGCCGCTCGCCTTGAGCCGGGCGATCTCAATTCGCTCTTGGATGAGTGCAGCGGCCACCGTGTCGCCCGCTTTCGGCTGTCAGGCCTGTCCGGCGATCCGCTGGCGCCTGGCGTCCAGGCCTTCACGCTGGACTTCGCGCGCAAGGCCATCGCTGATGGCCGCCAAGTGGGGGTGTTCACCAACGGGCTCGGCCTCGACGAGGACGCTGTGCTGGCGCTGACCGGCGCCGAGTACGTGAACCTCGGCCTGGATGCAGGCACCCGCGACACGTACGTGCGAGTGAAGGGACGAGATCGATTCGCCGACGCGATCCAGGCCCTCCAGAGGCTCTCCCTGGCACGAGGGCGGTTCGGACCAAGAGAGTTCGGGATCGTCTTCGTCGTCACCCCAGAGAACGTCGGTGAGGTCGGTATGGTGCTGGACCTGGCGGCGGAAGTCGGGGCAGGCCGCGTTCGCCTGCGCCCGAGCCTGTGCGCTACGGACGCAGCCTCCGCCTGGGCCTGGGAGCTGGCCCAGCAGCATGCGCTGCGCCATCCGCTGAGCAGGCGCGTGGGCCTTGTGGTCTCTGCCGGGGACCGGCGCATCGCACGAAGGCCCGAGAGCCTGAAGCGCTGCGATCCGCAGTGGTTGTGTACGACAGTCGGGCCCGACGGGCTGCTCTACCCGTGTGACCACCTCACCGGGACAGGCACCTCGCTCGGGGACGTGCGCCGGGATGGATTCTGGTCGGTCTGGCGAGCCGCGGTGGCGGGGGGCAGGCTCGGCCAGGTGACGCCGCACTGCCGAACGTGCCCCCCCTTCGCAGCCGTCCTGGACATGGCGCTGAATAGCGAAGGACAGAAGACGCTACCCCTCGCCACGTCTGCGCCCATTGCGGATACGCCTACCACGGCGTCGTTGGTGCGAATGGGCCCCACTCGTGGGGGTCTACGCGATCGTCGTGCGACAGCGGGCGTTCCTCGCAAGGCTTCTCCTGGTGTGCTTCGATCGCGCTGACGAGGATGTCGATGCTTGCCTCGACAGAGATGCTGCCCGTGTTCAGCACCAGGTCGTAGAGGTTCGGGTTCGCCCAGTCGATCCCGAAGAGCACCTCGTGCAGGAGCGCTCGAGTGTGGTCTGTTCTGTGGATGAACGCCACCGCCTGGTGCCAATCGAGATGCAGCTCGTCCATGGTCCGATGCGCCCGCACCTCGAAGGGCGCGGTGATGCGGACATGGAACACCTCCGGCGTGGCCGGGATGATCATCTGCGAGCCACGGCCCATGATGACCGCATCGCCATCCTCGGCGATCCGGAGGAGAGCCTGGTTCATCGAGTCGGCATAGCGCTCCGCCTTCCCCAGAACGACGAAGCGCTCGAGGAATGTCGGACGTCGTTCGTAGGCCTCGGCCAGCTCGGGCTCGGGGATACCCGCCAGCTCCGCGGCCTCGGCGACCACTTCCTTGTCGACATACCGTAGCCCCAGTCGCTCGGCCACGCCGTGACCAACCTCATCGCCCAGGGCACCGTACTCACGCGAGATGGTGATGACCGGCATCCGACCCACCCCTTCCGCAGGGCACGACAGATACTATGGCCTCTCGAACACCAGGGGAACGCTCCGCGCAGTGAACGGCGCCGTCTCCCCGTCCTCAAGCAGCAGCTCTCCCGTAGCCACCAGGACCAGACGTCCGTCTCCCGGCTCGATGGTAACCTGGACCGCCTCGTCCACAGCACCGGGCAATGGCCCCAACCGGGCCACCACTCGGTCATCCGTCGTCCTCAACTCAAGGGTAGCGCGTAGGCCGGTCGGTGTCGTTCGGGCGTTCCCGTAGGACTCCAGCCGAACGCGGATGGTCTGCGTCGCGTTGGCAAGTGCTGCCGCTCCGATGGATTCCGACGCCGGAGGCAGGCCGAAGTCGAAACGCGGGCCGTTGTGGGGCACGTACGTGTCCTCGGAGGTCATGCCGTCCCGCATCCGCGGGAGCAGGTCCGCAGCGGTGCCCTGACCGAGCTCGAATACGATGAACCCATCTGTACCGAGCTTGCGCGCAATGGCCGCCTGGGCGATTACCTGGTCCGGGCTGAGCCCAGGCGCCGAGGCGCCGATGCCGGGGTAGAGCGGGACTTGTCCGTCCACGATGGCTAGCTGCCGAGTCACCATGCCCTCGAAGGCGTCCCGACTTCCGGTGTAGTCCATCGGGCAGACGAAGTCGAGGTAGCCCTCTCTCACCCAGAGGCCCCAGTCCTGGCCGATGCTGTCCCTGGTCGACGGGTAGTTCGGGAAGACGGCGGCCGAGATCTTCACGTATGGCCTGATCTGCCGAGCCCCCTCGCTCACTGCGCGAACCAGGCGCGTTATCTGGTCGCAGCGGAACTGCCGGTAGGCGTCATGGAGCTTCCCCGAGTGGCAGTCCTCGGGCCAGTTCTCCACCTTGAGTCCCGTCGCCGCCTCGAACCGCTCGCGGCAGCCCTCGCAGTAGCACTGGTCCTCACCCTCATACCGGATGTAGTCGAAATGGATGCCGTCCACGTCGTAGTTGCGCGCGACCTCAAGCATGGTGTTCAGCTCGAGCTGGAAGTTGTCCGGGTGAGAGGGGCAGAGCCAACGGCAGTCATTGCCCGCCACGTCCTTCGTCGTGCGGCCGGCGGCCCGAAGCTCCTCGTAGAAGGGCTCGGGTGCGTTGGCCAGGTTCCAGTTGACCTTCCAGGGGTGGACCTCGATGCCGTACTTGTGCGCCGCCTCGACACACTGGGCGACCTGGTCGCCGTACTTCTCGAACGCTTCGGAGTGAGGCAGGTAAGCGCTGTCATAGGAGGCGATGCCGCCCCACCACATGTTCGGCACAACCGCGTTGAACCCGGCTTCCTTGAGCCGTCGGATTGTCGCCTCCCACCCTTCCTCGCCGGAGAGGCCCGTTGCGTCGTGGTCCCAGAAGGCGCGGAACTCGCCGGCCCGCGTGCGCTGCGCCGCAGCGTAGGCCCGCTCAAGCGAGGCGCGCGCCTCTACGGCCTCCGAACCCGCTCGGACCGGTTCCTCACCGGCGAGCGATGCGCGAGCCGATGCGAGCAGCCCGCTTCCCTGGTCGAGGAGGCCCGCCACCCGTGCCTCCCGCGCCGTGCCCTGCGTCTCCTGCCGGACGGCATCCTGGAGAGCCTGGACCGAGTCGAACGGCCCCACCTTGCCGGCGAGGCCGATGGCGCTCTCGGCGCGGCTGACCCATACCTCGGGCAGGAAGTGCCCCACGAGCGCCGCCATCATCTGCTGCTTGTTCGGGGGATCGACCGACGTGACCACGTGGCCAATGAAGATGCCCGTGTCGGAGAGGAACACGGCGGCCGTTGCGCTGCGAGCGTCCTTGGTGTCGGCCCACCAGCCGATAGCACGGGCATCCGGCCGGTCCGGCTCGGCGAGAGTCGCGCACCATGAGCTTTGTCCGGTCGAGGCCGGCAGTCCGCCGATGTCCGGGGCGTCAAACACGATCCGGTCAAGGGCGGCGCCCTGTTGCGCCTGTACCCACCCGGCCGCGCGGATGCCGAGCAGTCCGGCCAGGCGATCGTCCAGCGTGTAGCAGACGATGATCCTCCCCCCGGCCTCCACGAAACGCGTTGCGGCCTCGGCCACGGGGTCCGCCAACCGGGGAGCGTAGGCGAACACGACCAGCTTCCGGCCATCGAGCGCGCCGGCGGCGATCTCCTCATCGGTGACGACCTCTACGTCCACCCCGGCGTTGCGGAGGATCTCCGCCATCCCGGCTGCGAATTGGCGCGTCCCCGGCGCCTCGCTGGGCACGGCCTCCGCTCCCTGGGTGCTCCAGATGACGGCGACATCGGCGGAATGGGCGATGAGGTTGTCCACCAGGACGAACGTGTCGCGCGCGCCCGACCGCCACGGCGACAGGCGGTAGCCGTCGATCGCGTGCCACCCTGTGGGCTGCCCCTCGGGCTGGAAGTCGGCCTTGGTCAGGACCGTCTTACCCCATGTCCGCTCGGGGTTGAACGCCGCGCCATACCAGCCGGGGCCGGACCGGAAGTAGAGGGTGATGTTGCTCACAGAGGCCGGGTCGTCCACACGCGACTCGATGGCAAACTGGCCGACGTGCGAGAGGTCGAGTGTCACATCCCTGTCGTAGCAGACGCGTTCCATCTCCTGCGAGAACGGGCACTCGATGCGCAGCGCCATGCCTCCGTCACGCGGCTCGACGCTCACAGGTGGGTATGCGCCGCCGGGACGGTACGCGGCCTGCGCAGCTGCAGCATCGGGGTACTCGAAGTCATCGATCGTCAGGTCCTGCGCGGCGCTCAACAGCCCGGGTGCAAGGGCGAGTGCCAGCCAGCTCAAGCCTGGCCGCAGCATGGGGATCGCCTCACATTCCTCAGTGTGTCAGTTCTCGGTGGCAGTTCCGCCTGGACGCCGCGAGTCCCTGCTCGCCAGGAGGGGCTGCATGGAAGGGGCCCGCGAAGCGGGAAGGAGTCCATCCGGCCCCTCCGGGCTGCATTCAGGATGGTGTGTATATCACGCGGCCTGGCGGGGGTGTTCTCGGTCCCAGTAGTCGTCCCATTGGCCGTTGAGGTGGATGAGGCGGAGGCAGAGGATGGCCTCAGCGCCCCTCTCCGT
>Ga0315288_10002086_pt1 | contig 25842 bp, 21 predicted proteins | sample YL17G11_20_MG_FD_203454 | JGI IMG/M metagenome (GOLD analysis project Ga0315288, IMG submission 203454) | Sediment microbial communities from Yellowstone Lake, YNP, Wyoming, USA - YL17G11_20 | ecosystem: Environmental > Aquatic > Freshwater > Lake > Sediment | place: USA: Wyoming | collected... | reverse complement strand
GACATTTGTAGTGGGCAGCACAGATGAGATCATGAGGGCTTTTCGCCTGACACGGGACCTGATAAGAGAATATGTCGAAACGCTGCCGGAAAGCTTAATGGATGATGAATGAACGTTTAATGAACGGAGTGAATGAAGAATGAATTCGAACGAACTGGAGAAATATTCGTCCGCGTTTACGCTTTCGGATATGGAAATCTTCGTATTTCCGGAATTGATGTACAGCCTGCTTCTGGCGAATATTATGAGCCCGGTCATCTGGCAGTGGCGCGAGCTTGACTGCTTCAGGAAGCTGGACGGCAAAAGCACATACAGAAAGTTGATGCGGCTCAAACAATTCATCATCGACGAGTTCGAGTTCAATCTGGATCTCGAAACGTGGGGCCTGACAAATCAGGCCAGGGAGATTAAACGGTTTGAGAAATTCATCCCGCCCGACGATATTGCCGGGAGCAATGCCCTGTTCGGCTACCAGGGCGACAAATATTATTTCGATGTGGATATTCGCCGGCACTTCGGACTGGATAAATACGACAACGATATCATCCCTTACTGGAAGACCGAAACCATCGAGGCGATGAATGCCTTTCGCCTCAAAGAAGGTTACAAGACTGCGGCCGGCGAATGCGTGTCGCTCGCGGCCCTGTACGCTGCGGCGGCGTTTGTCGTCTGTGAAATCCCTCTCGAAGACATCTACATGATACTAACGCCGCTTCACTCACAAAATTTCATCGATATACAGGATGGAATTCTGACCAATAACAGAAGACTCGTTACTAAAACTATGTGGTTCAACGGCACCGCTATCTCCAACAAGGCCCAGCGGGCGCTTCGCAACGAAAACATTACGATAGTTGCTCACAGCAGCGGTTATGTGCATTGCCTCTATAAAGACGCAACGATCGACAAAAAACGCTATCAGGAATTCGGCGGGAAACTGGATGCTTATTTGTCGACCGATCTTTCGCTCGCGGTCTTTGCGAATTTTATGCGATCGAACCAGAACTACCAGAAGCTCTTCCAGGTCTGCCGGCAATGTCACGGACAGGCGCAATTTGTCAAGGCCGAGATCCTTTTCCATTACGAGCACGGCAGCAATTTCAGAGTGGCCGACAAGACGTTCGACAAATTGATTGCCGAAGTATCCGATGAAGATTTTGTTCCATATCAACTGCCCGGCAGAATTCGCTGTGACGAACTCGACAATTTTATACAACAGCAGAAACCCGACCTGAGAACCGATCAGGGCAAATCCGCCTTTCTAAAATTTGTTGAGCCCGTCATCCCGGACGCTCAGCATTTCCTGGACGACATGGTTGACTTTTTACACACCCAGGCGAAGCTTCCAGGTCTGGACAAGAATTTTCTGCCCCCCGATCCCATAGAAATATCCCCCGAGCAAAGCAGGGAGCAGATTATCGATTATCTGCAGCACAAACGGCAGAGCAACACGATTGCGGATATCGCTTTTTACGCCTATCGCGACATGGAAAGCTGCAACTGGGCTCCCTTTATAAAAGCCGCATTAGAACGCAGTCCGGTCTCAATACAAATGGCCGGCTCGAAGTCGCTCGAACAGGTTTACCAGTGGCTCGGAGAAATGCCAAATGACTCGATCTACGATAATTCGCGACTGGCACAACCCGACGAAGTGGCAAACTACCGTACCGGCGACGGCCTCGAAAAGGTTTTCCTGCTGGCTAATATAATCCACGAAAGAGACCCTCAGCAGGATATGGAAATCACCGCAGAGGAGAATAACGTGGTCTTGAAAGGGCGGAACCAATACCGATTCACGTCCACAAAAGGTCTTAAAAAGAAGATTCGTATCGACGCGGCGGATGTTCTCCGTATCGTCGAATAAAGAACGCTATGGCCGGCAGAAGTAGATTCACCGATTATTCGACTCGTAACGGCTAAAAATATAAATGGCTCAACTGCAAAATAGTTGGTGGGCTGATAAGAAATAAATCCTTTTATAATCATGTGTTACTCAACCAACTTTTTTGGAGTTGAACCTTTTAAATAATTGTATTTTCTGTGTTGACAAAGCGAACAAATAGGACTATTATTGTCGTAATGTACCAAATAAGTCTTATATAGTTGATGTCCAATGATGACTTTATTTATACAGGCAGGATTATAATGGATGTGATTAGACGGAATACAGATTATGCGGTTCGTTTGGCGGTACATCTTGCAAAGCACTATGGAAACGAACCCATATCGACCAGGGCTGCGGCGGCTGAAGAGCATGTTCCGTATCAGCTGGCATGCAAACTAATGCAAAAGCTCAACAATGCAAAGCTCGTCACAAGCTGTATGGGACCGAAGGGCGGCTTTGTATTGAGTACAGGGCCCTCGAAGATCAGTTTACTCGATGTAGTAGAGGCGATTCAGGGTCCCATTAATTTGAATCGGTGCCTAATGAGCGAAAATACCTGTCCGCAGCGAACAACTTGTACAGTGAGGAGCAAGCTTGCCAGCCTACAAAAGAATATAACCAGCGGCCTGGCCGGGATTACGTTCGATGAACTGACACCGAAGGGGCCGATGAATAAAAAAGTCAGGAATACTAAAAGGAGAAAGCAATGACCGGCCGGGAACAAAAGGCCCATGTGTTGCCCGATTGCCTGGGCAAAGGGCAAAAACTGGTGAAATTAATCGAATACTCGAAAGATTCGATTGTCAGCAAGACGCTTCTCGATAAGTCGGCGGGAACAATAACATTGTTCGCTTTCGACCAGGGGCAGAAGCTGAGCGAGCACACGGCACCTTACGATGCGGTCGTTCAGATCCTCGACGGCAAGGCCCAGGTGAAAATAGCAGACGAAGCCAACGAAATCTCGGAAGGCCAGCTCATCATTATGCCGGCCAATGTACCGCACGCCGTCAATGCCGGCGAGAGATTCAAAATGCTGCTGACAATGATTCGCGCATAGACCAATGCAATATGTTTGAGATAAGCGAAGAGGCTATTTCTAAAAAGCCAGGACGTTAACTGATTTGAAAGTGAAAGGAGAGTTATGTTTTGTTATCAATGTGAACAAACAGCGGGCGGGACAGGATGTACGAAAGTGGGTGTTTGCGGCAAAGACCAGGACATTCAAAGCTTGCAGGACACGCTTATGTTCGGGCTCAAAGGCATCGCCGCTTATGCATATCATGCACGGGAACTGGGGCAAAAAGATGAAAAAGTGGATGCCTTTAGTCACGAAGCATTGTTCTCAACGCTGACGAACGTGGACTTCGATTTAAACCGCTATCTCGGGCTCGTGCTGAAGGCCGGCCAGATGAATCTTCGCGTTATGGAGATGCTCGACAAGGCGAACACTTCCAGATTCGGTAATCCGACGCCTGCAACCGTTCCGAGCGGCACAAAGGCAGGCCCCGGAATCGTCGTAACCGGCCACGATTTGCTTGACCTTCATGAACTGCTCAAACAGACCGAGGGCAAGGGCATCAACATTTACACTCACGGCGAGATGCTGCCCGCTCATGGCTACCCGGAACTTAGGAAGTTTAAGCACCTTGTGGGCAATTACGGTACCGCCTGGCAGAACCAGAAGAAGGAGTTCGATCAGTTCAGCGGGGCGATTCTGGTCACCACCAACTGCGTGATGATTCCGAAGGACAGCTACAAAGACCGATTGTTCACGTGCGGAATCGCAGGTGTTGCCGGAGTCAAACATATACAGGGCCGAGACTTCAGCGAGGTCATAAAGAAGGCCCTGTCACAACCGCCGCTACCTGAAAATCAGCAGGGGACCTTGAGCACGGGATTCCACTATACCGCCGTGCTGGGCCTGGCGGACAAAATAGTCGAAGCTGTAAAAGCAGGCAAGATTCGCCATTTCTTCTTTATCGGCGGCTGCGACGGCGCCAAGCCCGGGCGAAATTACTTCTCCGAGCTGGCTGAAAAGGTGCCGGATGATTGCGTTATCCTGACGGCGGCGTGCGGAAAGTACCGGTTGAACGCGCGTGACTACGGCGATATCGACGGGATTCCGCGTCTGGTCGATACCGGCCAATGCAATGATTGCTATTCCGCCATCAAAATCGCAACAGCACTCGCCGGGGCATTCGATTGCAGCGTAAACGAATTGCCGCTCTCACTGGTGGTTTCGTGGTACGAGCAGAAAGCCGTGGCGATTCTCTTAACGCTGCTGCATCTGGGAATCAAGAATATACGTCTCGGGCCGAGCCTTCCGGCGTTTATCACTCCGAACGTGCTGAATATCCTCGTAGAGAACTACAACATTAAACCGGTCGGCAACGTGGATGAGGATTTGGCGGAAATGCTTAAATAGTATCTGTTAAGGAAAACAAAAACCGACGAAGTCAACCCTGCTTAGTACGTGTTTAGCCAGGGAAAAACCATCCCCATGTGGCGAGGGCATCTTGCCCTTGTTCTCTGCCGCCGGCAAGCCTGTACTGAGTGTAGTCGAAGAGATGCCGGCTGGACGCAAGGTGGCCAGGGCGTCCCGCCCTCGAATAGAAAACAAGGCCAGGATGCCCTCGCCACACACGGCCTGGCCACAAAAGACAATCGGGAAGAGGCAGCCACCCGATAGAATTGATGGAAAACGGGTGGCAGCCTCAAGCTTGAACCACCGCACGGCGGGATTCAAGCTTGGGGATGGTCGCGAATGCCTTCAGGCCGGCTAAACACGTATCCTGCGTAAGCAGGGGGTCGATAGCGAAAAAGCTGGATTCCCGCTTCCAGGCCTGTTGAAAAAGTCCAATAGTGACGTTTGAGATTGCCGCGCGATTCTCCGAATCGCTCGCAATGACACTAAAATGCCTTCCTTGTCATTGTGAGCACCCGAGCTGATTCTCAGGATGTGTAGAAAAGAAAATAGCCCACCAATGTCATTGCGAAGCATCGCAGCGACTGTGGCAATCTCAATCCTTCCGCAGCAAAAACTGTCCATTTTCTCAGGAGAAGCCTTTCGACTACGCTCAGGATAAACTCCGCGACGAAGCAATCTCGTATTTGGCAACAGGCCCTTCCGCGGGAATGACAAATATTGTTTCCTCAACAGGAACTAAATAGATCAGTGTGGGATGAAGCACAACAAAACTGGTCGATCATAATCACGATTGGTACAACTTGCCATACGTGCAGGTTCGCTGAGAAATTCCCGGATATTTACGTATTTCGTCTGTAAATGTAAAATCCCGTGAACAAGTAGGACTATTTCTATCGTATATAGTAATGAAGGTTTTATTTGAAGCAGGTTATAGACTATCCTTCAAGAGATAACAGACAACGGTGATTATAAGTAAAAAGAAGGAGTTAAAAATGGTTAACAAAACGAAATTACAGGAAATATCATGGATAGCAATCGGTATTGCTGCAATTACAGTTGTGGCGGTTTTTGCTTCCGTCAGAAACCGGTTAGCTCTGCCGCAAGATGCAAGGGGCAAAAATCCGGAATTTATCGCCGAATCTCTAAAGACATGGGACGTAGCCTTTGCTTCATCGTTCGGGAAGCATGCCCAGGATTTTTCTATCAATGATATCACGGGTAAGGCACATAAGCTCAGTGAATATCGCGGCATGAATGTGGTGGTCGTTTTCTGGGCAACGTGGTGTCCGGCGTGTAATCTTGAGATACCTCATCTCTTTGAGCTTCGTAACATGCTCGGAGAAGACAAGCTGGCAATTCTGGCGATATCCAATGAGGAGCCTGAGCACTTGAAACATTTCGCCGAATCAAAGGGTATAAACTACACCGTAGCGTCCCTTGGCGACAACCCTTTGCCGGAACCCTTTGCAAATGTAACCTCAATACCGACGACTTTTTTCATCGATCCTGAAGGGAAGATAAAATTCGCCGCGGTAGGCGTGGTGCCACTGGCAGATGCAAAGGTAATTATGAACATTCGGCAATAAAAGTTCCGATCAACAGTTACGTGCCTAAATCATGATTGTATAGAAATGAAAAGATTGGAAAAGGAAAAAAAGACAATAGGAATAATGATACGGATATTCTGCGGTGCCCATCATGAAACCGGCAGGAAACTTTTATGTCCGGCATGTGCAGAACTTTTGGATTATGCCAAAGAACGTTTGAATAAATGCCCGTACGGTGAAAACAAAGGTGCCTGTTCGAAATGTAAAATTCACTGCTATAAATCCGGCATGAGAAAACAAATCACTGAAGTGATGCGTTTTTCCGGCCCCAAGATGTTAACAAAACATCCTTTACTTGCGATCGATCACCTGTTAAGGATGAAGCCTTCAAGACCCCGGAAAACTGCTTCCGGAAAAACTGATAATATTTGATGAGGTATTTTATATGGCCTTGCGGAACATTGTAAAAATCGACGAGGAAAAATGCAACGGCTGCGGCTTGTGTGTGAATGCCTGCGCAGAAGGCGCCATAAAGATAATTGACGGCAAAGCCAGGCTGGTCAGCGAGATTTACTGTGACGGCCTTGGGGCATGTCTCGGGCACTGCCCCCAGGATGCGATAACTGTCGAAAAGCGGCAGGCCGAAGATTTCGACGAGCAAGCCACCAAAGCATATCTGGCCAAAGAAAAAAGTAAACATGCGCAGGCTGCTTTTGTCTGCCCCGGCATGGCAGCGAAACAACTGAGAAAAAAGGCCGGGCCGGACGATGAAGTTCTCGCCGGAAATGTACCGTCCCGGCTTGGCCAATGGCCGGTGCAGTTGAAGCTGGTTTCGCCTCATGCCCCATATTTTGCCGACGCCGATTTGCTGCTGGTGGCGGACTGCGTGCCGTTCGCGATGGGCGATTTTCACAACCGTTTTCTAAAGGATCGCAGCATCGCCGTAGGTTGTCCGAAACTGGATGATGTGCAGTTCTATATTGAAAAGCTGGCAACAATCCTGCAGGCGAACAAGCTCAACAGTCTGGCCGTAATTCATATGGAAGTTCCCTGCTGTTCCGGCCTGACTCACATCGCACGACAGGCTATCGCCAAAAGCAACATTGATATGACCTTCGAAGATGTTACAATTGACTTGCAGGGTAATGTAAGCCGAACTGAAACGATAAAGATTTAACTCCGGCTCGGAAACAGCGGTTGTTCATTGAGCAAAGGAATAGACAATGGCTGATTTCATTAAACTGATTATTACGGATTTCTGGGGCACCATAGCCGAGATGTCGCCGTATTTGCTTTTCGGCTTTTTTGTCGCCGGGCTGCTTTCAGTGCTGGTCTCGCAGCAGCTTGTGGAAAAACATCTGGGCGGCGGGGGGCTGTGGCCTCTGCTGAAGGCCTCGCTTTTCGGAGTTCCGCTGCCTTTGTGTTCGTGCGGCGTCATTCCGGTCTCGATGTCGCTGTACAAGCACGGAGCGAGCAAAGGATCCACGATAGCATTTCTTCTTTCCACGCCTCAAACCGGCGTTGATAGTATCTTTGTGACATTGAGCCTGCTGGGCCCCGTCTTTGCCGTTTTCAGGCCGGTGGCGGCACTCATAACCGGCCTTGTCGGCGGCGCCCTCGTCGACGTATTCGAGCAGGGCGGAGAAGCTCGGAAAAGCCCGGCGGAAAAATGTACGGACGAGTGCTGCAGCAACAAACAAAACAGCAGAGTCGTTAGAGGATTGAAATACGGCTTTGTCACGCTGCCGCGGGACATCGGCAAGGCAATGCTGTTAGGCTTGGCTATAGCTGCCTTTATTTCCGCCCTGGTGCCGGACGGTTACTTCGCGGAAAAACTCGGTACCGGAATCTTCGCAATGATCGTAATGATGCTTCTGGGCATACCGATTTATGTGTGCGCAACAGCCTCGGTGCCGGTGGCGGCGGCATTGATATTGAAAGGCCTGACGCCCGGCGCGGCCCTGGTCTTTCTTATGACAGGCCCGGCAACAAACGCCGCATCGTTTATAACCATCTGGAAGGCTTTAGGCAGGACCACCGCAATCATTTATCTGGGCACAGTGGCAGGCTGTGCTCTCCTGGGCGGCATTCTGCTCGATTTCATGGTTACCGGCGCGGATATTAAAATCGCCGCTCACTCGCACTGGATGCTGCCGGCCGCAATAAAATACGCCTCGGCGGTTGTGTTGTTGGCCATATTGGGCTACGCTTTATTCAGCAAGACCAAAACCAATCACAAATAGCACTTGAAACTACCTCGTCCAGTATTCCACAAACAGGGCTAAATCTTCCATGTCGACAGTTCCATCACCGGATGGGCCCGGAGCAATATCGGCGGAAAGCTGCCCTGAAACCTGCATCCACTGATCCATTAAGATATTAAAATCTACGCAATCCACCAAGCCGTCGCCGTTGAAATCAGCCGGAACCGGTGATGTCATCTCGATGCCTTCGCCGACGCCCAGATTACGGGAGTATTGTTTTAACAACGAGTTATTCCAATGCTCGTGGGTCCCCTGGCTTGCCAGCCCAATGCCGTCATTGTTCGGGTCATAAAATGTCCCCGATGGCGGATTGTCGGCCAGCGCCGCCTCGTGCAGGTAGTCGTCGGCGCCGTCGTAGTGCGGATAATCATTCCACTCAGCCTGGAGAAAATCGCAGCAGACCGAATCGATAGCAACCGGGTCCTGAGAAACGAACACGCTGGACGGCCAATCACCGTAAAACGGCGCTATGTTCCACTTTACGGGCTGCGAATCCCAGTTCCGCCCGGCGAAAAGACCATCGACAAGATATAGAACCGTCTTGCCGCCCAGTTCGGGATGGCCCATCAGATCCACAATAGCACGATAATATCCCATGCCCCTGCGGTTTACCGGCAGGCTGCTGTGCATGTCGTAATAGTCATATCGCTGGCCCCGGAGCGTGCGGTCCGGGTTCCTCAAAAGCGAGCCGTAATGATTCTTGCCGCACACCGTTATTCCGCCGCTGTCATGGCTCTTGAGAATGGCAAAGTTAATCAGATAGTCCGCCTCGGCAAACGAACTCGGTATATAATCCTGCCTCTTGCCATTGGCGGCGGACGTGCTCCAGTAAAATTCCACATCGGAAAACGTCGACTGAGTTCGCCCATGCCCGCCGTAGACAGACATATAGCATACATCCGGGAACAGGGGATACACGATATCATAATAAAAGTTCGGCATTATCCGTCCCGGATCGCCAATGGTAATATCCGCCTGATCCACCCCGGCCACGCTGACCAATTGGCCCAGCAGCGAGACGGTCATCTGCGGCGAATTATCAATCCTGTTTATGTTGCCGGACTGCTTTTCGAACGTGCTCGTGTTCGCGTTGTAACACATCGTGTTGTTTATCTTGATGGCAATCTTTTCGCCGGCAGTGTACCCAACGTCACCTTTGCCCCGGCGGAGGTTGAAATTCCGGAAAATCGCATCCCATGCCGCCGCATCCGAACCTTCGCCGGCCAGGCCGCGAATCGCTCGCGAAATCATCCTGTCCACCACCGCCTGGTCCGTATGATTGTCGTCGTACCAGTGCTCGGGCGAAGAATAGCCGTCCCAGTCCGTAGCGTTCGGATCGTGTATCCACACGACCCGCCCCGGCTGCACGCCCCGAGCTACCCCGATAGGATCGTTAGGCGTTTGTTCGACAGCCAGAGCCACCTTTTCTTCGGTCGAGCTCAAAGCCAGCCACACAAACCCGATGCTCGCGGCAAAGAATACTGCATACAGTACATAACGCGCTTGCGCTCGATAGTGTTTGGCTTTACGAAAAGCGCTCACCGAGCCGGCCAGACCCAAAAGCCAGATGATAAAACCCGATGCCAGGGGAAAGGCCACACGCTGGCAGGGATACATTGCCCGCGAAGGCTTCGGTAAAACACGCACCAGAAACCATATAAACGCGACAAATCCGGTCAATGGAAAAATCCAGATCAACCAGCGACCTTTTTGCTTGTGACCGGAACACTTATCCTTTTTTGGACAACCTGATGAAACAGACTTTTTTCTTAAGAGCAGCATTATGCTTCCTTTAGAAACGATATCGAGTAAACGTCTGCGACTCCTCCTGTCTTCTAAAAACTACCCGCTTAGCTTAGTATAAAAAAGTGCACATGTGGTAAATGCCTGCAATTCCGGGCAAATCGGGGCGACAGGACTTGAACCTGCGACCTCTTGACCCCCAGTCAAGCGCGCTAGCCAAACTGCGCCACGCCCCGTAACGGATATTAATTATATTACAAGACAGTTCATAAAACAAATAAATTCTCAAAATTAACCGGTACTTAATCACACTTGACGAATAATATTCATTTCCATAAAATCTTCATAAATCCTCAATAAAGTGAATCGCATCCAGTTATTATTGAGAAAAATCGGAAAAATTACACTGAAATTATTATGACAAATCAAAAAAATGCAATCATGGCAATGGTAGTTTTACTTGCCGGTTTAACCTTAGCGGGTTGTGCAGTCCAGGCTCCCCCTGAGCTGACGAAAGCTTCGATAAACGATGACCTCGCGACAGTTCGATCAATCCTGGCAAAGAAACCGGAACTTATCAACGCCAAAAACGAAGATGGCTGGACTTCTCTGCACATGGCGGCTTACAAAGGCCATAAGGATGTAGTGGAGTTTCTCCTCGACAAAGGGGCAAAAGTTACCACTCGAGAAAATCACGTCCGCCAGACTCCTCTGCACGATGCGGCTCAAAATGGTCACAAGGATATAGCCGGGCTTCTTATCGATTACGGAACGAATGTTAATGTCAGAGATAAATTCATGTGGACTCCTCTGCACGTTGCAGCCGCAGAGGGAAATAAAGACGTGGTCGAGCTTCTGATTGCCAAGGGAGCAAAGATTAACGCTAAAGAAGACAGCGGCAAAACTCCTCTGTATTTTGCAGCTCGTGATGGCCGGAAAGAAGTGGCCGAGCTGCTGATTGCCAAAGGAGCGGATATTAACGCCAAAGAAAATAGCGGCAGAACTCCTCTGCACGCCGCAGCCATAGAGGGGCATAAAGAGTTAGTTAAGCTTCTCCGCGAACAAGGCGCCAGCATGGGCTCTGAAATTTTCGATGCGGTTCAGCAGGGCGATATTGGCAAGCTGGAGGTTCTATTGGCTGAAAATCCGAAACTCGTCAACGCCAAAGATTCCTACTTGTCACTGTCACCTCTATCCTGGGCGGCCATCGAGGGGTATAAGGAAGCGGCCGAGCTTCTCATTGACAAAGGAGCGGATATCGGCACAAAAAACAAGACTGGAAGGGGCGCCAGTCCTTTGCATTGGGCGGCCAGGCAGGGCAGCAAGGATGTGGTTGAGCTTCTCATCGCCAGGGGAGCTGAGGTTGACGCCGTAGATAAAAGCGGTGTGACTCCTCTACATCGGGCTGTCATGGCGGGTCATAAGGATGTGGCCGAGCTTCTCATCGCAAATGGGGCCGAGATTGACGGCGATACGCTGCACCGGGCAGCCATTAACGGGTATAAGGAAGTGGCCGAGCTTCTCATCGCAAAAGGAGCTGATGTTAACGCGAAAACCACATCCCGGCTTTTTTCTTCATCAAGAAGAATAGTAAGAGCCATAGGCAGCACCCCGTTACACCTGGCGGTCGTTGAGGGCCACAAGAATGTTGCCGAGCTTCTTATTGACAAAGGAGCAGATGTAAATGCAAAAGATATCACGGGAGTCACTCCTTTACATTGGGCGACAATAAGAGGATACAAAGAAATCGTTGAGCTTCTGATTGCCAAAGGGGCGAAAGTTAACTCTAAAGATAAAGATGGTACTACTCCTCTGAGTTGTGCTGTCTGGCAGGGTTATGAGGAAATAGCCGAGCTGCTCCGCAAGCAAGGGGCTGTCGAACGATAAGAAACCATTGATTTTCAATAAATATCAATAATTTTTAGTTCCTACTTGTAATGGGCAGACTAATCTGTTTGACAATTTTCTAATTCAAAAGGATTCTGCTAATTTTCAAGAAAAGCCTTGACATAGTTAGGGCAGACTAACTATATTAGGCGTAACGAAGAAAATACAGGAAAATCAGTAATGGCAGCAGAAAATGCTAATTTAAGTTCATCATTGGAAGATTATCTCGAAGCGATTTTCAACCTTTCCAAAGAGTCTAACATCGCTCGCAGCAAGGACATAGCAAAATCACTGGGCGTATCCAGGGCCTCCGTTACCGGCGCGTTGCGGGTATTAAAAGAAAAGGGCATGGCCAATTACAAACCGTACGATTATGTAACGCTGACCGAAACCGGCCGGGCTACCGCGGCGGAAATCGCCAAAAAGCACAAAATTCTGGAATCTTTTTTCATCGACCTTTTGGGCATCGAGTCGAACATCGCCCAGGTGGCCGCCTGCAAGGCCGAGCACTCGCTCGGGCCGGGAATTATCGCAAAGCTATTATGTTTTATCGAATTCGTAAGCCACAGCAGCGAAAACGGCTGCGACCTGGCGGACCAATTCCAGAAATTCTGCAAAAAGCAGACGCCAAAAAACGCAGGTAAGCGAGAAAGCAATAATGGAGCAGAAAAAAGTAATACCTCTGTCAACGATTAAATCCGGCAAGACGGTGAAATTAGCCGGCGTCGAAGCCGGGCGCAGTTTGAACAGCCGGCTTGCCGCAATGGGCCTTTTGCCCAACGTGGAAATAACCGTCGTAAGCAATGGCCACCCCGGGCCTTTTGTAGTCAGTGTCAAAGGCTCCAGGATAATGCTGGGCAGGGGGATGGCAGATAAAATTACGGTAAGTAGCTGCAATTATGAAAAAGATCAAGGTCGCCCTGGCCGGCAATCCAAATAGCGGAAAAACCACTATATTCAACCTCTTGACCGGCGCCCGCCAGCACGTAGGCAATTATCCCGGCGTAACAGTTGAGAAGAAGGAAGGTCTGTGCAAATACGACGGGCATGAGATTACATTCGTTGATCTGCCGGGAACGTACAGCCTGACCGCCTACTCGATCGAAGAGATAGTTACCCGCAACTTCATCATCGAAGAGCAGCCTGACATTGTGGTCGATATTGTGGACGCATCGAGTATCGAACGAAACCTTTACCTGGCAACACAGCTTATCGAAATGAATGTTCCGCTGATCCTGGCGTTCAATATGAGCGACGTTGCCGAGCAGAAAGGGCTGCTGTTCGATATCGAGCAGTTATCCAGGCTTCTTGAAGCGCCGATTGTCCCAATGATCGGCAACAAAGGCAAAGGCAAAAAAGAGCTGCTCGAAGCGATTGTGGAAACAGCGCAGCAGGGCAGGGGCCCGCGCATTCATAACATCCGTTACGGCGAAGAAATCGAGCACGAACTGGCAAAAATCGAAGCAATGATTACCGACAAAGAGCATCACCTGGCGGAAAAGTACGGCTCAAGATGGTCGGCGATCAAACTGCTGGAGCAGGACGACGACATATCAAAAAAGTTACAGAGCCGGGAACTAATCGACGCCGTCAAAGCCGGCACAGAACACCTGAAGAGCATTTTCGACGATGGGCCGGAAGTCATCATGGCCGATCGCCGGTACGGCTTCATATCAGGTGCGTGCCAGGAGACGATCAGAACCACCGTCGAATTGCGCCACAGCTACAGCGACATGATCGATGCGGTCGTAACAAACCGGATGCTGGGGCTGCCTATATTTCTGATCCTGATGTACATGGTCTTCCTGCTGACGTTCAAGATCGGCAAATATCCGATGGGCTGGCTGGAACTGTTCTTCGAGTGGGCCGGCCGGGCCATCGCCGGTTTATGGCCTGCAGGCAGCGAAAGCTGGCTAAGCTCTCTTTTAGTGGACGGCATCATCGGCGGAGTAGGGGGGGTGATTGTCTTCATGCCCAATATCCTGCTGCTGTTCTTAGCCATAGCGATGCTCGAAGACAGCGGCTACATGGCCCGGGCGGCGTTTATCATGGACCGCATCATGCACAAAATCGGCCTGCACGGCAAAAGTTTCATCCCGATGCTCATCGGCTTCGGATGCTCCGTGCCGGCGATCATGGCCACGCGAATCCTCGAAAACCGGCGCAGCAGGCTGACAACTATCATGGTCATCCCGCTGATGAGCTGCGGTGCAAGGCTGACGATTTACGCGCTGGTCATCCCGGCCTTTTTCCCGGAGAACTGGCACGGGCCGATGATGTGGCTTATCTATTTCATCGGCATCGTTCTGGCAATCGTCTGCATCAAAGTCCTGCGCCTGACCTTTTTTAAGGGCGAGACCATCCCGTTCGTTATGGAGCTGCCGCCATACCGCATGCCCACGCTCAAATCGGTCGGTCTCCATATGTGGCACAGAGGCTGGATGTATCTGAAAAAGGCCGGCACGATAATCCTCGCCATATCGATTCTTCTCTGGCTTGCGAGCAGCTACCCGAAACCCGGCAGGGAGTCTCTGGCGGGCTTGTCAGCCGAGCAGGTCCGGCAAGTTAGGCTGGAACATTCGGTCATCGGCACATTGGGACAAGCGATAGAACCAGCCATCAAACCGCTCGGCTTCGACTGGAAGATCGGAACCGCCCTGATCGGTGCGACCGCGGCCAAGGAAGTCTTCGTCTCGCAGTTAGCAATCGTATACGCAGTCGGCAGCGCAGACGAGGGAACCGCTACCCTCCGGCAGCGATTGCGAGCCAATTACACGCCGTTAACAGGATTTTGCATTATGCTGTTCTGTTTGATCTATGCCCCTTGTGTGGCAACGATCGCGATGACCAAACAGGAGACAAATTCCTGGGGATGGGCCATGTTCCAGTTCTTCGGCCTGACTGTGCTGGCCTATATCATAACACTTGCCGTCTATCAGATCGGCAGCCGAATAGCCGGTTAACCGGGCAAACAAAACAGGACCTCGCCCGTAAGAAAGCGGCACAGGAAACAGTTGGCGGATTAGGTCTAATGATAAAATTAAATCCGCAAGTAACAACACAATCGAAATAACGGGCTGCACTGTCCGGCTAACGTCTTTTCTTAGGTATTCTGGGGGGCTTAACAAGGCAGAAGAAAAGCCAGACAACAAACAAGGGGATCAGGATGGGAAGCAGGAAGGGAAATGTCATCACGGCAAGTACCGAGCCGGCCAGGACAAGGCAGCCGAGGACAATCAGGGCCAGGCCAAAGAAAACGAAAACCAGCAGGATCGCCACACAGAAGAGGATAACCACCGCTGATATCACGCCCCAAGTACCGGTGACGGCACCAAAAGGGCTGTTGATCGGGCTTCCGTTTATCACGATGGAGACAGAATCACTCGCTCCTAATAAGACCCAGCCAAGAAAGCCGACCATCAGCACGGCTAAGACAACCGCCAATTTCCTTGTCATAAACTATTCCCTTCCAAGCCTAAAACTCATTACAACGTATACCGGATCGATTCTATGAATCTTAAGGCAAATCTAACGTAAATCGCTAAAAATGTCAATTGCGATCCAAAATTGCGAAAGGTACGCAACTAACGACGAAGGGCGAAAAATAATGTGATTTCTGGTTTGCCAATCAGAATGGGTCAGTTATAAAATAGAGGTTAACGGTAGCTGGGGCTTAGAACAAGCAACTTGCAAATGCAGTATATATATCCATGTACGTGTGAATATGGAGATTTCAAGCGGAGGTACAATATGGAAACCAACCGCGATAAAAAGACCAAGCCGGGTAATAGTGGCCGGTATTCAGAAGAACAGATCAAGGAATATCAAGCAAAATTCAAGGTTCTGTTCGAGAACGTCTGCAGCGGCGTGGCGATTTACGAAGCCCGCAATGACGGCGAGGATTTCGTGTTCGTGGACTTCAACCCGGCCGCCGAAAAAATCGATCACATCAAAAAAGAAGAACTCGTCGGTAAGAGCGTCACGGAGGTCTTTCCCGGCGTCAGGCAGTTCGGCCTGTTCGACGTGTTCCGCCGGGTGTATAAGACCGGCACGCCGGAACACCTCCCTGTTTCAGTTTACAAAGATGAAAGGGTCGCAGGCTGGCGGGAAAACTACGTCTATCGATTGTCTTCCGGGCAGATTGTTGCCGTCTACGACGACGTCAGCACCCGAAAACGCACGGAATTAGTCGCTCGCATGACCGACCAGTGCTTTCGGGCAATCGCAAACTATACGTACGACTGGGAGGTCTGGGTCGGCCCGCCCGGCCGCATCTTGTGGACGAATCCTGCGGTACAGCGAGTCACAGGCTACAGCATCAAAGAGATCATGGCCATGTCGAATTACCCGGGCTCGATAGTTTACGATCAAGACCGCGACAGAATCGAACGAGCCTTTCGCTCGGCACTAAAAGGCAGTACCGGCAACGATTTTCAATTCAGGATTGTAAAAAAAGACGGGAAAGTCATCTGGGCGGAGATGTCCTGGCAGCCGATTTACGACGACGACGACAATTCGCTGGGACACCGCGAGAGCATCCGTGACATTACCTCACGCAAAGAGGCTGAAGAAGAGCTTGAAAAGGTAAAGCTTAAAAAGTAAAGAGTTTTCTAATCAGTTCTGTGCAAGCAGCTCGATGCCGTTGCCGGTTTTAAGATTGCGTGAATATTTCCTGTCCTTCGGATTGTTCCAGTGCTCGTGGACGCCGAGGCCTTTCAGGACCGTGCCGTCTTTTTCCGGATCGTACTTCGTCCCCGACGGCGGCTTATCGGCCAGCGCCGCCTCGTGCAGATAGTTGTCGGGATTGCCGGTCACGTCCACAACCTTCGGGTTCAGGACCTGCTCATTTCGCAGAAAGTCAAGGCCCACCGAATCGATGGCCACCATGTCCTGCGAGACGAAAATGCTGGAGAACCAGTCATTGTCGAAACTCGAAAACCTGATGACATTGCCCGTCTGATTTCTTGCCGGGTACAATGCGTCGACCATATACAGCAGCGTTTTGCCGCCCAGGTGTTCGTGCCCGTTCAGATTTACCAGGCAGTTATACGAACCCATCGGATCTCTTCGGTTGCCGTATTCGTGCAGCGGGCTGGGCGTCCAGCCTCGATCGTTGGGAAAATACGTCGTGCCGAAGTGGTTCTTCCCGCATAACGTCATGCCAAACAGAGTGTGTGCTCTCATCAGCGCCAGGTTTATCAAGTACCTGGCCTCGGTCACGCATGTCGGCAGGTACACGGTGCCGGCCTTCGTATGAAGCGGATTGCTCGTATCGTGCACCGCGGCGATGCGTCCGCTGCCCGCCCTGTCGGGACTAACCACGAACCTTATGCTTTGAAAGTCGGCGTCCGGACTGGCATTTTATCAAAACCATATTGTATTTCACAGAAACGTCAAGTGCAACGCCGTTTCTCAAAATTGAAAAGTTCGGTGTTTCCGCAGAACCTTATCAAGAAAGAATAAATACGTTAATATAGAGATTTTATTTGACGTAAAGGTGGCTAATCTGGTATAAGTAGGCTTATTGGCATCTGAGGTTTTTCATTCTGCAGACGAAATTTTTATAGTTCATTGTAGATTTTTAACTTTCTAATGAGCAATCCATACTGTGCATTGGAAGAAAGGAGGTGGCTCAAGTCAAAAAACTCCAAGGTTAATATTGTAACAATATTGTAGAAGTAACAATATCTGTCAATCGCTTTGGTATGTGGCCAAAGTATAGATATCCATGTTTTTATAAGGAGGATTATCATGTGTAAAAGACTAATCTACTTGACCTGTTTTGTTTTGACGCTGGTCGCTGTCCCACTTGTAACCCATGCACAAGTCGAGAACCTGGTGCTAAATCCAAGTTTTGAAGAGGATGAGGTTATCCTGAACGACCAGGCTTATGAACATTGGTGGACCTGGGGTTGGGAAGCTGGCCAAAACAGCACCGCCGAAATTGATGAAACTGAGTTTGTTGACGGCAAAAGAAGCCTTCGGGTCATCCCAATGGGAGATACCAACTGGTATTTCATTGTGGCGAATAGTCCCATACTGGTCGAGGTCAGCAAAGATTATACTATTAGCTTCTGGGCCAAAGCGGAAGAGCCACGTCCTCTGACCGCACAGTTGAAAGCAACGGATAATTCCATTAATGCCTGGGGAGCAACAACCTTTGATCTGACAACCGAATGGACTGAGTATCACTATACCTCAGAAGTCTTGATCGATAATGTAAAACTTGAGATATTGTGTGCTGGCTCTGAAGTTCCCTTCTGGTTGGATTTTATTTATGTCTATGAAGGAGATTATGTTCCCGGAATTGGTCCCGTACCGCCAATGAAGTCTTCTGATCCGGACCCGGCTGATGGCGTATTCCTCGATCAAATATGGGCAACCCTTTCCTGGACGCAGGGAAATTTAGCAGTCTCGCACGATGTTTACATGGGCGATAATTTCAACGACGTGAATGAAGGCACCGTCGATACATTTCGAGGCAACCAGACTTTATTGTTTTATGTCGCCGGCTTTCCCGGTTTTGCTTATCCGGACGGCCTTATCAATGGCACGACTTACTATTGGCGAATCGACGAGGTCAATGTGGCCGAGCCAAATAGTCCCTGGAAGGGCGACGTCTGGAGCTTTACTGTTACACCTAAGACTGCTCACATACCCGAACCGTCCGAAGGCGCCGAATTTGTAAATTTGAACGTGCAGCTTAAATGGAGAGCAGGTTTTAGTGCAAAATTACACTATATATATACAGGTGAAAATTTTGACGAGGTGAACAATGCCACAGGCGGCACTTCTTTAGGGATGACAAATTACAATCCAGGCCCTCTAAAACTGGCGAAGACATACTACTGGCGCGTCGATGAGTTCGATGGCGCCGTTACGCACAAAGGCAATGTTTGGAGCTTCACTACTCTGGGCGCCGTCAGCGGTCCAAATCCTGCAGATGGTGCCGTAGGTGTCAAGCCGTCGGTGGATATTAGCTGGGATGCGGGAGCCGTTGCGGCTTCGCACGAGGTGTATTTCGGCATGGATGCAGACGCCGTAAAGAATGCCACGAAAGCCTCACCTGAGTACAAAGGGCCAAAAGCCCTCGGCGAAGAGAGCTATGACCCCGGCAAGCTTACGTTGAATACGGTGTACTACTGGCGGATCGAAGAGGTTAACGGCGTCAATCCCGACAGTCCCTGGGCAGGCAACGTCTGGAGCTTTACGACGGGCGATTTCTTTGTCATAGACGACTTCGAGGACTACGACGCCGGCGCCAACCAGATATGGTACGCATGGCACGATGGGCTCGGCTACGGCACGCCGGGCACCGCGGATTACTTCGCCGGCAACGGCACCGGCGCTGCGGTAGGCAATGAAAACACCGCTTCTTACACCGAAGAGACTATCGTCCACGTCGGCGGCAAGTCTATGCCGGTAGCATACGACAACAACAAGCAGGGCCACTCGAAGTATTCGGAGGTGGAGCTGAAGTTGACAGACCAGCGAAACTGGACGGAGGAAAATGTTACAGGTTTGTCGCTATGGTTCAGAGGCTACCCGGCATCCGTCGGAAGCTTCGCGGAAGGTCCGGTCGGCACTTACACGACGACTGCCTCCGGGACGGATATCTGGGACGTCAGCGGCGTCGGATCAGGCTTCCACGACGAGTTCCACTTCGCTTACAAAACGCTTACCGGACCAGGCTCGATTGTAGCGAGAGTCATGAGTGTCGGTGATACGGACGACTGGGCCAAGGCCGGCGTGATGATTCGCGAGACGCTGGATGCTGACTCGAAACATGCGATGATGGTCGTGACACCTGCTTCCGGCGTGTCATTCCAGCAACGCCCCGAAACAAGCGGAGCCAGTGCCGACGATACGACCGCTGGAATCACCGCACCGTACTGGGTGAAGATCGACCGTGACATGGCCGGTAACTTCAAGGCGTATAGTTCAGCCAACGGCTCTACCTGGCTGATGCAGGGTGTAGCGGAACCCATTCAGATGGGTGCAAACGTCTATATAGGTTTGGCAGTAACCGCTCACAGTGCAGGAGCCACATGCAAGGCCGTATTCACAAACGTTACGACTACCGGTTCGGTTGGTCCGCAGTGGGCAAATCAGGATATCGGCATCATCAGCAATGCTCCTGAGCCGTTCTATGTGGCGCTGTCCAACAGTACCGGCACACCGGCGGTTGTGTACCATGATGATCCGGCCGCAGCGACAATTGACACCTGGACTGAGTGGGTTATTCCGCTTCAGTCTTTTGCCGATCAGGGCATTGACCTGACCAATGTTGACAAAATCGCTCTCGGCCTGGGAACCAAGGGTAATACGACTATACCCGGTGGTTCAGGTAAGATGTACTTTGACGACATTAGGCTGTACAATCTACGGACTACCCCGCCCGAAGGCACGCTGATCGAAGTGGAAAACGCCGATTTTGAATTGCCGGGTACTGGAAAGATCAACAAAAACTGGGATCTGGTTCCGGGTTGGAGCAGCGATAAGCCTCCATCCGATTCGGGTATTGAAGAGATGTTCACCGGGAAAGGGTATTCAGCATTTTTGTGGGATAGTGATCCGTCAGTATACCAGACCACAAGTCACACTATTGCAGCGAACGAACAGTTCGAGTTATCGTTCATGGCCGCTGACTACTATACTGACCTGGACGGCGGAGGCTGGAACAATACCGGGGGCGGACAACTAACTGTATCCCTGTATTATGAAGTGGGTGGAGTGCGCAACGCACTTGCCTCGCAAACATTTACCTTGCCGCAGTCCAATGATACCATGGACACTCAGTATACACTGACGTTTTCGGCCAATGATGTGCCTGCTTCTGTCGGCCAATTGCTCGGCATTGAATTTTCCAATCCCACGGGTGGTGGTAGAAGCTGGGTTTACTTTGACGATATTCAGCTATATCTGCGGATAGAAGGTGCTGAGTAGTAAAATCCGCTTTAGCGGATATAACAGCACAGATTGAATGATTTTGGGGCCTATGCCGATAAGTTCGGCACAGGCCCTGTTTTTCATTGGTTGATAATTCGACAAATATATGCAGGAATATTCTTGCGGAGCATGACCGGTTTGTTCATACTAAGCAGAGTGAAAATCGGCGGATCGGTCGGTTTGAATCGAGCCTGGGAAACGATCATCTGTTTCGGGCTGAACTTTTCAATGGGAGCTTTCGATCATGTTGAATAATGCAATTTCTCGTCGAAGATTTGTCAAAGATTTAGCTCTCGCAGGCGGGGTGCTTGCGATGGGCACCAGTTCAACCAGTAGTGCCGGGCAAAACCGTAGCGGTAAGCTGCACTTAGCCTGCAACCAATACCCGTGGACCGTATTCTACGCACGGGACAATCGCGATTTCAACCAGGATCTGGATAAGGGACTAAGCGAGGTAGCCGCCAGCCGGTTCGACGGCTACGAGCCGCTGGCTAATAATCCGCAGGAGCTTGACCGGCTCGGGCCGCTGCTGAAAAAGCACGGCCTCGAAATTCGGTCGCTGTATATCAACAGCGTCCTTCATGAACGCGACAAGGCCCAGGCAAGCATAGAATCCGTGCTCGCGATTGCACGCAGGGCCAAAGAACTCGGCACAAAAATCATCGTAACGAATCCCAGCCCGATTCGCTGGGGCGGGCCGGAAAACAAGGACGATGCCCAGCTCAGAGTACAGGCGGCGGCGATTGGAAAATTAGGGCGCGAGCTAAAAGCAATGGGACTTATGCTGGCGTATCACAATCATGACATCGAACTGCGAAACGCTGCGCGCGAGTTTCATCATATGATGGCCGGAACCGACCCGGCGTACGTTACGCTGTGCCTCGACGCTCACTGGATTTACCGCGGGGCGGGAAACTCCTCGGTAGCGCTGTTCGACGTGCTGAAACTTTACGGCTCAAGAATCACCGAGCTGCATCTTCGCCAGTCGAAGGACAACATCTGGACCGAAGCAATGTGCGACGGCGACATCGACTATGAAGCGGTGGCAAAGTATCTTCTGGAAATCAACGTCCGCCCGCACCTCGTTATGGAACAGGCCGTAGAAGCCGGTTCATCCAAAACAATGTCCACAATCGAGGCATCCCTGGAAAGCTCACAGTATGCCAGGCGCATCTTTGCTGCGTTTGCTTAGAATCGGGCTTCATTTAGCTTTCGCTTTTTTGTGTTCGCGGTTGTGCAGGCCCACGTCGAGGACGGTTTTTAGAACAACCAGCACAACGAGCAGGGGGGCGGGAGAACCGATTGCCATCGTCAAAAAGCCGCCGGCCAGTATAGCTATGTGCATGACGACGATGCGCCCGTAGGGGCTGCCCATGAGCTTTTCGGGCCTGGCGGCAGCGTACTCACCTTTGAGCAGATAATTCTGAACAACGGATACGCCGTGACTGACAAACAGCGCCAGTACGGCAAATCTTACCTGCGTAGGTACAGCAGAACGATATAAAAAGCATCCCAGCCGAGGAACAAGACACCCCACACCGGTATCGCATTCGCCGCTATGAGCGAGATGACCGGTATGTCGAGCAAGTCTTTTTTCGAGAGCTTCATGTGCCGGGCGTCCTCATTCTCGGACAATTGGGATCGGCCGCCGTTGGCATTTTAGCAGACTATTCGATCACGTGGATATTTTTGGCTTTGCAAATATCCTTCAGTTTTTTGGGCCAGACGGTTGCGCTGACTTCGCCGATATGGGCCTTTTTCAAGATGAGCATAAAGGTTCGGGACTGGCCGATACCGCCGCCGATGCTCAGCGGAATCTTGTTGTTGACAATAGCCTGATGGTACGGATACTCGAGCATATTGATTTGACCCGATAGCTCCAATTGTTCCACGAGCGTCTCCGCGTTTACACGGATGCCCATCGATGTCAGCTCGTGCCGGCGCTTCGTTACAGGATTCCAGACGAGAATGTCGCCGTTAAGGCCGTGCATGGGTCTGCCGCTCTCGCTTGTGGTCTCGGTCACCCAGTCGTCGTAGTCGGCGGCTCGCATCTCATGCGGATAGCCGTCTTCGAGGACCCAGCCGATGCCGATGATGAAGACGGCCTGGTATTCCTGCGCGATCGCCGTCTCGCGCTGCTTACGAGGCAGGTCGGGGTATTTCTCCAGTATCTCTTCGGCATGTATAAAGGTCAGCTCGTCGGGCAGGTCGGGATATTTGTCGGTCTTCAACCGGGGAAAGAGCTCCTGGACGTGCGTCTCGGCGCCTTTGAGAACCTTCCAGATTTTCCGTACCACTTTTCGCAGCAGGTCCAGTTTGCGCTGCTCGGCGGTGATGGCAAGCTCCCAGTCCCACTGGTCGACGTACGCGCTGTGGTCGTGATCGAGGAAGTAGTCCTTCCTGATCGCGCGCATATCGGTGAGCAGACCTTCACCAACCTTCATATCGAATTGCCTGAGTGCCATTCGTTTCCACTTGGTTGCGGCCTGGACGACCTGAGCGTCAACCGGGTTCTTGTTACGATCGTTCGAGATGTGGAACTGGATCGGTGTCCGGGAGCCGTCGCGGTCGAGCATGTCGTTGACGCCGCTCTCGACGTCCACAATCAGCGGGACGGTCACGCGAATAAGGTTGAGTTCTTTGCAGAGGTTTTCTTCAATGTAGTCTTTGACGGCATAGGTGGCAAGCTGGGTTTCCTTTGGATTCAATAGAGATCTGTAATCCTGCGGCAGGATTTTCTCCAATTCGTCGTAGTCCCCAATCCCCGGGCCGGCCAAATCCGCTTTCTTTTCGTCTGTCACTGCTTTTCTCCTAAATATTTAACTTTAAAGGCTTCTGCAAAATTGAAGTCAGGCATATATTATTTTAGAAAATCAGTTTCACGATTTTCTAAAAATAATCAGGTATCATATGATAACACATTATCGAGTAAAACATTACACATCCTGTTTTAGAGAGAAAAAATCAAAAGAAAAGATTTTTTCTTTCCAAAAGTATGCCTAACTTCAATTTTGCAGAACTCATTTTAACTTTAGACATCTTAAAACCGTAGCGATCCGTCATTGCGGTCCTGCAAATCATAGTGAATGCGCCGGTGGTTTGCAAGGCTCTTTCGGCAAATTAGTGAAAGTAATATAAGGCTCTTCTACCAAGCCTGGCATTTACAACTTTTTTAAAGAATTATTGTAACAAATTCGTATTACTGGAGTCATAATTAATATTAGATGTCAGATGTCAGTTGACACTTGCTCTTAGTTGTTGAATGGCCAATGCTAAAGACGATCGCCCAGCGTGAAATATTAGAGTATTTAAAGAGTTCCAAGTTCCTCATCGGACTCTGCCTGACGATAGTCCTGGTTAGCATGAGTACGTTTATCAATATCGGCGATTACCAGCAAAGGCAGCAGGATTACCTGGATGCCAAACAGAGCCTAAAAAGCCAGGGCATCGATGTCAAGATTTTCCGCAAACCGCAGATTTTCAGCACGCTCGTCCAGGGCATGGACCGGGAATTGGGCAGCCGGATGGAAATCAGCTATCTGAATCTCCCAATTCAGACATCAGGCTATATGGGCCAATCCGTCAGCCAGCATCATCGATACGTCTCCGGTTTCGAATCGGTGGACTTTGCCTTTGTTGTTCGCGTCGTATTGAGCCTGATGGTCATCTTCTTAGCCTACAACAGTATTGCCGAAGAGAAAACTCATGGGACGCTGCGCCTGGTCTTAGCTAATTCGCTGTCGAGAGGTCAACTGCTCCTCGGCAAATTCATCGGGGGGCTGTTCGTCGTACTCGGCTGCCTGACAATCGCTACTCTGATTGCGGTGCTTATCGTGGCTTTGCATCCGGCCATCTCGCTGGACCGTGACCTGGCTCCGGGTATCTTAGGGATGTGGGGGGTATCCGCCCTCTATCTCGGAACCTTTTTTACCCTGAGCCTTATGGTCTCAACGCTCGTCAACCGTCCTTCAGTCGCGCTATTAGTCCTTCTTCAAATCTGGATCGTCATGATCGTCATCTATCCCAATGTCAGCGTAATTTTGTCCGAGCACCTTGTCAAGCTGCCCAGCCAGGAGGAGCTCGCCGACCGCAGACGGGCCCTCTTCGAACCTCACGAGCGGCAGTATAATGAGTCTATCCAGGCATTCAATAAGATGGTCCACTCGGGTCAAAATGATATGGAACTCAGCAGGAAGAACTTTGAACTCCACGCTCAACACACTGAGTTGAACCACCGCGTTGACAGCGAATACAGCCGGCAACTCACGCGCCAGATGCACTTCGCTCAGAATATCGGCCTGTTGTCGCCTTCGGTCTTATATGACATCGCCATACAGCGCCTGGCCGGAACGGATATCAGGGAATTTGACAATTTCATGGAAGGCGTTGAACGACACTGGCAAAAGTACGTGGAACAGTGGGCACTTCGCTACACGGATCGTGAAGCCTACCGAGAATCTAAGCTGCCGGAATTCACTTATGCCAGACAATCGGCCGCCGAGAGTATCGTACAAACACTGCCCCAGTGGATCATTCTCTTTCTGCTCAGTGTCGTTTTTTTTGTCACGGCCCATACGGTCTTCATGAGAACAAACATAGGATGAACCCATGATCGCCATCATAAAACGCGAAATCCTGGAGCACCTGCAGAGCCTTCAGTTCATCATCCTGATCGTGCTGAGCATCATCCTTTTCGCCATGAACGGATGGGTCACAGTGAGGAAACACCGCGAGCATACGGCTCGATACAACGAGGGAGTGACGGAAATGGCCCATTACCACAGCACGAGACGGACTTCCCTGCACATGCGGCCCAATCCCCTGGTGCTTCTGGCCGACGCCGGCTCGAAATACCAGCCTCCCGGATACTCGCTTGATCCGAAAGGCCGATTGACCCCCATGCCGGCCGGACAGACGAACTTCAAAATGCCATTTATCCCCGAACTGGATTGGGCGTTTATCATAAAGGTCGTTTTCAGTCTGTATGTCCTGCTGCTTGCATTTCGTGGGATCTCCGGCGAAAAGGAGATCGGCACGCTACGCCTGGTATTGTCCAACACACTAATGCGAAATCAGGTATTGGCCGCAAAATACATTTCAATCGTACTCACGATCGGCATTCCGCTGATTCTGGGAGGA
>Ga0315288_10002084_pt1 | contig 25864 bp, 23 predicted proteins | sample YL17G11_20_MG_FD_203454 | JGI IMG/M metagenome (GOLD analysis project Ga0315288, IMG submission 203454) | Sediment microbial communities from Yellowstone Lake, YNP, Wyoming, USA - YL17G11_20 | ecosystem: Environmental > Aquatic > Freshwater > Lake > Sediment | place: USA: Wyoming | collected... | reverse complement strand
CCCAGTCGTTCATTCCTCCCCACCCGTTCGATAATTTCCTGGATTTCTTCAAAAAGCGTCCCCATCGAATTTCCTGCCCCGGCACTGTTTTCCAGCAACACAGAAACTGTAGAGTCCTGATCCAATACGGTTTTCAGAGCCTTGACCACCTGATTCATCGCGAAAGCCTTGCCTCTTTCCTGGGCACTACCCAGGTGGGTGACCACATACCGGGCCCCCAGTTGTTCGCCCCTCTTTATCTCCTGGCCCAAACCCTGGATGGACCGTCGATACAGGTCCTCATCGGCCGAAGCAAGATTGAGCAGGTAGGGCGTATGGACAACGATCGGGTCGATCTCCCCCCTCTCCGCGGCCTCGCGAACAGCACCAATCGACCGCGAAGAAAGGGGTAAAGCCTTCCATCTCCTGGGGTTCCGGGAGAAAATCTGCATGGCCGAGCAGCCCAAATTCCGCGCTCGCCAAACGGCCTCCTCGAACCCTCCCGCTATCGAGACATGGACTCCCAACCGAAGGGGAAATTCCGGCACGCCCTTTCTTCCCAGCTAAAATTCAAGTAATTGAATATGAATATAATGAAGCCGTTTCCCCCCTGTCAAGGCTAAAATGAGGCATCACGGGAATGGTTTTCCTGGGTAGGCTTGAAAAAGACCGGATCATATGGTAATTTTAAAATATATAAGGGAATTTATTTTGTTTGCTGGGAGATCGGATGAAGATCACGAAAGAGGAAGTGGACCATGTGGCATTGTTGGCCCGGCTGAAATTTAGCGAAAGCGAGAAAGAGCGCTTCACGACCCAATTGAATAGTATCCTGGGATATATGGAGAAGCTCGGAGAACTGGACACGACCCACGTCGTGCCTACCTTTCATGCTGTCTCCCGGACCAACGTCTTTCGGGAGGACTCGGTCCAGCCTTCAATTCCTCAGGATCTCTCCCTGAGCAACGCCCCGGACGGCGATGGTGGATTCTTCCGCGTCCCGAAGATCATTGAATAGGACGCAGATAAAAGCGGATTTGCCGGATTAATATTTGGAATAGAGAAGGCAGAACCTAGGAACCTGAAGAACGAATTGTGCACTTCTATTTTGAATTCTTTATTTTGACACCTAAAATCCGTATTTTCTGCGTTCATCTGCGTCCCATTCATTTTTCACAGGTGCCGATATGGAAATTTGTCAGCTGACCGCCCACCAGCTTCACGAAATGCTTTTGCGAAAGGAAGTGACTTGCCGCGAGGTCACCGAGGCAGTCCTGAAGCGAATCGAGAAGGTAGAAAATCGAATCCATGCTTACATTACCCTTTTATCCGATTCGGCTATGGAACAGGCCACCCTTGCCGATACTCGTTATGAAAAAGGACTGGCGGGCCCTCTGACGGGGATCCCTCTAGCCATAAAAGACCTCATCTGCACTAAAGGAATTCGCACCACTTGTGGGTCACATATCTTAGAAAATTTCATCCCCACCTACGATGCCACGGTCATTGAAAAACTGAAGACTAGCGGGGCCGTCTTTGTGGGCAAGGCCAACATGGATGAATTTGCCATGGGCTCTTCTACCGAAAATTCGTTCTTCGGACCTACCCATAACCCCTGGGACCTCGCGAGAATTCCCGGCGGTTCCAGTGGAGGTTCGGCTGCGGCGGTGGCGGCCGATGAGTGCATCGCCTCCCTGGGGTCGGATACCGGGGGTTCCATCCGCCAGCCAGCGGCCTGTTGTGGCGTTGTCGGCCTCAAACCCACGTATGGTCTTGTCTCTCGCTTTGGCCTCGTGGCTTTCGCCTCTTCTCTGGACCAGATTGGTCCATTTGGCAAAGATGTGCGGGACATTGCCCTCTTGATGAATGGAATCAGCGGCCATGAACCCCGAGATTCTACTTCCGTGGACATTCCTGTCCCCGACTACAGGCGAGCTTTGATCAACGACGTGCGCTCCATAGTTCTGGGAGTCCCCAGAGAATATTTCATCGAGGGGATAGACCCGGAAGTTGAATCGGCCGTCCGGGAAGCCATCAGGACTCTCGAAAAATTAGGAGCCAAGGTAGTAGAAGTTTCCCTGCCGCACAGCGAATACGCCCTGGCGGTCTATTACATAATCGCCCCCGCCGAAGCCAGCTCCAACCTGGCACGGTATGATGGGGTGAAATACGGATTCCGGGCCAAAGGAAACCACGACCTTCTGGAGATGTACAAAGAAAGTCGCTCTCAGGGATTCGGAGCGGAAGTCAAACGGCGAATTATGCTGGGGACTTATGCCCTTTCCGCAGGGTATTACGAAGCCTATTATCGCAAAGCTTCCCAGGTTCGGACGCTGATTCAGGAGGATTTCCGAAAAGCATTCTCGCAATGCGACGTCCTTTTAATGCCCACAGCCCCAACGCCCGCCTTCAAGTTAGGGGAAAAGGTGGATGACCCGCTGCAGATGTACCTTTCGGACATCTTCACCATCCCCTGCAATTTGGCCGGCCTGCCCGGGCTTTCGCTTCCCTGCGGTTTCAGCAGGCAGGGGCTGCCCATCGGCCTGCAGATTCTGGGCAACCATTTCCAGGAGGAGAAGATCTTCCGGGTAGCCTATACCTACGAGCAGAATACGGAATTTCACCGGAAAAAACCAATTTTATGAATGGAGCATGCCATGGATTATGAACCGGTCATCGGTTTGGAGGTTCATGCCCAGCTTTTGACCAAAAGTAAGATCTTCTGTAACTGCTCCAGCCTCTTTGGTAGCGAGCCCAATACCCTTACCTGCCCTGTGTGCACAGGCCTTCCTGGAAGCCTGCCGGTTCTCAACCGGACGGTCTTAGAGTATACCTTGCGAGCTGCCCTGGCCACTCACTGCCGGATTTCTCCTTACAGTCAGTTTGCCAGAAAAAACTATTTCTACCCCGACCTCCCCAAGGGATACCAAATCTCTCAGTATGAGCTTCCCCCGGCCACGGATGGCTACATCGACATCCACGACGATGGCCAGAAAAAGCGCATCGGCATCATCCGCATTCACATGGAAGAGGATGCCGGGAAGCTCCTGCACGAACTTTCCTCGGAGCGGGGAGCCCACAGTTATGTGGATTTCAACCGCACAGGAGTCCCGTTGATCGAGATCGTCAGCGCTCCGGACATCCGTTCCCCCGAGGAGGCCAGCTCGTATTTAAGAAAACTGCGGGCCATCCTGATGTTTCTGGACATCTGCGACGGGAATATGGAAGAAGGCAGTTTTCGCTGCGATGCCAACATTTCCCTCCGCCCGAAAGGACGGCAGGCCTTGGGCGTTAAAACCGAGCTGAAAAATATGAACTCCTTCCGCAACGTCCAGCGGGCCTTGGACTTCGAGATTCGCCGGCAGACAGCTCTCCTGGACCAGGGGGATGGGATCGTCCAGGAAACTCGCCTGTGGGATGCGGCTAAGGGAGTCACCTCCTCCATGCGGGGTAAGGAAGAAGCGCAAGATTATCGTTATTTTCCCGACCCGGATCTGGTGCCCCTGGTCATCGATCCGCAATGGATTGAAACAATCCGCACCCATCTCCCCGAACTTCCCGAGACCAAAAAAGAGCGATTCATCCGCGACTATGGGATCCCGGAGTATGATGCTGAGGTTCTGACCACCTCCAAGCCTCTGGCCAATTACTACGAAGCCTGCCTGCGCTCCTATAACAAACCCAAGATCGTCAGTAACTGGATCATGTCCGAGCTTCTCCGGGAACTGAAGCGGGATGAACGGGAAATCGAGGACTGTCCGGTCCCTGCTCTTCACTTATCCGAGATGCTCAAGATGATCGACGATGGAGTCATCAGCGGGAAGATCGCCAAAAACGTTTTCGAGGAGATGTACCGGAGCGGCAAGCGGGCGGAAGAGATCGTCAAAGAAAAGGGCTGGGTCCAGGTTAAAGATTCCACGGAGATCGAAAATATGATCGATCAAGTCCTGTCCGCGAACCCCAAAGAAGTAGAAGCGTACCGTAAAGGGAAAGAGAAGCTCTTCGGTTTTTTCGTCGGCCAGGTAATGAAAGCCACCCAGGGCAAGGCTAACCCTCAGCTGGTTAATGAGCTTTTGAAAAAGAAACTCTAACCCAAAAGGATACAGGAGCCAGTAGACAGGAGCCAGAAGGATTAAACATTTGTTGGCTTTTCTCTTTGTTCTTTGCTTCCTTCCTCTGACTCCTGTCTTCTTTTTTCCGCGATTAGGGTTTTTTAAACCTCTAGGCCCTTTAGCTCATTTTTGGCATTCCGGGCACTTGAAATCAGGTTAGGGAAATCCTTTGTCTCACTTTCTCCAACGCTGGCTCATCCTGATCATTGTCAATGGGGTCTATTTTTTCGTCTATTTCCACCGCGTATCTCCGGCCGTTTTGGCCCCCTCCTTATTGGAGGCCTTTTCTACATCAGCCACCAGCCTCGGGGTCCTGTCTTCCGCCTATTTCTACCCTTATGCTTTGAGTCAACCCCTGGTCGGCATGCTTACAGACCGGTGGGGGGCCAGGATTGTGGTGACCCTTTTTACTCTGATCGCTTTCCTGGGGGCCCTTTTTTTTGGACTGGCCCCTACCCTTCTCCTGGCCTCCATCGCTCGGGCCCTGATTGGCTTTGGCGCCGCCGGCGTTTTCGTCCCCGCCTTAAAAGTTCTTCTCCCCTGGTTTGGGCCCGGGGCTTTCGCCCAGATGAACGCCATTCTTCTGGCGGCAGGAAATTTTGGGGCGATCGCCGCTTCCACTCCTTATGCCTGGTTCATCCAGAAGATTGGCTGGCGGGACTCCTTTTTTTTCATCGCCGGTATCAGTCTGCTTTTCGCCATCCTCTCCTTTGTATGGATAAAAGACCAGCCTCCGGATTCTCACCCTCAAAGGGAAGAAGAAAAAGAAACCCACCGAACTCCCCAGGGGAAAGGCTGGAGGATCTTCAAAACTCCTTTCTTCTGGACGATGGCCATATTATTTTTTGTGTATGGAGGTCCCTTCACCACCCTTCAGGGACTGTGGGGATATCCTTTTTTAATCGATGTGTACAAATATGATAAAATTCAAGCCGGCAATCTGCTGATGATGATTGCCTTCGGAGTAATCTTGGGTGGTCCTCTCTTGGTTTACCTGACTGGCAAAATATTCCCCGGGAATAATCACCTTTGGTTATCCCTCTGCATCGCCGCTCAGACCTTCAACTGGTTCTGCATCGCTTTCATGGGACCTTCCCTAAATTACCTTTCCTTAAGTTTGATCTTCTTCGGAATGGGTACGGTGATGGCCACGACCCTCTCTCTGGTCTGGTCGATTATCCGGGAGGTCTCCCCCGCGGAAAGATTGGGTACAGTGATGGGTTGGATCAACCCTGCTCCCTTCTTGGGAATTGCCATTTTCCAGCCCATCACCGGCTATCTTATGGACCGCGTTGGTAAAATCGGGGGGGCCTTCCCCCTGCAAGCCTACCAGAACGCTTTCACCTTGTGCCTGATCGCGGTTTTCATCGCCTTCATCTTCTCTCTCCTCCTCCCCCGCATGAGGAAATCCCTATGAACGCGCGATCGGCCGTAATCTTTTCTATGGGGATTTTCCTCGTTACCCTAACCTTGTCGTTTTTCCCTTGGGCAGAAAAAGGGGTGAGGGCCGCAGAATTATCGGAAGCTCAAATCAAACCCTATCTCAAGGAGGGGATCGATAAAGGGTTCAACCTGGATGAAAAAGGAGCAGTTGGCGAGATGATGAAAGCCGTGGAACTCGACAGGGAGAACCCTTTGGGTTACGCCTTCCTGGCATTGTCCAGCCTTTTCTTTTACGAAATGAGCTTTGGCGAAAAGGAGCGGGAGAAGAAACAAGAATCTATGCTGCACTCCATCCGGGAGGCCTTAGCGAAAGGGGAAAAGCGCGTAGAAAGAAATCCCCGGGATGGCGATGCCTTTTTTGCCATGGCGGTGGCTAAGCTAGTCAGGGCCCGCTGGGAGATCATCAGAAAAAATTATTTTGCCGCTGCCCGCGGAGCTCAGAATACCTGGACCGACCTGGAAAAGGCGAAAGAGCTGGAGCCGGAAAATTTCGACATCTACTTTGCCATGGGCCTGCTCCATTATCACATTGACCGCCTTCCGGGATTTACCCGCTTCCTATCCGCTTTGTTCGTTACCTCCGGGGACCGTGAGAAAGGGATTCAGGAGTTGGAGCTGGCGGCAACAAAAGGATATTTGCTGAAAGACCTGGCCAAAGCTGAACTTTTGTCCGATTATGCCAACTTAGAAAAGCAACCCGAGCGGGCGCTACCCCTGGCCCAGGACTTGAACCGAAGATTCCCGCGGAACTACAATATTTTATTCGGTCTCGCCAATGTCAATTCAGAACTGGGCCGATTCGAGGAGGCTTTCTCCGGGGCCGGGGAAATCGAAAACGGAATCAAGTCGGGCGCTCCTCATTATCGTCCCGAACTCTGGCCTCGCCACTTTCAGCTCATCGGAAAGATATACTTGGACCAGGGGGAATATGCCAGGGCCTATGATTATTTGAACCGAGCCCTCCAGGACAGCGCTCCCTATAACGCTCGGGTACGGGCCTGGGCTCTGGTTCGTCTGGGGATGATCCACGATGCTCGCCAGGAAAGAGCTAAGGCGGAAGAATATTACCAGAAAGCCCTGGAGGTTGCCGGGGGGGAAGGAGCGGCCCAGGTTACTGCCAAACAATACTTAAAGACCCCCTATTCCCCACCAAACCGGAAATGAAATGTTGCCAGTCACCTTCTTTCATCCGGATCATTTTTTTCCTGACCAGTATTGCAGCCCTTTTAAACCAGTGCAAAGCACAACCTGTCCTGCCTCCCCGAATTTCATACCAGGTTTGGATTTCTGGCAAGAAGACCCTGAAGGAACCGAGTCACCATCTCCTCTTGCTGAGGGGCCAAATAACCCCCGTCAACTGTATCAACAATATTGTGATAAATGGGAATTCAATCGAGGAGACCTATGATATTCATTTCCCCCAAGAATCAAGACATGATAATATGAAAACGTTTTTTTATTCCGACCAACTTATAAATCAATTCCCAAAAAGGAGCAACAATGGGGGCGAAAAATATATTGGATGTAATCGGCCATACGCCTTTGATTAAGCTCGGGAGACTTGCTGAGCACGTCAAGGCCAATGTTTGGGCCAAGTTGGAGTATGTTAACCCCTCTGGGTCTTTGAAGGACCGAATCGCCTTAACGATGATTAAGGAGGCTGAAGCAGAAGGGATTCTAAAGCCGGGCGTCAGTATCCTGGAAAGCAGCACTGGGAATACGGGAATTGCGCTTTCTTTTGTGGGATGTCAAAAAGGGTACAGCGTGATCATTTATGAAACGACCCCGGGAAAGATCGGGGCCGAAAAGAGAAAGATCATGAACAGTTACGGAGCCGACGTCCGCTCCCTCCCTCCGGAAGAACTCAAAAAGATGAAAGAGAAGAGTGTAGCCGGCGCAGAGGTGGAGCTTCCCGGAAGACAGATGTGCTTGGATTTGGAGAAATCCCATCCCAATTATTGGTGGGCCCGTCAATTCAGCAATCCAGCAAATGTTTTCGCGCACCATGAGACGGGAAAGGAGATTCTGGAACAAACGAACGGCAAAGTTGACGTGTTTGTCGCCTCCATCGGGACTGGTGGCACCTTAAAAGGTATTGCCGAAGTGCTCAAAGAAGCCAATCCCAAAGTCCGAGTCGTCGGCATCCAGCCAGCCTCTTCCAAAGTTCCGATCATCCCCGGCCAGCCCTATCCGCAGAACGAAATCAGCGGGGGAATCATAGCGGAAATGCTCGAGGTGAAGAATTTAATCGATGACGTTGTGCGCGTTGGCGATGAAGAGGCAGTGGCCATGACTCATAATCTATGGCGGGAAGGCCTTTTCGCCGGAGTTTCTTCTGGAGCAAATGTGCTGGTGGCGCTTCAGGAAGCCAGGAAATTCGAAGGGAGCAACGTAGTTACGGTACTGCCGGATAGCGCCGATCGATATTTCACAGAAGAGCATTACGTTACCTAATTTTTGTAATCATTGTTCTTAGCGCCGCTCTTTTAGGGAAGGTCTCCTTTTGCTTTATACCCGGCAATCATCGGAATTAGGGCTTGCGGAATGAAGGATGGAGAAACTGCAACAGTTCGGAATAGAAGAGTAGAATAATGAGGAGGGAGAGAGAAAAGCCCTGAACACTCAACACTGAATACTATTTACTCATTATTCACACTCTTTACAACGGAGGGGAAAATTGGAATACAGAATCAATATCCTGGTTCCCGGAGATTGGCCGCAGGTTCGGACCATCTACCTGGAAGGGATAGCCACCGGGCATGCGACTTTCGAGCCCGAGGCCCCGGAGTGGGAAAAGTGGGATTCCTCCCACGTTGCCGAGCCGCGGCTGGTAACCAGAACGAATGGCCAGGTGGCTGCATGGGCCACCCTGATCCGGGTTTCCGCCCGCAAGGTCTATGCGGGAGTCGCCGAAGTCAGCATTTACGTGGGCACAAAATACCGCGGGAAGGGGATGGGGAATGCTCTTCTCGCAGCTCTCATCGAGGCTTCGGAGAAAAATGGATTCTGGACCCTCCAGGCAGGAATCTTTCCGGAGAACACAACCAGCATAGAGCTGCACAAAAAGCATGGCTTCAGGGTGCTGGGCACCCGGGAGAAAGTCGGGAAAATGGCCTTCGGCGAATTGCAGGGGAAATGGCGGGACGTGGTCCTCATGGAACGGCGGAGTAAAGTGGTCGGAGTTGATTAACCAGGATTTCGATTCGTCAAAAGGCGCGTGAGTGGAAGATCTTTGGATCCTTTATGACGCTCCTTTTGACCTGTATTAAATGGGATTTGAGTTGACAGACATTGTCTGGCTTACCGCTGCCAAAAAGCTTCACCTGAAAGTTATTACCAGGAAGCATATTCAAGAATTGAAGATTACTGGAAGAAATGACGCATCCCGATTCAATAAATGAAAAGCATATCGAAAGATTTTCGATGGTCTAAAAATAGAGGATAAATAACAGATATCGATACTCGCTTTATGAGGGGAATGTTCTCAATTGGTCGGATCTAGAAGAGGCAAACCAGCTCAAAATTATGTTTTTCTAAAGATCTTCTGGCTTCAGTCCGGTTCGTTTGGCAATTCGACTGAGCATGCGTGGTCCGATCTCATCGTGATCGTGAACTGCGAAAATGTAATCTGGCCACTTTGGACGGGAGAGGACACGGTGGGATCCTTTGGCTTCACGCTTGATGGTCCAGCCGATCTGCAGAAGAGCAGCAAGCACGCGCCGTGACTTGATTGACGGCCAATGAGTCATGCGGGGACCGCAAACAGCTCTTCGAGTTCCGGAATGCCTTCGCCATGATCAAGACGGTCGGCGATTACTCGTAGGGCAAGGGATTGAACTTTCGTAAGGGCCTCTTTACGAGTCTTCCCGTATGCCATGACCCCCGGAAGGTCGGGTACCTCGGCAATCCAACGACCATCATCTTCACGCTCAATCTCAATCCTCATGATTTCATCCTCCCGACACAAGTATACCTCCAACACGAGCCGCAAGCAAGATGGCCAGTTTCCGGAAGTAGCTTCTTCCCCAACCTTTGCCATTTTCATTTAAATCCGTTTTCACTATCGTGCCATTGTCCACACTTTGGCAAAAATTCCAAGATAAAAAATATATCCAACCCTCGATTACCAATTGAAATCTATACCTTTTGACAAAATCTTTCAATCGATGGTCACAGTAGGAGGAAGAAGTTAATGCCTCATTCGACACTGTCTGTCAGGTCAAGCATCGATTTTAACATTATTTAAAATACCTGTCCCCTTACCTTTCCAAGCTTTTCGAGGAGATAAGAATATCCCTCGGCTTTTGCCGAGTCAGGAGGGAAATGATTGGGTAAGTTGTCAGATAAATTTGATTGTGAGGTCTCTTTTTAAACCAAACAGTTTTAGGTTTAGGATTAATGGGGTAATGGGTTCAACCATCTTGGATACCTCGAGGGGGCCTCCGTCCAAAACTCTGAGTTCTTCAATCTCTTCCACCAGCTTTTTTACCAAAATTTTAGATTCCCGATCATCGCCACAGACCACCACGTCTCCTTCCAGTTTTTTACCGAGATCTTTCATCTCAGCCGCAGGGACTGTATGCAGGGCCGCAATTAGTCGACAAGAGCCGGGCAGAAGATTACGAATGGCCAAAGCAGCACTTCCCTCGGGAGGGGGGGCAAACTGGAAAATCTCTTTTTTGACCAGAGGAACGACTGGGGAAAAAACGATCTTGGAATCAAAAAGAGGTCTCATCTCTTTTAACAGGTCCAGCAGGTGGTCAAACTGTAGCGATAAAACGATGACTTCCGCCTGCTGAACAGCTTGCCGATTGTCCATCCCGACGATGGGTCTCGGGATCGAGAATTTGCTCAATTCCGCATTAAAAGAATCAGCAGTTTGAATGGCCTTTCTTTCCTCTCGCGACCCTATTATGATTTCATGGTTCTTGGACCAACGAAAGGAAAGCCCTTTGCCAAAATGTCCGGTTCCTCCAAGAATCGCAATCTTCAATGGGGTATCCTTCCTGGTGACTTTTTATTCCATAGTTGCTAAAAAATAATTCCAAATGAATGGTAATGAATTGATCTCGCGGGATCAAACAGTATTTTAGAAATCACCGCAAGAGCTCACCCTGGCTGCAATCTCCCCCCCACCCTACCCCTCCCCCTCCGAGGGGGGAGGGAAGGGAGGGGGTGTTTTTTGGATAATTTTTTTTGCAACGTCTTGATTTATTGTAATCTCAAAGTCACCTTTTTAAAGGGATGGCGAGACGGTGTTTTGGGCTTCTCTTTTGGATAGCCCACAAGGACGAGGGCCGCAGGATTCCAGTCTTTGCGGATTTTTAATACTCTCATGACCGTTTGTGGGCAGAAGAGAGGAGCCGAGATCCAACAAGCGCCCAATCCCATGGTGTGAGCAGTCAGCAGAATATTCTGAATGGCTGCCCCTATACTCTGGTGAGCCATGTGTTCTTCCAAACGGTTTCTCCGGCGGTCGGGAACCCCATGGCCTCCCTCTTTACTCAGGCACACCAAAATCAAAAGAGGGGCTTCAACGATACGGACGATGGATTTTTGAATTCTGGAATGAATAACCTCCGGAGGAAAATGATCTCTCTCCAAATCTTTTCCAAAAGCCTTCCCCATCTCGCTGGCCAGTTTGTTCTTGAGGTCCTTTCTTTCGAAAATTACAAAGCGCCAGGGTTGGGCGTTGTGTGCAGAAGGGGCCCAGCAAGCAGAGGCAATCAGTTTATGAATGATTTGACGACTCACCCTCCTCGTCTGGAATCTTCTGACCGATCTCCTGGTCTTGATGATCTGATGGAAGGTTTCCATTTTTTCATACCAGGTGGTAGAGCGTATCTCTTCGGAACGGCAATTTGCCGGCTTGGAGCAACCTTTTTCGGATCTCTTCCTCACTCAGATACTGCCCAAAATTTCCTCCGGCACTCCGGGTAATATTCTCTTCGAATAAGGTCCCCCCAAAATCATTCACCCCTACTTCCAAGGTTTGTAACGCCCGATCCACGCCAAGCTTCACCCAACTGGTCTGGATGTTTTTAAAAGTCGGAAAAAGATAAATCCTGGCCAGGGCATAGAATCTCTTTATCCGCAGCCAGGGAACGGTCTCGGATAGAGAATAATCGGAGCCCAAGAGGGTCCGGTAGGGGATAAAGGGAAGCGGAATAAACTCAGTAAATCCCCGGGTCTCTTTTTGAATCTCCCTCAAGAGATCGAGGTGCCCTAAAATATCCAGAACGCTTTCTATATGGCCAAATAAAATGGTGGCTGTCGATTCCAAACCCAAAAAATGAGCAGTCCTAACAATTTCAACCCATCTGGCTGATGGAATCTTGGAAGGAGCAATCCTTTCCCTTACCCGGTCAACCAGAATCTCGGCCGCCGTTCCAGCCATGGAATCGAGACCGGCTTCCATCAAGGTCTGAATGACCTTTCCCAGAGACCATCCGGTCTTTTCCGCAAGAAAATGGATCTCCTGGGGGGAGATGCCGTGGACATGAAGAGAGGGATAATGTTTTTTAATCTGCCGTAAAAAATCCAGATAATAAGAAACATCCAAATGGGGATTGATGGCCCCCTGGATGCATACCTCCGAGATGTCGGGGGTTTCCTTTATTTTCTGAAGCATCTCCCCTACCGTCAGGGTAAATGCTTCGGCATCCTGCTCTTCCCGGCAAAAACCGCAAAATTTGCATTTTATGGTGCAGATGTTGGTGAAGTTCAGGTTTCTATTTTTGACATAAGTCACTCGATTTTCGTTTAACTGGCGGTTCAGCTCTTTTGCCAAGGCGAAGAATTCTCTTTCGAGCCCCCCGTTCATCCGCAAAAGGTGTAGGCCTTCCTCTTTGCTAATTTCTTTTCCAGCTAAAACTTTACTGGAGATAATACTGAAATTCATGGCGGCTCACCCACCCAGCTAACACCTCTTTAACCCTGTCCGAATACCATCCCTTTTTGTAAAATTCCCGGTAGATGGGTAATCGCGGGATAAGGGATACGCCTCGGATCTCAAGTTCCTTTTCATAAACCCTTATTCCTTCCCAGGGTTTCTTCGGGTTTACGAAGTCCCGTTCTCTGGAGATTCCACCCAGATCATTGGCCCCGGAGAAGATTAAGTCCACCCACAGGGGGTTCAAATTTGGGGGGATTTGAATTTTTACCCCAGGCATTTTCCGGTTACCAAAGGAAATTAACTCCTTCCAATCTCCCAGAGAGAGAGGGAAAACGGGTAAAGCCGATTGTTCATTGGGAACGTAGTTTTGCAGGATGACTTCCTGAATGTGTCCATATTCCCGTTGAATATCCGAAATCATCTCCAGGGATGCAAAGCGGGATTCTCTTGATTCTCCGAGACCCACTAGAATACCGGTGGTAAAAGGAATTTTGAGTTGCCCCGCATTTTTGATGGCTTCCACTCTTTTCCCGATGTCCTTTTGCGGATGCACCCTATTCCCCCATAGCGGGTCGGAATTCTCCAGCATCAGCCCCATGGAACCGTTGACTTCCCGCAAACGGGTCATTTCCGAATGCTCCAAGGTTCCGATGTTGGTATGCGGGAGTAGCCCTCTTTTTAATATTTTTTGGCTTATGGCCACAACATAATCCACGAAGTTGGTAAAACCCAACCCGCGGAGCTGCCCTTGAATGTGCGGGATCTCAGTCACCCGCTCCCCGGAAATAATCAGCACCTCAGAACATTGCATTCCTTGGGCGCGGTCCAACCAGGCATCGACTTCCTCTACCCCCATAAGTCCATCCTCCATCCTACGAAAACCACAATAAAGACATCGGTTGGCGCAGGAATGGGTAACCGGCAGGGTGAAAGATGGTGAGTAAGTGATTACTTTTCTATCTGAAAAATCGGCCAACATCTGACTTACCGAAACAAATCCTTTTCCGGGGAGCGTAACAAGGACTGGCTGCCATCCTCGCTTTTCTGGTAGGCGTACCCCCGAACAATGGCCAGGGGAATGCGGTCCCTTTTTTTCATGACTAATTCTGCTGCGCAGCCGATTTCATCGGCCACGGCAATCATGGTTTTTTGCAGTTCATAGCCGCAAGCATCCTTTTTCCCCCTCAGGTCAATCAGCGGGTTGAGCCCAGCAACCCCAACGGCAACATTAGTCAACCCCTCCCTCCAGGGCCGCCCAAAGGTATCCGTAATAATGACCGGGATGTCCATTTGAAAATATTTCTGCAACCCCTGGCGGAATTTCCGCGCGGATTCATCCGGGTCTGCCGGAAGCACGGAAACGATATGATCTCCGGGAATGTTGGATTGATCCACCCCGGCGTTGGCGCAGATGACCCCGTGCTTGGTTTCACAGATCATGATGTCCCGGTCCATGCGCACAATTCTTTTGCTCTCCCGAAGAATAACCTCAAGAAGCCGGGGGTCCTTGTGGATGCGGTCCGCTAAATTTTGGGCAAAGGGCGAAGAAGTAATAGTTCTCAGGTCCACCAAGGCCCCTTCAGCTTTGGAAATGATTTTTTGCGTGACCACACAAATATCCCCGTCCAGGAAAGGGAATCGGGCGGAAGAGAGCCGGGCAAAGAGGAGGGCGGGTAAATCATCGCCCTGATGAATTTCCGGAAGCCCTTCAATCCCAAAAATTCTAATCTCTTTAAACGGCGATGGCTTGGTAGACTTCGAGATCATATCAATATGCTTTGGGGGAACTCAGCGAAGGCTCGGAAATATTCGTCGGTTTTCTTCAAGGCCAAAAGATCTTCGGGCGTATCGATGTCCAGAGCCACCCGGGGCAAGGAATGCACCTCACAGGGGATGTTCTTAGTATGAGCTTCCAGCAGATGCAAAGAAAAACTGTTGGGTCCAAATCGCGCCGGGATCGCATCGGGAGGGGTCCTCAGGAGGGCGTTAGTTCCTGTCCCCTCTTTGGACGGGCAAAGGATAACTTTGGGCCCCTGGGTCGATCCGGTCAGGATCACCTCAATATCCTGCACGGCTAAAAAAGGGATATCGGCCGGCAAGACCAATAGCGACTCAACGCCCAGAGAATGGCAAATTTCTGTAGCATACCCAAGGGCCTGATTTTCGTTCGTTGGTTCCGGCTCCCAGATGACTCTGGCCTCATAATTTTGCCCGATTTGGCCAACTCGCACATCATGGGTTACCACACAGATCAAATCGAACCTTCCCGACCACTGAAGGACCTGAAGGAGTTTCTGCAGCATGAAGGCAGATAGTTTTTCTCGTTGCGCAGGGGAAAGGACCTCTGAGAGCCTCGATTTACTGGCAGAGAGATTCTTGACCGGAATCAGCGCGCTGATCATGGCGATTTCAATGTCCTGCAGGCCACGCGGGCAAGATGGATCTTGGCGGGCAAGTCTTTCATGATCGTATCGGTTACCACCACTCGAAAGCCGAGAGAGGCGATTTCTTTCTCCAGCTTCCGGTCTGCATAATCGATGATGAAAACGTCGAGAAAATCTTGGTAGAGTCGGGCGACCTGGGTGGCTGAGACTTTCATCCCCAGGCCAGACATGATTTTTGCGGCCGGCCCCTTGATCGGTTTTCCTCCCACGATGGGACTTATGGCCACGATTTCTGCCCTGGTTTTCCGGAGTGCTTCTCTGACTCCTTTTAAGGCGAGAATGGGCCCAATACTCACGATGGGGTTGCTGGGACAAACGATGATTCCGTCTGCCCCGCGGATGGCTTCGAAAACTTCCGGGGAGGCTTTGGCCTTCTTGATTCCACCAAAAAAGACCTTCTGGACCCCGTCCCTGGCCCTTCTTTTAACCAGGTATTCCTGAAAATGAAATACGCCTTGGTCTGTACCAATCTTCGTGACCACGGCATCCTGGGTCATCGGGAGAATTCTGGGCTTTAGCGAAAATCTTTGGCGGATCGATTCCGTGATGGCCGTCAGATTCCATCCTTGTCTCATCAACCAGGTACGGTGAATATGGGTCGCTAAATCACGGTCGCCGATTTGGAACCACTTTTCATGGTGAAATGGGTGCAGATGATCCAGGCAGCAAAAACTGTCATTCTTAAATCCCCATCCCTTTTGCGGATCCACCACACCGGCTAACGTGTAGATCACAATGTCGATATCGGGGGATATGTGCAAGCCGAATAATTCAATGTCATCTGCCGTATTCACGATGATGGTAAGCTTGCGGGGATTGATGACTCGGACCAAACCCTGAAGAAATCGGGCGGCGCCGATCCCCCCGGCCAATGCGGTAACCCTGAGATCTATCATTGCGGACCTTTAATTTGCTATTAATTGCCCATGGCCCCTTGGCCACCCGCGAATCCCGTCCCGCTAAAGCGGGAGAAAAATCCCACTCACCCCCCTTAAGCTGGGAAATAATCCCCTAAATCACCCCCACCGTGAGCCTCCCCCATCAAGGGGGAGGGAATTTCTTTCATATTTCAATATGTTTACCCTCTCCCCTGGCGGGAGAGGGTAGGGTGAGGGGGCATATCCCAAATTTTTCACAGCCTCCCTTTGTACAAAGGAGGGTTGGGCGAATATTGAAAGCTATTTTCTAACCAATCCCCTCCTTCCCTTTGGAGGGATGGACTGAGGGGTCCATTAACGAAGTTTTTTAATAACAGTCTCGGAAAAGAGCTGCATGGATTCGATGAACTGATCAACCGTATTAACCGCAAAAAGCAACGCCGAAAACGTCGTAACCCCAGACGTGGTAAACTTGTCAATCTGATCCAGGATTTGTTCCGGACTCCCAATCAAATTGCGTTCCGCAATCAAACCCGTATCCTGGTTTTTGAAGGTTGATTTTTTCAGAGATTCAAAATGATTGTAAAGCTGCGATTTTTTGAATTTGGCTATGGCTTCTTCTTGGGTTTTCCCGATGGAAACCGCCATCTGGGGGGCGATGTCAATTTCCTTGAAATCCCGCTTATACTTGTCACAATGAAATTTAATCTCTTCCACGGCCTTCTTAATCTCTCCTGGGGTCAGCGCCGCAGGCAGCCAACCCATGCCAAACCGGGCTGTTCTTTCCCTCCCCTGGGGCGAATTTCCCCCGATGTAAAAAGGAAAAGGTTTCTGCAGGGGTTTGGGATAAGATTGCAGGCTTTGGATGTCAAAATAATCTCCCCGGTGGGTCACCACATCCTCGTTGAAGATTTTTTGCAAAATCACCAGACATTCATCCAGATAACTGCCGCGAGTGACCTTTTTACTTTTTTCGCCGGTCATGGCTTCAAACTCTTCGCGGTAAGCCCCGATGCCCACGCCAATCAGAATGCGGCCCTGGGTCAGCTGGTCCAGGGTGGCTAATTCTTTGGCCATGATCACGGGGTGCCGGAATGGTACCACCAGCAAGGCGGTAGCGACCTTTATTTTTTTGGTATTCTCGGCAATCGAAGCTAAAACGAGCAAGGGGGCGTAATAATTGGGAGGGGCTGGAAACTCATCGCGCACATAATGCTGGGTGGAAATGTGATCATTACCCCAGACCGAATCGAAACCGAATTCTTCTGCCTTCTGGGAGAGACGAATATTATCCCTGGCTTTGGCAAAGGGAATGGGGTACATCAAACCTTCCGTGCCCGTGGGAATGCCGATACCGAAATTGACCTTTTTCATCCTCATCTCTCCTTATTCTTTAAATGGATCATGGCAGCCCCATTCAATCCAAATGAGCTCCTTTGTCATATTCTCCTGGATGGGCTAAGGACGTTTGCAGCGTCGAGGGCTTCTCGCCGCCTTGCAGATATTGGATGATCCGCTGGATATCTTTATAAAACTGGATGACCGCCAGAATCAGAATCAGGGTCATGGTGAACGGGAAAATCAGATAGAGTTTGGAAAAGGGAATCCCCAGGATCGGCGTCCTGGCAAAGAGGGAATTCACCAGGTTGAATCCCTGTTGGATCATCACAACGGCAAAGACGATCACCAGGATTCTTTTGATGGCTACAAAGAAAAGGCGGTAGTGGGCAGGGAGGCGAATTTCCAGGATGTCCAACCCGAGATGGCGGTCATCCCGGTAGGCCAGAGCGGCACCGAGCATGACAAATACCAGAAAGGTGACCCGGCCCAGTTCCTCCGTCCAGCCGAAGGGCTGATCCAGGAGGTAACGCAGAATGACCTGGAAAAAGACAACCAGAGACATGATCACGGAAACGACGATCACCACCCCCTCGATCAGGCGAAAGAGCCAATGGAATAATCGCTTCATGAATATTTCCTATCCTATCTTGAAGAAAAAAACTGATTCCCTTAATGACGCATATACCTGGGAATCAAGAGCGACAGTTCGGGGATGAAAGCCACGAGTAAAAGTACAATCAACGAAGCAATCAAAAAAGGGACCAGGGCCCGGATGACCTCCTCTCCGTTTGAAGGTTTAATCGCAGCCGGTTCTTGGAGGGCGCCGATCACTTTAACAAAGAATTAGGTGTTTCGTCAACCCAAGAATAATCGAACCAATTCCCTTCGGACCAGAAGATCCAAGAGAATAATAACCCAGCGGTGAAATGGGATTCAGGCCTGATCCTGGGGTGGAGATGAAATTTCTATTGCAAAGGTAATATTTTCCATTTATTATTTTTTTACGTGCTCGACCAAGAAAATTTTTCCCGGAAAACTCGAAAAAAATCCCATGGCGATTACAAGATTTGGCATGTCTCTGGACGAAATTCTGTTGAAAAGGTTTGATGGTCTGATTTCGAAAAAGGGGTACTCGAACCGAAGCGAGGCCATCAGGGATCTTATCCGCGATGCCCTGGTAATGCAGGAATGGGAGGGGACGACTGCGGAGACCGTGGGAACTATCACGATTGTCTATTCCCACCAAAAAAGGGAACTGCCGGATCTTCTCACTCGACTTCAGCATTTCTATCATAATCTAATCATTTCCAGTATGCACATCCATCTTGACGAGCATAACTGCCTGGAACTCATTGCCGTCAAGGGAAAAGCAAGAGATATAAAGAAGATAGCCGATCGATTAATAGGGGCCAAGGGGGTAAAGCACGGGAAACTTTCATTAACCACGACTGGAAAGCAACTGAAGTGAATTTTTTTATTTCTAGTAGTGGAAATACGGGACCTCGGTTCAAATGTAACGTATAGATAGTGATCCATATCTGGAAGCCCGTCGAAAACTTTGTACCGATTGATCAGGAAGGTAGTAACCCCATAAAACGCGCCACGCCGACTTCGAATGGATTAGATTTTTTACCGGCACCTTCCCATATTTGTTTTGCAAGCCCGCCCCAAACCCAATCGCCTGGTCAACTCATAAATTTCTGGACATCAAGCTTCGCCCCCCATTCCCATTGCGTCTTGACAAATCAGATTTCGTGTATAATCATACCCTTTGCGGCCCATTTCTTTCTCCGTCTGGGTTAGTGAAGAAGGAGGTTGATGATGCCTCAATTCATCTCTGTGGATCATTCCGTGTGTACGGGGTGCAGAACATGTGAAGTCGTGTGCTCACTCCATCATTTTGGCGAGTGTAATCCCGCAAGATCGGCGATTCGCGTAATCAGAAGAGAGAAAGGCGGTTTGGTCTCTTCCTTTCCCTTTGTTTGTCAGCAGTGTAAGCAAGCATCTTGCGTCGAGGCCTGTCCGTCTCAGGCACTTTCCCGTAAAAGCGAGGATCACCCTTTAACGATTGACGAAGAAAGGTGCTCTGCATGTGGAGACTGCACAGATGCCTGCCCGGCGGGGTGTATCTTCTTAGACAACCAGAGAAATCTGGCCATCTGCTGTGATCTTTGCGGTGGCCAACCGCAATGCATTCCTTCATGCCATTCTCACAGCTTGACCCTGGGGAGCAGTAACGAAGCGGGTAACCAGAAGAGAATTGAAAGGTTGGCAGGCATTCGGGAAGCGGAAGATCTGTGGGGAAGTGTACCGAGAAAAGGAGGGCAATAATGGAATATCTGCGGGCGGGACAGGTTCTCAGGGTTAACTTAACAGATGGGAAGGTCCGTTGCGACCCTGTTAGCCCCTATGCAGATCGATTTGTTGGGGGAAAAGGGGTAAATCTCAAGATCCTCTTTGATGGTGTCGAGCGTGGAACCAAGCCGTTCGACCCGGAAAACCTCCTTCTTTTTGGGGCCGGCCCGCTGGTCGGTACACCGTTTCCCGGGGCGTGTCGGACAGACGTGATGGCCAAATCCCCTGTGACCGGAGCGTTGGGCAACTCGGGCATGGGAGGGTACCTGGGCCCGGAATTGAAATTTGCCGGCTATGACAATTTAGTGATTGAGGGGAGAGCCGAGAAGCCGGTCTTTCTATCAATCCGGGATGACCGCGTGGAGATACGCGATGCTTCCGCGATCTGGGGGTATGACACATACGAAACGCCCACTATGGTAAGGCAGGAGCTGAAGGACCCGGAGGCCAAGGTTGTATCTATCGGGCCGGCTGGTGAGAGGCTAGTGATCTATGCCTCCATCCTTTCGGGAGCGGGTAACGCGGCCTCCCGAACGGGGTTGGGGGCGGTTATGGGTTCGAAGAACCTGAAGGCCATCGCCGTGCGGGGCACTCGGGGGATCCCGGTGGCTCGGCCCGGGGCATTTCTGGAAGGGTGCCAGAAACTGCTTGATTCGATCCGGCAAGCCAAATTTTACAGTGACCTTCACGAGGCGGGGCTGACCAGAATTCACGACCGAGAAATGCGGGCCCTCTACGAGCTCATGGGAAGCACCTGGGAGGGATGCGAAACGATCTGCGAAGTAGATTTTTTAAAGGAACACCTCTATAAAAGAGTGGGATGTTTCGCTTGTCCTGTGGCCTGCTTTGACTCCTACAACATATCGGGCGTGGGGGCAGGAACCGTCAAATGCAGTCCGTATGGGGATCTGACTTGGGACCTCCGAAATCGCGATATGATGGTCTTCTGGAGAGTCTTTGTTGAATGCCAGCGATACGGATTGGATGCCCGATCGCTATCCAATGCCATTGCCTGGCTTATGGAACTACACGAAAAGGGGATCATAACTTCGAGAGATACCGATGGCCTGGCCATGGAGTGGGGCAGTCCAGAAGCCATCTTACCCATGGCCAGGAAGATAAGCTATCGGGAAGGAATTGGCGATTTGCTTGCAGATGGCCTCCCCGCCGCCGCTGAGAAGATCGGGAGGGGCGCTCAAGACTATCTGCTCATCACCAAGGGCTCGCCCTCGGACATGCATATTCCCCCCATCAAAACAATGGTGTTGGCATGTGCTGTATCCGCCATAGGGGAGGATGCCCAAGTGCAGCCCTTCCTGGAGGGCGTTTCGGCCAGGAGATATGTTCGGGCAAAAGACAAAGCCTCCTTTGAAGAAGAGGTGAAACGATATAAGGATCGGGCGGAAAAGGAGGTTGGAATAAGGGAAGCAGCTGACCCCAGGGTCACGGATGGTAAGGCGGCCCTGGTTCGTCAAGATGAGGAGCGTACCGACATCGCGGATATGACTGGCGTATGTACCTGGATGACCTCCTTCATAGGACTACCGGTGGATGCGCACGTGCTTGCCGATTTCATGGCCTTAGGCTTAGGGACACCATTAAAGGTTGAGACCCTGATTGAAGCCAGCCTGAGAATGCATCACCTGGAAAGAGCTTTCAACTGCAAATGCGGCCTGACTCGCAGAGATGACAGAGTGTCCAGGGGTTACTATAATCGGCTTCGCCCTCAAGGGAGATTGATGCCGGAGATTAATTTCACTGAGGCTGAGCTGGAAAAGATGAAGGATGACTATTATCAAGTGATGGGTTGGGACCTGCAAACAGGGATGCCAACGCGTAATACACTCGAGAAGTATGGAATGGCGGACGTGGCCGACTGTTTGGGGCTATGAGCACCCGGCGACCAGGAATACCCATTCCATAGCGGAACGATGCTGGGGAGGCAATAAATGGCGATTGACCGGGCAAACCATACGCTCCCCCCCCCACTGCGTAAAGCCCAGGTCTTCTCTGCTCGAAGCATTGCCAGATCTGGGTCCCCATTCCGTATACTTTTCTTCATAAAATCTTCATAATAATTATTCTTAGCCTGCTTTGGGTCTTCCAAACGAACGGCGATCAACCCGCCACAACCCCTGGAGTTGTGGCCCGAAACATCCATGTTTGGCTTTTGAGAGGAAAAGGTGGTCAAGTGAGACTTTTGCCAATATTTGGCTTGACAATCCTTTTTCTTTAGAGTAATTCCACTCCATCGACTCATAGCTGGGGAAAAGGGTAGATCAAACTGAACAGGGGGAGGGCACTTATGTCTAAAGTTATCATTCGGAAGGCAGCCTACGACAACCTTAGCCAGACAATTCGGGAGATATTCGAGATATTTCCAATCGACCTTCAAGGCAAGAAGGTCTTTATCAAGCCGAATCTTGTGAGATCTTCGGCCCCTGAAGAGGCGGTCACAACTCACCCGGCTTTGGTCAGGGCGATCGCCGAAGAGGTCCAGAGGAGGGGGGGACGGCCATGGATCGGAGACAACGGGATTGATGTCCAGACCCTCTACCGGGTAACCGGGATGGAGAAGACCTGCGGGCCTTATATGGTTAACATCAGCAAGGAAGCCAGGCTTTTTGAGATCGGGGGCTATCGGGTACCCATCTCCAGATTTCTTGCGGACACCGACATTTTCATCAGCGTTCCCAAGTTGAAGACCCATCAGTTAGCCGGGATGACTTGCTGCTTGAAGAACTCTTTTGGGTTGATTCCGGCAAATTACAAGTCCAGAATGCACGCTCTTTCCGGACACGTAAAAAGATTGACGGAATTCTTTGTAGACCTTTATAGCTGGAGAATCCCGGATTTGAATATAGTGGATGGAATCTTGGCTATGGAAGGAGAGGGTCCCTCCTTTGGAAAGCCTCGGGAAGTGGGCCGGATCATCGCGGGGAAGGATGGGGTCGCGGTGGATGCCGTTTGTGCCCGGATGATCAATTTCGAAAATCCCCGGGGCATCAAGCTTATCGACCTGGCCGTAAAGAAAGGCCTTGCTCAATTCGATCTCGACCATCTTCAGGTGGAAGACCCCATGGAAGTGATTGAGGATTTTGTTCATCCCTCAACTTATACGGCAAACACCCCAGGAAAGAAATCTTCCTTTGCTGCGGATACCGAAAAATTCTTGCAGTGGTGGTCTGAACTTGGCAGGGTGCGGCCACTCTGTAACGAGGCTTTGTGTAACCGGTGTGGAGATTGCCTCTCCGCTTGTCCGTCAGGGGCCATTTCCATAGAACCCCATCCGAGGATCGATCCCGAAAAATGCTTGAGCTGCTTCTGTTGTGTGGAAGTTTGTCCAGAGAAGGTCTTCGTCCTTCCCCTGCAGGAACTTCAGGAGAAGAGAGAAAGAATGGGCATGTAGGGGCTTTTAGCTCATTTGTCTGATCTGTGAAATCCAGGGATGAAGGATCACCGCATTCCCTCTTGGGAATTTAAAGGGAGGGTAGGTCATGGGGGAGCCGAGATCATTAGGCGACCCTTCCAGGGAGTATCGAACGACGTGTACACGGGATTGCCCCGATTCCTGCGGGATCATCGGTACCGTTGAAAATGGAAGGATTACCAAGCATAGGGGAGATCCCGCACATGGAATCACCCGGGGGTTCCTTTGTTCCAACGGCCATGACTATCTGAAACGTTTCTACTCCCCTGCCCGCCTTCTCTATCCCCAACGACGAACAGCCCATAGTTGGCAGCGCATTTCCTGGGATGAGGCGCTGGATCTGATTGCTGAAAAGCTCCGTTATTATGGGGATGCTTTCGGCCCCCGCTCTGTTCTCGTCGTCAATTATTCGGGAACTCACAGTTGGATACCAAGAGTTCTGGGCCGGCTCTTCTGGTCCCATTTCGGCGGAGGGACCTTCGTGACCGGGGGCCTCAGTGGCGAGGCGGGGGGTGCGGCTCAACAACTTGACTTCGGGGGGGATTGTTGTCATGAACCAGAGGACCTGGTTCATTCGGGCGCCTTGGTCATCTGGGGGAAAAATATTCCCGTGACCCGCCCGCACTGGATGCCCTTCATCAACCAGGCGCGCAAGAAGGGGGCCATCATGGCCGTGATCGACCCGGTGTATAGTGAGATGGCCAGGAAGGCCGACCGGTTCTTCCAGATTCGGCCCGGAAGTGACGGTATGCTGGCCATCGGAGTCAGTCGCCTTCTTCTCGAGCGTAACGCCGTAGACGCAGATTTTATCGCCAAGCACACAAATGGGTTCGAGGCCTACCGCCGGTTGGTCTTCGGTCATCCTTTGGAAGACATTGCCCGGGCCACGGACTTAAAACCGGAGCAGATCAAAGAGATCGCCGATCTTTACGCCACGAAGAAGCCGCTGGCGACACTGACGGGAATTGGGCCTGCCTATTGGACCAACGGAGGGGCGATGATTCGTCTCGTGGACGCTCTGGCCGCAATAAGCGGGAACATCGGTATCTCCGGGGGCGGCGTGAGCGCTGACATTCAAGGGGGTTCTGTCGGCCTGAACCTGTCCATGCTGCGCGCCCGCCTGCGAGGCGAAAGCCGGCGTATTCTTCTGCCCCGGTTGGGCGAAGAGATTTTAGGCGCCAGAGATCCAGCAATCAAAATGGGTTGGATCGCCGGAGTCAACCCGGCAAGTTCGGCGCCGGATACCCATCGGGTCAAGGAGGGCTTACTCTCCCTGGAGTTCGTGGTGGCGGTTGAGCAATTCATGACCGCGACGGCGGAACTGGCCCATGTAGTCCTCCCCTGCACCACCTACTTGGAGATGGACGATCTCGTTACAGCCTACGGCCATAATTGGATCGGACTTACTAACAAAGTAGTTCCGCCGCAAGGGGAAGCCAAATCGGATGGGGAAATCTTTCAATTGCTTGCCCAGCGATTGGGGTTCGGCCCCGCACTTGCCGGTGAACCCCGGATGTGGATTCAGAGAATGCTGGAAAACCTGGCTGCGGAGGGTGTTACCCTGGAGCGACTCAAAGAGCGGTCTTATCGTAATCCCAAGGTGGCCGCAATTCCCTTTGCCGACCGCCGGTTCGGCACGCCTTCGGGGAAGTTTGAATTCGTCACCGATTTTTCCCCCAGGCCAAACTTCACGGACGGCAGCTTCCATCTCGTCGCCACCAAAACGCGCCGCATGATCAACTCTCAAATCCTCCCCGAGGACCTGCCCGAGGAGCCCGTTGTGCGGATTAATCCAACAGTTCTCTCGGAAAGGGGATTTGCCGAGGGGGATAGAGCTTGGATCGTCAGTAAAGTGGGGAAGGTGAAAGCGCGCCTGACTGCCGATGAAAAGGTGCGGCGGGATGTGGTGCTCTTTAACCCGGCCCTCTGGCAGGGAGATCCATGTGGTGTAAACCAGCTGCGGGAAGCATTCTTAACTGACCTGGGCAATTCGGCCGCGATGCATCAAACAAAAGTAACCCTCCGGGCCGGATAAGAGGGCAAGGCAGCTCTTATCGTCTGGCAAAACCCGGCCTACAGGAACGGCGCTTTTCACCCAGGATCTCAACAAGAATTTTGCAAGGAGATGGAGGAGGAAGAATGGCTGCAACTCCGCTCTTGGAAATATTTTCCGATTATATCTGACCCTGGTGTTATTTCAGTACCGTGCGTATTGAGCGGTTGCGAATGAATTTCGAAGTCGAAATACAGTGGAGGGCTTTTCCGCTTCATCCGGAAATCCCCGAAGAGGGCCTCACCCTTAAGGATCTCATGGCTGGCCGCCTCGTCGATATTTCCCAGATGGCGCTGTCCTGGAAGCAGATCGCCGATGAATTGGGCCTGCCCTTAGAGGAGCCGAAGATGACCTCCAACACCCGCTTCGCTCAGGAAATGGCCAAGTGGGCTGAATCGAAAGGCAAAGGCGACGAATTTCACGGCCGTCTCTTCCAGGCCTTTTTTGTAGAGGGCAGAAACATCAGCTCGCTGGACGAGCTGGCGAATCTGGCCCAATCCGTAGGACTGTCCGAGCAGGAGGCACGGACCGCGGTGAAATTCAGGGCCTTCAAAAAAGAAGTGGATTCGGATTGGGCACGGGCTCAGTCCCTGTTCATCTATGCGGTTCCCACCTTTGTGGTCGGTCAGAAATCGTTGATCGGCGCCCAGCCCTATGAAGTCCTGGAGAAATTCCTGCAGGATAACGGGGTTAAAAAGCGATCTTCGTAGTGGTCCGGCCCAGTGAACGACCCACAGACCCCCTTGCGTAAGCAGGGATCGTCTGAACCGAGATTCTTTTCCTTTCTCCAATCCATAACATCCCCCTCGCTTTACTTCCCGTATTGTCAAAAGTTATATTCCCTCTCCCCTTGGGGGAGAGGGTCAGGGTGAGGGGTGAGAAGGGCATCTCGGATGGTCTCCAAAACACCTTCTAAGTTGCTGAATACCTGGTT
>Ga0315288_10002082_pt1 | contig 25873 bp, 36 predicted proteins | sample YL17G11_20_MG_FD_203454 | JGI IMG/M metagenome (GOLD analysis project Ga0315288, IMG submission 203454) | Sediment microbial communities from Yellowstone Lake, YNP, Wyoming, USA - YL17G11_20 | ecosystem: Environmental > Aquatic > Freshwater > Lake > Sediment | place: USA: Wyoming | collected... | reverse complement strand
CGGAGGATGGAGACCGCCCTACGGTGGTCGAAGTCCTTGCAGGAGAACACATCCATGCTGAAGAACCTCTGGAGAGGCCAGCAGTGGATGCTCATGTGCGAGGTGGATATGACGGCGACGGCGGTGATTCCGCCCTCGTCCTCGAAGTTCCCCGTCTCGCGGACGCGGCGCAGGACCTCCGGGTCCACCGGGACCTCGTAGACGTGCGGCTCGGCGAGCATCTTCATCTCGAGGGCGGTCACCATCTTGTCGAAGAGCCCGCGCAGGGACTTCTCCCCGAACGTCGAGGAATCCGAGACATATCCGTCCACCACGACGTGGACCCCGGCGCCCGAAGGCGGCCTCAAAGACTCTTTCGACATTTCGACCCCGATCCTGCAATAAAGGCGGACAAACCGGCCTAGCCCACGACCTCGAGGGAAAGCTCATCCAGCGCTGGATGGACGTCCTTCTTCCCCTCCTGGGACCTGAGGTCCTCCCTCATGTACCAGACCCCGTCGATCATCGACAAAGGCCTCATTCCGTACCTGATCTCCCCGGAGGCACTCATTCCGAGGAGGTGGCCCCCGTGAGAGAGCGCATGGATGTCCTTGAAGTCCGCCATGTGCGGCCGGGCGTCCGGCGAGACGTCCCTCGCCGTCAGGACGGCAAGGAGGCCGTCGGGGATAACTGACGTGTCTACCGGCCTCACCGACCGACCCTACCGACGGACCTTTTATCGGGGGCGGTCGTCATGGAAAGATCCATGCTCAGAGTTGCGAGCCGCGTGGCCTGCGTCCCGGAGAAGGAGGGTCAGTTCGCGGCCCCGGACGGGCAGATCATCGCTCACCTCCAGAACTTCCTCGCGGCGAAGTACGCGATCGACGTGGCGTACCGCAGCTTCGCGGACCGCGTCCGAGGACCGTGGAGGGACGCGCTGTACGAGCACTGGGACGAGCACGCGGGCGAGGAGCGCAAGGCTGCGTACGACCTGGCGATGAAGATCGTCGGCCTCGGCGCGGACCCCATCCTGACGGCCGTCCAGATCCCGCCGTGCCCCGCCAACACCGCCGGGTTCATGAAGTGCCTCATGGGCCTCGAGCTCGACGCCGTGGAGAACGGCAGGACCCTGATCAAGCTCGCCGGGGACAACACGTCGATGAAGGTCCTCGCGGAGAACCTGATCCTCGTCGACACCCAGCATCTGGACGACCTGAGGCGGATGGCGGCGAAGAGCGACCTGTGATGATCGAGGCCCTCCTCAAGGAGATTTCGGCGGAGTTCCCGGACTTCAAGACGGTGAGCAAGCCGGACTCGCGCCTGATGCGGGCCCTGTCGTGGTTCCTCCTGATCGTCACGTTCGGGACGCAGAAGGCGTTCATGTCGAGCTACATCACCACCATCGGCCATACCGTGTACGTGCCGGCCGGGTGGGACCTCAGGCCGGAGGAAGGCCGCGTGGAGGTGATGAGGCACGAGCGGGTGCACATGAGGCAGCAAAGGAGGTACGGGCGCGTCCTGTTCACGTTCCTCTACCTCGTCCCTTTCTTCCCGCTCTTCCTCGCCTACGGGAGGGCCAAGCTCGAGATGGAGGCCTACGCGGAGTCCGTCCGGGCGAAGGCCCAACTCCGGGGATCAGCCTACGTGCAGACCAAGGAGTTCAAGGCCTGGCTGACATCACAGTTCGTGACGGGATCGTACGGATGGATGTGGATCTACAAGCCGACGGTCGTGAAGTGGATAGACAAGGCCATAGCTGACGCCGTGGCGGAGTTCCCAGGGGAGAAGAAGCAGTGAAGAAGTTCGTCGCAGTCCTTTTCGCAGCCATGGCGGTCTTCGTCGCCTCACCGTCCTTCGCGCAGCAGAAGTGCGACGGTCCGGCCGACCTGTGCGCCCAGATCGTCGAGCTCAACTCGAAGATAGAGGCCCAGAAGGCGCTCTCCGAGAAGGCGGCTGGCGAGAAGACCGCCGAGGCCAGGGCGCTCGATCAGAAGCGCTCAGGCGACATGGCGAGGATGGTCGGAATCGCCGCGATCCTGGCCGTAGTCCTGAAGGCGCTCCTCAGCGCCCTGAAGGGGTGGAAGTCGTACTTCAAGACCGACAAGGGGAAGGCCTGGCTGAAGGTCATCACCGTCGTCGTCGGGTTCGCGGCCTTCGTCCTCACGAACATCGGGTTCGGGATCCCCTGGTGGCAGGCTCTCATCGTCGCCGGCGGCGGACCTGGATCCATCCTCGTGCACGAGCTGATGAAGCTCATCCCGGTCATCATGGGGAAGGCGCCGCTCCCGGCGGACGAGAGGGACTCCGACAAGCCGCCCGCGAAGCCCGAAGAGCCGAAGGACGAGCCGAAGGACGAGCCGAAGGACGAGCCGAAGGACGAGCCGAAGGTCTAGTCTCTCCCGAGGAGAGCCGACAGAAGGCGCCGCCACGCCGAGCGCGGAGCCTCCCACCGAGACCAACCGCCGTCACGGGGCGACGGCCCGGTCATGCTCATGTCCTCGTGGAGCCTGTAGGAGAAAGGCGTGAGAGTGTCGCACGATGGACACAGGCCCAGGGCTTCGACGACGTACACGGGGTCGAACGGGTGCGTGACGGAGCCACGGAGGCTCCCGTCCGGGAGCTCAGCGTCACACTTCCCGCACCTGCCGTGGAAGCGCTCCCACCGAGCCCCGCTCCGGAAGACCAGCGGGAAGAACGAGGACAGGAGGGGGAGCTCGTGGAGCTCGTCCCTGGTCACTTCCCGCCCTTGTAGTTGCCGATCCCGAAGACCTCGGAGAGCTTGACAAGATACTCGACGAGCTTCTTGTCCCCGTACGCGTGGATGTACGAGGGTCCCTTCGTCACGTCGTCGGACGGGAACAGGGTGGAAGCGTCGAAGGACTTCAGGAGCTCATCCTTCCTCTTGTAGTGGTCGTCGCCCTTAACAAGACGGGCGACCTGACGCTCTACCATGTCCGACCAGTCCAGGTTGATGACGCGCTTTCGCCACCCGAACTTCAGGGAGCCCTTCGGGGTCCGCATGAGGCACCAGGGCGGCCCGTCCTTCCAGTACTCGTTGGGGACCGGGGTCAGGAGCATTTTGGCGAGGCCGCACTCGGCCGCGATGCTACGGCACCACTCTGTGCTCTTCCGCTCGGCCGCGAGCTGGTTGCAGAGGTCGTGCTGGAACTCGAAGTCCCTGGTGTCGGACCGCAGAGGGACGGCGTCATGGCAGTTCGACAGGTCCCACCCTTCGCCGCACTCGTCGCAGACCTGATCCGGCCTCGGGAGGGAGTGCCCGGTGGAGGAGATGACGAGCTTCGTGAGAACGGATCTTAGGTCCCGGATGGATACCGCCGGCGGGAGAGAGTCCGGGAGCCACGCGACGGGATCCCGGAAGTCGTGCTGGAACGTGCAGATCGAGAAGTTCCCGCACGTGTCGAGGTGGAACCTCCCGAGCACGATGAACTCGTTCATCCTCTCTCGGCGGTCGTATCCGGCCGCCGAGCGCTCCTTCCGGAGCGCATGGAGCCCCGCGAGGTCGGAGAGATGCCTGACGATGCCTTCGACGGTGTCGTACTCAGTGCTGGGTGCCATTGGATCTCCGCGGGCGCTACGGGGTCGACGACGACACTTACGCGTGAGAGTGGCCCGGGCTTCCGGGGGAGACCGGGCGGGAGCAGGTCGGACAGCTGGGTATGGAGCTCAAGTCCTTGTCCACGGCCTTCAGGTCCTTCTCCAGAGAGCGGATCTTCGACTCGAGGGACTTGATCTCGGCGGAGAGCCTGGACGCCTCCTCCATGCGCACGATGGCGTCCTTCGCCTCAAGGACGCCATCGGGGTCGTCCGGTACGGAGACGACGGCGGACAGGGCGGCGACGGAGATGCGGAGCCGCCCTATGAGGGCCTGGTGTGGCGAGAGGGCCGTCAGCCTGTCGAGCGCGTCCTTGGCCCCCGACGGATCCGGGACGGACACTCCGGACACGCCCTTCATGGCGTCGACGGACTTTCTGAGGGCGCCTATCTTGGCGAACCTGGACAACGACATCAGACGGTCGTGCTCGTCGTCCGGAGGGTTCAGGGGCGGGATCTTCGACACGTCCCGGAGCGAGATGACCCTGTGCGCGCAGGACTCGAGTGACCTCCAGTGCCCGTACATGGAGGAAAGGGCCTCGACGGCCGGACCCAGGTCTTCCTTCGGAACCCGCACGGACGTGACGCCCGACAGGGACCTGATCTTGGACGCGGACTCCTCCATCCTCCGGTGCAGAGACTCCCCGGCGGAGAGGCGCTCCTCGTACGAGCGTATGCTGTCCGCCTGGTCGTCGAGCTCCGAACGGAGCTTGATCAGAGGGTCCAGCCCGGCGACCTTCGAGACCCTGTCCTTGAGCCTGGACGACTCCTCGGCCTTGACCTTGGCCTCGTCGGACGCCTGGCGCTTTCCGCGCGCGGCGATGACTATGGCGTCCTGAAGGACGGTGAGCCTGGACACCTCGGAGATGAAGTCGGTGACCTGCGGGCCGGACTTGTCGAGGAGGAAGAGGGGGAAGAACTGGGAGGCCCACCATGGCTGGATCTCATGGTCGCCGACCTTCACGGATCCGAACCCCATGGCGACTATCTCGTCGAGCTGGCGCTGTCCGATCTTGTCGTACACCTTGTCGCCGATGGTGTACCGGTTCACGCCGCGCTCGCCCTTCTCCCACTTGAAGCCCCATCCGGACGAGGAGATCTCGACCGTCGAGAACTGGGATCCCTTCCTGACCTTCCCGACGACCGGGTCGTTCAGGATCGCGGACGACACGGCGCGCATGACCGCGCTCTTGCCGATGTTCGTCTTCCCGGTTATGCACGTGAAGCCGCGGACCTCGAAGTCCACGTCCTCCACGCTCTGGAAGTTCTTGACGCGTATGCGGACGGGGTCGAGCTTGGTCACACGTCCTCCGCGCCCACGCTCGGAGTGTCGGCGGCCGCCGACCCGTCGTCCTCCTCGATCCCCATCTCGGACGGGTCGACGAACGACGGCCCGGGACCGCCGTCCTCGTCGTCGTCCTGCGCCCCGTCCTTGGTGTAGACGGCGTCCTCGGCGAGGTTCGCGAGCTGCTCGTCGTCGATGGCCCTGTAGCCCTGGAGGATGCGCTCGATGCAGAGGCTCTGCATCTCGGCGAAGGTGTCGGGCTTCTTGCTCATGGCGAACCTGAACTTCTCGATGCCGACGGCCTCGACGACCTCCCCGGAGGACGGGCTCTTGAACAGGTAGCTGACCGTCTTGTTCTTGTTCTTCTTGGCCTCGACGATCTTGTACGCGTCGGCCACGTTCAGCATGGTCCGCATCTCGTCGATTCCGACGCCGTACCGGATGGTGATGAGCCCGGTGTGCCCCTGGCGGGCGTCGATCTTGTTCTTGACGTTCTTGACGAGGATGTCCGTGGCGATCGGGACTTCCTCGTAGTCCTTGATGATCGGGTTGTAGATCTTCGCCTTGGCCGACATCTTCGGGGTCAGGAGTATCCTGTTGGAGGCGTAGAACTTCAGGGCGTTCCCGCCCGGCGTGCTCTTCTTCGCCTCCTCCGAGTACCCCATGGCGCCGATCTTGTCGCGCGTCTGGTTCAGGAAGATGACGCACGTCCCGGTCCGGGCGATGATGTCCTGGAGCTTCGGCATCCAGTTCGACATCATGCGGGCGAGCTCGCCGATACCGAGCTTCTCCTTCTCGTTCGTGACGTCGCGCATGACCTCGCGCCTGGAGACCATCGCGGCCACGGAGTCGACCACCACGAGGTCTATGCCGGCCAGGGCCGCGGCGTTCACGGCGGCCTCGGTCTCCTCCGCGGTGTGGGGGGCTATCCTGGTCGCGTTTCCGCCGCCGGCGAAGTCGACGCCGAGCTTCCTGGCGTACGAGTCCATGACCGCGTGCTCGAGGTCGACGTAGATCCCGGCACCTCCGGTCTCGAGGATCGCCTGACCCATCGCCATCATTGCGACCGTGGACTTCCCGGACGACTCCCGCCCGAAGATCTCGACGATCTTCCCGCGCGGCCATCCGGGGCACACGAAGGATCCGTCGTCGAGGCGCGTCCCGCCGACGAGCATGTTGATGACGGTAGAGCCGGAGTTGATGCACCGAAGGCGGCTCGAGGGCTTGACCTCGATGTCCTTCATGTCCAGCTTCCTCTCCGCCATCGCGCGGAACTTCGCTATCTTGGGATTCCACTTCACCTGCGCTGCGGCCATGTCCACCTCCTGAGGGCTGAGATTACACTGAACGCGGTGTCGGACGGACTTACCGCTGACCGAAGCCGCGCCCTCCGGGCGCCACGTGAACGTCCGGGGTGGCGTCATGGTCAGCGCCAGAGGCGTGCCGCACCATGATGTCGAAGCCCGCCGCGACGATTTCGATGAGAGCCTCCCCGCTCATCTCGTACCTGCATCCGGGATCGTAGCCCAGCTTATGCTTCAGGTCAGCCCGAGCTTCGGGCCACGGGCGCACTGTCATTCGCATGGCCATACTTACACCGGCGGTCAGGGCTCGGGCTCCACGTCCTCGAGAAACTTGACTATGTCCGGATTCACCTCGGACTTCCCGGGGAGGCACGTGGATCCCGCGGGGATCTTGGAGAACGAGAAGTACCGGGAGTTCTCGCGGAAGGTGTGGGCCACCTTCTTGGTGACGGTCCCCCTTACGGTCTTCACCCTGCGGCTCCTCATGAGGAAGACGGACTTCTCGGACGGCGTCAGGTCCTCCGGCCTGAGGGCGCCGGACTGCATCAGGAAGAAGCGCGCGGCGCTCCGGGCCACGATGTACGCGTCCGCCTCGTTGTTGTCGATGACCGACGGGTCCATGGTGTCTATCTGGACCCGCCTCTGCATGTCCATCTTCGTCATCGGGCCGCGCCGGAGCTTCGTATCCTCCTTGGCGAGGAGCTTGAGGGTCGCCGGGTCGAAAAGGGCGCAGTCCTTCCGGCGCTCAAATATCGCCTCGAGCGAGTACATCATGAGCCCGAAGTGGATCCTCTGGAACGGCCCCGCCTGGTAAGCCGGGCTCTCTATTCCGACGAGGTCGGGCCTGAACCGGTCGAGGAGGCCGGCCACCATGGCCCTGAAGTGCGTGAAGCGCACCACGGGGACGGTGGACGGGACGGTCCCCTCGTGGCCGCTCGCCACGCGCCTCTCCATGCCGGCGGCGCCGGGGTCGTGGATCGCCCAGCCGTAGGCGGACAGTGATGGGTCGAGGCCGAGGACGAGCAACGCCTATGCTCCCGTCTTCGGCTTGAGCTCCTGCTGCCTTCGCCGGTGCTCAGCCTCGTGGGTCCGGGAATAAAAGCCGTCGCCGGCGTTCGCATGCACGTCCCCATCGTGGCCCCAGGGCATGTCGCATCCGGAGTAGCCGATCATCCCGCCGTTGGCGGGGATCCCGCAGAGCTTTCCTTCGGCGACGTCAGTCTCTCGTACCTCGGCCATGGTTCGCTCCTTGAGGACAGCCCTGGTCCTGGACCGGACGCCGCGGCGGAACGCCTTGGCCCTAGCCTCGTCCGGGTGCCTGCCCTCCATCATGGAGATCTTCTCCCCCTTCGGGACGTCCCCGGGCATCTGGCGCATCTTCACGGGAGTCATGGTGAGCCTACATCCGGCTTGAGGTTCAAGGACTCGAAGACGACAGCGTCCTCCTCGCAGACGATCGAGCCGGAGCCGGTCCAGCGGTCCCAGGACGGGCCGGTTCGCTCTATGAAGGCGACTATGGGGGCGTACGTCAGGGCCGCGCCGCACGTGCAGATCTGAGGGAGATCCTCGACGGGCATCGGCTTGACGCCGAACAGACGGTCTATGCCCTCGTGGACGAAGTTGCAGCTCATTTCGAGTCTCCTTCCCGGCGGCGCCTCTGCGCCTCGTTCCGGCACGCCCTGCACAGTACACGTCCGTCCGGACGAACTCCGTCCACATCGTGCCCCCGTCGGCACTTGGGCGGCCTAGGGCGGGCCTTGAGCGAGGCTGCGATCCTGTCCCTGGTCTCCTGCGAGAGAACGCGACCCTTGCCGGCCTCGGAGATCCTAGCACGGTGCTCCGGTCCGTGCTTACGGCCGACGTTCACGCCCTCCGTCTTAGCGCGAACCTCCGGCCTCGCCATGGCCTCCCTGGTGGCCGCGGAGATGCGGGCGCGGACATCGGGGTCGGACGCGCGGCTGGAAGCGCTGATCCGGGCCCGGTGCTCGGGCGAGAGAGTCTTCCCCTTCTGCGCGGCCGACAGCCTCTCGCGCACCTCCGGCCTCGAGCGGGACTCCCTGACGGCGTTCACGATGTTCTCCCTGGACTCTGGATCGGACCAGACTTCCCTGGAGGCCTGGCTTCTCCGTGCACGCGACTCTGGCGTGTTGAGCGCGGCCTTCGAGGCGGCCGTGTTACGCTCGCGGTAGCCTGGACGGTCCCATGGGTTGCGGATCGGGTGCGGCGTGTGGGAACCGCCTTTGGCGACGTTGAAGCCCCTCTCCGGATTCCGCGTGTCGAAGAGCTCGATCCAGCAATCCTCGGCCATATTGGCGACATCGAGATCAGTACAGACCTCGATGATCTCGTGAGAGAAGGCGTCCTTCCCGTAGGCTCGAATTGCGTTCCAAAAATGCGAACGGCTGACCTTCGTCAGCCCTTTCGCTTTCTGAAGGTGCTGGTTCCAGCGTCTGAGAAGCGTCAGCTTAGTCAGACCGATGTAGCGGCGCCCTGACTCGACGTGCGTATGACAGTAGATCGTCCAAACGGGCATGATCGAAGCCTAGCATACCGCCAGGCTTCGAACAATACCCTGACCCGCTAGTCAATCAGCGCATCGTATCCGGCCACAAGCTTGGGTGCCTCGGCGGATGCCTCGTTCGAGGAGTGCGAGCCGCCTCCGGCCGAGAGCTTCTCGATCAGCTTGTCCTTCGTCATCTCGAAGCCGAGGTTGTTCCCGATGTGCTTCCAGGCGCGGAGGCCCTGGTCGAGGATCCAGGCGCGGACCGCCGGATCCATGTCGTCGCGGGCCCAGGTGGCGAGGGACGCCGCCTCGATCTGCTGCTTCTGGTACTTCGGGTCGCCGTCGAGGGTGACGCGGAGGTCGATGGTGAAGCGGTTGTCGTTGCGGGCGTCCGCGTAGGCGGACTCGAGCTTCTTGAACTTCTTCCCGGACATCTTCCAGATGTAGAAGTTCGTGTACTTCCGCGCCTTGAGGAGGTCGAGGTCCACCTTCCCGTCGTTGTCGAGCGGGTAGGTCATGACGACCGACGCCACGGTCTGATCGGCGTCGCCGAGCTTCTCGCAGCAGAGCTCCGCCTTCGTCATGGTGGAGCCCTCGTACTTGGAGAGGCAGCGGATGCTGCCTACGGCCTCGCCGAAGTGGGTGAACGCCACGCCGAAGCGCGGGCTCTTGACGTCGAGGCGGTCGACCTCCGTGAGCTCCGAGACCGGCTTCTTGAGCTGCTCGGCGAGCTTGGTGTCGATCTTGGCGATGTAGGTCGCCTTTTCCTCGTCCGAGAGGGGGGCGCCCTTCTCCTTCGTCTTCGCGCCGAGGACCACGTCGTGGAACCTCTTGAAGGAGATGATCGAGACCCGGTCCTTCTGGCCGGGCTTCGCCTGCTGAAACTTGTCGATGCTCTGGTTCTTGATGACCTTCGCGTCGTCGAACCCGAATTCCATGATCGTCATTGGTGGCTCCGCAATTTTGAACTGTTGAACGGTGTACGTGCCGGGGCTCACCCGGCTTGCAAGGACGATCCTACACCGAAAGGTTAACGCCGTAACGGCCTGCGGTGCCTGAGGGCGGCGGCCCATCCGGCCTGATAGGCGGCCTCCAGGTCGGACATGTGCGAGTTTCCGCCGTGCGAGTTCCACCAGCGGACGAAGCTCTTGAGAACGTGCATGGTCACCTCAGTCACCCCGGCCGGGGACTAGTCCAGAAGGTCTTCGTACGAGACGGTCTTCATCATCGGAAGGTCCGGCTCTTTCATGGGCGGAGGAGGGGGCAGAGGGGCCCCGAGGGGCTTCTCTCCGGGCCTAAGAGGATCGGCGCCCCCATGGCCGTTGACGCAGTGCGGGCCCGACGGGGACGTCTTCTGCGGCTCGCCGCAGACAGAGCAGAGGGTCCTGGACCTGGTGTCCGGACCGGACAGGAAGTCCGCTATCTGGCGGGCGTGGACCCCGTCGACGGGGGACGGGAGTCTCTCAGGGTCCGGAGCTCCCGCGACGAGGTCCGTCGGGTCGAGGTCGTCGTTCGTGACGACCGGGGGCATGCCGGCGGGGACCGAGCGGTCCTGGTTCGCCTGGGGCTTCGAGTACCCCTCGTCGCCCCCGAGCTGAGTCTCCTTGTCGTCGCGCACGATGCTGCGCTGGAGCTTGATGTCGCTGCTCGTCCTCAGCAGCTCGCCGTGCTTCAGCTTCAGGATCTTGACCGTCTCCTCGACGTCGACCAGGCGGACGCGCAGCGCGTCCAGCCCGGTCTGCTCGACCTTCAGCATCGTCCCGGCGAGCGCCTTGCGGTCCTCGATCGAGCTCTGCTGCCGGACTTGCTGGTCGTCCGCGAGGAGCCCGCGGATCTTGAAGTCGAGGTCGAGCTCCCTCGAGCGGATGTCCGACTTGAGGCCCTTGTCCAGGCGCATGACGGCCTGGAGGTAGAACGTGACGCGGTTCGTGTAGTTGCGGCAGGTGGAAAGGACCCGCTGGAGGTATCTGGTCCCGAGCTCGGGGAGAGTCGGATCCTCCGCGATGTCCACAGAGTAGGTGGAAACCTCCTCCAGAATCTGGTCTAGCTTCTTTCCGACGTCGTCGGCCGGAAGGCCCGCAAAGGGATCGCTCATGTGGTGCACCTTACATCACCCTTGAGGAGGACGGTTATCCGGCGCTCCTGAAGGAGGAACTGACTGTGCTGCCCGAAGAACGACTCTTTCGGCCTCGGGTGGTGAATTTTCACAGCACGGGCGACGTAGATCAAAGGCTGGCCGGGCTTCTTGCGGACGCGGCGGACAATCTCGCAGTCCGCCATGCAGTCCGCGACAACTCCGACAACGTCCCCCGGGCGATACCTGTGCGGCAGGGACTTCTTCGGCTCGCTCATTCTCCGGGCCTCCTTGCGGTCAGGTACGGCGTCTTGCACGCCCGGCACGTGACGACGTGGGTGGGCGTGCAGCACCGGTCGTCGCAGTGCCAGAACGCGTCCGGTGAGGAGCACTCTGGGCAGACGTCGCTCTGCTTCTCGGCCCTGGCCGCCATCCTAGCCTTTCACGCAGCAGATCTGCTTGAGCTCGTGGACGATCTCGACCAGGTCCTGCTGGGCGCGCATCACGAGGTCGATGTCCTTGTACGCGGCCGGCGACTCGTCGATGACGTCCCGGTCCTTCCGGCACGCGACTCCCTCGGTCGCGTCGCGGTGCATCTCGAGGGTGATCGACTTCTTCGCCACGCCGCGCGGCATGACGCGCCCGGCCCCGTGCGAGCACGAATGGAAGGAGTCCGCGTTCCCCAGCCCGCGGACTATGTAGCTTCGCGTCCCCATGGAGCCAGGGATGATTCCGAGCTCCCCGGCGCGGGCCGACACGGCGCCCTTGCGGGTCACGTACAGGTCCTGCCCGAAGTGCTGCTCCTTCTGGACGTAGTTGTGGTGGCAGTTGATCGCCCCCTCGTCCGTCGAGAACCTGGTTCGGCACACCTTCTGGACCGCGCGGACGGTGCTGTCCATCATGACCTCGCGGTTGACGCGGGCGTACTCCTGGGCCCAGTTCAGGGCCTCGACGTAGTCGGCGAAGTGCTCGGTCCCCTCCTCGAGGTACGCGAGGTCCTTGTTCGGGAGGCGCCTGTCGAGGCGCTCCATGTCCTTCTTCGCGAGATCGATGAAGTGCTCCCCGATCCTGTTGCCGGCCCCGCGGGATCCGGAGTGGAGCATGAGCCATACACGGTCGGCCTTGTCCAGGCAGACCTCGATGAAGTGGTTCCCGCCGCCGAGGGTCCCGAGCTGGACGGGCGCGTTCTTGCTGGATGCCCTGCCGTGCTTCTCGACTATCCCCCGGTACTTCGGGGACATTTTTTCCCAGTGCTGCCTCACGAGGTCCGGGATGGATCCCCAGTTCCCGGTCTCGGCGCCGCGCGCCCCTCCGTGCGGGACCGCCTTCGAGATAGCCTCGAACAGGTCCTGGGCGTTCTCCGACACCTGGTGGGAGGTCATGGACGTGCGGACCGCCATCATGCCGCATCCGATGTCGACGCCGACCGCCGCCGGGATGATCGCCTTGGAGGTCGGTATGACGCTCCCTACGGTGCTGCCGATCCCGACATGGACGTCGGGCATGACGGCGATGTGGGGCCCGACGATCGGGAGCATGGCCGTATGGCGCAGCTGGATCTTCGCGCCGTCCTCGAAAGGGACGCCTACGGTCCAGGATTTGATGGGGACGTTCCCGCCCTCTACCTCTTCGTGTGACATGGTCAAAGCTACACTTTCCGGTATCCGAGGGACACGGCGAACGGGTCGCCGGCCGCGGCCCTCGCCCTCATCCATCGGTCGTAGGCCTCGTCGAAGGCCCTGGAGTTGTCCGAGTCCCTGAAGATGTCGCCGGCCGCGAACCCGGCCCGCATATGTTTGTCGGTCTCCGCGGCGAGCCGCACGACGTCCGTCATGGGTCCTCCGGAGGAGAATCCTGGAGGCGTGCGGCGCACGCCGGGCATCTGTCGTTGCACCTGCGGCCGGCGACCTTGTTGTACAGCGCGTGCCTGTCAGGGTCCATGTCCGTGTCGAGGACAGCGCTGTCCAGGAGCATGTTGAAGTACCGCTTCACACGGTCCAGGCTCATGTGCTCGGTGTCGAGGAAGAGGCCCTCCGGGGTCTGGACGAGCGTGACCTCGCCGAACCCGAAGCCCTTCTCGCTGAACTGGACGGCCGCGATCACGCGCAGAGGCGGGTCATGGGGCCCCGCGTCCGGAGGCATGTCCGCACGCCCCCAGGAGAGGGAGACGGACGTCGGCATCCCGTCCATGACCTCGGACATCGTCTTCTTTTCGCTCATTCTCGGGGCTTCCTGTCGCAACCATCGTACAGGCCGTCCTTACCGAACGTCTTGAAGTACGCCAGCCGGTTCAGGTCCTCCATGGCCCCGGGAGCATCCTTGGGGCATGGGCAGAAGCTGCCCCAGCGGGAGCTCGGGCCGAAGCCGTCCTGGCAGTACCAGCCGCGCTCGCGGCACTCGGCGATCCCGGGCCACTCGCCCGTCCATGTCTGATATCCGCCCTTCTTCTCTACCTCCGCGTCGAACTTGGCCCACATCTCCTCGGTGGGGCCCTCGCCGTAGACCTTCTCGTGATCCCGCTCGAGCGTGGCCGGGTCCATCCCGTTGACCTTGTAGACGCAGCTGCACGAGAGCAGCTGGCCCTCGCAGAGGGGGCATCGCTGGACGTCGCACCCGTGCTGGTGCTTCTCGCCGACCTTCACGGCGCAGTCGGGGCAGGGTCTGTTCGTTTCCATCTTCATGACCCCATGACCGTCCTGGCAATCTCGTCCGTGGGGACGAGAAGATCGTCCACGCGGAACCACCTGTCGATTCCGCGGGCCTCGTTCACGAGGCGGGCCGTGTCGCCGCACGCGCAGGCGACCGTGCAGCGCAGGAGCGTCCCCCTCTCGCGGGACCAGCGGATGTAGACGGTCTGGCCGTCGTCGACGTAGGCGGGCGCCTCGAACTCGGCCATGTCACTTGGCCCTCTTCCTGGCGATCGCCTCTCTCAGGGCTTCCGTGTTCTCCTTAATGCTCCGAATCCTGTCGTTGGCGTCCTCCTCGGTGATGACCATCCGGGTGAGAGCGTCCATGATCGTGGCCTTGGCCACGGCGAAGGACGCATCGAGCTTGGCGAGCTGGAGGTCCTCGATCGGGATCGGCGGATCGGAGCGGACGGTGATGCTGACGAAGTTGCCGTGCTTCTCGCCGTTCTTGAACACGTCGAGGGTGTAGGAGACCGAGAACGTCTCCACCGTCAGCCTGCGCTCGGCCTCGGAGCTCACTTGGGGTCCTCGTCCGCCGGGGCGGCGGCGAGAAGAGGGGGGCCGGATCCAGCCTTTTCGGCAATGGAGCGGAGACCCTCGGCGATGACGCTGGAGATGGCGAACGCGTCGACCTCGGCCTTGGCGTGCTGGACGACCTTCTCGGTCGCCTCCTCGAACATGGACAGCATGAACGGGGTGTTCTCGGACACCTCAGTCATGACCTTCCGGACTCTGTTCAGGATCTCCTCCCGGTCGGCCTTCGTAAGGCTCTTCTTCTGGAGAAGGTCCTCCACCGCCTTGACGTCGGACTTGCACTTGGAGGCGAGGTCCTTCATGTCGCGCTTGAAGCCGACCCGGATCTTCTCGACCTCCACGAGGGCCTCGGGCGGACCGTCGACCTTCTTGCCGTTCACGTAGCGGATCGTGCACGGGACGCCGCTGCCAACGTTCATCGTGGTCAGGAGCTCCGCGAACTGGGCGGCGGACAGGTCGACCTCCAGAAGCTCCCCGCGTAGCGAGCCGTGGTACCGGTCGTATCCGTTGTCGTGGATCCGCTCGCCCGGGCCGACGGACAGGGTTACGTACGACTCGTGAGTCCGGAGGGACGAGCCGAATAGGCGTCCCGGACTGCCCTGGCGCCTGCTGAACCTGACCATCCCGTACGACGGATGGCTCTCTCGCTCTTCGTTGGCGGACATCTGGGTCTCCGTTCTGGTATCTGCTCGCGGGCCCTAAAACGGGGGCGGGATTCGAACCCGCTACCGGGGCCGACCCCCGTACTCGCCCCAACGCCAGGGCTTTCTGAGGGAAGGGCGTTGCCCCACGGCAAACCGCACCCCGTTTTAGGACCCGCGAGCATGGAAGGGTACAGCGCGGCTCCGGCTACTTACGAAGGTGGCGCTCGCAGAGCGCCGTGGCGACCCTCCCCTTGGGGGTGCGCTCCACGAACCCGATCCGCATGAGGTAGGGCTCCACGGACTCCTCGACGGTGTCCCGGCTCTCGCCGAGCAGGGCGGCCATCGCCTCGACGCCGACGGCAGAGCCCCGCCGGGCCGCGAGAGCCTCGAGGTACCGGCGGCTGGTCCGGTCCAGCCCGGCATGGTCGACGCCGACCGACTCGCTGGCCGCGAGGACGGCAGCATGGTCCACGGTGGAGGATCCGGACTCCTGGGCGAAGTCCCGCGACCGGCGCAGAAGACGATTGGCGATCCGCGGCGTCCCGCGCGAGCGGCGGGCAATCTCGGACGCGGCGTCGGCCGTGCACGACACGCCGAGCTTCGAGGCGCTGGCGCGGACGATCACTGATAGCTCCTCCACGGTGTAGAACTGCATCTGGACGATCTCGCCGAAACGGTCGCGCAAGGGCTGGGACAGCATCCCGCTCCGGGTGGTCGCGGCGACGAGGGTGAACGGGGCGAGCGGGATGACGACGGCGGAGGCCGACTGGCCCTGTCCGGTCATGACGGAAAGCTTGTAGTCCTCCATCGCCGGGTAGAGGACCTCCTCCACCTTCGGGTGGAGACTGTGGATCTCGTCGATGAACAGGACGTCGCACGGGTTCAGATCGAGGAGGACGGCGGCAAGGTCGCCCTTTACGCGGATCGACGGAGCGTTGACGGTCACGAGCCTCGAGCCCATCTCCTTGGCCAGGATCTGGGCCATCGTGGTCTTTCCGAGGCCGGGAGGGCCGGCGAGCAGAACGTGGTCCATAGCCTCGCCGCGGGCGCGGGCGGCGCGGACGGCTACGCCGAGGGAGCGCTTGGAGTCCTCCTGCCCGAGGAAGTCCGCGAAGGTGGCGGGACGGAGAGCGCGGTCGATGTCCTGCTGTTCCATGCGGCCATATACCGGGGGCCTCCGGGGACTTACGACGCCATGACGCTCTCCACCAGCGCCTCGTCGCAGTCCGGGCTCAGAGAGAACGTCCGAAGGTCCTCGACGGACGGGAAGCCCTCACCGTAGTACTCGATAGCCCACCCGCATGTGCGGCACTCGGCCAGGCGTCCGCCGTCCTCACGGCGGCGCCGCCCGCGCTTCCAGGAGTGCGGACTCATGACCCCATGACCGCCCTGACGACCTCGATATCGCAGTCCCAGGAACCGCCGTTTTCCATCTCTAAGACGTTCACCGCGCATAAAGAATAGGCGCCGCACCTCCGGCACGCCCACCTCCCGAATTTACCCCTTCGGTCAAAGTCGTGATCACGCGGCTGGACGGCCGGCTGGCGGTCCCCGACGAAGGCGGCCACGGCTTCGTCGTCGGAGACGCACGAATCGACGACCCCGAGATAGCCTTCTCTGTCGGACAGGACCTCGCCGGACATGGAGAGGGGGACGAACGTCCCGTGGATCCCGGGCTGGGCCGGCATGGCCGGGCGCTCGAGGATCAGGCCCCAGGCGAAGACGTGGTGAAACCTCAGGGAGAATCCGCCGGACGCGGGCTCGGCCGTGACGGTCCTCCATCCTGTCTCACACTTCAGGACGGCGGCGACCGACGGGAACCTCATGGCAATCGTGGACCGTACGTCGGAGACCTGCGCCGTTTATGGGCCCGGACGGCATGGGCTCGTCCATAGCGGCTTCCAGGCAGCCTTCGGCCAATCCGGACCTGGTCTCCGCCTTCATCGTCCTCTCTTCGGACACGAGGGTGGCGGATCCGTCGGCGGCCGTCTTCGCCCAGATGGCGACGGTCAGGTCCTCGCTCGGGGTACCGGCGGACTTCGTCGCGGTGGACTTCGTCCTGACGAAGGTCTCCCAGCCCGCGGCCAACTCCTTCTCGTACTCGTTCCTCGCAAAGTTCGTGCGGTCCGGGTCGGCCGCCTCATTCCCTTACCTGGGACAGCCGGGAGCCGCCGGCCCGCCAGGCCCCAGAGGCCAGCCGGGAGGGCCAGGGGTGGGAGGCCCGCCGGGCCCCACGGGCCCGTACGGGCCGATAGGGGCGAACGGCCCGACGGGCTCCATGGGCGCCCAGGGTATTACAGGGACCACAGGGCCGGCGGGACCGCTGGGAGCCCCCGGTCCGGCCGGGCCCCCGGGGCCGACGGGGCCCTTCGGGTTCACCGGACCGCAGGGCTCACCTGGGCCCACGGGGCCAGCAGGGCCCACGGGCCACACGGGCGCCCCCGGACCTCCGGGGACCACGGGCCCTCTAGGTCCGACGGGCCTCCAGGGATCTCCCGGCGTCACGGGCGCCACAGGGCCCCAGGGCGCCACCGGGCTTGCGGGTCCGACCGGAGTCGTGGGACCCCAGGCGTCCAGCGACAACGCCGCGGCCCTCAGGATGGGCCCCCAGAGGGGCATCCTGTCGGACAACCAGGTTAGCCTGTCGTACCTCATACGGGACACCGGCCTGACGGACGGGACCGCGTACGCCGGGGCCGACCTCGTCGTGAGCGAGAGGAGGATCCTCTACACGGGAACGTCCGGAGGCACCCAGGCGCAGCTGTACTCGACCGAGCTCGGAGGATGCCAGACCGGGCTGGACTTCAGCCTGCCCGCCCTGTTCGCGACCGCGAAGAACCCGACCGCCCTCGTAGGGGTCGGAATTCCGGGGAACTTTTTCAACACGCTGGCCGTGACGAGTGCCGGGGCGGTGTCGAACTACATCTATGAGTCGATCCACTCGTCACCGGCGGACAGCAACATCGCATGGCCGGCCGGAGCTGAGGACTGGACGGGATCCCGGGCGTGCTTCGTCTTCACCAGAGCTTACTCGCAGACCTTCGGGGCGTTCGCAGAGTATTTCTTCACAGCTCCTCTGGCCGACAAGCTCTACTACGGGAATGCCTACTGGGACACGGGAGACCCGACAGCGCTGACGTTCCCGGGAGAGACGCCGACCGCCGTCTGCGCCACCGGGGACAACACGGTGTGGGTGAGCTTCACCGGGAGCGGGAAGCTTCGCCAGTTCCAGCTCAGCGCTCCGGGGCCGACGTACCCGACGGTGTCGCAGGTCGGGGCGGACGTACCCCTTGCGAACATCGTGGAGCTGCTGTTCGACGGAAAATACCTGTGGGCCCTGTCCACGGGCGGCGCGAACGGGACGCTCTACAAGCTGGACGGAGGCGGCAGTCTGCTCGACACCTTCGCGTTCTCACTGGGATCCGTCACCTCCAGGTCGAGGATGTGCTTCGACGGGTCCAGGCTGTGGATCACGAGGGACACGAGGGTGTCGACGGTCTTCCCGGAGGGAAGGATCGAGCTGATCAACGACGTGGCGGTGCCGGCGGGACAGGCTCGCGGGGTGGCGGTGGACCCGCAGGACGGGGCCGTCTACTTCGCCGTGTATGCGGCGAGCCTGAAGATCTACGCTTGGTACCCTCCGACGGGGGCGAGGCAGGAGGTAAGGACGAGGAGCATCGTGTGGAGGACCGGCCAGTTCTCCATGCCGTCGACGTTCATGGCGATAGACCTGCCGTCCGACGGCCTCTCAGGATCTACCAGGCAGTTCGAGGTCGACGTGAACGCCGTGGTGGTGGGCGCGGAGTCTGCCTCCTGGAAGAAGTACGTGACCGTGTACGACAGCGGTACCAGCCTTTCCTTGATCGGGTCTGTGGCGGACGTGGTCCCCCCGATGATGAACGCATCGGCCATAGCGAGCGGTTTCGACGTGACCGTGGCGGTGAGCACGAACCTGCAGTTCACGATCACGAACGGGGTCCACGTCGGCGGGGTCAGGTGGACCATGGCCGTCCGCGAAGTCAAGTCGTACGGAGGTGCGCTGTGACGTGGGTCAGGATGCCCCCCGGGGTGTGGCACCTTTCCGTCCGGGTCCACGACGTTGCGGTGGAGAGGGGGAGGCCCGTCAAGACGCACGAGTGCGCGTGCGGAAGGAGGGGGCGGATTTCGGAGGGTCCCGAGGACAGCCCCCGGGGTGAGGCGTGCGGCGCCTGCAGCGCCATCGCAAGGAAGGGATGACGGATGTCTGTCACCAGAGTTAGGTATGCGAACGACTCGGGGGCGAACAGCTTCTACGTCGTCGTGGCCACGTCCCCGTTCACGCTCCAGCAGGCGGACCGGTATGTGATAGTCCAGGCGCCGGCGACCATCACCTTCCTGCTCCCTCCGTCCCCGGTCGCCGGGGAGAGGCACACGTTCGTGGACGACTCGGGGAACCTGTCGTCGACGCTGAAGGCGATAGTGAGCGGGAACGGGAAGAGCATCAACGCCCCCTACCCGGGACCGTCCACCTACGAGATGTACCTGCCGCGGAGGGCGAACACCTTCCAGTACAACGGGACCCAGTGGGACGTCCTCGAGACCTCCGGGCCTGTGAAGATCAGCGAGGGCGCTGCGACGTCCACCCGGTACACGTGGCCCCTCCTGCACGGGGTGATGTCGACGACCGGGAACCCCCTGGTGGTCGGATCGAACCTGTTCGATCCCGCGATAGCCATAGTGAGGAAGGCCGACCCCGAGTGGACCGTGACGGTGGCGTTCAAGGCCATCATGGGCTCGACCAACGCCCTGAACACGGCCAAGATAGAGCTCGTGGACGTCGACAACGTCCTCGGGAACGGGGCCGGAGTGGTGGTCCCGGGAAGCCTTCTGTCCACGACCTCCTCAGGCCAGTACCTGAGCGCGAACATATCGGCCATGACGGTGAACACGACGACCGGGACGTTCCAGGCGCGGATATCGCTGAGCCCGTCGGCCATCGTCGACGTGGCGATCTGCTACATGGCGAAGATAGACGTCGAATACACGCTGTTCGCGCCGTGACGGCGGACTGAACTCCCTATGAAGAGGATCTGAGGAATGTCGCACGTAATAGTTCCAAACCAGCCTCCGGGAGTGGCGTCTGCGAACGACTATTTCACCCAGGTGTGGAAGCTCACGCGCGCCCTCCTGGCCGCGGGGTGGAAGTACAAGGGATCCGGGGACGCGACGGCCGGCGGCACGAAGGACACGTCCGGGAGCTTCATCAGCGACAAGTGGGGGGTCGGCGGGGCCGTCAACCTTGCGACGAACGTCCAGACCGGGACCACGTCGGACGCGATGACCGCCAACACGGACGGGACCATGACGCACGTCGTCACCGGCGCCACGTTCACGGCCAGCTCGGTCGGTCGCTTCCTCACGGTCTCCGGGGCGGTCACCGCCTCGAACAACGGGACCTTCAGGATAGTCGCCTTCACGAGCTCGACGACGATCAAGGTCTACAATCCGTCGCAGACCTCCGAGACCACGACCGTGACGTGGACGGAGAAGAGCGGCGGGGCGAACGGGACCATATCCACGGCGGGGACCGGGGCGGCCACCGTGGGGAGGGCGATCTTCACCGTCGGCTCCGGATCCCCGTTCGTCGTCCCGACCGCGAGCCCGGTCAACCGCGGGTCCACCGGGGACAGGCTGACGATAATCGGCGGGGCCGTCGGCGCCAACAACGGCCACTTCGTGATCACGAGGGTCATCAGCACGACGGCGGTAGAGATAGAGAACTCGGCCGCGACGTCGTCCGGCGAGACCAACAACGGGACCCTGACGTGGGTCCAGGTCAGCCCGACCGCCCAGACGCAGCCGGGGACCCTCTTGTTCAACGTCGGCACCGGGGCCTGGATAAACCTCCAGGGGCCCTCGACGATGAAGATCCCGGTGGGGACGAACGTCCCGACCGGGGCGTTCCTGAAGGGCGAGGTCGTCACACAGACCGGGAGCGGAGCCACGGGGACGATCCTCGGAGTACTCACCGACACGTCGGGAGGGCTCGGGTACCTCGTAGTCGAGCCGAGGCTGAACGGGACGGGGACCGGTCCGAGGGGCTGGAACAGCGCGACGAACGACACCGTGTCGGCCGTGGCGGCCCCCGCCGGATCCGGCGCGACGATCACGACGACGGCGAACGGCACGACCGTGCTGGCCATCGAGTTCGTCCGGGAGATAGTCCTGTGGAAGAGCACGCAGACGGCCGGGCACTACTACGCTCAGGTGGTGGATCAGGCCGTGGAGTCCGCCTCGAGGTACTCGGTCGTGGCCGCCGCGGCTGGGACCACGAACGTCATCTGCCCGGGGGGCGCCACGGGCGCGTTCCCGACCGCCGGGTCCTTCGTGGTGGCCGGGACCGGGGCGTCGAACGCCGTGGGCACCGGGGCGGCCAACTGGTTCCAGAACTCGGCGAACCTGGCGACCCAGGGCCTCGCACAGATCATGTGCGCCAACTGCATAGAGACGTCCGCGGCCGGCGCTGACGGATCGTTCCTCATCCTGACCGGGCAGCCGGCGACGAACCCGTTCGCGTACGCGGGGAACGGGTTCCAGAGGTGCGAGGATCAGGAGGACGGGGACGTGGACCCGTACGTCTACATGGCCTTCGGAGCCGCCTCGAACTACGGCGGTGCGCGGACGGTCTACGTCACGAACTCGGCCGCGACGGACTGGTGGGCGGCCGGAACGCTCCTCGCACCGGTCTCCTACACCCCGTACAGGGGTTGGAGGCGCAGGGGATTCGCGACCGGGGACGCATACCAGGACTTTCAGGGAGCAATCCTCGGGTCTCACACGAGCACCGTCATCGTCAACAACAACACCCTCACGCCGGGCAGGGTGGCGAACTCGTTCACGACCCAGTTCGTCAAGGAACCACTGTGGATCGTGTCCACCCAGAACCTCCAGAAGATGAGGAAGGGGAACCTGCGCTGGGTCTTCGTCACCGAGGGCGCGAACGGCGGCCAGACGCTCCAGAACGGCACGTACTTCATGGCCTCGTCCAACATCCAGGGTTCGGCGATGGTCGGGCCGTGGGACGGAACTTCCATTCCGATGAACGGGTAAGAAGATGCCGAACGTCCAGGTACAGAACTACCTTCTCAACGCGTCGAACGAGAAGTTCAACGGGATATGGAAGCTCACGCGCGCCATGAAGGCGGCCGGATGGCGCTATAAGGCCAGCTCGGACGCGGTCGCGAAGGACACGACCGGGAACCCGGCGAACGACAAGTGGGGCGGGGGAGGGACCGTCTTCACAGTCACCGTGTCGGGCGCCATAGACGCGCCCACCACGACCGCGTACGGCGGGAGGTCGACGGTCTCCGGGGTCACGGGGGCGACGTTCACGTCCGGGTCCGTCGGTCACTACCTAAGGATAGCCGGCGCGACGAACGGGGCCAACAACGGGGACTGGCTTATCACGAGCTTCGTGTCGTCCACGAGCGTCGTGATCGAGAATCCGGCCGCAGTCGCGGAGACCACGGCCGGGTCGGCCGTATGGACCGAGGTAAGCCCTCTCACCGATACTTACCCGGCGGCCATCACCGGGGCGTCCGGAATCGGGGCGTGGTGGACAGCTCAAGGTCCGTCGACGATGAGGATCTCCATCGGGACGTCCAATCCGGCCGGGTTCATGCGCGGCGAGAACGTGGTGCAAGCCGGGACCGGCGCCACGGGCGAGTTCATGGGCATCATGCCGGACGCGACCGGCGGTCTCGGGTACATCGTCGTGGCCCCGAGGCTGAGCGGATCGGGCGCGGCACCGAGGGGCTGGAGCACGTCGGGCGTGATCACGGGGGACAGGTCAGGATCGACCGTCACGCCGACGGCCGTCGTCGAGTACGTCCGTGAGGTCGTATTCTGGAAGAATACGACAACCAACGGACACATCTACTTCCAGTGCATCGACCAGGCGAGCGAGGGGACGACGACGTCCACGACCGGGAGGTTCTCGACCATGGCGTCGCTCGGGACGGCCACGGCCACAATTTGCCCCGGCGGCGCGACCGGGGGCAGTCCGACGACGAACGGATTCCCGACGGTTGGGACATTCGTGTGCGTCGGGACGGGCGGGTCAGGAGCGGCTGCAACCGGGTCGGCCGACATGTCGGCAAGCTCAGGAGCTGTGGGGACGGGGCTCCTGCAGATACTCGTGGCGAACGCCATAGAGGATGCGAGCGTGTCTCCGGACGGGACCATCTCGTTCCTATGCGGGACGCCAGTCACCGCGTTTTCGTTCCTCGGATGGGGGTTCCACAGGCTCGACGACACGGAGGACGGGGAGGTAGACCCGTACGTCTGGTTTATCCCGACCGCTGCCGGGATATACCTGAGGTCGAGGACCGTGTTCACGGGGCTGATATCCAACACCGACGTGTTTACCGCAAGCACGTTCGTCACCGCCGGCGCCAACTCGACGTACGTCGGATGGAGGAGGCGCGGATTCCCGACAGGGACGTTCGACGCCTTCCAGGAGTTCCAGGGGGCTCTGCTCGGATACGGGGTCAACTCCAACGCGCCCGTCATAACGACGACGCCCACGACCGTCGACCGGGTGGCGTGCGCGTTCGTAAACGTGTCGGTCCGTGAGCCGGTCTGGATCTACTCGGGCCAGGTCTCCCAGAAGCAGAGGAAGGGCACCCTCCGCTGGTGGTACATCGTCCAGGGCGCGAGCGGGACGGACACGTACGACGGAAAGAGGTGGGTCCAGCTTTCGACGAGCGTGAACGCCGCGATCGTCGCAGGGCCTGCGGACCAGACGACCTCCCCGCTGAACGGATGACCCGATGGCCTCGGTAGACCAGGGAGCGTCGCAGAGGCGCGGAACGCAGGGCGCCGGGACCAGGGTCGGGCAGGCGTCTACCCTGTCCCCGAAAGGGTCGGAGGGGGAGTCGTACCTAACCAGCTCGACCTCGCTCGTGGGGCAGGACATAGCCTCTTCCGCCGCGAGGCAGAGGGACCAGGTCACGCAGATAGGACTCAGCACGATGGAGGTTTCCCCGAACAGGGGCACGTCGTACAGGTCCCAGAGCGCCGGGTCTCAGTTCGCCTCGGACAAGCCGGGGGCCGACCGGAGGACGAAGGAACCGCTGCAGTCGTCGATCGGGTCCTCAGGGCAGACGCAGACTTCGGCCAGGGGCCAGTACGTCGGGATGGACCAGGCATTTCCGACACCCCTGACCGGGGGCGGGTCGGCAACCGTCGTGACGTACAAGCTGAGGGCGCAGGACAGCGGGTTCGGCCCGGTGACGTACGTATACTGGACTTCGACGACCGTCTCGACAGCGTCATACCCGGGGACGCCCGTGGGCGCGCTCATAAACCTGGTCATCGTGGCCAGGTTCTGATCCGGGAAGGACGACTGTAACATCCCGGATGTCGAAAGACCTTCGCGAGGTTATCGGTGGGAACCTTGACAGGAACGCGGGCTCGGCCCCCGGGGACGTCCTGGAGTGCAGGGCGTGCGCGGAGAAGTTCGTGCGCGGGGACTGGTGCTTCCATCAGCTGTGCGGAGGGTGCTTCGCCGCGTTCGACACGAAGAAAATGATGGGGCGGTTCGGGGCGGGGCAGGTATGCGAGGACGCGGAGGAGTGGATCCGGTCGATGTCGGAGAAGCCCGTCTGCTAGCTCATGTGGACTATCCACAGGACGAACTGGGGCACCCGCGCGGCCTTCTGGCGGGCCTTCTCGGCCATGAGCTTGGCGTCGGCCCAGCTCCCGTGCTGCCCGGCCGCGAACTCCCCGGCGAGCTTCCGGAACAGGACGGTGGCGAAGGCGTCGGCCACGGCCAGGGACCTGTCGGCGTAGGGAGTGTTGCGCTGGAGGGCGTTCACCATGACGTCCGACTCGAGCTCGGCGGCGCTCACGCATATGCGCCGCCCGTCGAAGACGGCCTCGACGGCGCGGTCCCCGAACTCAAGGTGGAGGCCCGGCGCCTCCGTCCACATGTTCGGACGGGCGGCGAGCTTACCCCTCTGAGAGTCCTGTGAGTCCGGATGCGTGGCCGTGGTGGTGATCCCCTTCACCCGGACGGTACCGGCGGTCAGGACCCCATGACCTCGAGGACCTGGGCCTCCGGCCCGACGCACCGGACGAACCCGTCCGGGAGGGCGTCCCATAGAGAAAGGTCGTCCGTCCACCGGACCACCTTGTTCGGGTCCGCCGGGGCGCCGCGGACCCAGGAGCCGCACCTCTCGCAGCACAGGCGCGTCGATCCGTAGGGCTGGCCGTCCTGAGTGACGAGGTGGACCGGGACGACGTCAGGGACGGAGGGCACGCTCGAACTCCTTCCGGGCGAACCTGGCAACGAGGCCTCTCCCGGCGGCCATGAATATCGAGCCTGCGAGGACCCCGATAAGTATGTTCTCCGCCCTAAGGCCGGCCACCGCGAGCAGAAGGACGGTGAAAAGGTCGGATCCGAGCTTGTCGACGTAGGCCCTATACCGGAGGTGCGACTCCCTGGCGGCGATGAGAGCCACGACGGTGGACGGGCTCATGTCGGAGGGGACACCGTCCTCAGAGCGGACCACGATGACGGAGCACTTTGACGGATCCATGGGAGGATTTTACAATCCTGCGTCCGGGCCGACTACGTACAGCCGCAACCGGACAGCGGGCCCGGGCCCTTTCCGCAGGACTTGCAGCACGAGCGCTTGACCTCGCGGCACGTCCGGACACAAGAGTCGCGGTCCTTGGCCCCGGAGCAGCGCTGGGAGCACGAGACGCACTCGGAGAAGCAGGCGTGGGTCGGCGTCTCGGACACGGAGGCGGACGACGACAGGACGACTGCCATGGACGCGAGCAGGGCGATTGCGGCCCTCACGGCTTCGCGATCTCGAGCATGATCGAGAGCTTGGCCTGAAGGGCTCCGACCTTCTTGTCGTCCGAGTACCCTGGGGTCTTGCACGACACGCGGTAGGGGAACTGCTGGCTCGGATCCACGACGGTCTTGTCGCCGAGGCGGTCGAGGATGAGGAGGATGTCTTCCCTGGTCAGCATCACTTCTCCTCCGCGGCGTCGAGCATGGCGTCGAGCCGGCGCTGGAACTCCTTGCCGTCGCCCTTCCCGAGGTTCCCGACGTCCGGCGGGACGTCGAGCGGGCTTCCGGTCATCCGGATAGGGTTGTACCCGGCGTGCGGCGAGTGGGACGCGCCGCCGGACACGGTCATCCCGCCGCCCGCGGGAGGGGGAGGGAGGGCCGGCTGTGGGGCCGAGCCCGCGTCGATGG
>Ga0315288_10002081_pt1 | contig 25873 bp, 20 predicted proteins | sample YL17G11_20_MG_FD_203454 | JGI IMG/M metagenome (GOLD analysis project Ga0315288, IMG submission 203454) | Sediment microbial communities from Yellowstone Lake, YNP, Wyoming, USA - YL17G11_20 | ecosystem: Environmental > Aquatic > Freshwater > Lake > Sediment | place: USA: Wyoming | collected... | reverse complement strand
CGCGTCCACGAGCGGTTGGTCAAGATCAGCCCCAGGTTGGCGATGATGAGCGTCGTGTACGACAAGGTGCGGGCCTCGGCTTCACCCTGGCCGCGAAACAGCGCCGAGGCAAAGACGGCCAGAACGATTACCAGCACACTCGCGCCTTGCAAGAGACTCAGACCCAACGTCCGCCGGCTGAACAGCGGCTCTTTCGAGTTGCGCGGCGGGCGCTGCATCACGTTGGCCTCTTCCGGCTCCGCCTCAAAGATGGTCGAGCAGGCCGGGTCAATGATCAGCTCCAGAAACAAGATGTGCACCGGCATCAAGACGAGCGGCCACTTGAACAGCACGGGGATGAGCGACATGCCCGCAATCGGCACGTGGATGGCAAAGATGTAGGCGATGGCCTTTTTGATGTTGTCGAAAATCCGGCGGCCCAGCTTGACAGCCTGCACGATGGACGAAAAATCGTCGTCCAGCAGCACCAGCGCGGCGGATTCGCGCGCCACGTCAGTGCCGCGTCCGCCCATGGCAATGCCAATGTGCGCCGATTTCAGCGCAGGCGCGTCGTTCACGCCGTCGCCTGTCATGGCGACGATCTCGCCATTGGCCTTGAGGGCGTTGACGATACGCAGTTTTTGCTCTGGCACAACGCGCGCAAAAATGTTGACGTCTTGGATGCGTCGCTGCAGCTCTACGTCGTACATCCCATCCAGATCTGGCCCGGTGATAAACCGGTCTGCCGGCATCAGGCCGATCTGGCGGGCGATGTTTTGCGCGGTGGCGGGATAGTCGCCGGTGATCATGACCACACGGATGCCCGCCGTATAGCATTCTTTGATCGCGGCGGGCACCGTCGGGCGCACCGGGTCGGCCAGCCCCACCAGCCCCAGAAACTCGAACGTGAAATCGTGCTGATGGTCGGGCAGGCCCGCTTGCTGAAAGTGCGCCTTGGCTACGCCGAGCACGCGCAGCCCTTCGTTCGCCATCACGCCGATGCGCTGGTCGAGTTCCTTCCCTTGCGCCTCGTTCAGATGGCACAGGTCGGCGATGGCTTCGGGCGCGCCCTTGGCCGCGATCACATAGTCTGCGCCGTCCGGCGATTTCCACACGTACGAAAGCGCCAACAGTTTTTTCGACAAGGGGTATTCTTGCACCAGCGTCCAGTCACTGTGCAAGTGTTCGGTCTGCGCCAGGTGCTCGCTGCCGAGCTGGTGAATTGCCTTTTCCATCGGGTCAAACGGGTCTTCCTGGCTGGCGAGGATGCTGAACTCGACCAGCTCATGGAACGTTTCCGGCAGGCGGGTGGCGGACTGGGCACTGACATCGTGAAACTGGCCGCCCGCGAAAATCTGGGCGACCGACATGCGGTTGAGCGTGAGCGTGCCGGTCTTGTCGGTGCACAGCACGGTGGCCGAGCCAAGCATCTCGATGGCCGGCACGCGGCGGGTGAGCACCTGCTTTTGCGAGATGCGCCACGCGCCCAGCGCCAGAAAGATTGTGAGCACGACAGGAAATTCTTCCGGCAAGGTCGCCATCGCAAGCGTGATGCCGGCCAGGAATCCTTGCAGCCAGTTGCCGCGCGTGATTCCAAAGACGACTACCACCACGACGCACAACGACAGTCCCACGATAGCCAGGTTGCGGACCAGCACCCCGGTCTGTTTTTGCAGCAGCGTGTCTTCCTGCTCGACGGTTTGCAAGGCTTTGCCGATCTTGCCGATTTCGGTGCGGGCACCGGTAGCTTGGGTTTCGGCAATGCCGTGTCCCTGCACCACCAGGGTGCTGGAATAAACAAAGGGCAAATCGTCGCCGCCGGGGCGGCCCATTTCCACCGCGCCATCCGCAGCGATCTTGCGCACCGGCACCGATTCACCTGTCAGCAACGACTCGTCTGCCGAGAGGTTGACGCACGAAAGCAGCATCGCATCGGCCGGGACGCGGTCGCCTTCCTTCAAGACCACAACATCGCCACGCACGACCTCGCGCCCGGCGATGCGTTTTTCTTCGCCGTCGCGAATGACCAACGCGCGCGGGCTGGAAAGATCGCGCAGCGCCTCCAGCGCGCGCTCCGTTTTGCGCTCCTGATAAAGCGTGATGCCCATGACGACAAAGACAAAGCCGAGCAGCATCAGCGCCTCTTCGTGATCGCCCAAGATCATGTAGATCACGCCGCAGGCGACGAGCAGCAAAAACATTGGCTCGCGCACGACTTGGAACGCAATGGCCAGGATGCTGCGCCGCTTGGCCGAGGGCAGTTCGTTGTAGCCTTCTGCCTTGAGCCGCGCAGCCGCTTCCGCTTCGGCCAGTCCTTTGATCGCTTTGATGTCTAAATCGTTACCCACGTTGTTGCCTCTCTGCTTGATTACAGACTGGATGCGGCATTGCTCAACGCCGTCATGTTTTATCGCACGCAAAAGATCGGCTTTCCAAACGCGAAGGATTATACTCCAAATCTCGAATGTCAAATGTCAAAGCGGGCAAGAGTTTGGCGCGCTTCGAGGTCAACCTGAATGGCCGAGGCGAACGAAAAGCTGCGCCAAGAGTCTGACGTGGGCTGGGTATCTGTGAGGTAGGCGAGATAGAGCGTGAGCGCCAGGCCGTGCGAAACGACCGCCAACGTTTCGCTTTCGTGCAGCATCAACACCCGCTCGATGGCGGTGACGATGCGCGTCTGCGCTTCGCCGGCCGGCTCCCAGCCGTTCACGCTCGCCGCCGGATTTTCCAACACCTGGCGCACGGCGGATTCGTAATCGCCCACGAGGCTGCCCGGGCGGCGCAGCTCGCGCAAGTCAAAGACCGGCTCGACAGGCAAATCGCGCCGCGCGGCCACAATCTGCGCGGTCTGAAGCGCCTTGGGTTCGATGCTAGCGCAGATGATGTGAACGTCCTGCCAGAAAGGCAACTCGGCCAGTCGTTGCGCCTGCTGGCGGCCCAGCTCAGATAGCGGCCACGTTTCGACCGGCAGCGCTGTTTGTTGTGAGTGCGCATGTCTGACGAGGTAGAGTGTGTTGCTCATACGATTTGAGATTTACCCTACCAATACTTTACGATCAATGTCTTGGCTTTTCGGATGCCGTCGGCGGGATTGCCGTCGCCCTCAAACTCGATGGAGAGCAAGCCATTGTAGCCCGCCGCGCGGAGCGTCTGCATCGCTACGCGATAGTTGATTTTGGTTTCTTCGCCGTCCGCGCCGAACGAATGTGACTTACAGTGAACGTGGATGGCATATGGCGCGAGCAGCCTCATGCCCTCGTCGGCCTCGCCTTCGCGGAAATTGCCCAAGTCTAAACACACGCCGACGTGCGGCGAGTTGAGCGCGCTGGCGATTTCAACCAATGCGTGCGGATCGGCGCTCAGTCCAAAATGATTCTCGATCGCCAGCTTGACGCCGCCTGCAATCGCCGCGGGCAGCACGACGCGCAGCGCATCCACCACACGGCCCACAGCGTTCGAGTCGCCCTCCTTGCCGCCCGTGGTGATGCGCAAGAGCGGCGCGCCCAGGAACCGCGCCGCCTCGATGGCGGTGCCGATGTGTGTCAATTGCGCACGACGAGTGTCCGCGTCCGTGATGGTCAGGTCAGTGTCCACGGCCCAGCAAGCAAGCTGCACCCCCGCGCGCAGCCGCGCCGAACGAAGCTCGTTCAGCGTCTCGCGGCTGTAATCGGCGGTGGGCGATGTCGCTGGCGCGGCGCGCCGCAGCACGCGCTGGAGAATCCCTGGCGGCTTGCGCCAGAGGAACATTTCCAACAATTCGACATGCCGAAAGCCCAACGCGGCGACCTCGGCCGGCACGTCGCTCTGGCGGAGTTTGCCCGCGTAAAGCGGTGTATGGAATGACCAGGCAGAAACGGCGAGTTTCATGGTCAATCAGTCGGTGTGTATTCCGTATTCCGTTGGCATGACGGAATACGGAATACGCGCTACGTTTCACGGGACAGACTCGACAAACCTCATCACAAGTTCGTTAAAGATGCTCGGTTGATCCACCGGCGTCGCGTGACCGGAATCGGCGATCACCTCGAATCGCGCGCCAGGGATGTGTGAAGCGAGTAATTGTTTGGCGCGCAGCGGCGCGGTCGAGTCGCGGTCGCCCGCGATGACCAGCGCCGGACAGGTGATCTCGCTCAAGCGGCGCGTCACGTCAAAGGCGCGGATGGCGCGCAGCAAACGCCGATAGCTCGCCGGGTCGTTGGCAGCGATGCGCTCGGCAGCCATCTGGCGCAGCGGCGCTTGCTCCGGCTTGGGAAAGAGTCGCGCGGCGACAAAGTGCGCTTGCGCCGGCAGCCCCAGCAATCCCAGCACGGCCATCCGCAGCGCGAGCGGGAGCGCGTTGGCCGGCCCGCCCATGTCAAATCGCGCGAACGTGTTGACGAGCGTCAGGCTGCGGACGCGCGCGGGAAAATCGAGCGCCAACTGTTGCGCCACGCAGCCGCCGAGCGAAAGCCCCACGACGTGCGCGCGCGAAACCTCTAGCGCATCGAGCAAGCCGATCACATCGCCTACCAGGTCTGCAACGCGGATGCGACCTTGCAGTTTGTCACTCTCTCCGTGTCCGGGCAAGTCAGGCGCGACGACGCGAAACCTCTCTGCCAAGACCGGCATCTGCAAAAGCCAATCCTGCGCGCACGAGCCTAGCCCATGCAAGAACAGGATCGCATCGCCTGCGCCAGCTTCCTCATAGTTTATTCGCAGTTGGTTGATAATTCTGTGTGGCATCATCGAATCGGCGGCTGGACGAAAGACGAATGACGAAGGACGGGCAATGCGCTTTCGTCGTTCGTTGCCTGCCCCCGCGCTTTTACGGGGGTCCGTCCTTCGTCAGTGCTTGACTGCGATCAGCGCTCCAGCAGCTTTGGACACGCGAAACTCGCCGCGCGCAGTAATTTCATCATTCACAACGTCATGCAACGCGGCGATGAATTCATCCCACGTCCGGCCCGGCGGCAGATCGTCGCGGACGACATCGCGCGACGAGGCGACGTAGGCCAGCGCCGGCTCTGCCGCTGGAAAGACGAGCGCCGATTCGTGGCGATGCACGGTGACGTGGAAATTTGGCTCAAGATATGCCAGACCGCTTTCCAGCGTGAACCGTCGCGGCACTACTCCCCAGCGCGTCTCATTGGATGTGTCCAACTTGGCCAGCGCGCGGTTGACCACCACGCGCAGCTCGTCCATGTATACGTGGGCCATCGTCACGGCCAAGAGCGCCCCGCCCGGTCGCAAGACGCGATGCGCTTCGGCGAGGGCGCGCGGAATATCGGGGACAAAGAACAGCACATAGCTGGCGATGATCGCATCGCACGATTCATCGGCCAATGGCAACGCTTCGGCGTCGGCGTTCAAGAGCCGCGCATCGCCAGGCACGCCTTTCGCGCGCAGGTCGCGCAGCATCCCTATCGCCAAATCGCCGCCGACGATGCGCCCGCGCGGAATCCGCTCGCGCAGCGGCGCGAGGTATTGCCCGGTGCCCGTGCCGATGTCGAGCACGGTCTCATCGCCGCGCCAGGCGTAACGGTCGAGCGCCCACGCGGGCAGGTCAACCGGCGGGACGCTGTAGCGACGGTGCGTTTCAATCCGCACCGATAACGGTTCGTCGTTGGCGTACGATTCATTCACGAGCCGCGTTTTGTCGGGCGCGGCAAGCCGAGTTGCAGGCGTCATTCTGCTCTCACATCCTTATCAACCGGATCGAAGAAAGGCACAGGTTTCTCACCACGCAACATTTGGAATATGCGCGGCACAATTACGTGATGGCCCGGGGAGAGAGGTGGCAGAGCACTCTCATCAAAAAAGGCCGCCGCCGTCGTCTCTGGGCCTGCTATCGGCTTGGCAGGACTGGCTTTTATCAAGAACACTGCCCAATACATGTGAAACTTGACCTGGCTATGACACAGCCGAGAATCAAAAATCCCTAGCAATTGTATGGCAAGGCCACGGATGCCCGCTTCTTCCTCTAGTTCGCGCTGCGCTGCCTGGGCCAACGTTTCGCCGACTTCCGCCAGCCCGCCCGGCAAAGCCCATAAGCCGTTATCGCGGCGTTTGATGAAAAGTTGTCCATCTCGAACCACGGCCGCATTCGAGCCGGCCAACGGGCTCACATGGAACAGATTGCCTTGGAATTGGAGCAATATTTCATCAGGCGGCTTTTGTTCCAACACACCAACCAGCCGCGAGCTGGCGGCGAGGACGCGCTGGTACCTCTCCGCGTCATAGTCATTTTCCGCGAAACGTAACCCCAAAGAAGCGACAGCGCGCAACTCGTCGGCAATCTGGTACAGTTCCTCAATGGATGACATCAGCGACCTCACCCAAGAAATTCTCGCTCGGATGTTAGCACCGAAATCACGCTTTGACAACCGACCACCCATCACTGATCACCGATCACTGACCTCACTTGCGACTTTAGCTCTCCTGAGGTATGATTGCCCCACTTCTAATAGGAGTCTGAACTTATGAAAGTGCTGTTGCTGCGGGATCACGCCAAGTTGGGCAAGGCCGGGACGATCAAGAACGTGGCCGATGGCTATGCCCGCAACTTTCTCATCCCGCGTGGCCTGGCGGTGTTGGCGACCGGGGGCGCGCTCAAGCAGGCCGAAACCATTCGCAAGGCCGAAGACAAACGACAGGCCCAGTTGTTTGCCGAGGCGCAGGCCGTGGCGAATCAATTGACCGGGACAACGCTGATCTTCCGCACGCTGGCCGGCGAGACGGGCAAGCTGTATGGCTCGATCACCGCACACGACATCACACAAGCCATCCAGCGCGAAAAGGGCATCGAGGTGGACAAGCGCAAGGTGGAGCTGCGCGAGCCGTTGCGCACGCTGGGCACACATACCGTGCCGATTCGGCTAGCGGCCGACCTGGCGCCAGAGGTGACAGTGGTCATCGAGCCGGCCGAGGCCCCGGCGGGCGAAGCTGAGGCCGCTCAACCTGCGGCGTAAAGGTTGAGGCGATTCTAGTTGTTGAGGGTGTAGATCAGTCACCAGCCGCAGCCATCGGCGCGTTCCACAGCCGATGGCTTTTGTATGTGAGGCGATGGCACACAGCGAACTGGGCGATCAACTGCGCCGCGCGCGCGAGAGCAAAGGCTTTTCGCTGGAAGAGGCGGAAAAGGCGACGGGCATCCGCAAGCGTTTCCTCCAGGCGATGGAGGAAGGCCGCTTTGACGCGCTGCCCGGCCCGGTGCAGGTGCACGGGTTCTTGAAGAGTTACGCCAGTTGCCTCGGGCTGAGCGCCGAAGAGATACTGGCGAGCTATGAGCGCGAGACTCGCTCGGCGCAGACGGCGGCCGCGCTCAAGTCCGCCTCGCCCGCGCGCCCGGTGGCTGTGCGGCCCACTCCGCCGCAGCCCAAGCCGCAACCGGCAAAACCGGCGGCGATGACGCCCCAGCCCACCCAGCCCGTCACGCCGCCTCCGCCTGTTGCGAGCCAGCCACAGCCCACTCCGGCGCCTCAGCCTGTCGTCACACCATCTCAACCTCAGCCTGCCAAGCCCAAGCCTCCAGCGGCCAAGCCAGCCACGGCCTTGCCCGCGCCGTCATTCCGATTGCCGCCGTGGCTGACAGTGGAAACCGGGCTGATTGCGCTGGCGGCCGTCTTGGTGCTGTGTGTGGGGGCATTGGCGGCGTTCGTTTTCCTGGGACCAGGATTGAGCCAGCCCGCTCCTGCGCCTCGCCCCACGGCGACGCGCACAACGCAGGCCACTGCGCCATTGCCGACGATTCCCCCGGCCACGCCGACTGTGATGTCTCTGTCGCAAATCACGACGAGCGTCCGCACGACCGGCACAACCGGTTACGTCCAGGTGGCGCTGGCGGCGACGGAGCACGTCTGGGTGCGTGTTTCGACGGATGGGACGACGGCGTTCGAGGGCATGTTCGCGCCGGGCCAGGCGCTCAACTGGGAAGCCAAAGAATTGCTCGTCGTCGAGGCGAGCAACGGCGCGGGATTGACGGCGTCGTATAACGGCAAGCCGGTCGGCGTGCTCGGCCAACGCGGACAGGTCGTCGCGCGCGCCTGGACACCGGCTGGCGAAACGGCGCTTCCATCCACCCCTACGGCTCCGGCCCCTGCGCCTTCCCCCACTCCCTAGACGGATGACGAATGACCAGCGACGGAGGTTACTCCGGGTAGAGCGCTTCCGTCTTTCGTTTTTGGTCGTTCGTCCGTGCTTTTTGATGTGAGATGCCGACCAAGTATTTCCTCTCGTCATTAGGTTGTTCCAAGAACACTGTGGATTCGCAAAGCATGGCGCAACTGCTCGATGGAGCGGGGTACGTGGCTGCCGAGGAGCCGGGCCAGGCGTCCGTGCTCATCGTCAACACGTGCGGATTCATCGGCCCGGCGCGCGAGGAATCTATCCAGCATTTGCGCGAGCTGGCGCAAGGCAAAAAGCGCGGGCAAATCCTCGTCGCCGCCGGATGCCTTGCCCAAATCTGGGGACAACAGTTGATCGCGGAGGTATCGGGCCTCGACGGCATCATCGGCACACGGCGCTGGATGGACATTGTCGAGTTTGTGGAAAAGGTGCGAGGCCGTAGAAAGCCCGAGCCGATGTATCATCTGCCCGGCGATGCGACCGTCGTCGGCTCGGACGAGCGCGGCGTGATGCGCGTGGCCGTGCAAGGCGCGTCGGCCTATATCAAGATTGCGGATGGCTGCCGCCGCCCGTGCGCGTTCTGCTCTATCCCGCGCATCAAAGGCGTCGCCGTCAGCCGCCCGCCGGAAGCCATCATCGCCGAAGCGCGAGAACTCGCCGCGCGCGGTGTGCGCGAAATCATCCTCATCGCGCAAGACACCACCGACTATGGTCACGACCTAGGCCGGCAAGACGCGCTGCCGAATCTGCTGGAATCCATTTGCAATGTCGCGCCGGAATTGAAATGGCTGCGCGTGATGTACGCCTACCCCGGCGCAGTCAACGATCGGCTGATCGAGGTGATGGCAACGCGCCCGCAAATCGTGCATTACCTCGACCTTCCGCTGCAACACGGCCATCCTGACGCGCTCAAGCGGATGCGCCGCCCGGCCAACGTGGGCTGGGTGTATCGCGCGCTGGAAAAAATCCGCGCGGCCATGCCCGACATTGCCATCCGCACTACGTTCATCGTGGGCTATCCCGGCGAAACCGAAGCCGAGTTCGAGACACTCTGCCAGTTCGTCCGCGACTTGCAGTTCGACCGCGTCGGCGCGTTCACCTACAGCGTGGAACCGGGCACGCCTTCCGCCGAATTGCCCGATCAGTTGCCCGAACAAGTCAAGCGCGAGCGCTACGAACGTTTGATGGCGCTTCAACAGCCGATCAGCTTGAGCAAGAACCAGTCGCTCGTCGGCCAGACGCTCGATGTGCTCGTGGAAGGCCAAGGCGATGGTCTGACGATTGGCCGCACTTTTCGAGACGCGCCAGAGATTGATGGGCTGATGATGATTGAAGGCCATGCGCCGGTGGGCGAGTTTGTCCGCGCGCGCGTCACCGGCGCGATGGAGTATGATTTGACTGGAATTGTGAGCCATCTCTGGAGGTAAATGTGTCTGCACCGCTTGTCGGCATCATGGGTTGGAAGAGCGATCCCTATGGCCCGCTGGCGCGGTACTCGTACAACCTGGGCGAAAACTATATCCGCGCGATTCAAGCGGCGGGAGGATTGCCGGTGACGATTCCCCCTATGCTGAAAGAAAACGAGCTGCGCGAGTTGTTTGCCCGGCTCGATGGACTGCTGCTTTCCGGCGGCGGGGACATTGACCCGGCGATCTTTTATCAGGCGCGACATCGGCTCACGCACGGCGTCAGCGACGAGCGCGACCGCGCCGAGCTGGCGCTGGCTCGCTGGGCGTTGGAAGAGGACAAGCCGGTGCTGGCGATTTGTCGTGGCATCCAGGTGATGAACGTGGCGACCGGCGGCACGCTGATCCAGGACATTCCAGCCCAAGTTTCCCCGGCAGTGTGTCACCGATATAGCGACGACACGCCGCGCGATTTCATTGCGCACACTGTCCGCGTGGAGACGGGCGCGCGCCTGGCGAGCATTCTGGGCGCAACCGAGGTGGGCGTCAACAGTTGGCATCACCAGTCGTGCGATGCGCCGGGCAACGGCATCGTCTACACCGCGTGGTCGCCCGATGGCGTGGTGGAAGGGGCCGAAGCGCCGGGTCGCCGTTTTGCCGTTTGCGTGCAGTGGCACCCCGAGGAAATGTTCCACAACCGTGCCGACATGCTGGCCTTGTTCCGCGCGTTGGTTGAGGCAAGCAAGTGATCGGCGTTTTTGATTCGGGCGTCGGCGGGCTATCCGTCTGGCGCGAAATCGCGGCGCAATTGCCGGGCGAGAGCACGGTCTACTTGGCCGACCAGGCGCACATCCCCTATGGCCCGCGTCCCATGCAAGAAATCCGCGCGTTTTCGGAAGCGATCACGCGCTTTCTGTTGAGCCGGGGCTGCCGAATCATCGTCGTGGCATGTAATACCGCCTCGGCGGCGGCGCTGGCGCATTTGCGCGCCGCGTTCCCCGCTGTGCCGTTCGTGGGAATGGAGCCGGCCGTCAAGCCAGCAGCGCAAAGCACGCGCGTGGGTCGCGTTGGCGTGATGGCGACCCCGGCCACGTTCCAGGGCGAGTTGTTTGCCAGCGTCGTCGAGCGATTCGCCAACGGCGTGCAACTGGTGAACCAGGTCTGCCCCGGCTTGGTGGAGCAAGTGGAGGCCGGGCGGCTGGACTCGCTCGACACGGAAGCGATGCTGCGTCAGCACCTCGCGCCGATGATGCAAGCCGGCGTGGACGCCATCGTGTTGGCCTGCACGCATTACCCGTTTCTCGCGCCAGCGATTCGGCGCATCGTCGGGCCGGACGCGCAGGTGATTGATCCCGCGCCTGCGATTGCGCGCCAGGTCAGACGGGTGATGGAGCAGCGAGGGTTGCTTTCATCAGACAACCAAGTGAGCCGAGATTTTTACACGAGCGGGGATGCTTGGGCGTTTGCCGAAACGTTGAGGCAGTTGGTCGGTGTAACGGGTGCCGTCGTCCTTCCGGCGCAGTGGAACGACTCGCTAAAGGTTGAGAGTTATGGCTGACGCACTCATCACGCGGTTCCCGGCCGCAACCAATTAACCGCAAAAGTAACTGGTTAGCCCTCGGCCGGTTCTGGAACTCGACAGGATGGACAGAATAGAATCAAGAGGAATCTTGTCCTGTCCATCCTGTAAAATTCTTGCCAAGCAGGCGTGCCCTACCTTTCGGGGGTGGCAGTTCAAATTAATCTCGCGGACCATGCAATTGTTGCAGAGACTGTCTGAAAAGCCTGTACGCGAAGCGTAGGGCCTCGTGCCCGTTCGCCCACAAGGGGCTAGCTACTTTTCAGACAGCCTCTCAGAGCAATGCTATAGACGAATCGTGGTTGTCAGCCGCATCGAGTTCAGCCTGGTTCTGGAAACGCTCAAGAGACGCCTCGGCCTCTGAGGTCAACGTGTCCGGCAAAACCCTCGCTCGCGTGATCATTGCCATTTTGGGCGGCATCGCCGTGGGTGGCGCGATCCACCTTGCCCTCGCGCCGCGCCCGTTTCTCCCGCCGCTGCCGCCTCCGCCGATCATTACCGCGCCGCGCGGCGATCCACCCACTGACGCTGTCGCGTTCGAGGAGCGGATTCGAGCGGGCGCAGGATACGACCTGCTCGGCAGCGGTTTTTTGCTCGAGCTACCCAATGGTGAGGTAATCGGCGTGACGACGGCGCATAGCCTGGGCGGGCGCGATTTTGCGCCGATGGCGTTCACGATTGCGGGGCGTGGCGAGCAAGTGGCGGCCTTTTCCCAACTGCGTGTCCCGCGCGGCCAGCCGCGCACTGGCGCGGACATGACGATTGACTATGTCCTGCTGCGGCCCGAAACGCCACCCGCGCCCGCATTCGTCCTCCGTCCTGATTCACGCGGCGCGCCGCAGCCGGGCGAGCGTGTGTTGCTCTACAGCGGCCTGGGCGACGGACGCGGAGGACAGCGCATTCTGCCCGGCGTCGTCGAATCGGTTGACCAGAACGGCGCATGGGTGAGAATGGACAGCGTTTTCGATCCGGGCCTGATGAGCGGATCGCCGGTGCTCAGCCAGCACACTGGTCGCGTCGTCGGCATGACGATTGCAATGAACTGGAAACCCGGCGCGTTAATGATCGGCCTCAACCCGGTCGGCGCGATGGTGAGCAAAGCCATGGCTGACCACTGACCGCAGACCGTTGCTGGCGCGCTGCGGTCCGCGGTCTGCCGTCGGCGGTCGTTTCATGCAAGTTTCGCCCGCAGATATTGTTTCGGCCACGCCACGTCATGCCCCAGCGTGCGCGCGGCGCTCAGCGGCCAGTAAGGATTTCGCAATAGCTCGCGTCCGAGCGCGACCACATCGGCGCGACCGTTCCGCACAATCTCTTCGGCCAGCTCGGGCGTGGTAACAAGCCCCACCGACATTGTGGCGATGCCGACCTCGCGCCGAATTCTTTCCGCGAACGGCGCCTGGTAGCCCGGCCCGGCAGTCGGGACGAACGACGAAATGCCGCCCGACGAGCAATCTACCATGTCCACGCCGCGCGCCTTGAGCCAGCGCGCCACCTGCGTCTGATCGTCAATCGTCAATCCGTCTTTGATCCAGTCCGTGCACGAAAGCCGCACGAGCAGCGGCTTGTGTTCCGGCCACACCGCGCGGACGGCGTCCACTACGCGCAAGAGCATCCGCGCACGATTTTCCAGCGAGCCGCCGTACTCGTCCGCGCGATGATTCGAGATGGGCGAAAGGAACTCGTGCAGCAAATAGCCGTGCGCCGAGTGAAGCTCGACCGCGTCAAAGCCGACCGCGAGCGCTCGCTGTGCAGCCGCTCGAAAAGCTGATACAATTGCGCCCATCTCGGCGTCGGTCAGCTCTTGCGGCGCGACCCAGTCGGCATCGAACGGAATCGCGCTCGGCGCGACAGGCGGCAAAGGCCCGACGCCGTGGGTGGCGCTCCAGGCTTTGCGTCCGGCGTGCGCCAGTTGGCTGCACACCACCGCGCCCTGCGATTGGCACACGCGCACGATGCGCGCCAATGGCTCGACTTGCGCGTCGTTCCACAGGCCAAAATCGTTCAGGCTGATTCGTCCGCGCGCTTCGACCGCCGTTGCTTCGGTGACGATCATCCCGACGCCGCCCACCGCGCGCGAGACGAGGTGCGCCAGGTGCCAATCTGTGGCGATCCCATCCTCGCCCGCCGAGTACATGCACATCGGCGACATGGCGATTCGATTGCGGAGTGTGATGTCGCGCAGTGTAAAAGATGTGAATAGCACTGACATGAGACTCTCCTATGTCGGTTGAGGTGATGAGAAAAGTATAGCACGTATTCTGTATCGCGTATTTTGCGCTGTGTGCTGAGGAACAGAATACGCAATACGCAATGGAGGAAGCATGGAACTGACAATGGCCTTTATCGGTTTTGGAAATGTAGCTCGCACGCTCATGCGGCTGATGCAGCGCAAGGACGATGCGCTGCGCTCGCGCAACTTGACCTGGCGCGTCACCGGCATCAGCACGGCGCGGCACGGGCTGGCCGCCGACCCGAACGGGCTGGACGTGAATGCGGCGCTGGCGGCTGTCGAAAGCGGCGGCAAGCTGAACGGGTTGCATCGCCGGCCGGATTTGCGCGATAACATGAGTCTGATTCGCGCCGGCATCGCCAACACACTCGTCGAGCTTTCGACGCAAAATCCGCAGACGGGCCAGCCCGCGCTCGACCACTGCCGCGCCGCGCTCGACGCGGGAATGCACGTCGTCACGGCGAACAAGGGGCCTATCGCGCACGCCTACCGCGAGCTGCGCGACCGCGCCGCCGCCAGGCGTCTCGGCTTCTTTTTCGAGTCCACCGTGATGGACGGCGCACCGATCTTTTCCGCCGCGCGCGAGGGCTTGCAGGGCGCGGAACTGCTCGGCTTTCGCGCCATCCTCAACAGCACGACCAACTTTATCCTGACGCAAATGGAAAGCGGCGTCTCGTTCGACGACGCGGTCAAGCAGGCGCAGGCAATGGGCGTGGCCGAAGCCGATCCCAGCAACGACGTGGACGGCTGGGACGCGGCGACCAAGACGGCGGTGCTCGTCAACGTATTGATGGAGGGCGACCTCCGCCCGACGCAGGTGGATCGCACCGGCATCCGGGACGTGACGCCGCACATGCTGCGCGACGCCATCGCGCAGAATCAGCGCATCAAGCTGATTTGCCAGGCCCGGCGCGAAGGCGGAGCCATCCAAGCGCGCGTTGCGCCGGAAGCGGTGAGCGTCGCCGATCCGTTCGCGTTCATCACGGGCACCGATAGTGTCCTGCGGCTGAACACGGACCCGCTGCCCAATCTCACGATTATTGAAGCTGGCGGCGGAGTCGAGACGACGGCGTTTGGCGTGATGGCGGATTTGCTCTCGGTCGTCCGGCATTTTAGCTGATCGCGGATCGCATATCGCCTCACGCGCTTATGGTATAATGCTTCTATCCGAACCGCGTCATTGGCGGTTCGATTCTTGTCAGTAGTATCCTACGCCACGAGGAAACGATGAATCGAGACGACGCCTGGAACCTCTTGTGTGAATTCACTCTGACCGATTCGCTCCGCAAGCACGCGCTGGCGGTCGAGTGCGCCATGCGCGCTTACGCTCGCCGCTATGGCGAAGACGAAGAGCTGTGGGGAGTCGTCGGCCTGGTGCACGATTTTGATTACGAGCAGAACCCGACGATGCCGGAGCACACTGCCATCGGCGCCAAGATCATGCGCGAGCGCAGCTGGCCGGAAGAGATCGTCCTGGCGATGCTTTCGCACGCGGACTATTCCGGCGTGCCTCGCACGACGAGGATGCAAAAGGCGCTGGCTGCGGTGGATGAACTCACGGGTCTCGTCGCCGCTGTGTCGCTCGTGCGTCCCAGCAAGAACATTGCCGACGTGACGATCAAGAGCGTCAAGAACAAGTGGAAGGACAAGGCATTCGCTGCGGGCGTGAACCGGAAAGAGATCGAGCAGTGCGCTGCCGACCTGGGTGTGCCGCTCGATGAGCACATTGGCGTGGTGCTAGCTGCGATGCAGGCGCGCGCTGCTGAATTAGGTTTAGACGGGATCAAGTCATAAAAGTGTATTGCGTGGTGCGTATTCCGTTTCTGCAATATACACTATGCAATAGCAATACGCCTCGATGGAAAATCGGCCTAGCCTTTCCGACACCCAACCACGCACCTGCCCCAATTGTGGGACGAGCGTCTCGTCGCGCGCCAGGACGTGCCTGGTCTGCGGCGCAGAACTGACGCAGCCGGTTGCGTCTACCACGCCAGCGGCAGAGGCCAAGCCTGCGCGCGCGTTCCCGTGGTCGCAGATTCCCAGCCGGGGAAGAATCGTCGTCATTGCCGCCGGAGGGATTGTGCTGCTGTTGGCGGTGGTCGGATTGCTGCTGCGACCACGCGCGATGACGCCACCGCCCACGCCCACGCTCACCTTCACGGTGACGCTGCCGCCGACCGAGACGCCCACGCCTCGCCCGCCCACCTCCACGCCGACGGTGACATCAACACCCAGGCCGACCTTGACGCCCATCCCGCCGACCAAGTACACCGTCCGCCCTGGCGACTCGCTAGGCTCCATCGCCACCAAGTTCAATACCACCATCGAGGCGCTTCAAGCGTTCAACGGTCTGGGACAATCGGACGTGATTCAGGTCGGCCAAGTGATTCAGATTCCGGCGGCGGGCGCCACACCGGCCCCCACGACGACGGCTCGTCCAACAGAGACTTTTGTGCCCGGCCCCACGCCCGGCACCGTGCTGCACGTCGTCCAATCCGGCGACACGTTGCTCGGCATCTCGCTCAAGTACGGCGTGCCGATGAACATTATTCAGAAAGCCAACAACATCCAAGATCCCGAATCCATCCGGGCCGGTCAACAGCTTGTGATCCCGATTGGCCCGACCGGCACTGCCACCACCGGGCCGCAGCCCACGCCGACCGGGCCTACCAAGTATGCCGCGCCGGTGCTTCTTTCGCCGCCCGAGGGTCAAGCATTCGAGGGCAACGACGAGCCGATTCTTTTGCAGTGGGCTTCGGTTGGCATCTTGCGCGACAACGAATCCTACTCTGTCCGGCTTGAGCAAGTCGAAGGCGGCGCGCCGCCGACGACTTGGCGCACGCGCGCCACAGGCTGGCACATCCCGGTCGAGTTGTTCCCCAAGCCGACGGAATCGCGCCGCGTCTTTCAATGGCAGGTGCGCGTCGTGCGAGTGACCGGCACGCGCGCCGATAGCTCGCCGATTTATTCCGACGCCGGGCCGGCTAGCGCCACGCGATCATTTCGATGGCTCATCGCTCAACCCACGCCCACGCCGACGCCCGGCCCAACCTCGTGAGCATCCCCCTTCCCCGTTTCACGGAGGAGGGCCGGGGTGGGGGTGACGTGACATTTTTCCCCCTTTCCTTGTGACATCCGGGACTAAGGGACTTTGCCCTCCCCGAGTATCATATAAAAGGCGCGTCATTGTCATCCCCGTTGTGAGCGCGTTCGCTGCGTTGTGTGCCGTCTGCGCCTCGAGCCAAGATTGGAGAACCCGAAGGAGACTGGTTGTGTACAAGATTCTGGAAAAGCAAATCTTGAGCGACGTCGTCAAGATGATGGTGGTGCAGGCTCCCCAAGTCGCTCGCAAAGCGCAGGCCGGACAGTTTGTCATCGTGCGGACGGACGAGCAGGGCGAGCGCATCCCGCTGACCATCGCCGATTATGATCGAGAAGCGCAGACCATCACACTCGTCATTCAAGAAGTCGGCAAGTCCACCATGCAGATGGGCAAGCTGGAGGTCGGCGACGAGTTTGCTACAGTCGCCGGCCCGCTGGGGCACGCCACCAAGATCGAAAACTATGGGACGATTGTCACGATAGGCGGCGGAGTCGGCATTGCGCCAATCTATCCGATCACCCGCGCGCTCAAAGAAGCCGGCAACCACGTCATCTCGATCATCGGCGCGCGCAACAAGTCCCTCTTGTTCTGGGAAGACAAGATGCGAGCCGTCTCGGACGAGCTGATCGTCTGCACCGACGATGGATCGTACAGCCGCAAGGCGCTGGTGACCGAGCCGCTCATAGAGTTGCTGGAAGCAGGCAGAGGGATTGCTCGCGCGTGGGCTATCGGCCCGGCCATCATGATGAAGTTTGTCGCGGCGACCACCAAGCCGTTCAATGTGCCGACCATCGTCAGCCTGAACACGATCATGATTGACGGCACAGGCATGTGCGGCGGATGCCGCGTGCTGCTCAACGAGGGCGCCAAGTTTGTGTGCGTGGATGGGCCCGAGTTCGACGCGCACCAGGTCAACTGGGACGTGATGCTTTCTCGCATGGCGTTTTACCGGGCCGAGGAACAGTTGTCGGTCGAACGCTGGAAGCAGCATCAGTGCCGGTTGGACGCGGCGGCGGCTGAGGCGGAAAGGAAGTAGCCATGGCCAAGAAACAGATCATCCCCAAAAAGACTCCCATGCCGGAGCAGCCGCCGGAAGAGCGCATCCACAACTATAACGAAGTGCCCTATGGCTACATTCCCGAGGACGCCATCGCCGAAGCCAAGCGCTGCCTGGAATGCGCCAAGCCAAGCTGCATGGCGGGCTGCCCGGTGAACATTAACGTGCCCGGCTTTATCAAGCTGGTGGCCGAAGGCGACTTTCGCGGGGCGGTCAACCTGATCAAAGAGACGAACGCCCTGCCCGCCATCACCGGGCGCGTGTGCCCGCAAGAGACACAGTGCGAGGGCGTGTGTACGCTGTGCAAGAAATTCGAGTCGGTGGCGATTGGCCGGTTGGAGCGATTCGTGGCCGATTGGGAAGCCGCACAGGGCGAGTTATCCATTCCCGAATTGCCGCCGCCGACCGGCAAAAAAGTGGCCGTCATCGGCGCAGGCCCGGCGGGTCTCACGGTGGCGGCTGACCTGGCTCGGCTGGGCCACTATGTCACCATCTTTGAGGCGCTGCACGAAGCGGGCGGCGTGTTGGTGTATGGCATCCCCGAGTTCCGCCTGCCCAAAGCCATCGTCAAGCGCGAAGTCGAGTACGTGTGCAGCCTGGGCGCCAAGCTGGTCAAGGATTTCGTCGTGGGCAGCGCGGCCACGGTGGACGAACTGCTGGAAGAATACGACGCGGTCTTTTTGGGGACGGGCGCTGGCTTGCCGTGGTTCCTGGGCATCCCGGGCGAAAACTTGGGCGGCGTGTATTCGGCTAACGAGTACCTGACCCGAGCCAATTTGATGAAGGCTTATCGCTTTCCCGAATACGATACGCCCATCGCGCGCGGCCGGCGCGTCGTCACCATCGGCGGAGGCAACGTGGCGATGGATTCGGCGCGCACCGCGCTGCGCCTGGGCGCGCAAGAATCCATCATCGTCTATCGCCGCTCGCGCGCCGAGATGCCCGCCCGCGCCGAAGAGATTCATCACGCCGAGCAAGAAGGCATACAATTCAATTTGTTGACCGGGCCGGTGGCCTTTCGCGGCGAAAACGGGCGCGTGAAGGAAATCGAGTGCATCAAGATGGAGCTAGGCGAGCCGGATGCTTCGGGCCGCAGGCGGCCCGTGCCCGTCAAGGATTCCAACTTTCGCATCCCGATTGACATTGCGATCATTGCCGTAGGCCAAAGCCCCAGCCCGCTCATCCCCAAGACCACGCCCGATTTGCAGCTTGCCAAGCATGGCGGCGTGACGGTGGACCCGAACACGATGAAGACTTCCAAGAAGGGCGTGTTCGCGGGCGGCGACGTAGCGACCGGCGGCGCAACCGTCATCCTGGCGATGGGCCAGGCCAAGATTGCGTCCAAGGCGATTGACGATTATTTGAGGACAGGGGTATGGTAGTTCTGGACGAATGACGAACGACCAATGACCAATTCGTCCTTCGCCATCTGAAAGGAATCGGACTCGGCGCATCCAACTACATCCAACTTTTAAAATCTAACATCCAACTCTATCACCGCTCACATCGTCGCTACATCCCGCCCGCTTTGCTGCCCTAACCGAGTCCGACCTCAATCCGGCGGCAGGCCCTTTGATGCTACCATCATCCCAGGCCTGCCGCCGTTTTTTTTTTTTTTTTGTGGGCGCGAGTGATCTTGGCTTGCGAGGCAAGCTGCCGTCATCTCGCCAAGAGCGCACCCAATCCCCCCGCCACCATCGCGCCGACCAGCGTGCCGATCAGGTTGACCCAATCGTTGTTCAGCGCGCGCCAGCCGCGAATCAACCGCGTGCGGTTGCCGCAGCGATGCAGCTCGCGCTCCGTCTCTTTGCCGCAAGCGTCGCAATAATAAATCCCCTGCGCCGTTGCGCCCAGCAAGCTATCTACGAGCGAGCCGACCACACCCGCCAGCGCGCCCACCGGGAGCAGCGTCACGGCCAGGCCCATCGGCGTCCCGCCGAGCCAGCGCAAGAGCGCCGCCAGCCCACCGATCAATATCGCCCCCATCAATGCCGAGCCGGTGCCGTCCCACGTCACTCCGCCCGAAGTTCCGGGAGCCACCGGCTTGCGCGTGGTAATCAGGCGCGGCGTCTCGCCGCTCAGCACGCCCAGCTCAGTCGCCCACGTGTCTGCATTCGCTTCGGCCATCGCCCCGACGAACGCAAAGAGCAGCGGCACGTGCATTGCCCCCGTCAGCCCAAAAACCAGGGCGATGAGCGCGGCCAGCCCGCCGTTCGCCAACGCCTGCCACACGTCGCGCGGGCCGCCCTTGGCAAATTGCTCGGCCACTTGCCACTTGGCGTCTTGCTTGTAGCGCGTCAGCAAGCTGGACGATACAAAGAATGCGATAAGCAGCAAGCCCCAATCCAGCCCGCCCAATCCAAAGATGGCGGTGCCGGTGAGGAGAGCGCCCACCACGCCGCTTTGGGTGAGCGCCGCGCGGCGATAGGCCAGCCACGCGATGAGCGAGCTGAGGACGAATCCGGCGGCGATTTGAAGAAAATTAACAGTTGGCATAGTTGACCGAAGACGAATGGTTTTGGTAGGCTGATGGTCGGGAGGATTTTACACCGGAAGGGCTGAAACGCCAACAGCCTCTCGAGAGCTGGGATTTGACATTTGACATTCGCCCATGTACACTGCTTGCTGATGAGCGGCTTGTGGCTGGCAATTGGATTGGCGGCGCTGGCTTTTCTGGCCTGGCGCGCTGTGCCCATCTGGATGGATGGCGGACGGCGTGGCGTCAAGCGTCGGCTGTATTGGGCGTTCGTGGGAATCGTCGCGCCTTGGCGTTACTGATGGGGAGCGCGGATTGAGGCCATGCCGGAAAGCGAACGGGCTGACCTGCTGGCCCACGAGAAGGATGCATCGAGATTGAGCCGCGCCGATAGTTTGCGCTGTCCTCTCTGCGGCGCAGAGGTGACTCGAGCCTGGGCGCTTGATTCTAAAGGTCGCCCGACCGTTGCGCCCGGCCCCGTCCAGTGCCCGTGCTGCGACTTCCGCCTGGGCGCCTGTCGTCACTGCGCTCACTTTCTCCCCGGCGCGCCAGGGGCTTTGGGCGGCGACGACGTGACGTGTGGACGCTGCAATCACTACAAAGCGACGCAGCCGGTGGAGCAGGTCTGCTCGCCGGAAATGGCTCGTCAGCTAAAGGCGCGCGGCTACGACCAGGTTCGTGCGCCATCACCCATTGTAGATAGCTTGGCGCCGCCCGATTCTTACGGCCTTTTACCCTGACTGCAAGCGAGTGCGAGCCAGCGGCCTCTGCTGGCCCAACGCGCGCCACGCGGCGCTCTTGCGGATGCTTGGCCAACCCCGAGTTCCCAAGTCCGAGACCCAGGAACTTACCATGCTTGATCTTGATCGCCAGAACACTTACCGCGCTCGATACAGGGCCTCGCATCCTGGCTGGCAGACCAGCGGCGCAGTGTACGAATCGTTCGTGCGCCGATATGCGGCGCCCGGCTGCCGCTGGCTGGATGTGGGGTGCGGACGCGGCGGCGTCGTGGAACTCTTGGGCGAGTCGGCGCGATTGTGCGCCGGGGCCGATCTCGATCTGGCCTCGCTGCGCGAGCACCGCGCGCCTTACACGCGCCGCGTCGTCGCGCCGATAGAATCGCTGCCCGTTGCAGCCGCGTCCTTTGATCTGGTGACTTGCTCGTGGGTCATCGAACATCTGGCCGAGCCGAGCCTCGCGTTTGCCGAGGTCGCTCGCGCGCTGGCCCCTGGCGGTCACTGGGTGTTCCTCACGCCCAACGCGCGCAACGTGGTGACGCTCGCCAACCGGCTGATTCACTACCGCCTTCAGGGTTGGCTCGTGCGGCGACTATACGCCCGCGACGAGGCCGACACCTTCCCCGTGCGCTATCGCGCCAATACGCCAGAGCGCATCGAGCGATTGGCGCGTGAGGCTGGCCTGCGCTGCGTCGGGACACGGCTCGTCGGAGACCCGACGTACCTGGCGTTCAATGGCGCGCTGTTCGCGCTGTCGTCACTGCTAGAGCGCGTCACGCCGCCGGGCTGGCGGGTTCACATCGTGGGGGACTATCAAAAGTAAGGGCGAGTCGGCGACTCACCCTTACCATTATGCGCGCGAGACGACGGGGCTGCTTTCCGTGATGGACGCGGGGTGACCGTGCCCGTTGCCTCCGAATGAAACGGCTTGGGCCGCCGGGACGTACATCTCGGTAGTGTACTCTTTGACCATGCGGTGCGTGCTGAACACAGGCGCCAGCGAGCGGATGGATTCTTTGACCAGGCGCAGCCATCCGCGCGGGGTATAGTCGTCCTCGCGGTTGTAATAGAGTGGGACAATCTCGTTTTCCAAAAGCTCGTACAGCGACTCGCTATCAGCCTGATCCTGGGCTTGCTCGTTCGGATATTCTTCTTCGTCGCCAATGGCCCAGCCGTTTTTGCCGTTGTACCCTTCGCGCCACCAGCCGTCGAGGGCGCTGCAATTGAGTACGCCGTTGATGGCGGCTTTTTGCCCGCTGGTGCCGCTGGCCTCGTGCGGGCGGCGCGGCGTGTTGAGCCACACATCTACGCCTTGCACCATGTAGCGCGCCACGTTAATATCATAGTCTTCGACGAACACGATCCGCCCGCCCAACTCGGGCTGCTTGACCAGGCGATACAGGTCTTGGATGAATCGCTTGGCCGGCTCATCGGCCGGGTGAGCTTTGCCCGCGAACACGATTTGCACCGGGCGGTCAGGCTCATTGACCAGGGCGCGTAACCGCTCCACGTCGCGCAGCAGCAGCGTGGCGCGCTTGTACGTGGCGAACCGCCGCGCAAAGCCGATGGTCAGCGCCGACGGGTCCAACAACACGCCCGACGCCACGACCTGCACCGGATGAATGCCGTTGCCCATCCAACGCTGCCGGGCGCGCTCGCGGATGAACGACGCCAGCTTGCGCTTGAGGTGTTTGCGGACAGCCCACAGCGCCTCGTCGGGAATATCCACCACACGGTCCCACGTGGCCGGGTCGTCAATGTGCTCGACCCAATCCAGGCCCAGGTATTCGTCGTACAGGCGCTTGAGGCGGCCACTCAGCCACGTGAGCGTGTGGATGCCGTTCGTCACCGCGTGGATGGGAACGTCTTCTTCGGGATGCTCCGGCCACAAAAACCGCCACAGCTTGCGCGAGACATCTCCGTGCAGCTCACTCACGCCGTTGTGCTGCCCGGAGACGCGGAACGCCAGCACGCTCATGTTAAAGAACTGCCCCCAGCCCTGGTCTTGCCAGGCCAGGTCCATGAACTGGCCTCGATCCAACCCCAGCTTGTCCCAATAGTCCCAAAAGTATTTTTCGATCAGCCAGAGCGGGAAAGCATCGTGCCCGGCCTGCACCGGGGTGTGAGTGGTGAACAGGGCGCTGGTCTGGACCTCGCGCAGGGCCGACTCGAACGACTGCCCCGACTCGACCAGCTCTCTTGCGCGCTCCAGGCCGAGGAAGGCCGAGTGTCCTTCGTTCATGTGCCACACGGTCGGTTGGACGCCCAGCGTGCGCAGCGCGCGCACGCCTCCGATGCCCAGCACAATTTCTTGAGCGATGCGTTTTTCCTGGTCGCTTTCGTACAGGCGAGCCGTCAGCTCGCGGTCATACGGCGCATTGGGCGGAATGTCGGTGTCCATCAGATAGAGCGGCACACGACCGACCTGGAGCTTCCAGACGCGCGCGTAAACGGTCCGCCCCGGCAACGCCACCTCGACGAGCACGTCCTTGCCTTCCTCCGTTCTCATCAGCAGCAACGGCTCTTCCGCCAGGTCTAGCTTTTCATAGTTCGCTTCTTGCCAGCCGTCTTCGGTGATGCGCTGGCTAAAGTAGCCTTGCAAGTAGAGAAAGCCCACGCCGACGAACGGCAGTCCCAGGTCGCTGGCTGTTTTACAGTGGTCGCCGGACAGCACGCCCAGCCCGCCCGCGTAGATGGGCAGCGATTCGTGCAGCGCAAACTCCATCGAAAAGTAAGCAATGGTCTGGCCGGGCAAGTCGGGATAGGCGCGCGAGTACCACGTCTCGCGCGGCGACATGTACTCGTCGAATTGAGCCATCACGCGGTCGTACAGGCTGGTGAAGCGCGAGTCGCGCGCGGCGGCGTTCAGCGCCTTGCGCTCGACGTGATGAAGGAACTTGATGGCGTTGTGGTACGACTGTTCCCACCACACGCTATCAATGCGCTCAAAGAGCTTTTGAGCTTCCGGGTGCCACGTCCACCAAAGGTTGTAGGCCAGCTCCGCAAGCCGGCCGATCCGCTTGGGTAGCGTAATTTTGACAGAGAGCGGACGGGTAGAATACACAGTGTTGCCTCCCTTGACAATACCAGCAACGTGACCGCCTCACGGCGGTCACGAAAGAGAATAGTACCACGCCTGAGGTGATTTGGCAAAGCAGATCATTTGGTGATTACCCACATCGTTCGGGCGACAGTTGCGCTGTGCGTGTCGCCATCTGCCCGCAGTACAACTGCGGGCAAACAGACTTGTGGGTAATCACCAGAGATCATAGAGCAATTGTATCGCAAGCTGACGTAACCGGGGCATAACAGAACCGGAGGCGAGATAACAGATGTGTGACAGCGCGAGCCGGACCATTGTGAAAGACGACGGTCTCGGAATGATGTGGATTTTCAAGCGCCTTGACGGGCGATTTAGCTCAGTGTATGATGGGTACGAGTTGACCAGCCAAAGGAGAGGAACGATGCCAGAGGAAAATGGTTTCGGCGCGCGTGACGTATTCGAGACCCGCCAGGGAAAATTTACCTTCTACCGCTTGAGCCGACTTGAGGCCAGCGGCCTGGGACAGGTTTCGCGCCTGCCATTCTCGGTCAAGATTTTGCTGGAGGCGGCGCTCCGCGCGTGCGACGGCTATCAAGTCACTGAGGACGACGTGCGCAATCTCGCTACATGGAATGCGCCGAATCCCAGGCCAGTCGAGTTCCCCTTCAAGCCGGCGCGCGTGTTGATGCAGGACTTTACCGGCGTGCCATGCATCGTGGACCTCGCGGCGATGCGCGATGCGGTCAAGCGGCTGGGCGGCGACCCCAAGAAAATCAATCCGCTCGCGCCGGTTGATCTGGTGATTGACCACTCGGTGCAGGTGGATTACTTTGGCACAGAACTCGCGCTGCTTCGCAACGCCCAGGCCGAGTTCGAGCGCAACCGCGAGCGATACGAGTTCCTGCGCTGGGGCGCGCAGGCGTTCAGCAATCTGCGCGTCGTGCCGCCGGCGACGGGCATCGTGCACCAGGTCAACCTTGAATACCTGGCGCAAGGGGTGTTGACCCGTGATGGCGTCATCTTTCCCGACACGCTCGTCGGCACCGATTCTCACACGACCATGATCAACGGGCTGGGCGTGCTGGGCTGGGGCGTCGGCGGCATCGAGGCGGAGGCGGTGATGCTCGGCCAACCGCTGTACATGGTGACGCCGCAGGTGATTGGCTTCAAGCTCGTGGGCGGCTTGCGCGAGGGCGTAACCGCGACCGACCTCGTGCTGACCGTGACGCAGATGCTCCGCAAGAAAGGCGTGGTGGACAAGTTTGTCGAGTTCTACGGCCCGGGCCTGTCTTCCATGTCGCTGCCCGACCGCGCGACGATAGCCAACATGGCCCCGGAATACGGCGCGACGTGCGGGTTCTTTCCGACCGACGACGAGACGCTGCGCTACTTGCGCCGGACGGGTCGAGGCCAGTCAGCGGATTTGCTTGAACGCTATGCCAAAGAGCAAGGCCTGTTCCGCGCGGACGACATGCCTGACCCCACATTCACCGACACGCTCGAATTGAATCTGGCCGATGTCGAGCCGAGTCTCGCCGGCCCCAAGCGCCCGCAAGATCGTGTGCCGCTCAAGGACTTGAAAGCCACCTTCCGCAAATCACTCACTGCCCCACTTTCAGATCGCGGTTACGGTCTCGCCGAAAGCGACCTCGGCAAAAAGGTTTTCGTCGGGTTGGGCTATGGCGATCAGAAACCAGGAATTACAGATGAGAGACTAGAGATTGGACATGGGGCGGTCGTGATTGCCGCCATCACGTCTTGCACCAACACGAGCAATCCGTCGGTGATGTTGGGCGCGGGCTTGCTGGCCAAGAAAGCCGTAAAAGCGGGGTTGAGGGTCAAGCCCTACGTCAAGACCAGCCTCGCGCCTGGATCGAAAGTCGTGACCGAGTATCTAAAGAAATCCGGCACGCTGCCATACCTGGAGCAGCTCGGCTTTCACATCGCGGCGTATGGCTGTACGACCTGCATCGGCAACAGCGGCCCGCTGCCGGAGCCGGTCGCCCAAGCCGTGACCGAGGGCAACCTGGTCGCCAGCGCCGTCATCTCGGGCAATCGCAACTTTGAAGGGCGCGTGCATCCGCAGGTCAAGGCCAACTTGATCGCGTCGCCGCCGCTGGTGGTGGCGTACGCGCTGGCGGGCACGACGGACATTGA
>Ga0315288_10002080_pt1 | contig 25902 bp, 36 predicted proteins | sample YL17G11_20_MG_FD_203454 | JGI IMG/M metagenome (GOLD analysis project Ga0315288, IMG submission 203454) | Sediment microbial communities from Yellowstone Lake, YNP, Wyoming, USA - YL17G11_20 | ecosystem: Environmental > Aquatic > Freshwater > Lake > Sediment | place: USA: Wyoming | collected... | reverse complement strand
ATCATGGCCTTCACCTGCACATTCACCGGCTTCTTCTCTTTCTTACCAGTGATAGCACTATGGGCGTCTACCGACTCAACCTGACCCTTGAGGAACTTGATACGAACAGACGAGTAGTACTTCAAGGCATTGCCACCACTTGATTCCTCGGTCGGTCCCCGATCATACTTGTTCATCTTGATGCGGGACCGCATCTGATTCACGAATAACAGCGCAGTATTGGTCCCCTGCATCGGATCAATCTTCTTGGTGATGTAGCTCAAAAATGCCGACATGAGCTGGGCCTGAAGACCGACGCGGCCGGCCTCATCGACCTCGCCCTCAAGGAACTCCCGTGGAAGCATGGCAGAGACACTATCAACAACAATGAGCGGGGGCTTCATCAGCAGGGCATCATTGAGCATCTTGGCGCCGTGCTGAAAATGACTCGGCTGAATGAGCACAAATTTGTCCGGGCTGGTATCGATGCCCAACGCCTGAGCATAGCGATCGTGAAATGTGCGCTCAAAATCGATGTAGATTGGCAGCCCGCCCATCATCTGAACCTGACGGCAGGAGCTGAGACCAAGCGTGCTTTTACCTGAAGACTCGTCCCCGAATACTTCAGTAATATGGCCTCGCGGGATTCCACCAGGCTTCCCGGTTCCCGTGCCGTCTCCAATCAGCGCGTTGAGAACCCAAGATCCGGTGGGAATGAACTCAATGGGTCTTGGCTTTGCAAGGTTTGCAATAGAGGTTTTGTCTTCCTTGGCCAGCTTGCTATAGAACTCGCTGGGTGTCATGGCCCTCTCAGACTTGACTACCGGGTTCTTTTTGTCTTTCTCTTTCTTTTCATGTTCCTTCTTTGTCATCTTGAATCTCCTTTATGAGTTCGGGAAGCCGCTTTAGGGTCGGCTTCGAGTAGTCAAAAAACTGGTCGTTCTCTCTGTAGAGGATTCCGGTATACTCGGTCAGGCCCTTCTTGACGCCCCGAGTATAAGTGTGCTGGCCGCAGAACATGTGCTGCTCATCAGGAGTGAGGTCAGAATCCTTCAACTCCTTGAGAATATGCCACCGATAGAATCGAGCCCCGATCTTGGCGGCGAAATACGCATCAGCAACATGCTCTGAGAACCGCTTTCCATGTCGTTCCAACTCCTCCTTGGCCTGATGAACAACATGATGTTTTTGAATCTCCTGGGGATTCATCCCTGGTATAGCTGCCTTTTTCAGAGACATCGGCTGTACATACAGAACGAACGTTCTCTGATCAAGGAACACTTCATGCACGAACTGATTCAGCGCGAACAGGATCTCTGTGTTGAAATCCTGCCAGATTGGGGCCTCCATGACGACGAATTTGATGCCCCGGTCTGATAGGAGTTTGCGTACCCGTTCTTTCTGCATCAACAACCGCTGAACCCTGAGCCCGTCATCTGTATCCGTCTTGAACGTCCCGAAGTCTACAACCGAGTCCTTCCCGGTCTGATGCTCATCCATGATGACCCAGCCGAAATGTGTCATGGACGGGTCAAAGGCCGCAATCATTCTGAGCCCTTCATCACAGCTTCGAAATAGCCCCGGCCACCATGATATGACCAAAGAGCAAGGGCAGGTCTTCCCGTTGGGTCTGATTTATCAGTTCAATAAACATATAATTTACTTTATTCTTTTAAATCTACGACGAAGAATATCCAATTCCCATTTAGCAAATAATTTAACGTTTTTATTTGCTATCTTCCTTTCAGAAGCAATAATATATTCAAGCGTCTTCATCATAGTAGCTAATACTATATGTTTATCAAATTTATCGATTCTCCATACTCGAACTCGATTTTTACTGGATCTTTTCATTTATTGCTCCTTCAGACTCTCAGTATAGCTCCAAGATAGATCAGCAGATCATCGCGCATACGTGAACAGACCCCGGAAATGCAGATCAGGGCCGGACAGGGATCGTACACACCTATCCGGCCCCTCTCCATGACGAGTACTATACGGAGTCGAGGACCTTGTCGAGATCCAGCTTCGTCGTTGGGTCCGCACCGGTCGCGGCCGACATGCTCAGCAACTCACGGATCTCTTCAACCGACAGGTCGCTGGCGATGCTCTTCTTGATGTATTCCCAAATCGGCTTCGCTTCTCCGAGAATCTTGGCCTTGAGTTCTTCCTTGGCCATCCAGACCGCTTCCTGGCACGGGCTGATATCAAGATGCTGGTATTCCTCGTTGGTGCAGCTGATCTTGACATCATGAGAGGCCAATGGGAACTCGGAATTGACCGTCTTCAGCTTGACGTAGGTTGTCTCGCTGAAAATCCACGGCAGAAGCTCGTAGGAGAACGGGGACTTCAAAGTGCCCATACGGTCGGTGCCATAACGGATGACCACGGCGCCAACCCGCCATTTCGGCAGGCCCAGCTTCTCGCAGCAAACGCCCTTCTTGCAGAGGAAGAATCTCTCCTTGAAGTGGACCTTCTGCCCGGCGAACATGGCCTTGGGGTCTTGAAACACGATGCCAAGACGTGCTACCTCGTTTTTCTTGGCCTTGAACTTCTCATACATACCACCCCTGATGTCTTCATTGTCGAACCCAAAGGTTGCGATGTCAGCCATGGTTGGCCTTTCTGTTAATCATTTGAACTGTGAGAGAAGTGAATCGAGATCAATTCCACCCCCCTCGGTTTTTTGCTGCCCCGCCTTTGGTGATGATGCGGGTTCCTCAGTCCTTTGTGTTTCCTGCTGTATAGCACCCCCTTTTTGAGTGAGAGTTGCGGGTTCTTGAACGGGTGTTTTCTCTATGATCTGATCCAGATTGGGCTTCGGTTTTGGAGCCGTACCATCTATGATTTGATCCAAATCAATCTCTTGCGTTTCTGCCTCAGCATCCCGAACGGAATCTTCCCCAGGTTCCTCGAAAACCTTCTCAGTCGGGTCAATCAGCCCAAACCGGTCCCTTTCCTCTTCTGACTCTTCTTCCTCTTCCCCATCCACATCAGGCCCCACAATCTCAGCCGGCGCGTCCTGCAGTACTCTGGAGATATCTACAGGAGAGGTTGGGTCCATAACCTGCGTCGTGGTCACGGATGTCTCTGCCTCACCCAGAATACTGTCGTTGGAAATCCCTCTTGAAAGCTCTGCCATCAGGCTTCTGGCCGCGGCGTCCCCCATCATCGGGGTACCAATCTTGATTTGGGCCTCCATCATCCGGAGTTGCATCTTGATATCGGAATTGGCCCGATTCATATTTCGCTGCTTGAGATTGATAGCCCGCAGAAGGTTTGTACAGGAGGACACAGCGTTCTGGTATTCCCGGATATTCTGCAACTCCGATCGCAGTTTGGAGTTGGCCCGGGCCTCCCGGTCCTTGATGCTGGGGAGGTCCTTGACCTCTGGGGAAGACAGTAGGCCTTCCTTGGCATTCTCATACAGGGCCGTGGCATCGTTCAGGGCCTTTTGATGAACCGAGAGCTCCTGATTCGACTCAATCGCAAACTTCTCAATCTCGTCAATTAGACGGTGGCATTCGCCAATCTTTCCGTTTATGTACTGAGGATCCGGGATAGGTTTGGGGTCTATCTCAAAATGCATCGCCAGCAGGCGTTCGTAAGTATTGGAATGGTTGATACCCATACGATATGATATGTTTCGGGATTTGAATGTTTAACCAGGCTTATCTAGGCTGAGGATTGGAATTCCCAAGTTCTAACTTCACTATTTCGAGGCGGTTAGGACAAAGGTCCGTAAAATCATTCACCAATCGGACAGCCTCAGGGTCCTTTACAGAGCCAAAGAAGTATATCTTTGAAATTCCGGCTGCGATCAAAAGCTTCATATCGGCATAGATTGGAAACCGAGTTGAAACTACCACCGATCCGGCCATATTTCCAGGCTGACAAAGACTAAGAGTTTCAGAAATTGCCGTCGCCTCGTGGTCTCTTGCTATGACTCGATTGCATCCATAGGCTGTAACTCGATTCCCGAAGACGATAACTGCTCCTTCTTGTTGTACACAATCTGAGAGTCGACTTGCGGCCCAAGCGACTGCAGCGTAGAAATCCCTCTCTTTTGTAGACATTCGGAAATCCTCTCCCCCAGCCGGGTATTGCGCCGGGATACACTGGCATTATTGATGGCCCGTTCGAGTGCCGACCCGTGACCTATGACAATGACTTTCTCCTTAGCCCGGGTAATGGCTGTGTAAAGCAGGTTCCTCTGGAGCATGTTCCGTCCGAATTGATTGATGAAGGGCAGAATGATGAAAGGATACTCCAATCCCTGAGACTTATGACAAGTTATAGCGTATGCCAGCCGGAGCTTTTCTTCGGCTTCTTCTGCCATGAACTCAACAATGTGCTCATCAATCATGATAGATATTCGGCCACCGCCGATGGCGATTACCTTACCGATGTCCCCATTGAAGACATCGAGTTCGTAGTCGTTTTTACGAACAATAACCCGATCCCCACGGCGCAGAATAAACTTGCCAAGGTTCATCTGTTCCGGTTCCTGAGACTCCGGGTTGAGAGCTTCCTGCAAGGCCTTGTTGAGAGGCTCAACTCCGATCGGGCCGTCGTTCCGTGGGGTAATGATCTGGAACGAGCGCCGTTCAGCTTTGAATTTCCGGGCCAGATTGACCACGAAAATCTCGATCTCCCCAATATCCTTCATCCGCAGGAAGAAGACATCAGCTTTAGGGTCATCCTTGAACAGGGATAGGTCAGAATCTCCGTGGCGAATTCGATGGGCCACCTTGATGATGTCAGAAGCCTCGTCCTGTCGGAATATCTTCTCCAGCTTGACGGTCGGTACATCCCCACAACCAATGAGCTCCCGCAGCACGTTGCCGGCGCTGACTGAGGGCAGCTGATCTTGGTCTCCAACAAAAATGATGTGAGTGCTTGGTTTCAGTGCAATCAGGAACCGGTACAGGACTTCCTGATCTAACATTGAGGCCTCATCGATAATAGCCAAGTCTGTTTCGTAGGGGTTATTCTCGTTGTGTACCCAGGCGTTCCCGCGATACCCCAGCCGACGATGGATAGTGAAAGCCTCATATCCGACAGTCAGCGCGAGTTTCTTGGCTGAAATCCCGGTCGGGGTCATGCATGTGAGATTCAGATGCATCTTCTGGGCGAGACCCACAATGGCTTTTAACAGAGTGGTGTTATGGGTGACCGTGAAATCCCCGAGAAGAAAACGACCATTTCCTTCAAGCTCGAATCCATAATAGTCCCCAACTCCGATAGGTCTGACCCGTATACCTGTTACTAGTACGCTCTTTTTTTGAGCTCTTGGAGTAGCTATCTTCTTTTTAACCACAACAGGGATTCTATCTATTTCCCCATTTATTGAAATTCTGAAGTAATTCCCTTCTCCGGAATAGTGCTTTCCTTTGGCGATGCAGTCCCATTTTTTCTTACATGGTTTTGCGTATGCCGAAAACCCCAAAGATCTTGCTATAAACACTATATCGTCAATTATTTCTTTTGATTTCATAATTATGTCATATCCATTACAACTGTAATGCCCCTCTGAATCTATTAGCCCGGCTAATATTCCAAGTCTTATTTTCTCGTTGTTAAATTTGTATATGTTTGGAATGTGCTTATTTTCTATGAGATTCAATTCTCGTAGTGCATCTGTGAGCATATTGGGATAACGTTTGTCGTCCAAATTCTCGTAGTATGCACTGCCCCTGTCGCACGTTACCCCATAATCAACGTTATCTCCGGCTACCTTTTTAACTGACATACCCCAAGGGCTAACGACCCGGTTAACATGATCAATAACCTCTTTGAATGGGGTTGAAATTCTCGGCCCAGAACTGTCACCATTTCCTATCCAAAACCCTAGAATGTAAGGATCAACTGGAACAACTCTTTCGGTGAACGTAACAGGAACACGGTAGCCCTTCAAATGGTGTCTACGTTTGGCAGTTAGCTTAAAATAGTCTTCTATGGAAATATCAGTTACAGTTCCTTTGGGTACGTTTCTGGTTCCCCCACTCTCCTTCAAGGAAAGTATGTGAGACTTGTTGACTACATACGCATCCCCTTTGACAGGAGTAACTCGATAAAGCTCCTCTCTCCCCAAACAGGTGTTCGACACTCTTCGGGGGGTGGAATCGTCTCCCATTAAGAAATCCCCCGTGACCACATCTTGAACTTTCTTAATCGACCCATCAAACAACATAACCGGAGTGTCTTTACCGAGACATTTGCCCGTACCTGGACCCCCGGTGATTATGAATACTTTCTTATCAAGAAAATAGTGAAGAGCCTGGCGTTGTTCTTCACTCAAAGTCATTCCGGTATCAAGTTCGAACCATTGAATGTATTCATTAACTGCCTGCTGATTCAGGAAAATCAAATCAGAGGGCGTTGACATAATCCTTACCAAAGTTGCCGCGGCGCCCTTCTCAATCATCAGGTTTGAAGGAGAATAGATGCAGTTCTGGTCGACCTGAACGACCTCCCCGTCGGTCAGGTCTCCGACGGTTGTGTTTACATCTTCCAGCAACAGCTGTTTCTTCTCCAAGAAGGTTGTGCTGTTTTCCTGACAGTACTTGGTTGCCAGAGCCAGAACCTCTTCGGCCGTCAAATAAAGGTGCCCGTTGGATGGACAGATTTCGTAGATGAGATACTGAATAAAGGCACTGAACCGGTTTGGGCTTGAGTCCGGAACCCCCAGCTGTTTGGCGATGAAATCCACAGTGGTGAACCCGAAACCCTGAACCTTGGTCAAAGAATAGGGGTTCTGTCTAATCTTCTCTTCAGCTTCCAGCCCGCCGCCGAAGGTCGCCAATACCCGCTTGACTCGTTTTTCTTTCAGTCCCAAGGAATACAGGAAGGCCCGCAGCGAATAGATTTCTCGTTCTTTGTTCCACCGTTCCCGGTTCAGCTTCCATGCTTCCATGAGGCTGTGGGCGGAAACCTTGCCTATACCCGGGACTTCCTGAAGCCGCTCTGGTTCTTCATCGAGAATGCGTATTGTGTCACCCCGAAAATGCTGCGTGATAGCGGATGACCTCTCCTTACCAATCTGGGGGGCAATGTTGTCAATGAACAACCGGATGCTGGCCTGTTCTTCAGCATTGAATGTGATGTCCACAGAGGTCACACGGAACTGCGTTCCATACTTGGCATGGGTCTTGAAACTACCGTGGAAATTGGCAGCAGTCCCCGGGATAATCTCTGGCCCAAACTCTCCGGTGACAATCGTAGGGGACCCGGTAGGTGTCCGGACTTGGAGCACCTTGTAACCGGTCTCCTCACTGGAGAAGACTACTCTCGAGACTGTGCCCTTGATTGTTTCCACTCCTACCGGTCTCATTTCAGCCCCACAACGGATTCCCACGCTACTTCATGGGCGAAATAGTGGCCTATGAAGCTGGCGGATATGCCCGCGAGTGTGAACAGAAGGGCTACCAACCATTGGCGCCGTGTCTCCCGAAGTCCGTACCCGAACGATACCACAAACACAAAAACAGCTATCGCGATACAAATTTCCATTTTGGTGCCCCCTTGTAGAAATCGTCTTTGAGCCTGATTTGACGCGAGAAGTTGATATGAATTGGAAACATTGGAATCAAACAGATATCAGTCTTTGAGGGTATAATATCCGGCAACATGTTTTGGCCCGTAAATTGGGTGTGTGTCTCCGTGGTCTTCCAGAAAACCCCGACCCACAGATCCTGCGGCTTGAATTCCCATCGAATATTCACGAGGCCTCCAATACCGGCTGGTCATGAGTCTTTCTCTGACACCCTTATCTTGGAAGGGTTGATGGTCTCCAAGGTTGTCTGAATCGACACCAAGATGCAGTTGAAGGACACTTCGACCAGCCCCCCTTCCGGGGTCTCCCGGAACTCGATATTGGACCCCAGATTGCATGACTGTGACCTGGCCGAACTGTGCCCGTGACATGGACATTCATTACAATGTGCCGCCAGAACAAGATTCACGATGGAACGGTCCTCATGTTACATGATATTGTCTGCGTCTGTTGACCGTTCGGACCCGCATACCCCATCGAGAACCCGTGTGGTTGATCGGATGGATCGAAAGAACACGCCCTCTCTACCGCTTCTTTCAACAAGGTTTTGAAGCCATCTTTTGACGCACAATGTATGCGAAAAGTCACCTCGACAATACAGTCCTTGCCTTGGGCAATATCGTAGCGATTCATCTCTTCATCCCTTATTCTTATTCACGGTCATTACCACTGGGTATCAGAAGTACCCATATGATGATAACGCATAAGACGGAGACACCCGCAAAGACTGTTATTGGAGTCGTACCTGACATCGGACCGGTTTTTGCTGTCCAACCGATCCATAATTTTTCCGTCAGGAACCACAATCCGGCAATGATGCCAATGAACCCGACTACCCAGACGACCCATCTGATGATGAACATATGCTCTCCGGTTCAGAACAATCAAAATCTATGGGGCCCGACCATTGCCCTGAGAAGTCCCTATGCTCATACCGCTCCCATTCCGTACCCCAAGAGTCCTTCGGTCGTATATCCATGATGACCCCATTGCACACCTCAATACATTCCGGGTCAGTGTCCTGTGGCCCGCAGCGCCATCGATACCAACCATCAGGAAGAGGCATCGTGACTTCGCGCCACATGTTGGCATCTCGTCGGTGGTTGACTTCTTTGACCACCGGGCACATATCGACCATGCCGCTCCCTGAACATGGCAGAAGCTTAAGATCCCCACCGGGGCAATATTCCCTCATTCAAATCTCCGGGTGTGCTAAAGTGTCTATGATCGGTTCCGGAATGGTCTTGGTGGTGTCCGCACAGATGCCCTTGAAAACATATTGCAGCCGGCGGTACTCCTGCCAAACCGTGTTGTTGTACTCAGTGACATAAATGCGGGTCTCTTTTCCCCGATCCGTGGGAGAGGAGATCTTCTTCTGATAATCAGACCCGCCCAAGTACCGTTTGACAGCGTGTCTGATGGCTTCCTCACGAGTAGCACCCTCATTCAGCTTGGTCTTGTAGCCATCCGAAAAATAGGTGAAACCGATCATCATGTTCAACAAATCATTCCACAGGGTCTTGTCCTCTTTGAAACCAATCTTCATTGCCTTGGCAGTGAACTTGCCTGTCGACTCGAGAACCTGAGTCATCCCTATGGCGCCCTTGTCCGATTTCTGAGACGGGTCATAGTTGGACTCTATGCGAACCAACGCAGCATAGATCTCCCACGGGAGCCCATAGGTTTTGCTGAAATCGTCGAAGATCCCGCCATAGTAATGAGCCTCGTACTTGGAGAGAAACTCATAGCTCACCAACAATGTTTGCTCAATGTCCCGCTGATGCTTCTTTTCTGCCTCATTCTTGGCTACCAAGCTCTGAAGATATTTGTGTTCGGCATGGTAGGCCATACACCAGAGGTAACCGTGATAACCCACGTATCCCATGACAGCAAGGGCACATAAATAGAACAAAATGTGTGTGAAAATCCTGACAAACTGATTCTTCCTTCGACGAAAACGTTTATGAACGAGTTCACCCACAAACTCATCCGGAGAGGGAATATCCAAAACATTCGCTACTTCTGTATCCGTTTCAAGGTTCTGTTCTGCCACTTTCTACCCCTTTTCTTCAAACAGAGACTCAATTTCATAGGTGGGTTTTCTGGTGGCTTCCGGCGGGTCTACCGTTATTCCAGCCATGGCTAAGAATTCATGCTCCGAAATTAGCTTCACCCCGTATTGCTTTGCCTTTACCGTCTTGCTGGAACCCTTATCCTCGTTGCAAACCAAATAGGTCAGATTCCGGACGACAGACGAACTGTTGATACCCCCCAAGTCCTCAACCAGCTTCTGGAAAACAGGACGGGGTTTTGACATTGCTCCGGTGAAACAGAAAGACATGCCCGAGAGTGGCCCCGCCTTCTCAGGGAGCTTGGATGACTCGTCCCCAATGGATGTGACTGAGATGACCCCCATCAAAGACTCAATGTCCGGCCAGAACTCGGCAAGGCCCTTTATGATAGCTGCCGCGGAGATGTTCGAGAAACCCCTCAGCGACTTGATTTCCTCTGCCGTGACAACCTGGAGCTTGGGCAGGGACCGGAAGTTCTTCAGGAGTTCTTCTGAAGTCCGGAACGAAATGCCCGGAATCCCGATACCGGCGAGGAACTTGATGGCGCTCATAGACCGGGTTTTGCCGACGCTCTCAAGGATCGTAGCCGCAGACTTGGACCCCCACCCGGGCAAGGAAGCAATGTCTTCCTTCCGGAGCTCGTAGATGTCCCGAATACGCTTCAATTTCCCGGTTTTCTGAAGGGCCTCAGCAAGGGCCTCTCCGAAATCGTCAATCTCGGCCACCTTGACCCAATTCATGATTCGGTTGAAGTTCTTCTTGGGGCAGTGGGGGTTTCGGCACATCAAACGGATACCATCGTTGTCCAACACCGAATCACAGCTCGGACAATTGGTAGGTATCTCGATTGGCACCCCTTTTGACTCGATAACATTGGTCACCTTAGGTATGATATCCCCCATCTTGCATAAGGTAACCAAATCTCCAATTCCGATTCCCAACCTCTGAATCTCGGCGATGTTGTGCAGGGTGACCTTCCGGATGACCGATCCGTCGATTTTGGCCGGTTCCACCCACCCCAAAGGGGTCACAACACCGGTCCGGCCGACGTCAAAAGTGACCTTTTCCAGCTTGGTGACTGCTCCCGGAGGGTCAAATTTCCAGGCTATCTGGGCCTTGGGGCGGTTGTTCACAACCCCGGAAGACTTCTGAATTCTGCTGGAACAGACCTTAACAACCATACCGTCAAGGCCGATCGGGTAGCCTTCACGCTTCTTCTTCATCTCGGAGAAGGCCCAGACCATCTTGTCTTCATCCCCGACAACCTGTGTTGGCACTCTGAATCCAAGCGACTTGAGCACGTCCAACTTTTGATTCTCATCGTGGTCAATCCTGTCCTCACCGGTCTCAACAATGTCGTAGGGCAGAATCATCAGGTATTGGCAATACTTTCCGTCGAGCCGCCGGCTGATGCCCGCAGCTGCATTACGGGCATTGCTATATTGGTCATTCTCGGCCAAGGTACTGTTGATCTTGGCATAGTCGTCCTTGGATAGGACGATTTCTCCGCGAATGGCACCACCAAACGGTTCTTTGGTGGCGAGCAGACAATTCTGCATGAGGGCTACGTTGTCGGTGATCTCTTCACCTTCAGTCTTGTTTCCTCGGGTTGTTCCATGCATGAATTCATTGTGCATATAGTCCAAAGATATGCTCAGCCCGTCCAGCTTGGGCTGGGCAGTGAATACGGTACCCTTGGGGAAATGCCCAACCCACTTCCTGAAATCTTCCTCAGTAAAGACATTGTTCAGGCTACCCATGGCGATGTCGTGGACTTTCTTTTTCCATGCCGACGACGGGTCATGCCCAACCTTGGCCAAAATTGGGTGATCAGCATCCAAGGCCTCTATGGCCTTCTTAAGCCCGTCGTATTCCTGATCGGACATAATGGGCTTGTCACCGGAATAGTAGGCCTCATCAGCCTCTACAGCCCTCTTGACCAAGATTTCTAGAGACACTTCACTTGTCATTGTTTTCCTCTTTTGGATCTTCTTCATCCATGGTGTCGGCAATCAAGTAGTCGAACTGATCAATGGTCAGCTCAGCCTTAGATATGAGCAAACCAGCAAAATTTTCAGCCTTTTTTCTTGTAAGGGATTCTTTGGGCTCGCTTTTCAGAAAATCCAACGTGTCCTTGTACATGTTCGCTATTCCGTCCATCTTCGACTTGATAGTAATCATCACGAACATCGGAGTTGAAGGAGTACCTCCAGAATGGGATTTCAGAAATTGTTCAAATGATTCGTCTGACATCAGTGACCACCCATAGGAAAAGTTGATGACTATGACTTATGATACGTTTCGGGTATCCAGAACTATTATTAGATCTTTTTCTCTCTTAATTATTGCCTCCCCTACGGGGAGGCTTTATAGCATTCTCACGTTCAGAATACCCATGAGTCATCTAAGCTGTTGAGAACAGGAATACTTTCTCTCTTACTAACCCATTGGAAATATTGGAGTTAACTTGTAAACTGTTGAAAAAAATGGACTTAGAATCAATCTAGCTTAATTCATCTCATAATTGGGGTTTTTCTTGTTCCAAGATATATCATTAGAAAGTTGACTCTAATCTTGGAGTGAATAATGATCACAGTCGCGAGCCCAGACAAGATCTCTCTGTCTATGTACACAGAGTTCCTGATGAGGAATCTTGGTGGTGGTTATCAAATAGGATACTGTCATTACCTGATGACTGATGAAGCTATTTCAACCTACCTGGATGGATTCATTAAGATTCACGAGAAGGGGCTGCTGCGCTACTATGCTGACAAACGATCCAAAAAGCCCGCGGTTCCGGCCAAGTTGGTTGAGGCCTCTCTGTCGGTTGTGTGGTTTCCTTTGTATGCTACGGAATGTATCATAGTGAAGGATGAGGGTGGAGTCATCGCCGCCCTTGGGGACAAATGGAAAGTAGCTCTTACGCAGTTGGGAGGTGCCTGACCTCTCCATGGGAGAGAGTTGAACCGGTCTTGCGTAGAGGATATTGGGGCCAAATCAGGTGTGAAAACCTGAGGATGAAAGTCTTCATTCCCGGCAGCAGGCAGGCCCGTCATGGGGCCATATCCAGAACCCGTCTGTAGTTGTTGTCAAAGGATACCTGCGAGGGTTTGATTGAACAGGTTGGAAAATGAGCAAGTCACATGATGAGTGACTTGTCTTGCCGAGAGAGACGCTGAGACCGAATTTGAGCCCGTTTAGGAACGGGCCCTCATCCGCAGGGTGAGGAGAAATGCCACAAGACTACAGGGATGGAGTTCCCCATAACCGGAACCGACCGGGCCTGTTGTTGAAGGCGAGAAACGGGTGCTTAAAACGCGGACGGCGGCAAAAGCATCTGATTAGGTTTTTTAGTCTTATCATTTTATTTTTTGTCAATTGCATTCTCACGTTCAGAATACCCATGAGTCATCTAAGCTGTTGAGAAATAAATATTTCGAGGTGACCGATGTTTCAGTCGGTGTTCGGGCACAAGGACGTCAAGGAGCGCCTGTCAAAGATTCTTCCAGGCTTATCCGGGACGTATTTGTTCCACGGGCCCCCGAGCGTCGGTAAGCGGACTGTGGCGTATGAAGCGGCCCGCGTTGCTTTGTGTCTCCATGTTGGTGAGGACGAATGTCGTTGTCCTTCTTGCATGAGGCTTGGCACTGGTCATCCTGATTTCTTGTGCATAGGTCAGAATGAGCGGGTCAAGGTTGAAGATGTTGATCAGTTATTGGAATTCTCATCAGTGAGCCCATTTTTGTCCCAGCGAAGGGTTGTGATCATTGACAACGCCGACACGGCGACGTGGGAAGCGGCTAATCGGATGCTGAAGACTCTGGAGGAGCCTCCAGAGAATTTCTCATTCATCATGGTTACCTCCAGGTTGGACGCCGTTCTGGGTACACTTTGTGGCCGGAGTTTCCAAGTTCGGTTTGGAACTCTGTCTCAGGAAGACATTGTCAATGTGGTTTGGAAACGGCTCGGATTTGAGCTGCCCAAAGCCAAGGTCATTGCGTGGATCGCAAGTTCGTCAGCGGATGTGTTTGCAAATGCGGGTGTCTATGCCAAGCATCGGGACAACGCCATTGAGTTTGTCACGACGTTGACCAGACCGGATCCTATCAGTCCTTTGGATTTTGTGGACAAGATAGACCGGAAGGAAATTCCCATATTTGCAGACACCTTGATGGTTGTTCTGACTGACCTGTTGCTGCTTCGAAATGGGGTTGGTGAAGTAGCCAATGCTGATGTTCTGGATGATCTCGAGAAGATGTCCAAGAGCTTTTCAAACAAGGCCCTGTTGGCGATTACCGCGGCAGCAAGTCAGATCAAGCGCCATGCATATCTGAATGTCAACCTGGCGATGGTCTTGAAGAGCACCGCGATTCGAATGCACGGTTTTGCAGGGGGGTCTGGATGAACGTCCGATTCAGAGCTCATTCACGAGTTCAATCAGGCTGGTGCGTGGGTCGGAAAAGAAACGCCCTGTTTTCTTGTTTTGCCAGAGACCCGCAATGAAGTTCGGTGAGGCCCTGAAATCCTTGCAGTTTAAACGGGAGAGCAAGTTCATTCTCTTTGGTGATGAACCGTTCCTCAAGGACCAATTTGTTTCTGCTGCCCGCAAGTTTCATCCCGGGATGGCCTACTTCCCATTCTATAAGGATTCTGAGGAAGGCGCCATTTCGGCACTTGGTTCTAACAGTTTGTTTGACGGTGACCGGTTGATGGTGGTCTATGGCGCCGACCGAATGAACAAAGAAGGCATTGTTAGTGCATTGAAAGAATTTGCGGACGGTATTGCCCTCATTGTTCTCAGTGAAAACGCGGACGGTCGAACGAAGGCGGTCTCCAACCTGATAAGTAGCGGAACCCAGGTTGAATGCACCAAAATGCGGACGTACGGGGACGACTACCCCAGATGGGTTTCCGCGATGGCTGTCGAGGCCGGCTATGAAATGCGAGATGGGGCTGATGCGTTGGTGTTCTCGTTGATAGGCCCCAGCATGTACGCCTTGTACCACGAGATGCAGAAGTTGTTTATCTATAAGAATGACTCCAAGATCATTCTCCCCGACGATGTTCACAAAGTTGTGTCCCATAGATTTTCCAGCACATCGTATGACATTCTTGACAGTATTCTGAAGCAGGACACAACTGAAACTCTCAGGGCTTTCAAATCCTACTGTCGAGAGCACGATACGTATGTGGAATTGACCGCGTTCCTCGGTTCCTATTTTGAGAAGCTCTATCGAATGGCCGTTCTTAGGGAGAGTGGCATGGCGCCGGACGCGATCGGGGATATCGTTGATATTCCTAAGTTCTTGATACGTACCAAGTATCTCCCGAAGGTTTCCATGCTGGGACGAGCCTGGATTTCTGATTGTATGGCTCGTATTGTCGATTTGGATGCCGGATTGAGGCTGCACAAGGCAAGAAAAACGGTTGTGGAGCGTTTTATCATGGCCGTTTCTTCTCCTGTTTAACCGAGACACTATCATGGATCATGACCAAAGAAGAAATCTTCAAATGAAAACCCGCATGGCTTACCCCAACAAGCTTGAAAAAGTATGAGTGAACTCAGATTGTTGGACGTAACCTGCAGTCGGTGTGGCAAGAGTCCAAAAGAATGCTCCTGCCCGCCGGAAGAGGTCAAGGATATCGAGGGTTCCGAGAACATGGAGCCTGAGTGGGGGGAGCGCTTTCGAGGTTGGTATTTGACCAAGACCGAGAAGTCCTGTGATCTTCAATCCGTTGGTTTTCAGGACTATCAATACCCACTACGGATTTGTGACTACAACTACCGTTTTATCATGCCTTCCAAGCTCGATTTTGAGGATGGTCTCATCACCTATACGGCCGGGGAACGGTTGCTGGGGGTGTTTCGGTTTCCGCGAGATGCTGATGGGAAGTATTCCTCTCCGATATCATGGAACCGGAAACAGGTTGAAGGTCTGTTGAGCATGTCGGAAGAACAGCTCAAAGAGCTGCTCCAAAAGAGCGAAGTCCTTACTTTTGAGGCGTTTAGAACTTCGCAGTTCGGGTTCGAGTTCTTAGACCTGAGTCCGGTCGATTTTGCCAAGATAAGCATGGTGACCGGAAGTGCTTTCTTAAGTGAATTCAGGCAACGCTATGAGACAGAATTGAATCGACGGATTGAAGAGGTTAAATTCAAGATCCGGTCCGCCCCCAATAACCTGTTTATACTGCTAAGTATCCTAAACCGTCGGGCACCAGATATGAAGGAAGTTCTTCTGATGACTGATGGAATCATCCACCTATAGGAATCCAGATGACATCCTCCCCTGAATTTTTCACAAGCCCAATATCCCGCGCCATCTGGGAAGACCGATACGCTCTCAAGGATGAGAATGGCAAGATCATTGAGACCAGCATCAACGAGAGTTTTGCTCGTGTTGCTAAAGCAATGGCATCGAAGGAGGATGATTCAAAATTTTGGGAAAAGTCCTTCTATGACATCATGGCTCGCCACTATTTCTGTCCGGCCGGGAGGATATTAGCCCATGCTGGTACTCATTATCAGCAACTTCTCAACTGTTTTGTTCTGCCGTTCAGGTCGGACAGCCTTGAGGAGATCATGCACACAGCCACGGATATGGCTATTACCCAAAAATTTGGTGGCGGAACTGGGTTCAATTACAGCACTCTTCGCCCAGACGGTTCTCTTGTCAAAGGTGTGAATGGGCACAGCTGTGGTGTACTAGGATTTCTTAATATGATGAGTGTTACCTCCGAGGTAATAGAGCAAGGATCTCGAAGAGGTGCAAACTTGGGTCTTCTTGAAGTGTGGCATCCGGATCTTTGGGAGTTCATCAGTTACAAAACTAATAACAATTGGGATCGATTGACAGGGTTCATGGATGTCAGGGACCAAGAAAAGTGGAATCGGTTCAAATTTGAAAATCTCTATAAGTGGCAGATGTACAATGTGAGTGTTGGTGTGACAGACAACTTCCTGCAGGCGGTTGAGAAGAACGAGGAATGGCGATTCCATTGGAAGGAAACAGAGTGGAAGTTGTACACTGTGGAGTTTATCAAGACTCTTTCAGGGGGCGTGACACACTCCGAGAAATTTGAGACAATGGCCGATTCAGATTCCACAGCCCTGTGGAAGGTCCGTAAGAAAGTTCCATTTCCTACTGCTAAGGACAAATTCAATGTTGTCTCTTATCGTAGAGTTACTGCCCAAGAAGTATGGAACAGGATATGTCAGAATGCATGGGCTGATGGTTGCCCAGGACTCATCAACTTATCTACAACGCGTAAGTACCACAATTTGGAGTACATACACCCAATATTGGCAAGTAATCCCTGCGGTGAGCAACCACTTCCTGCACATGGATCATGCAATCTTGGTTCACTGATTCTTTCCTCTTTCGTAGTTGAAAGGAATAATGGAAAGAAAGAGTTTGACTTCATGTTATTCGAATCGGTTATCCGCTCTGCAGTTCGATTCATGGATAACGTGATAGACAATTGCGAATTCCCACTCGAAGAAATCAAGATAGTGGCATACGAAGAACGTCGGGTTGGACTCGGTACGATGGGCGCTCACGACCTGCTCATTGAACTCGGTCTGGGATATGATACTCAAGAGGGACGAGACCTGATTGAAAAGGTCCTCATAACCCTACGGGACTGTTCCTATCAATCATCCATAGAGATCTCTAAAGAGAAAGGTTTCTTTCCAATTTTTGATGCAGAGCAGTATCTGAAGAGTGATTTTATAAAAACTCTACCGCTCTCAATCCGCGATGATCTCGCTAAATATGGTATCCGCAATGCACTGCTTACGTCGCAAGCGCCGACGGGTACAACCGGGACCATGTACGGGGTGTCTACAGGCTGCGAGCCCTGGTTCGCGCTCTCATTCCAACGGAACTCACGTCTTGGCTCTTATGAAGACGGTTGTCAGGCGTATATCCGGTGGAAGATGGAAAACCCGGGAGCTGCCGCTGACGGTATCAAACCTGCTTATTTCAAGACAGCACAAGATATCTCACCGGAAGACCATATCCGAATGATGATCCTGTTCAGCAAATACATTGATAGTGCAGTTTCAAAAACTGTTAATTTGCCCAACAGTGCTACGGTAGAAGACGTGAAGAATGCCTATATCTTAGCAATGCAGAGCGGCGTGAAGGGTGTGACGGTCTTCCGCGACGGCTGTAAGGAAGCAGTGTTGGTCAGCAACGATAAGACCGAGACGAAGTCAACAAAGGAGGCCCACGAGCTTGATGAGATCACTTCCGAGGATGTTCAGAGTCATTTCAAGAAGCGTGGTGGTCGTACAGTAGGGGCTACGAGTCGTGTCCATCTTGAAGGCCACAACATGTATGTCACGGTCAACAAGAATGGTGAAGGTGACATGGTCGAGGTCTTTGCAACCGTTGGCGAGAGCAAGACACCAAATACACGGCATACCAGTGGTATCGAGGATTCATGGGCCGAGGGATTGGGCAAGGTTATCAGTCTGGCTCTCCGGGCCGGCGTGAATCCAGAGTCGATCATCCGGAATCTGAAGAATATTCCGTCAGACAAACCGGTGTTCACGACGGTTGGCGCTTGCGAGAACTCAGAACTCATTCCATCACCGCCGCATGCGATTGGGCGTGTCATGGAAGAAGAGCTCAGTTACCAAGATAACATCCAGATCAAATCCGAAATCCAAATAAAGGGGTCATGTGAAAACTGTGGATCAACCAGTGTCAAATTCAAATCACCCACTTGCTATGAGTGCCATGATTGCGGGCACTCGAGGTGTGCATGAAGACCTCACGTGCCCGCACACGTGAAGGCCAAAAAGGAGCGTTTACAATGGTACAGGAAGTCACCGATCTCGCAGCCATCAGAACAGGCAATGTGCTGGTCGATTTCTACGCCACAACGTGCGGGCCCTGCCGGGCCTTGAATCCGATTTTTGAGGAGATTGCACGTGAGATGCCTGATGTGAAGGTTGCCAAAGTGGAAGTCACCAGATGCTCGGATGCCTCCGCGGTCTATGGCATTCGGTGTGTCCCAACCGTCATGTTTATTCAGGACTCAAAAGTCCGTGAGGTGTCACACGGCATGACGACCAAGAAGAACATCGTATCAATGGTACGGAAACACTTGGCTCATGCAATGGCATGATGACAAGCTGACCTTGGATTTGAATAGGGACAGGATTCGAACTGTCTTGCGTGAAACATACGAGACGTGCCGAACAGTTCTCGGCACGTCTCTTGATATTTCGGCGGATGAGTTTGTGGCAAGGATTGAGCCCTATCTGCTGAGTAACCGGATAGCACTGATGATTCCCTTGGAGCTCAGTAACTCCAAGTTTCCGGGGCTCACGATCGAGGTTGATTTGAAAAGGGCTTCCGTTTTCGCAAGGATACCCTCTCGGGCGAGAAATCATCCGAGACAGGTGGAACTCAACCGGTACCTGAAGAGCCTATGATGTTCTACGCAATCTGGCGGAATCAAAAGGGCGAAGTCCGGGGATTCATTGTCGAGGAAGACGGTGAGACCCCCAAGGCTTGGAAGACTGAAGAAGAGGCCAAAGAGGCCATGCGCGGGCACGTCCTTGAGCACTTCTGCGATATCATCGAAATATGAATAAGAGGAAAATCGTCACCACGGATATCAAAAGTTGTGCTCGTTGTGGTGAAGATCACGCGGGACTTCGGTTCAAGCTTTTGGGGCGCCCCTGCAAAGAGTTTTCACATTGGGTTTTGTGCCCCAAACTGAAAGAGCCGATTTTGATGCGGGTGTCAAATGATCTATCTGAGGGTGAAGTAATGCAGAGCGGGGATGAATGGGAATCTCCTGCGTCAGGCAAGTGGGAGAAGATTCCGGCTCAGTGGGTGGGGTTGAAGGTCGATTACAACACCGACTGTACGTTCAGTCGGTTTCTCATACGGGTTCGTCGGCAGAGTGACGAAGCACAAACCCCAGAATAAGAAAGGGTCACGCGCAGATCGCAATGCTTTCCGTGGCAAATCCTGTGGGGGCTAATAACCAAGGAGGATCCCATGGAACAGAGTGATGATCTGACAAAGATTTTCGAAGATGAATTGAAGCAGAAAGAAGCTACGTTGAAGCAGAAGGAAGCCGATCTGAGCCTTAAGCAGGCCGGACTTTCGCTGGAACAGTTGATGAATTCGATTGAACAGCAGAAGTTCGACAGGGAAATCAATCGGCAGGAGCTTTTGCGTAGGGCGATCGAGGTGTCATCAGTTGCCTTGTCTCGTCATCCGGGTAATACCGTACCGGATTGGGGGGAGCAGAGTGGCTTCAAAGAGCTAGGTACTCTGTTGACCAAGGCTACTGAGAAGCTCATCCAGGCCATCGAAGCCCTGTAGCAGGTTGTCCGGAAGCTGAAACTTTCTGCGCGTGATTTTAAAACTATGAAAGAAAAAACCCGAAAACTACCGACCCCGATGTGGCTACGGTTCATGAACAAGGAGACCGATACCTTGGAGCTGCTGCATTCCTTTTCCAAGTCATCGGACTCGAAAACTGCGTCCGCGGCCGACAAGGCCCTTGTGGTGCCACCCGACCTCGAGCCTTTCCGTAAAGAACTCGAGGGGGCGGTCGCCGATATGATCACCGATGGCCTTGGGGATGAATTCAGGGCTTTCGTGAACCATTACATGGACAGTCTTGAGGAGGACCTCCAGGTTCAGGACACTCCTCGTGGTGAGAACCGGTCGCAGACTGCTCGGGTAAAAGACGAGAATGGGCCATGGATTCAGGGTTTCATTTGCTACAATCTGTGCCTGTACGTCAAGGCTTTTGGGCTGGATGACGTCAAGCGCTGCAAAGTATGTGGCAAGATCTTTGCCCATAAAGGTCAGTATGCGGCCTATTGCAGTGATACCTGCAAGGCCAAGAAGGATTCAAAAGTCAATGCCTGAGGTCAAGCAGTGCATCATATGCGGATCCAAGGGAGAGGTTACTGAGGAGGGGCCTTGTCGGCATCTCAGGAAAGATCCCCCTCGTTACAAGTGTCAGCTCCCGACCTGTCGGGAACAGGACTACGGGGCCTGTATTGGTTGTATTCATCGGAAGCGAATTAACTGATGGCAGAAACGAATACAGACAGGGCCTCCAGGTTGGAGAAACTCCGGAATATTGTCCTGATTTGCCAACAGTGCCCACTTTATGAGACTCGGCATAAGATGGTTTTCGGGGACGGTGACCCGGATGCGTGGCTCATGTTTATCGGAGAGGCCCCAGGTCGGGAAGAGGATCAAGCCGGGATCCCCTTTATTGGCCGGAGCGGGCAGCTGTTGCGGAAAATGATAGCCGCGATCGGCCTGACCCCGGAAGATTGGTACATTGCCAACATCCTCAAGGACCGTCCGCCGGGTAACAGGGTCCCGGAACCCGAGGAGATCGGGTTCTGTATTAAGTTTCTGCACAAGCAGATCGAGATCATTCATCCAGAAATTATTGTGCTTCTTGGAAAGACCGCGGTGAAGGGGTTGATGCCTGATAGAGCTGCTGCTCGGGTAGACGACCTGAGGCAGGAGAGCAAGTCACTCAATCTGAGATACAACGACATCCCAATCATAGTCACGTACCATCCAAGTGCCCTTCTGAGGGATCCCTCGAAGAAGGTCATGGCGGCACAAGATTTTCGGTTTTTGGAAGCGTTGCAGATGGAGTTCAAGGAAGCCAAGGCGTTACCTCTATGACCGATATAGCCTTCATCATGAATGCTCAGAACAGCTACCTGTCTCCAAAAGGGTCAGTGTATTTGGGGGAACGGGCGGAAGTATTGAAGATACGGCTGGCAGATTGGCTCTCGGATTGTGGTATGCAACGTGTGTTTTTCCGGGAGAAACGTTCAATTCAGGACTCTTTTTACCGGAACGATGTGACTCATTCCATAGCGACTACTGAGGATTTCTCTATATGTCCTGAATTGCTGAAGTTTGCCGATGTAATTTATGATAAGATCCGTTACAGTGCTTTTTACGAAACGGGATTGGACTCGTTTATCAAACGGGAGGGGTTGCGTACCGCGGTTATCCTTGGCTTGGAAACGCATACGTCAATACTGTTCTCAGTCGAGGAGTTTCGAAATCGGGGCTATGAGGTCAGAGTGATAGAGCCCTGTACCATGTCTCGGGATGATTATTTGCATGGTTGGGCCATAGCGGTGATGCAGAGCTGTCTTGGGGCGGGGGTGGGCGGATGAAGAACAAGAAAATTGAGCTTGCCTGTCCGGAGTGTCATCTCCCTGCTAATGCTGTTTTGAACGTCAAGTTCAACAAGTTCATTATTTACACTTGTCCGCGGTGTCGCAGCAATGTGGTGTTCTATAAGAACAAAGTTGAGACCATTTCTGATAAATTGGTCGAAAAATTGCTTCATCAAGGTCAATTGAGGTTCTGCGGAAAGGTACTGTTCAACAATTTCCAGGCTGCAGAAGCTCAGTCAAGTCGTGAAAAACCCATTACGGCGGATGATATCACCAATCTCAAAATCCTTCTTGAAACTGAATGGGATACCGCCAAGATTATCTCTCGCCTCTGATTGTCCTGCACGAATACTATCATGTAATATGGCAGAACTATCTTTGGGGGATCTTGTCTTTCTGACGCAGGCGTATGAACGATACGTGCTTGAGCGTAATCCCCACCTCGGGGTGGGGCTGGTGAATCGTTTGGCCAAGCTGGAAGAGATCATCGATTGGGAGAGCGAGAAGGGCCGGAAAATCAAGGCTGCCCGGCTCCAATCCGGCCGGTGGAAGGATCTACCTCTTGAAGATAACCAGTATGTCTTTTCGGTTTACTACCATGAATTGGTCGGCCGGAACGGCAAACCTGGAGTCATCGAGACCGCCAACATGTTCAGTAAGGACCCCAAAACAGGGGAGCCATTCTTTGTGAAGGTGTCCGATTGGATTTTGAAGGAAATCATGGCGAAATGCAAGCAGTTCAAAGTGGTTGATAAGGCCCCGCAAGATCCAGATCTAAAAAGGTAGGTGGCTGTGAATCTGAAGAATTACACCTCGACGGTTCCCGTCGAGCGCTCTGTTGCTCAGATTGAACGCCGGCTTGTGGCTCATGGCGCCCATGATATCCTCAAGCTCTACGAGGACAAGAAACTTACCGGAATAGCCTTCATCACCACAATTGAGGGGCAGAAGATCCCATTTCGGATCCCCGCCAGAGTCGAAAATGTTCGCAAGTCCATGGTGTCCTCCCTGAAGAGACCCCGGAAGGGATCCGTCGATCGTGCCTCGGATCAGGCGGAACGGACTGCATGGAAGCTCCTTGCGGATTGGGTTGATATTCAGGTAAGCTTGCTCGAGCTCAACCAAGCCAAGTTCATGGAGGTATTTCTGCCCTATATGTACGATCACAACAAGAAACGGACGCTGTTTGAGCGCATGGAATCGGACGGGATCAAGAACCTTCTCACCTATACCGGCGGGGGTTGATCGTGCCTAAGAAACAGAAAAAGCCATACACCATTACGGTCATGAAGAATGACAAGGTGGTCTTCTCCGCAAGCTATGACAAGTTGGAGATGTCTGATAGACGGGGTGTGACGGCTCTCTATCGGAACTTCGAATCCAAACCGTTCATGTTGGCTCCGAGTGCCAAGACTTTTCTTAGAATAGAGGCTCTGTCGATCGATCCTCTGAGGGGTCTGCACACCATGCAGGACCCCAATATAGACACAATGCCGGTTGAGGACATGCAGGGCCTGTGGAAGGATCCTCCCTCACAGTTCCCCCAGCCACGACCGAAAAAGGGGGCATGGCACAAATTCCGAGCGAAGGGCCGTAAATGAAGATTCTGAAGCATGGCACAGACACCAAGCAGAAGAAGTTACGCGGGACGTGCCAGAATTGCGGATGCAGGGTTGAGTGTACCCGCGATGAGGCCAAGTCTATGACTGACCGCGATAGCAGGGGGAGCCCAGATCTGTATGTGCGTTGTCCGGATTGCAAAGAGCCCCATTTGTGGGTGAGATGACCAACAGAAGGAGAGCATGATGCCCCGTAAGAAGGTCGTAGAAAAAAGTTCATTCTCGATCAACAATGTTCAGTACACAACCCGGACTGTTCCGACGTCGGTGCGATATTCCCCCTACCGGGAGATTGCTGACAAGCTCGCAGAGAAGGGTGACAACTGCTGTGCCGAGAAGCTCCCGGACAAGAATGCGGCCCTTCGAGTCATCAGCTATCTGAGGGCCGCGGGGATCAGTACCCGGATGGCTGAAGTCGATGGTGCCGGCTGGTGCGTCTGGAACAAAGGCAAGAAGGACAAATAACCGGTGGGGGGGAGGATCCTTCGGATACCCCCCGCTTCGGATTACAGGACATGTTCCTTGATGACATTGTTGCCAATTTGAACCGGTCCATTTTCAACTATCCCGAGGTTCTTGACTATCTTCGAGGTCGCGGGGTATCTGAAAATGAAATCAAAACATACGGAATTGGTTATGGAAAGATTGTGGTCGTTCCAGAGGAAAACAGTCCAGACCGCAAAAGATTCATGGAAGAAACGGCGAAGGGCCGGAAGTTTGAAGAGCGCGTGATATTCCCCATGAGAGATGCGATGGGCAGGGTCATTGGGATTATTGGTAGGTCGATAACTGTCAAAGGTTTCAAGGTATTTGCAACGGATGAGGCCAAGTTTCACGGAATGTTTGTCGGGTTGTTTGAGGCGTTGCCGCACATCTACAAAGAGAGCCGGGTTTTCGTGGTTGAGGGGCCTTTTGATTGGATAGCTCTTTGCAAGGTGCTCCCCAATACGGTGAGTACCATGACAGCTGACCTGAACGAAGCCCAGCATTGGCTGCTGAAACTTTACTGCGACCGGATAGTGACCGTGTTTGACTCGGACGAAGCAGGGCGCCGTGCGGCGGAGACCGCAGAAAAGAAATTTGGAACCTTGACTTTGGATTTGGGACATGGTGATCCAAGTAATTGTTTCAAGCGTTTGGGATTTAGTTTTCAAAACTACGTTTTGAAAAAGTTGAAGGATATACCCACATTCTAAAGGAGAACCCCATGCTTATCAAAGAGTTAAGTCACAAGTTGACAGAACATTCAGATGGCTGTGAAGAGAGGTGTGTCGACCTTCGGACGGTCAAGTATGAAGCCAAGGATGGTGAAATCAGCCTGGTCGGGGATTCCGGGACCTATTACTTCAAGAATGATCCGAACAACCCCAAAGACCCAGAGGTCACCCATGCCGCCAAGCAGTTCTGCAAGCTGATTGGGGTTCCGTTCAGTTTCTACTTCAAGAACCCGGAACTCATACGCAAACAGTTGGTTGATTGTTGGCTCCCAACTTTGGGCGCCGAGAAGTCTCTCGTTCTCATGAAAATGCGAAGAACCGGCCCCCAATCGACCGGTTGGATAATCCGGGCTGTTCTGCCGGCCGAGTTTACGAACATTTCCAATGTTGAGGTTTTGGAGCGTATCTCCTCAGCCATTGGTGACGATTTCGAGATCGACTTCGTAATAGGAGATAATCGGGATGCACTGCTTCTGCATGTCCAATTCGTTGCAAAGTCATGTTTTGATGCTTTTGGAGAGCCTTACTCTTTGGGATTCTCGGTTACTTGCAGCGAGCTCGGAGCTCGTCCGTTGACCGTGGAAACTCTGTTGTGCCGGAAATCGACCAAGTCCAATTTGTTGGCTTCCTACGGTGGGGAGCCCTACTTTTCCTGTTCGTACGACATGATTCAACCCAAGGACCTGGCAACGTTATTCCCGCAGCTCATTGCCCGGATGACTGAGCAGCTGCCACAGATCCGGGAAAGAATCCAGGCTACCAAGGAGTGGAAGTTCACCCCCGGGCATGATTCTGAACACTTTCTCACGTCATTGCGGTTCACGAAGAGCTTGAGCGAAAAGTTTCATGTCCGTTTATCTCAAGAGGTTCAGGGGCTGCCCCCAAAGGATTTGTGGGAGCTGGCCGGCAAGGTGGCGGTCATTGGAAAAGACTTCGATATTGAGAGGCGCATGAAGATTGAGAAGGCCGCGGGGACCTTGGTGGGGCTGACTTTTGCAAAGGTATAAGCTGGGGTGGACCCTGTTTATTGTCAGGTGTGAAGACGATAGTCTTTACACCGGGATCTGCCGTAGCAGGAAGCTGGACCAGATTTTGGCTGAGATCAATGGGGGAAAGGGCTACTACTTTTCGACCCACCCCGAACGGTTACCCGTGGTTCCGGTTTTTTTGGAGGAGGAAAGACCCTTCAAAGAGGCCTATGTCAAGATGCGCTACTTGCGGAAAATGAATAAGCCGATGAAAGAGAAGATGTTGAAGAATAAGA
>Ga0315288_10002077_pt1 | contig 25924 bp, 31 predicted proteins | sample YL17G11_20_MG_FD_203454 | JGI IMG/M metagenome (GOLD analysis project Ga0315288, IMG submission 203454) | Sediment microbial communities from Yellowstone Lake, YNP, Wyoming, USA - YL17G11_20 | ecosystem: Environmental > Aquatic > Freshwater > Lake > Sediment | place: USA: Wyoming | collected... | reverse complement strand
TTTATTTGCCTTGTCAGCCAGCTCTCTGTGTTGTACAATGTTGTTGATCCGTAAAACCGGCAATCTGAGGCTGGCATCTCCAGCCCGGACGGGCTGGAGTCAACCAGCCTATTGTTCCCGGCCCGCAAGGGCCGGTTGAGCAAGCCCCGACCTAAAGGTCGGGGTAGTTGACGTTTTGCCTCCGACATGGCACTCAATACCGAAGAGTATTTTCCCAACCCGAGCTTGCTCATTGGGCTCCCGTTGCTTTGTGAAACCACGGCCAACACTAAGCCTCAATGTAGCATTTGAACCTCGAGCCTGTCAATCTCACACAGGACAAGCGGCTTCCGCTGGCGAAATATAATGGTGCGATGTGGTATTTTGAATCCATACTTCACAAGGCGAGCTCCGAGGACGACACATTCCTTGAGGCGGTTCGGGTCGGGGACTTGGATGCCGTCCGCCGGATCATAGAGCCGATCCTCAACGAGACGAAGGCAACCGCCGACAGCCTGATAGCCAAGTTTGAGGTCTCGAGTGGAGACAACTGGACCGGTAGGGAATACCGGCTGATGTCCATACTCCCATGGGCTGCAAGGGCTGTGAAAGGCCTCGGGATGGTGCAGCCGTTCTCCATCTCGGGGAAGACGCCACCGCGCAGGCAGCAGACAATGGACGAGTTCCTCAAGGATCTCAGAACAGCCTCCGGCTACGAGCCGATTGCCCTCCCCTCCGAGGCACGGAAGGCCCTTGAAAAGGCAAAGCCGCACGCTGACGAGAAACGGTATACGGAGTACGTCCGTAAAAACGACATCTACAACGCCTGGAGAGATGTCCAAGATTATGCCCAGTTAAAGAGCTACGACGTCGGGCCAGTCTGGCACGGCTCCGCGGCCAGAGGGATGACGCGTTTTGATCCCGAGACGGTTGGCTCGGAGTTTCACCAAGACGAAAAAGGCTTCTTCTTCACGAACAAGAAGACTGTTGCCGACAGCTATGCCAGAAACCTTCCGACCGGCGTCCCGAGGGAGGAGCCTGGGGAAGTGAAGGCCGTTTACCTGAAGATGGACAGCCCGATGATCATCAGCATCGATTACGACCCAGTCGGCGACTGGGACGAGCGGAACAAATCCATCATGGAGCTTGTCAGGGAAAGCGGAAACGATGGTGTCATCATCCGCTCCGACCCGAGGAGTGGCGGCGAGAACATGTACGTTGTCTTTTCGCCGAACCAGATCAAGTCGGCCGACACTGTGACCTACGACGACAAGGGGGGCATCATCCCGCTCGGACAAAGATTCAATCCGTCTAAGAGTGATATCAGGTGGTGAACGTGGACTGGTACAAGACAGCAAGATACGGCGGCTCCGAAAAGGAGCGCTCCATTTGGTACCATGGCACCCGCGGCAAGAACCTGCCGTCCGTCATGTCCCAGGGCCTCATTCCCGACCCCAAAAAAAGGGAATGGGCAGAGGATCCCAGCGTGGGGCTCGGCAACATGCCCAGAACTTCCCTTGGCGGCGTCTATGTCACCCAGAACCTGATGACGGCCATCTCCTCGGCAAACAGGAGCCGCGACAGAAAAGGCGGGGAACCGGCGGTTATCGTCATCATAGAGTTGCAGCCGCGGACTCTTGTCGTGGACGAGGATCACATCTCAGTGGCACAGCATGCCCTGCCTTTTAACTATGTTTCAGACCACTGGATTGCTGAGACTTTCATGCTCAGGGAAATCGGCGGACTAGGCTATGCCGACCACCTGGGCAAACTGAGGAAGGACTATGCGGAAAGGGTGCTCGCCCACGTCAAACGCGATTTCAGCGGCATTCATCCTGCGATGGAAAAGGTCGCCGTCGGGCTGCTGAACGAGATGTGGGACGCCGTCCTTGACCGCCAAGCGGCCTATGCGTATGTGCCGGACGCGTCACACGACTGGAGGGCGGCCTTCTGGCGGACGGCACCGCAAGCCCTGCAGGACAGGATCAACAGGGAGATGGAGGGACTCGGGTGGAGCCGACAGAACGACGATGCCGCGAACGACGCGATTTACCGAGAGGCCGTGTCCAGGCATGTGCCCAAGCACCCCGACGCCGGTGAGGCCAATGCCAAGTTCATGGGGTACATGGACAAGCTGACGAGGCTCTTCAAGGGGATGGCGAGGCCAGCCAAGGCCAAAGAACAGGCTTTGAATCCGACCGGCAGGGTGCTGGAGCCCATCGGCTTCTCCGGATCGAACAGGATTGTCGGCATCGTCGAGGTAGTCGAGTCGTCAACCGAGCTGTACCTTGAGGATGTCAAGGTCGTGTGGGGCAACCTGCCAGACAAGTTCGTCTCCGATTGGACAAAGGCGGTCGGCGAGCTGAGAATTGTCAGCCGCGACAAACCGGCTGTCAGCGGCGGGAACTGAGATCGTCAAAGCATGACGTTCTCGCTCGGTTCCGTAAGCTCCTCGATCTGTTCGTCCGTCAGCGTGGCCAGCGTGACATCAAAATTGATTCTTTGGGCGGGCTCGCCGATTCCGACGCGCACCGGTCCGCCCGCTCCCGTAAGCTCGTAGCATTCCAAGCGCATGCAAAGGCACACCGGCTGTTCCGGCTGGCCGGAAGGCGGGCTGATGTTTTTGAAGTGGAACGAGGCTCGGACGGGCATGAGGGTGTTACCCATTAAGTTCAGCCCGTCCGCAGATCGAATGGCCTCCTCGATGAGCCTTTGGATGTCCCAGAGCATGGTGTCACGAGGATGTGCCGACTGGGGTGCGTTTCGGAACCCGGGCTCATAAAGGATCTCGGCGTCGAGACCGACAACCATCACGTCCTCCGCAGAAATGCTTCGGTCGGAGTGGGTTATCATCATGGAAAAGCCGTTGGGCAGGCACCAGTCCCCCAGTGCCTGCATCCGAAGGCCGAGTTGAATCGTCCCGCCCATGCCCCCTCCGGCGTCAGTAGCACTTCTTCAGGTGATCCATCACCGTTCCCAGCTCCTCTTGGAGGCCGTCCCACAGGTTGAGGAGCAGCTCCCTAGCTTTGCGGACTGGCATCTCGACGGTTGGCACTTTTCGGGCATCATGCCAGCAATGGACTGGACAGACCCTTCCGCACACGGGACAGGCCCTGACGGTCCTCACAGGCTTGGCGGCCTCCTGGGCCTCCCTGTCCCTCCGATACTGCTCCAGCTTCACACGTACGCAGTCGGCGGCCTCGTCGTACGCCCCGCGGACATCGGGATCGGAGAAGCACATCGTCCTCTGAGAGAAGGGCAGTTCTAGCCTGTCAATGAGCCTCTTGTGGAAGGCTTCCAGATCCTTGCCGTAGACGTGGAACGAGTCGGCCTGCCAGTTCATCCTCCCCAGCGTCACCTTCTTGCCGGTCTGATTCTCTATCGCCGCGGCGACGACTTCCTTGTTGAACATCGTGAAGCCGAACATGTTCATGAAGTTGGCACCCCAGGCGTCGTTGCTGCGGATCCTGACGTTGCAGTTGAGGGCGTAGCCCCCGTCGGGGACATCGGTCAGCCGGTACCACAGGGATTGTATGCAAGGGGGATCGTAACACTCCGTGTCGAGCATCGGAATCCACGTGATCATCTGAGCCTGCCGGGTGAAGGGGGAACCGGAGAGCTTCTTGCAGAGCCATTCGACTTGGTTGATGGGCTTGAAGAGGGTGGTCATGACGCCGCCCATGTTCACGCCGCCGTAGTTCGCCAAGCGGCCGTGATAGGTGTATTCCCAGCGGGTGTCCTCCGGGTCGAGGATGTCCTTCACCCAGTCGTCCTTCACACCCTCCAGCTCCATGACGTACTCCATGAGGTCGCCGGGGCCGCCTGGGAAAGCCTTGTGGATCATCGGGTCGGAGAGCGGCTCCAGAACGGTGATGTTGGCCGTGCAGTCGAGGCTCGGCGGGTCTCCGGGTTTGTCGTACTGTGTCTTGAAAGGCATTCCCATGTTGTGCAGGCCGACGAGGGCGTCCTCGTAGGCCGCGGCTAAGGTCCTCTGGGTGACGCTAATGACGGGTATGCCGTTGGGCGGGAGGAACGGGTCGTTTGTCTTAATCATATTCCACTATCGCACCGTTGTTTTGTGGTACGCCTTTCAAAACATGATTATACAACACGAGCGGACTTGCCCGTGGGAGGATGTCAAACAACCCGTCATTCGACTTTTATGCCGCAGTTGCGGCAATGGTGTGTCTTGGTACCGAGGTTAAGGTGCCATTCGTGGCCGTTCTTTTGGACTTTGCCCTCCCAGACGCAGGGCTGGCCGTCGGCGATCTTCATCTTGACCTCCTGCCGGAAGGCGGCTTCGGCTTCGCAGGCACTGGCGGCTCTGAACGCCCCCTCGTAGCCCCAGTCCATCGAGCCGAGCCTTCTTTGGCAGCTCGGGCATCTTGGCCCGAGCGTCCGCTTGGGTCGCCTCCTGAGAGCCAGCAGGGTACGGGCACAGTCACAATTGATGGTCACTATGTGCCAGAGTGTCGGCTTTGAGCAGTTCACGGGATTCCTCACAGCTTATTCAGGCCAGGGGAGACGTGCGGGGATTCGCCCAGCTCCTTCTGGACTTTGCCATCATCGATCTTGGCGGACGGCTGGAACTCGGAATCGTTTCTTGTGAGTGACTGCGGTTTCGGATAGAAAGCCCCAACGGTCGGCAGGCTACTTTGAATCCGGTTGTACATGTCGGCATCGATCGTTCCGATGTGTTTTGCGAACGCCCAGACACCAAACTCATCGGGAACGTTCTGGGTCTCGCCAGACCAACGATGCAACCCCAATCCCCCAATCGGTATGAAATATGTGTCGCCCTCTAGGACGGTGATTTTTATGTGCATGGTTCTGTTCCTCCTCCTCCTGGTATCGCGTCGGCTCTTTTCTTGAGTTCCATGGACAGCTCGGCAAGTGCCAGCATCGTCCCTTCGGAAAGCGTGACTTTTATTTTGGCTTTAAGAAGGCTGGACGCCATGTAAAGGACCGCCTGCCTGCAGGCGGGGGTTATCTTCAGGTTCCCGAGCGGCTTCAGCTGGCAGGCCCGCGGCCAATACACCTGGTTCCCCTTGCCGTCGACGGCGACGAGGTAGCTCTTCTCGTTCCTCGACATGCCGAACCCCGCCTTCGAGTTGCACCTCTTGCCGGCGGGTATCAGGCGGGTGGGATTCGACCCCGCAGGGACGACGGCCACAACCGTCCCCCTCTTGGTCGTCGTGTGAGACTGGCTCTGGCTCGTCCATTCGACCCTGTCGTCGCACGCGAAACCGCCGGGTGGCGGCTTCCCCGCAGGAACCGTCGTTTCGCCGGCAGGTTGCGAGGATCCTTGGCAGGATCGGATGGCGGCATACACCGCCTTGACAGTGCTCCTGTCCTGATCCTTCTGGGGCTCGCTGAGCTGTTCATACGGGACCATCAGCTCCTCCCCGTTCTCGGACTTGCGTGACGACACTCCCTTCGCCCGTTTCCCGTCCATCCAAGCTTCGTGCACGAGATCTGACACCCTTTCGACATCCGGCAGTTCCATACGTTCCTCCTTCGACCCTGTTACTTTTTTTTGCGGCCGTTGTCGCACCTTTTTGCCACTTCGTCAAACTCCATCTGCTTCTTGCGCTCGTCGGAGTACATCTGCGACCAGTCGCCGCTCCTTGTCATCAGGCGGCGGCCGTAGCCGCAGATGCAGATCCCGTCCTCGGGACGCCCGTTCACCAAAGTCGCGTAGATGGTGCAGTCCCCAGAATGCGTCTCGGCGGCGGGACTGCGCCTGTTCATGACAAAATCCATCCGGTTCTTGGACACCTGAATCCTGATGCCGCATCCGGCCGCAAAGGCCATTTTGGCGAGATCCTCGGCTGTCAGCTCCTTGGGCACAAGGACGCTGACGTGCGTGAAAGGCGGCATGGCCGCCGGAGCGTTTGGAGCCTTGTTTTTCTTGTTTCGCTTGCCCATTTCAGCCTCCCTTGGGGCGGTCAGAAGTTCCACCAGAGCCACTGCCTCTTCAGGACAAAGAGATCTTTCGTTTCTCAGAACTCCGAGTTACGCTCCTTGGCGGCCAGCTTGCGGAGCCTCTCGGCGAGCTGCCGCTGCTCCTCGGACAGTTCCCTGTGCTTCTTCTTCATATTGAACGCATCCTTCGCCGATATTGCCACTTCCCCTGTCTCGATGTGGTTTGCCCACATCTCGAGAGCTGAACACTTCAGGTCGACATCGGTCACGGTGTCGTCCCAGGGTGTGCTCCCGGCCGGATAGGGGCCCGGGGCGGCCTGCGGCTTCGCCGCCTGAGCCTTGGCTAGGCTGGCCTTCAGGCTTTCGATTTCGGCCTCGGCCTCCTCCAGCCTCACCAGAGCCGGATGGGGCTCGTAATGGGGGCACGGGATTTCGCCGGCCGGATGGCGGCCGCAGCTTTTGGCTCCGCATCCCCGGCACTGCTGCGGGTCGTCGCAGGTGCAGATGATGCAGCCGCACGGCTGGACCCTGGCTAGGCGGCGGGTGTGAGCCGATTCAATCTTGTCTTCTGCCCCTTCAAGCTTGTCCTCAAGGATCTCGACCCGTTCGCAGAGCCAGAGGATGAGATCCCTGTGGTACCTGTCCATCTTGTGGGTCTTGGCGGCACCCCGCGCCTCCGAGACCGAGTATGGCGTCCCGAACGATCCGTCTGGCATGGTCATGGCTCGTGTTCTCCTTGGTTGCCCGTTACCCTCGCTAATCGGCGTCAACCATTACCATGATGCCACCCAGGCAGCCCGCGGCCAACCAGATCATAAAGAGCCAGAAGAAGGCTTTGTTGTGGGGGTACACCGATATGCCTTCTGGACATGTAACCGACTCCCCCTCCTTCCCCTGGTCCAAAAGGGTTTCCCTGAGCTTCATCAGGAGATTGGTTCTTTCGAGCTGGGTCGTCTGCTCATTGACCTTGTTCAGTTCTTCAAGGGACGACTTGAGGTTGACGTACCAGAACCCAATGTCGTTTCCCGGCTGCCTGAAGAAGATGCTCACGACTCCGTTTGTAAGGTCATGCTTCTCGAGGTATCGGATGGCTTGGGAAATGTTGCTCTTGGCCAGTTCGACGGTGTTGGCATCAGAAGCCCTCTTCAGGTACTGGTTGCAGTCCAGGCTGAACGATATATCCCAGGCTATCCTTACCGCTGAAAGAGCCACAATGGCGACAACCGAAACAACCAGGAAGATCATCCCAGGGACAAAAGTTGCACTTTCACCAGACTTGCTCATTCCAGGTCTCCTTATGGGCTCAATGGCCCCCTTGTTGTGAATCTCTTTGGATTGTCTCACGCCACTGCCAGAAAGTCAACCCTGGGGAGGTCGTCTGACATACTCCGCCAGCTCGAAATGCCTGTGCATCTTGCCGTCCTCGTCCTCTATCTCGATCTCATGGATCTGGAACAGCCCGCCGAGCGTCCAGTCGCACCCGACCCCCTCCTTGAACCGCCCTATGCAGGAGAACCCGACGAACCTCTCCACGTCGTCCTTGGAGACGCCCGCGGCAACAAGGTCCTCGGCACTCTGGACGGTCTTGCACTGCGGGCACTTGAACTTCCATTTCCTCGAGTCATCCCCGAAACGTCTCTTCGCCTCTTCTATGAAGTCAGATAGCTTGACCGTCCGCATAATGTCCCCTTTCTTCTTCCGCCGCTGTTCCCCCCGAACCAGTGGTCATACTCGTCCTTCGTCATGTTAACGGCTTCCCCGTCCAGTATCCCCCTGAGCTCCTTCCTCATCCTCAGGGTCGTCTCATCCTCCTTAATCCGCCTTAACACTTCCAAACCCCAGCCCAGCGACACCAAGCCGCATCCGACGATGAACGGGACAAGGAACTGCCTTTCCATCCGGCACCTGGCCGCCGCACACCGCTCCCGCAGGACATCGGCCCGCCGCGACACATGCCAAGCGGCCCGCCTGCCCCAGAGCCTCAGCCTCGTGTACCTCAGCCAGTGCTTCCAGCTGGATATGGCACAGCCGCATGGCATCCTGTCGAACGAGCTGATGTGAAGCTTGATTTCCATGGTCATGCGAATTCCGGCGGCGAGTCCCCGGGGACGTCGTCGGACACGTCCTTCGTCAGCCTGTCCACCGCCTGCTCGATTTTCCGGTCGGCCAAGCTCTTCTCCCAGTCCCGTATGGCTCCGGAACCCTTTTCCTTCATCATCTCCCCGGGTTGTTTCCCCAAGTTGAACGCCTCCTCGGCGGGCATCGGCTCATCTCCGGCCTTGCCGAGGAAGGGGTGCTGGCACCTGAACAGCCTCTCGACGCGTAGCCTGGTCTCGTGGTCGTGATAGCCCGCCCAGTAACCGAGGTTGCTCCTCTCGATCTCCTCGGCCTCCTCGCGGGTCTTGCCCGCCTGCATGCAGAGGCCTACAAGGCATTTGAAATGGCGGTCGGCTAGGGCCTGATCGGTTATAGCCATGGCCGCCGAATACCTTTGCCCCGGGTTCGACTCCGTCAAACCATCAGTTTCTGGAACGGCCATAGTCCCTCCTACTGGGCAAGCTGGCATACGAAGTACAGGAGCCCCCAAAAGACGGCGGCAACGGGATGCTGCCATCTTTCAAAATCCCTGGATCTGACGAAGCCCACAATCTCGTTGACCCATTCCATAGTCAGGGCGATAGCTACCGTGAAAACAAGAGCCTTGATCAACGCCAATGCCGTCGGAGTGCTCAACATGTTCTTGCCCTTTCTTGTGAACTTTGCTACTGGAGGACATTTTGGCAGAACCCGGCTTCCAAGTCAAGGCACCCGGAGTATAATCGTGCGGAAACAGGAGGCTTAAGGATGAAGCTGGGACTGCTGTTCGCGTCTGCTATCCTCGCCGCCGGGAACGTCTTCGGAGGCATGACCGTTACCGAGGAGAACGACATGCTCTACGGGAGCGACGACAACTACACACAGGGGCTGGAGTTCAGGTGGTGGGGCGAAAGGAAGACCGTCAGGGACAAGGGAAGGACTTGGACGCTGGCCCTCAGGAACCTGATCTACACCCCGACCGACATCACAAACTCCCAGCCGCAGCCAGGCGACAGGCCCTGGGCCGGGCTGACCGCCGCCAGCTACGGCGAGCTTGAGGCCGAGAACGGCGTGCTGACGATGTGGGACGCGATGCTCGGCGCCGTCGGCGACTGGGCCGCCTCCGACTTTTTCCAGACCGAATGGCACCGCATCACCAACAACAGGCTGCCGCGAGGCTGGGACAACGACATCCCGAACGAGCCGGTCGCCAACGTGCAGCTGCTCAGGTCATGGGAGCTTGTCGGCAGGCAGGCCGGGAACGTGAAATGGCTCGCAGTGGAAGCGGGCGGCCTGGCCGACGTCGGGACGGCCTTCGACGACGCGGCGGCGTTCTGCCAAGCCCAGGTCGGCCTCAATCCGCCGTCATGCAGGGGGCTGGGGGTCATCGGGCCGAAGGATCTGGGCGGGTGGTCGGCATACCTGTTCGGTGGCGGCATGGCGAAGGCCGTCCTGCACAACGTGATGCTCGGGGGTAGCCTCTGGCAGGACGGGCCGAGCCAGGACATGGAGTGGCTCGTCTGCGACCTGTGGTGGGGTGCGTGCGTCTCCAAGGACGTCTTGGGGTTCGGGCTGTCGGCTACCTTCACCGGCTCCTACAGGACCAAGGAGTTCAGGGGGCAGGGGGAAGACCAAGAGTGGGGGAGCCTGAAACTGGGGTTCGGCAGGGCGTTCTGATGCGGATCATCCCCACGCCCGTGGGGAAAACTCCTATAGCAGCTGCACTCACTCTCATATCCACGGATCATCCCCACGCCCGTGGGGGAAACTCACCCACCCACCCCGGCAAGGCCCGTGGGTACGGATCATCCCCACGCCCGTGGGGAAAACGTGAATTCCACGCGGAAGAGGTCCCCGTCATCCGGATCATCCCCACGCCCGTGGGGAAAACAAATTGTTTCTCGGCCTCCTCTGCCGAATAGGCGGATCATCCCCACGCCCGTGGGGAAAACATGTCATCACCCTTTCCTCTCGGTCTCGGGTCCGGATCATCCCCACGCCCGTGGGGAAAACAAAGTCGCCGCCTTTCCCGAGTGTCCGGCGGACGGATCATCCCCACGCCCGTGGGGAAAACCCCAACATCTTGTGTTTTCAACAGCGACAATGTACAATATGTTGGGTATAAACTATCACAAAGACTATCCCTTATCGTGGATCGCGTCAAGAAGTTTGAGGGACATCATCCCCGCCCCCCAGACCTTGCTCTTGCGTATTCCCTTCGTGTAGAGGATTCCCATCTCAACGGGATCGACGACATGCAGGACGCCCGTAAACCCCACTATTAGGACGGTGAATGGATTTGCGTTCCTCCTCTCTACCCTGACCCCGTAGGAGCAGAACACTTCTACTGACTCAACAGTTGCCACTCCATTCAACCTGTTTTCCAGCCAATCCATCTGCTCAGGACGATCATAGATGTCGTAACGCTTCCCCGTCATGGAGTCTCTCCTGGACGGGTTGGCGTCGAACCGGAACTCGTATCTGGCCTGCCTTATTTTGACTTCAAAGTCCTTCATAAACAGAACCGGATAGGGGAACCTGGTCAGGTTGGGCTTCTCCGTAGAGCGGATCTCAACGAACGACTCTGGCCCGTCCCTTGGCGTCACGCGGTAGATGAAGGGCCTGTCGGTACCGTCACCCAGTTCGCCAAACGCCTTCCAGATGGTTCTGTGAGTCAGGTCCCGATCGTCAAGGATTGAGTTTGGCATCTTGACCGTCAGCTGATGAACGATCATAATCATCCTTCCCTTCCTGCCTGTGGAGATACACAGTCCTCTGCCAGAATCTGCTTGTCCCCAGCTCAGGAATGTCGCGGACAACAGTGAACCTGTACGCCCCCTCGTCGTCTGGGCTGCATACCGTTCCAGCGAACGGCTCCACCTTGGAGAAGGCGTCCATGAAGGATTTGGCCTGAACCTCCTTCCCGCAAAGAGGAATGGAGGGAAGGCATATCTTCCTCCCCAGCCTGACAACAAACACAGGGGCGCTTGTGGCCTCCAGGATCTCCTCGAAAGCGAGATCCTTGGAGGGCTCTATGACCAGGGTGTACTGGCTGTCGTTGAGGTAGTGCCTTCTTGTTATCTGGGACACTGAGTCATCCAATTCCCTGACATCGGCCAATGACGGAAGGTGGTTAGTCTTTTTGTCCTTGATGGCCTTGGTTCCCTGGACTGTGTGGAAATCCACCATCACATTGGGTTCAAGAACTGACCCACCCAGTTTTTGCATGTCAAGCCTGGCGGCATACCTGAAACCGTTCAGTATTGCCCTGCGGTTCTCGAAGTCGTATCGGCCGACGCCGAAACAAGCTCCGAGTAGGCCAGCGACGGCCGACAATGTCGGGAAGTCAAGGGTGGGCCTCTCATGTTCTGTAGTATGCCCCCCCCACGACATGAGAGGCCCCTTGAGCTTCAGAGCCACATATTGTTTGGTCTCCATAGCCTTAACTCCTTAACTCCTTAACTCCTTGGCTTCTAGGCCGCCTTGTCTGAATCTTCCGCCTTTGCTTCCCCAGCGATCTTGAAGTCCCTGACCCACTCGGCCAAGGCATCGATCGTTTCGAAGCGTCTCCCTGGGAGTTCGATGTCATACTTGTTGCTGAGGACATAGGCCCTGGTTTCCTTCCAGAACCTGCTGCTGTATTGCTTGTCCAGGGTGCGAAGATGCTTGTTGAGCTGGTGGAGGGATGCCATGGCCTCGTCACCCGTCTTCTGATAGACAGGATGCTCCAGGGTCGAACACTGGAAGGCATCGAGGTAGGTGATGGGCTGGCTGGTCATGGTCGCCATGCACAGGAACGGGAACGTTCTTGGCAGCATACTGGTTTTGTTGGCCATTGGCGTGTTGACAGAGCAGATCTCCATCATGGTCGCACAATAGTCAGCCGCCCTGATAAGGGTGTCGTCTCCGAGGTTGACGGCGAAAGTGAACAGGTCGCATACCCAGGCCTGATACACAGTCCCAGACACGAAGTTCCTGTTGTTCAGGTGACCCGCACGTCCCTCAAGATCGTCGTAGGCGACAAAATCGTCGCCGTCCATCGTCTTGAGGTGGGACGTTGACACCGCCATCCCCCCCGAAAGGGCGGCTTCAACCGTCTTAAATCCCGATCCGGGAGAGAAATTCCCGTACAGCGCCTCAATGACTCCGAGCGGGATCTTGTCACGTGACTCGTCCAGCATGGCCAACATCCTGTCGAACATCTCGTTGGTCTTGAGTCCAGAGCAGGCCTTTACGATCCTGTCCAGTTCGGCCAAATGAGCCGCCGAATACAGACGAAGCTGCATATGGAGAACCTTCGCCTTTGCATCGGAGCCATAATGCCTTCCCTGTCCCTCGTCATTCGGCTCATCAGCCTGGGACTTGTCGTCCAAGCCGACTTCCTTGAGGGCTTTGTTAACAGCCTCTTCGGTCGACTTGGTGGAGTTGAAATCCTTCCTGCTCTTTCCCTGTGTGATGTGGCACATGCAGATGCATGCCATGGCAAGATTGCGGAAATCAACCTTCGACAGCTTACCAATTGCATCCTGGAGGAGCTTAACGAGAAAGACCCTCGTCCTCATCGGCCTCTCAAAAGCCGGGTCGATGTTGGCGACCATTTCCAACTGGTCGCTTTGCTTGAGGGTTCTTTTCCAACCCTGGCCGCTCTCGTATGACCTTCGGCTTCCTCCAAAGCCGCAGGTTTTCGGGAGTCCGTCTTCGCCTCTGCAGTTGTTGCTTGGGACCTTGACCCTCATGAATGACCACTGAACGAACCTCTGCAGCCCCAGCAACGCCTTCCTCAGAACCTCATACTTCGGATCCAACATACCGTCCTCCTTGTTCCATCGGAACATAGGTTTGTTATGTGATACTGAACAACTTCGACCATCAACAACTAGCAATTCGCCATATTCGCCATAAAATATTCCATCCTGATCTGGTCTCGGATGCGATCTCCCCAGAAAAATAACCTCCTTCCCATATCCCTCCAGTCAACATACAGCGTTCCGCCATTCTTATGATTGGCGATTTCAAGAGCCCTTCTGAGCTGAAGAAGAGACTCTTCGTCGTCCTCTGTCAATTTGCACATCTTGTCAATGATCGTTCGGCGGACATCGCGAAGTATCAAACCCAGGTCCTTCTTGTGGCCGTTGTCGGAATGTACGGCAAACGGAAGCATCCAAACGACGCGGGCAAGCTGTCTCCGGTTCTGCGGCCTGCAATCTATTCCAGCCCGCCTTAGAAGGATGTACAGGGCTGGAGGATGCCCAGGGGGGACCGTTATCAGATCCGACAATCTGCGGGATCTGGCTATGGCAGCACGGCAACCGTTGTCGAGCTGCCTGTAAGTGCCGTAGAGCCTCACAAAGTCAATGGCATCAACATCGTTGACGGCAACCACATCATCCAGCATCGTATCCTCACTCATTGTACCCTCCCATTTTTATTAGGGCAGCAATCTCGTTCTTCAGACAGTTCTTCCCGAAGGCCACTTGTTTGGTGAAACGGTGCTCAAGATGGCGAACATTTTCTTCGAACACTTTCCAGGCAATGTTTCGAAGCTTCAACACAAAATCCTTACGTGTGGACTCGAATTGGCTCGGATCCTGTGACAGGGAATCAAGGACCATTTGTTCGACATGGCGGTAATACGCCCTGCGTCCGTCTTTCATGGCATCAAGACCAACCTTGAGAGCCTTGGATCTGCTGCCATCGTCGTGGGAATCAACCTTGTAGAATGCCATGCGAAGGGCATTGTCCACACCAGTAACCGCTTTGACGACGTCACCCAGTATGGCTTTGTTGCCCAGATAGCCGTCGTGAATGTCAATCGATTCAAAGCACTTGCGTTCGACGGCCGACGAATCGCTGTTCAAAATGTATCCGCCAACGATTATTCCAATGTGTTTACTCCTGAGATTCCTGTTGCCCGCGGCGTCACGAAGAGCCGGCAGACCATAAACCTTTCCAGGGGTCCCAGCATTGTCCTCCTCGATGATTGACCAAAGGAAGTCGTTCCATACCGGCGTATCTTCACTCAACCTCTTGTGCTCTATCAGGATCGTGTTTGATACGGGCTCACGAACAATTGAATGAGGATGGGAGAAGAAGCCTCTCAGAATGCAGTGAGGCTTCGAGTTGTGCCATCCTAAAACGCGAGTGTCGGTCTTGCATCCGCAAACGTCGCATGAAAAATCTCCAGTTTCCCACTTCATTAGGACAGGCCAGGGTTGCCAGAACATCCCGCGAATAAGGCTACACTTGCTTATGTCATAACTCTCCTTGGGAGTCCAAGGTTGGATCCATGTAGGCTCCCCTCCCTCGGGATAAATGCCTCGGGTAAAATCGGCATGCAGGACATTCAGCCAGATCATCCTTCTCAGGTCGTTGTCTGGGTCGGACAGCAACGCCGAGAATGAAGACCTTTGATGGAAGTTGTTAGTCTTGTCGCATGTGCCACGGACAAAGCTGCCGAAGCCTCCGCCCATGCTGGGGCCATGCATGGCTCTGAAGAACATGCTGATTGCTACGCAAGACGGGCATGCCGTAGAGATCTCGTTGGGACGGTTGAAAAGAGGCTTGTTGTTACCCTTGGGAAGGAATGCGAAAATCTCCTGGGGGAGTGATAGCTCCTTCTCTGAGCCATCTTTGTCAGCCTTTCGGGCAGAAGCAGCTACGGCTGCCGCATCGGAACGTTGCATAAACGGATGTGGGGATTGAACCACTTCAAACTTGTCCACCGAAGCCTTGATGGCGGCATCGAACTCACGATGAGACATAAGATGGTCGTACCGTTCCTTGAGCTCCTTGAAATTCTCAGGTTGCAGGCAAACCTGGACCAGGCTTGCGAGCATCTGGTTCTGGGCGAACTCCAGGTCGGGGTATCCCATCCTCGTGGAATAATGAGCGTCCGAACAGAGGATGTCTTTCAAAGACACTATCTCCGGAACGGAACCGTTCTTCAAAACGCTATAGACTCGGTCAGTCAACAGATTGCAGCTCATATTTCTTCCTTTCTGAAGCCGTAAATTCGGCTGTAAGTGTAAAGATACCTGTTGCCGGGGATGCGGTACGACCCATCTCTGGCGGGTCTGGCAACGCAATATGAGAGACCGTGCCTGTTGTCAATGCTGGCCTCAAGATCCTTGAACCAATGTTCTGAAACCGAGACGGTGACCAGCTCCAAGTCCCTCAGAAATTCGTCATGCCCCCTCCTTCTGATCCTGTGAGCCAAATGAAGAACCGATTTTCCCTGAGCCACCATCCTGCGGATGGTCTCATCAAAGAAGGCCGGGTCTTGAAGCCTCTGCTCTGTCTCGATCATGCGGTAGCACTCGTCGTCGTTCTCTGGTGGCAGAACCAAATACAGCTCCCGAGTGAATACATTGACCCTGGTCATCAGTTCCTCAAAATTCCTGTCATTGATGATCACCTCCCTAGCCGTCATCTTGCACCTGGCATTACCCAGAGCCCTCATCAGGGCGTCGTTGTCGAAGTTTTGAGCCCACTCAGCCAAGCCTGCTGGAACCCCCTTGATCATCTTCCTGGTGTCGTAAACCATGTTGCCGAAGGTTCTATACGCCGTTGGGAACTTGACAGGACGAGCTCTTCCACTGCCATCACCATTGGGGTCGAGGATGCGAGCCGTGCGCCACATGGAAGGCAGATCGTGATAGACGAGGTTGTGCTTGCCGTATGAATCCTTGAGGGAGGGGTTCTCAGGCATCAGGACGAGGCACTCTGCGACATTGCCCATGGCGCCGATTCTCTCTTCGATGAACGCCCTCCACAGCCTCCCGTTTCTCTGGAACAGCAGACCCAATGGACAAAGTTGGCAGATCATATAGTCAAAGTCCAAGTCCAAAGAACACTCGAGAACTTGCGTTGCGACGACGATGCAACCTTGGCCAAATGGCAGGCCCTTCCTAGCCATGTTAGCAACAGCCGCATCGTTCTCGTTTCGGTGCATGGTTATGAAACGGCTGTGTGTCAGGACATGGCGAGTTGCCTCGTCATCAGAAACAATGCGGAGAATGCGTTCATAAATTGACTGAGAGTCACTGACAAGATTGCACATGATGGCGACCTTTTGGCCGGATCTCGCCCTTTCCACCGCATTCAGAAGATGCTGCTCCTGGGGGAACATGTGTTCCGTGTACGCCACTTGGTACCTGATCTTCTTGGTCTGGACAGCCCCCTTGGGTTTTCTGGCCCTGGCCCTTTGGGATTCGACGCTGATCACCAGGGGGTATCTTTTGTCATTGACCCTGATAATGTAACGCGGAGAGTTCTCATAGAAGGTGGCAATGAGTTCCTCCTTGATCGGGTTCGCCAAGGTGGCCGAAAGGAGTATGACTGACCCGCCATGCTGATGAACCTTGCATATGGCCCTCTTGGTGATTGCCCTCATGTAGGGGTCGCAGCAATGGATTTCGTCCAAAATAAGAACTGCTCGGCTGAGCCCAAGCAATCTTACTGGCCTGTGATGGACTGGCAGAAGATTGAGCATGACCTGGTCTATTGTGCTGACAGCGATGTCGGCGAACGAGAACCGATTGCGGTATCCAGATATCCATGCATTGCAACCGGCCATGGGCTCTCCATGTTCGTCGGTTGCGAATACCGTACCCGCATTCGAAGACCAAAGAGGATTGGCATGGCGTCTTGAATGATTCAGGGACACATTGACCCCCTGCCCGTAAATGGCAAGTCCAGCCCTGGACAGGCGGGCATACATGTCGTTCGTGGAACTTGTCGTTGGGCAAGTGAAGATGATGCTTCCGCCGTTCTGGATACGGATGATTCGCGTGGCCAACAAAAGAGCCGCTTCAGTTTTGCCGTCACCAGTCGGGCTTTCAATGATGAACATGCATGGCTCGCCCGAAATGGGCAATGACGCAACGAGCTTCTGTAGAGGATTGGGTTCTCCCAGGTATCCGAAAATCTCATTCCATGAGGAAGCGACGACATCGTGGCTCCTGAGGCCAGCTTCTTCGATAGCGGCTTCTACAAGCGGTTCTCGCATTCTGGCGTATTCGTCGAGATCCATGGGCTCGTTGACAAACGGGAAGTAGACGTTGTTGGAGGCAATCCAATCGGACAAAGAAATGATCCCGAGAGCTTCCTCAGTAACTTCGGGAACGTTCTCCAGGTCGCTTCTGTTAAGACAACTGGTTCTTGCCCATTCAAAGAAAGCCTGTCTGGCCTTGGCGTCTTCTTCAAAATATGCAGCAAGGTGTTTGTTGAAAAGCTTGGTCTGATACAGGTTGACTGACTGCGGGGTGGACGATGGCTCTATGTCGTCGTGAATGCACGGAACGCCATGATGTCCACCGACAGCCGAACGAATCCATTGTTCCGATGACGGTGAAAGTCCATAAAGGTTCTGCTCATTGATGAAAAAGTAACCATACAGGTTATGATAGTAGAAAGAGGAAGCGTTCCTGACTATCCTCTTGAGATGATCGTCCATGGTTCCGGCAAAAGAAGGCAGATAAATGGTCTCTGCTATGCTGGGAACCTTCATGGAAAAGAGAATTGAAAACTTCCCGATGTCGTGTATGCAAGATCCGAAACGGATCCAATTTCTGAGACCAGAAGACGGAGCCACTCTGCTTCCCCAAAGACGGTCCCTCATGAGAGCTTCAACAACTAGGGCGGCGTCTATGCAATGATAGGCCGCCAAATGGAAGTCGTGGGATACATCATCTGTTTTGCCCCAGTATCTATGAATGTTCACGTTTTGAACCTCCCCACGGATGAATCCGGGGGATTCCTGACGGAGGTCATGCGACATGACGCAAACCTCCCTCGTGGCTCGTTCCGAGCCCGGCGTTGAGGACTACCACGGCGGAATTGACATCCCTGTCGTGATCCGTGCCACACACGGAGCATCTCCAACGCCTTACCGCAAGCCCGCCAAGTCCGGAAGGGCCCGTCAGGGCTCCGCAGACCGAACAGGTCATGGTGGTGTGAAAAGAATTGACCGGAACGAGTTCCCTGCCGCCTGTACGGCACTTGCAGGTCAGCATCCCGATCAGATTACCCAAGGACGCTTCGGATATTGATTTCCCAAAGAGCCTCGCCATTGACTTGAAGTTGTCATCCGAGTAGCAGATGGTTCCGTATTCCTCCACCAGTTTCCTCGATATCTTGTGGTTCCTGTCGTTCCTCCGGTTTGCCTGCCGTTCCAATAGCCTTGCTGAAAGATTCTTGTCGTGTCCCCGTTGAGCCTGTGCCAGCCTTTTGGTTCCTCTGCGGAGTTCCCTTGGGTTTTCTATTTTCGTCCCGTCGGAAAGAGTCAGCAGTGTGTGGAAGCCGGGATCGATTCCCACCGCCTTGTCGGTTTCCTTGACGGGGAACCTGTGTTCAGTCTTAAGCCACAGGCAGAGGTACCATCCGGAGGCTCTGCGGATGATGCGTCCGCACTTGATCTTGGCTTCCGGCAGCTCCTGCTTGTGGTAGCGGATCTTGCCGATCCCGGGGATGCCGATCCTGCCGCCCAAGGGCGGCCTGATGGGGTCTGGGAACGGGATGGAGTTGAGCCTCCTCCGTCTCCCCTTGAGCTTGGGTTTCCCAGCCAGCTTGCTGAAGCACCTCCGCCAAGCCGCATGTGCTTGGTTGAGCATCCCCTGCATGGTGTGCGAGGGGATGCCCATCCGTTTGCTGTGGCCGGCTATCAGGTTGACGAAGTCGAACGGGGAATGGTAGATCTTGCCGCGGGCGTCATTCTCGATCTTCCTGATGGCCCAGTTCCACAGTCCTGTGAGGTTCCAGAGCCACTGTTCGAGCTGGGTTTCCTGGCTCCTGGTCAGTTTCAGCTTGAGTGTGCGGACGATCATATTCCCTTCTGTTCCTCAACATACTTTTTAATGATCGACAACGGTGCCCCTCCGACGGTTGACACGAAATAGGAGTTTGTCCAAAGAGTGGGCAATCTTGTGGTCAACTGAACAAACTGTTTCCGCAGCAACCTTGATGAACGTCCCTTTATCTGTTTGACAAGCTTATGGATCCCATACTGCGGATCAATTTCCACAAGAAGATGCACATGATCCGGCATCATTTCCATGGAGATGACAGTCGCCAATCTTTCTTTGCACACTTCCAGCACAACACCCTTGAGTTTGCGTTGGATTTCCGGAGCCAACACTGGTCTCCTGTATTTGCAGCACCAGACGACATGATATTTTGACGAATAAACCACATTCCTGCTGTGCTTGTATCCTTGCATGCTCATAATTATACTGCATTGAGCTATCTAATGCCACACCTATTTAGAACTATTTTGTCATGCCCCGCCTAACCCCACGGCTGAAGCCGGGGGAATGCGGCGGGGGAGAATTTGTTCACGCCATCGGCTCGCCGAATTCACCGAGCATCGCCTCGATGTCGTCGTCGCTGAGGGTGGGCGTCATGTCGGGTTCCTTGGCGGCCCCCCCTGCCGCCGGATCGATCCTCACCTGGAAACTGTAACTCCGGCCGTCCCTGAGCACGGTTATCGGGGTGCCCCGGGTGACGGGATAAAACCGCAACGCGTCAAGGGCGTCGTCGTGCCTTGGCGCCGCCACCGCCATCGGAGCTTCCGTTATGCCCATGGGTCTTCCCGTCCTTCCTCCAACTGCTGGCCGATCAAACCTGCAAGGATATTCGCTTTCGAAAGTGTCGCCGCTAGGACGGGCCGCCGGCACCATCGGGCCGAAGGCGCGATCGCAGCTCAAGGCGCGATCGCAGCTCAACGTGCACGTCCTCAGGAGGCCGTCCCATTTCATGACCATGGTCAGGAAGCCGGATCCGTCGGGGAAGGGCAGGTTCCTCCGTGGGTCGCCCATCTTCACAGGAAGGAAGTCCAGGGCGAACCGGTTTCTTTCCATTCCCGCCACCTCACAGCAGCCGATCTTGGCCAAATTATGTGAAAAACGGAAGAACCTCGATTCGTTCGCGTCGCGCGACAAGAACCTCGATTCGTTCGCGTCGCGCGACAGGGTGCGGAAGCCGTCGCCGGTTTCGTGCGACAGCAGCATAGGGGCGTCAATGTGCTGGCAGATGTCCCTGACCGCCAAGAGAGCTTCGTCGCCGATTTCGTCCGCGTCGTCAACAAGGACCGCGTCCGCGGAACGCAGGCCGGTCAGGCGGCTGTGCCAGACCCCTGGGGCGGCCGGGCCGCCGGGGCTGATGCAGTCTATGTCGAGCGGCGGGGTTCTGGGGACTTGGAGGCTGTTGAGCATCCAGACCTTGGTCGCGACGACATGCTTGACCCTGTTGGAGCTGGGACTCACGACGACGCACCTCTTACCCCTGCTGGCCGCGGCGATGGCGAAGAACAGGAGGCCGCATGTGCGTCCGGCATGCCTCGGCCCTGTAAAGGTGGTCACCTTCCCGCCCATTGGCCCGAAGACGTCCCCGAACTCTGGCAAGACCGAAGTTATGTCCTCTCGAATTATGTCCTCTCGGCTCATTTGCGCCTCATGCCATGGGTTCCTGATCCTGCGGCAACATGCCCTCGATGTCGATGTCCGCCGACATGTCGCTGATGATTCTTGTCAGCATGGTCTCCAGGCTTTCGGCCTCCGGTTCCGCGACCTCCGGTTCCGCGGCAGCTATGTCCATACGAGCCGCATATGTCGCATCCACGGAGAGCTGGATATTCGCGACCAGGTGTGTTCCGCCAGCTCCAACATTCCCCCTCCTTGACTTGATGGGAGTGAAGGACATGGCGAGGCGGTTTCCCGTCATCGAGCTGCGTAATGAGACGACATTGTCAGCGGCAAACATAGCCTGGTCGATGGTTGTCCTCATTCGGGCTCTTGCGACAGAGCCCGATTGCAGGTCGGGGAGAGCAGCCTGCGCGTTGCGGACGCCCATTGAAATGAAAACGGGACAATCCCTTGAAACGGCCATCCGCCTCAGAACCGTTAAGGTGGCCGCCATGCTCCGCTGCCGGTCAACTGTCCCAACGGCAGGAAGGGCATATGTGTCGCCGTCATCGACCATGATGGCCTTGACACCCGGGGAGACCGTACCTACTAGGAGGCTCTCAAGAAGATCGGGTGTCGGAGACCATGAATCCGGTCGGTGTATGGAAAAGTTGTTCATGGCGGCGGCGAAACGCGAGCCGTCGTCCCGCGGATCCGCCATGCTCAGCAATATCGCCTCAGCATATATGCCAGCCTCGCCGCGGGCCAACGGGCTTTCTACAAAATACACCGGGTTCCCCTCGGTCGCCATCTTGGCCGCAATGTACACCAGCCCAAGGGACTTCCCGCTGGCGGTCTCCGCAACCAGCACCGTCAGCGTTCCATTCAATTCGCCCAAGGCGTCGGCGAACTCGGTAACGTATGTCCGCATCTCAGGCATGACCGTCCTATTGCAGGGCTTGGAGAAGCAGCTCCTCCGCCATATCATGGATGCCCAAAGCCCGGGATTCCCGGCTTCCCGCCACGTTGAGTACCACCTCGCCGCCGATGCCGTCCAGCCAGCGGGTAAGGGCTGCCGCGTTCTTCTCAAGGGGTTTGGAAAGGTCAAGCCAGAGGCACGGCTTGCCCTCCTTGCGGGCCTCCTTCGCCGTTAGCTCGCTGCCTGGGGTCATCTTGCCGACGGTCAGCACCAGTGTGGCGGTCGAGACGGCGACGTTGAGCTTGGTTCTGTGCGCATATCCGGGAGACGGAGTTTCAGTCAGCCTGTACTTGTCCGGTATGGCTCCGTCCTCGGAACGTCGGCTCTTGGGACAGAAGCCGCCGGACGGGATGCCGAGCTTGGCGGCGGCATCGAGGCCTGCCCTATCCGCCCCCGTTTGGCCCCCCGAGATTATCTTCTTGAACACAGTCATGTGGTTTCAAGGCCAAGTTTCTCGGCGATCTCCTTGGCCTTGTCCTGCTTGCCGGCGATGTGCCCCTGCTTGTAGGCATCCTCGCATGGCTTGTCGTTCACGGTTTCGCCTCCGCAGTTGTTCAGGGCTCCCATTGTGAAAGCCCTATGCTTCGGAGGACATTGTGAACGATGGGGGTGGGAAAGTCAAGGCCGGTCGGACGATCAGGCCTTCTTGCGGCCGCGGCGGGTCTTCACCAGCTCCGAGAAGAACCTGCCCTTGGACGGGGAGGCCAAGAGGTCGTCGAAGACCTCCTTCTGGATGCCGCTGAAGCTGTATTCCTGCCCGTCCCTGAGCTGGAACTCCAGTATGCGGAGCGGCTCGTAGTAGGCGACGGCCTTGACGACGGAGGACTCCACCGGGACCCATTTTTCCTCTTCGGGGAAGCCCTGCGGCTCCGGCCCGATGTCCTTCAGGGAGACGACCTCGACCGGCCTGTCTTTCTCCAAGGTGATGACGGCGTCGTGGCCGGACGCCCGGATGGCCTTGGAGAGGGCTCTGCCCCTCTTGCCGCCGTACATCTGGGAAAGCCTGGTCTTCCAGCCGCCGTGGCCGGTGCTGCCGTGCTCTATGAACAATGGGTTGTCGAAGGTGACCTGCCCGGCCTCGTAGTTCTTCTTCCCCTTCGACTCCAGGTACTCCCAGGTCTCGATGAGGTCATAGCCGCCGACGGTCATGTACTTGCCGGCGGGCTCTATGCTCTGGGCGAAATCGTCCCCGACCACCCGCGGAGCGTGTTCGGTGTTGCGGATGAAATAGTAGGTGTAGGAGGCAGTCTTCACGTTGGCAGGCTGGTCGAGCCTCCTGATGACCCTGCCCCGCCGGTCGACGAGGTACACCTCGCTCGGCGGGATGACGTTGATGTCGTTGCCCTGTTCGTCCTGCCAGACCGGCTCTATGGCGGTTGTGGGGCCGTACTGCCCCTCGTCGTATTCGCCCAGCCTGTCCCTCCTGACGGCAAGCCATATGTCGCCGGAGAAGGTGTACGGCCTCGGGGTGAAGCTCCCCTGCGAGAACCCCTCCTTCTCTATGGTCGGGAGTTTGTTGGCCCAAGTGCTGTGATAGACATACTCGGGAGGGAGTTTGGAGCCGGCGGGGAACGGCTGGGAGTTCTCCTCAGTTATGGCTCTCTTGTACCACATGGGAGCCCCTTGGTCTACTGCTGAGGATCCATGAGCCTGTCCTGCTCTGCCTCAAGCCTCGTGAACCTTGCGGCCTCCCTGGCACAAACGGCGTGCATCGGCTCGCCCTTCACGACGACGCGTTCCTGGCCGGGGAGCGGGGACTCCAAGTCAAAGTTCGTTTCGCACCACCAGCAGATCTCCTCGGGCTCGGCCTGTGCGGTCTTGCTGTGCTGTTCCGACATGCCCTGTCTGAGGAGCGCGAACAGTTCGTCGCCCCTGACCTTCTCCTTCGGGGAATTCGGAGCCCTGACGGCGAAGAACTCGGCGTCGCGGGTGTCGAAGCCAGCCTGCCTCAGCTGCCTCACAAGGTCGCCGAAGTCGCCAGACCTGAACTCGTGGAGCCGCGTGCCGGTCCCCATCCTGCCCTCGTCCCACTGCCTCCTGAGACTCGGGATCATGGCGATGTTCGGCTGGTACAGTCCCTTGAACCTGCCTTCCCTAGCCTCGGCGGTGTAGTAGGGATATTGCATGGACTGGGCCTCCTTGGAGAGCCCTGCCAGGAAGAGGGCGAACTCCTTCATCCTCTCCTTGAGTTTCCTCAGCGTGATTTTCCCGTCCTTGTACTGGTCGAGAAGGAAGTCCCTAGCTACGGACTTCTGTTGTTCCGTCATGGGTTCCTTGATTTCGGACTCGGAGGCCGGCATCTCTTCCGCGAGCATGGGGGCAAAGTCGTCGAACCTCCTCTTGAGCCCCCCCTCCCCGATGCCGAGGACGTCATAGACCATTTTCCTTGTCCTTTCTGAGAAACCCAACGGGAGCTGGGCGGTGGCCTCGGGCGGGGCGGACTGCAGGTCAAGGCACATCCGGATCAGCTTCACGACGAAATTCTGGGCTTCGAGCTCGGAGCCGAGCTTCACCCCGCGGAGCTGTTGGAGCATCTGCGGAGGCAACCCGGAAGCCTGTCCGACCGACGATGTGACGCCGTCGATCGTCTTCCTTGCCGAGGAGAGGATTTCCGGCCAGGTCAGCCCGATCGTCGCGGCGGCCTTGTCCGGCTCGATTCCGATCATGTCGTGGAACAGCACCATGACGTCCCTCTCGCCGAGCCGCATCTTCTGCAGGCGTTCCCGCTCAAAGAACTCCGGGTTAATGCCGAACCCGATTTGCCCCGCCTTGAAGAGGGGCGGCCTGTTTTCGCCTTCCGACGCGTTCTTGTACCAGTTTTTCATTTGGGTTCCCCCTGCTTGTGTTTCATCTCAATGGTGCTTCCGGCAAGGACGTCATCTGGGTTCCTTGCAGCTGTTTTCCGCATCCGCCCGCATGACGCGTTCCTCTTCATCTTGGTCGGATCCTCGACAAAGAGGATGTAGGGGGCGTGCCCGTGGTTGTCCCACCCGTCGTCCTTCATGTCAAAACGCTCGTCCTTTTCCGCCTGCTTGGCTTCGCTTTCGGTGATCCTCCTCGTCCCGTCCTCGGGGTAGAACGCGAAGCAGGCTCCGCACTTCTTTGAGTTGCATCGCATGGCGACCATGCCTTCGCCGCTGTGGTCGGAAGAGCATCCCCAGGCTATCGGCCTCCAGGAGGAGCCCAGCTCAGGATCCCCGTCGGTATGCTCGATGATTTTGCTCACGTTCCACGATCGGCACTTTGGGCATACGACAAGACGCATCTCGTTGTCGTCGCGGTTGACGGAGAAGGGGCCCTTCTCGGCGGTGAACGTGCGGTTCGTGGCTATCTTGTAGATCCTCATTCTGAAGTCCCACTCTTTATGTTGCCATTCCCAACAGCATATTTATTCTTGGGAACGGGCTCAAAAGCCTTGCTGTGGGAAGAAGAATGGTGAATCTGTCAGTCCGGCCTGTCCACGTTCATGCCGAACATTGATTGGGACTTCGCGTGCCAGCCACCATGAGCCGCCGTTTTCCGCACGACGCCTGTGCTAGCGTCCGCAAACACGTCCGGGACTTCCCCCACCATCTCCTCAATCCGCTCCTTGGACAGCTCGAACGGCTCCGGTTCCGGCTGGCTTGGTTTCGCCTTCCCTGGCTTGCTCGCCCCGAACTTGGCCGCGGCCCACTCCTCGAACTTCTTGGCCTGCGGCAGCGGGGTCTGGAGCCACTTTTGGACGCCGTTGTGCCAAGTCTTCTTCCAATCCTCCAAGGGGCCGCACACCAGCCCGATCGGGCCGAACCCCGGCGTCGGGGGGTTGCGGAGGATCCCTCCGACCATCACGCGGTTGCCTATGCCCAGGGTGACGTGGGCCGACAAGATGTCCTGCCTGCCGATGAACTCCTGGGGCACGGACAGCCTTATGGAGGTGGGGAGGGGGTCGTTCATCGGGACTTGGGCTTCGCTGACGAGCCTCTCAAGAAGCTGAGCCCTCCTGTACCAGCCTCCGCGGTTATCCTCGTACCATTTGGCGGCCTCCTCCTCGGAGAACCTTGCCTTGTCGAAGCGGATGGCCTGGATCTTGGTCTCGCCGTCATCGAACTTCCCCATCACATAGGAGACACCCGGGGTCGAGGACTTCCTCCTGAAGTAGTCGGTGACGAGCTTCGGATCCATCAGCCTGAAGCGCCCCTCGTTCTCAGTGGAGTTGGGGTCGAACTTGAACGGCCGGTCTCCGCCGGCACCCCAGTCTCCGCCAGCCGTCTTGACCAGTCCCGATGCGGAAGCGAAAACTTGAGGCTCTTCTTCACCAATTAGCTTTTCAAGTTCCTCTATAGATACTGGTGCATCAGGCAAATCTGTTCTTGAAGGATCCGATGCAGGCTTAATGTCCACAAACTCTGGAGCGTATCCAATGACGCAACCGTCCTCAAATTTGACAGCAATATGATGTTTGGCGGTATCTCGGCCATATTCGAATTGAACCTCCCCACGGATAAATCCGGGGGATTCCTGACGAGGTCATGCGACATGACGCATGACCCCTCTCGTGGCTCGTTCCGAGCCCGGCCGGAGCCGTTTG
>Ga0315288_10002075_pt1 | contig 25936 bp, 30 predicted proteins | sample YL17G11_20_MG_FD_203454 | JGI IMG/M metagenome (GOLD analysis project Ga0315288, IMG submission 203454) | Sediment microbial communities from Yellowstone Lake, YNP, Wyoming, USA - YL17G11_20 | ecosystem: Environmental > Aquatic > Freshwater > Lake > Sediment | place: USA: Wyoming | collected... | reverse complement strand
CTTTTAACGAGTGCTGGTAGTTGTTTATACCATTCATCAAGAACGTCCTCGTCTACCTTAACCTTTTTAATTTTTAGGGCAACCTTCACAGATTCTAGTGCTTGATCTTTTGACATCGTGCCAATAAGCTCAGGATTATATCCAGCAGCTTCAGCAGCAGTTTTTTGTCTAGTTTCAATCTTAGATTGAGCCGTCAGTTCTCCAGCGCGAGCAAGATTCTGCTCCATTTGCCTTTGTTCTTGTTGATTCTTGGCAAGTTTTGTCGCAAAATCAACATATGTATTTGCAGGGTCATTTGGGTCTAATCCGCGTCCGATTAATTGTGACCGTAAATCTATTTCAGGTGCCATTGTCATTCTCCTTTATTTTGAGTACAAATTAGGATTCATCACTTGATCGTAACTAATATTTGGATTATATCCGGCAGGTTGACCACTCAACCCTTGTGAAATTCCTTTCCATCCGCCAGCTGCGCTAATTCCACCATCAATAGCTTCAGCCCCAAGATCGATCCATGCACCAGTCATTGCATCTTTTTGAGCCTTCTTTGCGACATCGGCTTGATATTGATTTTGAATTTGCATACCCTGGACACCAAGTTTTTGTTGTGTTTGTTGGGTTGATTGGGTAACTAAGTCTGTCATCTGGTCTTTCAAGTCCTGGCGGTTGCTATTCATAATCATAAGAGCCTGTTCTTTGTTCATCCCAAATACAGCCCGCAAAGTATTTTCATCCATCGAATTTATAGTGGTAATAGCATTTTGTTCAGCTTTTTGTTTTTGCTGAAGCTGCTGCGCTGTAATATTTGCCACCTGTTGCCCATATTGCTGCCCCGCCTGTAGGACAGGAGCTGCTAACTGTTTACCTGCTGTACCTCTATCGAATCCACCTGTAGCAGCCAAAGCCTGACGAATCGCTGCTTGTTGCCCTGGAAGTTCTGCGTATATTGCGGTTTTGGACGCATCCATCGCTGCTTGAACGGCAGGTGCATTTGGACCATAAAGAGCCGCTGTTTCAGCCTTTAATTTCTCTCCGAGTGCTGCTGTACCTGTCTGTAAAGCTCCTATCGCCGCAGTATTAGACGTTTTATATTCCGCATACTGCTTCTGTAATTCAGCGGGGAGAGCATTGATGAGGTCGCGTTGATTTGCACCCGCACTATCTATCGTTTGAAATAATGCTGTAAGGTCAGGAGCAGAAACTCCACCTTCAGTCAGAAGCCCTTTTAAAACTCCACCAGCTGCAGCTGTAATACTCATAGTGTTACTCCTTAAATTAATGTCAAAGTTGAACTCTTCGCCCAACCTCTATTAGTCTTGATATAAAGATAAATGCTTGTGCCATCATCGAATAAATAAATGCTACCCACTTCTCCATCATTAGGTTTAGGGGCAACTACTAGAACTCTGTGAATATGTCCCGCCTGAAATAATGTTTTGAAACTATTTTGGATAACCTGCGAAAAACCAGTTAAGTTACCGTCTGTCGGGGTAGGAGGAACGACGGGAGAAGATTGTGATAACATTTAAACTGGCTCCCCTGTGTAGCGGCCTTGTCGAACATAAAGCGTCGGTTCGATCTGAAGAATCTCACATGGAAATGCATCTACACTGGTAACTCTAAACATAATTGTCGTACCACTGACAACGCTATTAGCCGAATAATCGGGGACAAAATATGACGAGAACTTATTACCGTCAGTCGTTGTAACATAGCCAGTTGTGCCGTTTACATTTAACATCTCGATCCACGTTGTTCCACGATCTACAGAATAATAGGCGTGAATTGTTGTGCCGGTATTTATACCGACGACTCTACAACTCCTTGCACTCTTCAGATTATCCAAGAGGCCTAAGTCAAAAGCTTTTGTTCGTACATCCATTGTAATTGCCGCAGATGAACCCGTTGGAGGCGTGAGCCATTGATAGATATATTTCCTCACGGCATCGCAGTAAAAGGGTTGATTAAAGAAAAGAGAGAGACTGTTCACGTTTATATCACGGAATAGCCTCCACAGGCCTTCCTGGTCATACACGATCACGATATTGTTCTGTGGCTGTCTAATTTCAGCTGCCGCTAAAAAATAGGTCTTCTGGACGAATATGCTTGCAACTCTAATCGGGGCTACATTTCCACCAGTAAACCAGTTTAATGTGAAGCTATCTACAGTTGGAAGATTACCAGGAGTCGCAGTTAAAACTATTCGTACTTGCGTAAATTGTAAGGGAAGAATTAAACTATTGGGAAATGCTCCGTTAGAAACTGTGTAGTACATTGCTGCTGCTAGCCCACCTGAAGAAGCTGCACTTTTCATCGAGAAAACTAGAGTACCACCATCTAAGGTAGATGTTGCCTGAAATAGCCCCCACCCTGACGGAACTTGACCAATATCGATGGCCGATGAAACATAAGTTGACGATAAATTCCAGTTCAGTTCCATAGAAGAAGTAGAAGGCGTAGACGCGTTATCGGTAGTCGTAGTTAAGACAGCTTTTAATTTGGCATATCTCCGTATAACAGCTGACCCAAGAGGTCCGAACTGTCCGTCAGCATTTCCAGTACCGGTCCAGGGACCAGCACTATTTGCTGAAGTTGCAATAGTATAAACAACAGTCGTACCAGATGGAATACTGTTGATGACGGGCATCGAAATAAAACTTGTTCCATCTAGAGTTGTTTCAATAACAGGAGAGATCCAAGTACCAACTGTATTAAATTTTAAAACAGGAGTTCCCATAGTTGGGGTTGCTCGATCGTCTGATGTAGCCAAGTTTATAATAAGTTTCCAGTAACAATTTCCAGATAGGGTTAAGCTGTTCAGCCCGTTTGGATTTGAAATTACTTGAGTTGTCAACCAATTCAGTTTATCATTACTTCCGTAAACTGTAATACTTCCTGAACAATTCGTTGGATAGGCACCAGATAAAGTTATAGACATTCCTGTATCAACACTAGAACATTTTGAATCATAATATGGAGAGGTCCATGATCCACTAGAAGGAATCGGAGTTGAAGTAAAAGTATATCCAAGATAATTAACAGCGACGTTTCCTGCTGTGGAGGTTGTAAATACCGCTTCTGTCCACGTTTGAGTAATATTATTGAAAGCTTTTGGAATTCCACCACTAAGGTTCGAACCGAGTTCGATCATGCTATCAATCCAGATATTTGCAGCAGGAGGAACTAGTTCAACTCCGATCCAATATTTGACACCAGCAGTTAAAGATGTAGTTCGAGAAGTAGTGGCATCCGTATATAAGCTACCTCCTGTAGCAATGGCAGATGTATATATAGCAGTTCCTGGTTGACCCAAAGCGTCGGTCCATATTTTAAAAGTGTGTGGAAAAGTAAAAATTCCTGCGGATCCACGAATATTTCCGTCGAACGTGAGCGAGTCTAAAGTTCCAGAGCGCGTGGGAATAATTGGCCATGCGAACTTCGAGAGACTGGCGGGGGTTAAAACATATTGACGAGTAAGAGGAGGGTAAGGAGGAACAGGTATCTGTTCTCCAGTAAAATTTGGCGTGACAGGAAGTTTTAAATTCGTTCCGTCCTGATACGCGCTTCCCCCAAGTGTTCCTTGAGCAAGCGTAGGAGTAAATTGCGTCGGTACTTTTATACTGTTCGACCCGTCTAAAGTTGCAATATTAACCCGACTCCCCAGGACATTTTCCCAATCTGCTTGTGACTGAAAAATCTCTGTAGGATCAATCGTAGTCACTTGACCAGGGTTGCTCAGAAGATCAATCCCAGGTGAACTGGTTCCTGCTTGCCAGTCTGCTAGGGTACTAATGGCTCGACTACCGGTAACAAAATTAACTTGCTGAATATTTAAACTGACTTCATCTTCAATAGGATCGGACATATAAAATACGCTGCTGCCGTTGAATCCATAGATACCACGGTCAGAAAGCCACATCAAAGTAGGAACGCCATCCAAAGTACGAATCTGAATAGAACGATTATCAACACATCCCACACTTCCAGGGACTTGCTGATACTGGAATGAGTCATCTGTCGTTCCAACGATCTGTCCAATAGAGTGCCGATTTAGAACAACTGTGATTCCCTGGTAAACATAAATTCCTTGAATAGGATCGCCAGGGTTACATTGCAGACTATTATCTGGATCAAAAGCATCTGGTTGGCCAGGAATAGACCAATAAATTTCACTAGGGGTTCCTGAAACTCCGGCAACCCACAACCGAGAAAGATTGAGTCCAATATAAGAAAATACAGGAGGAATATTATTAAAGGTTGGAATAGGCGTTGAACCCGCTGATGTAGAATCTGCGAAGGTTGTATGGGTCGGATCATTGTCGACAATCGTGCCTACCAGAAGAAAAGGCCCAGGAGTTCCGCTTACGTCGATCGCACGATAAATATTTCTCGCGGTGACACCGTAACCACCTGTAGGAATAGTTTTAAGATTAACAATTTTAGGACCACTAGAAATGGTATGAAGCCCACTGATTGTCCCGCCGTTAGACTCTTCAAAACCATAATAGAGGAACGTCACCTTGTAGTAATAGGCTCCTGTAGGAACACCTGTACTACCAGAATCTGCATCAAAGGTCACGGCACTTGAAGGGGCCGCACATCCCATAGATTTAACTTGGGGAGGCGTATAGGAGACTCCTCCGTAAGCAGCGGCCAAGTCATAAACACCAGGACTATCGACCCCGTTCCCGAAGTAGACTCTGTTCTGAAACATGCAATATTCCATGCTCGCTACAGCAGTATAACCAGACGCAGCAGTATGCGTCAATGTATCGCCGGTCGTATATTTCAAAGCCCCTCCGTCCATAAATAAGAGGTGATGAGTACCGTTATTAAAAATGGCTTCAAATTGGTCTTTTCCAGCGTTAGTCAAAGCGGTAGCATTGTAAACAATATCTGTGGGTCGTTTAGTGATAGCTCCGCTGATGTTCGTTAAAAAATTATAGCTACCGGCTGTAAATTCATCATTAGAGACATAGTTTGATTCTGGTTTATATTTCGACTTCAAAGTTCCCCAATTTTGAACTGGAAGTGTAATCTTTGTTTTATTCATTATTGATGACTCTCCCCATCGCGGTTAGTAAAAGATTTTTTAGAAGGTTGTGGTTTATCCCAAGCAATGCTCGGTGTGTATCCGTATAAGACCTGGCCGTAAAGAATCGTTCCGTAAGTCGGAATATTTGGCGGTAAAGTAACAGTTTTGGTCCACGGATTCACTTTTGTTAGAGTAATTGTGATCCATTCTTTCAAGAGAATAAAATCTGTAAGGCTCTTTGTACCCGTCATTAAAATTTGGCTGTCGATAATAACGAAAGCGTCTACAAGAATCTTCTGGATAGAAGCCGCTATTTGGTCCGATAAGGTTGAAGAATCAGACAGCGGTTTGGTGCCGGTCGTTGCTATGGTAGAATCGAGAACTGAAAGAGCATCTGTAATAACTTTTATCGACTGAATACTGTCTGCCTCAGACATCAGTAAAGTATCCGTAAAGTGACGCGTCAAGGACTTCACTACCAAGTCAGTAATTGTTGCAGAGTCGGTGAGTATCTTTGTTCCAGTAAGAGCCGTCGCGTCTGCCGAAGTTAGAAGATCAGCCAGAGCTTTAGTAAGTGTGTCGATAACCCTAGCGTCACTGAGGCTCGTAGAATCCGAGAGAGTAGCGGTCAACGTTTCAAAATCTTCGTTAATTGCATATTCAGTCAAACCATACAGCCTATTTCCATAGAGAACTGGTGTCTTTTGAGACATTTAATTCTCCTTATGAGGGCATCACAAAAGGTGGTTCAAAAGTATCTTTCTCGACGATGGAAATATCGCTTTCAGATACTCCGGAATCTATAAATCTTTGCTTTTGAATATTCGCGTCGATTTCTTGCGTATGGCAGCTTGAATCAACCTCATTAATTTGTATAATAAACATTAGCGTACCCTCCTGGCTGAAATTCTTCCTCTTGCTTGTGGAGTTCCAGCTGAATAGTTTGCCATATACTTCAAGTAAACAGTTGTCGTAGAGGCTAACGATACTCGATAAACAAATCCCATATTTGTTCCATAAGATGAAGTTGGCGGAGCCATAAGAAATAAATTGCTTCCAGAAACCAATCCAGTTGTGCTATTCCCCGAAGTAATAGAAATTCCACATGAAACATCTGTGCAAGTTGATGAATTTAAATTTGTTCTAAAAGTTACCGTAACATCCCAATCTCCGGCTGTCAAAGAAATATCAGCCGCGCCGCCATTCAAATCGCCGTACTGTGTCGATGTCGGAAAATTCTGCGATGTACTAGTGACTAATTCAATATATTCTCCGATATAACCTGCGGCAGCAGAATCATTCGTTGTTGTTCCTTTCGCCACAAGGGGAACTCGTACCTCAAAGTTTGAAGAATTAGTACCCCAAATATCAACACTACGACATGAGAACCAGGCTTGTTCCGTTGGATACGCGCCGTAGAAATACAATCCAGTTCGTGCAGCTCCTGTCATCTGTACGCTCGCTGCGGAAGAAGTACCTGTTGGCAACGCAAGGGGACCTGTTAGAGTTCCTCCAGAAAAAGGAAAAAGATCTGGTACTAAAGTTTTATCAATTTTTGTTCGTGCCATGGTAGTTTATTCTCCTATATTCTGTGGCGGATTAAAAGTATCTTTTTCGGTTATGGCAATATCCTCGACAGAAATCCCTGAGTCAATAAATCGTTGTTTCTGTACAAGAGCATCGCACTCTTGAGTGTGACAACTTGAATCAATTTCACTAATCTGAATAATAAACATTTTATCTGACCCTCCTTGCTGAAATTCTGGAATAACGTAAATTAACTGTAGCTCCAGTATAAACTGCGCTGCCCTTCAAGTAAACTGTTGCTGTAGAGGCGAGCGAAAGTCTGTAAGCTGGAATAGAGTGCGTATATATATCATCCGTTGTAAACGGAAGGATAAACACAGTCGTGTTGTCCCCAAAAACATGGTCTGTCGTTGTATTTCCTGTGTAAATAGAAATAGCTGAATATTCAGCGGTTACGGTGGCACCTCCAGTATTAAAAGCCAGGATACTTGAAACATCCCAATCTCCCGCTGTCAATGTTATGCTCAATATATCTTGGAATGTGTTGCTTGTTATGACAGACGCTCCACTAGTATCTCTAGAAGAAACGTATTCTCCAACCATTCCTGCAGCAGCGTTATTATTAGTCGTAGTTCCCTTTGTTGGAACATATAAAGATGAATGTATATTTCGTTTAGCCATATTATCTTACTCTCCTTGCTGAAATGCGCGCGCCGTAAACTATTTCTTGGCCACCACTGTAAACACCATACGTTTTTAAGTAATAGGTAGTTGTAGTCGAAATACTCACTCTGATCGAAGACAAACTAAGAGCTTCATATAAGTTGGCAACCGGAACGTCCATAAAAACCATGTTAGATCCGTAAACTACTCCCGTAGAGGAATTCCCTGCTGTTGCAGTTACTCCCAAATAATTTACTCCCCAAGAAGTAGCCAGATTTTTTACAAATACTGCGGCGCATGAAACATCCCAATCTCCCGCTGTTAGTGAAATTGATGTTAAATCCCCGAAGGTTGTAGTGGTCGGCATGTTTGTATTACCAATAACAGATTCAGTATATTCTCCAATGTAACCCGATGCAGCACTATCGTTAGTCGCCGTACCTTTTCCTTTTAGTTGACCTGTGACATCAACTGTTCCTGATAATGTAGCAGCTGCGCCTGTTAGCGTTCCGGCATAAAAAATATCTTTCCATTTCTTCGGAGAACTTCCTAAATCGTCCGTATTATTTGTATCGGAGATGAGGGAAGTATTAATAGCAGTTGCAGATAAATTATCTAGCGACTTCGAGGCATAGTCTACACCCGTCGTAGTATTAAACCAGAAAAATGTAACGTTTTGAACTGCAGTTAAGGCTGCGTTAAATGTTATTCTTGTCCCACTGGTTTCTACATAGTCATAGGTCGCTCCGAGTCTCTGCCGGACACCGTCAACAAATACACTCATTGAGTTATTTGCTTGGGTATAGGTTCCGTTCAGATCAAACACAGTTGTAGAACCTGTATAGTTATTTAAGGCCGTACCAACATCGTACTCTTCCATGAAAAAGTTAGTACCACTCGTACTAACCGGTATCGAGAACATGAATCCAACTTTCTGCCCAGCTACTAGCGCATTGTTAAACGTCACGGTATTGCTGTCAGTTTCCACATAGTCATTAGAACCACCGACTGTTTGCACGACACCATCGAGTAAGACAACAAGAGAACCACCGCCGACAATAAAGTTTTTAACTAGATCGAACACGGTTGTTGAGCCAGAATAGTTTCCTGACGGGGTTCCAACAATGTAATTTTCACGAACAATATCAGCCCCAGCAGCGGCCTTAGCCCAAGTTGTTACCCCGTTACCATCTGTGGTTAACACATAGTCCAGAGTACCGGCAGTTGTGGGTAGGGTAAGAGTGTAGGAGGTAACAGCCGCAGGGAGAGCCAAAGTGAGGGTATTTGTCGTATCATCGGTTAGAACGACATTCTTTCCAGCTGCGAGCGTTACATCATTGTTAAACGTCTTCGCACCAGCAAATGTCTGTGATCCCGTTGAAACATAACCCGCAAGAGATGCAGATGCAATTTGCGTCGCAATGGCGTGTTGAGCAGTTGTCAAATGATAATACTGGCCCGCAACTCCGCCGTCTAAATTTGCTAAAGAATTATGGGTAGTAACGAGAGGAGTATGGATGTGAGAATATTGTGTGCTGCCACCGTGAGTAAAAGCAACCGTCCGAGTGCCTGTAGACGTTGTAGCAAAGAATCGCACAGACAGTTCATCTGCCACAGCAAAACCCGTATACGCGGGCTGTACGCTGTCGATTGTTTGCTGAGTAATCACTGTATCATTTATGTCTCCGGTCGATAAATTAAAAAGTCGTCTTTGAACATGATACGCGACACCTGCTTCATTCGAGTAGCTTGCAGGAACTTGAATTGTAACGACGCTCGTAGATGTAACTGCCGTAATCGGAAACACTCCTGATGCTGTTTCAACATGGCTCGCTAAAGTTATATTAGCGTTACCATCAGTAGGATTAATAAACGGTGTTCCACCTGTAACCGTACACGTTCGTGGACCGGCTCCTGGGCCACCAGTCGTAGTAACCGTTCCAGCTCCTAAAAATCTCCGTAAAAATTCAATCTCGATTGTTTGAGTACCCGTAACTCCACCAGCTGTTACTGCCCTGAAAAGATCGATGCTCCAAAGACCAGAGTCTAATTGAGTGCGAGCAAGTCCTGATGTAATGTAGCCTTCCATGATTAATGGAGAAGTAGCAGATGTAACAGAGACAGAATCTGTCGCAAGGGTTAAATCTGGAAAATTACCTAAGCTAAATTGACCATCTACGCTGGCAACATCTGACATGAACAAAGAGATACCAGATCCTCCACTTGTATTAACCGCCGGTGAATTTATCCATTCAACACCGTTATAAGACAGAATCTGACCAGCAGCCGGTGTGGTAATCACAACGTCTGTAAGATTGTCAAGCACTAAAGAATTAAGGTACGTTTCAATGGCTTCGATTTCTGCCATGAGTCCGTTATGATGAAATGCAACCACAGTTGCAGAAACTGGAACGCCACTGTTATGTCCCGCGTTTATGGTTCCATCCGAACCTCTGACACAACCAGTTAAGTCGCTACCAGAAATACCGGTGTAAAATACAATTTCTTGGCCGATAGTGACAGCACCTGCTACAGGAAAGTTCGTAGTATTTGTAAGGGGGATTGTCGTGACGATATCGGTGATCGTACTAGCTAACGTTGTAGCTAGCGCATTTTTAGCTACATATAAGTCTGCATCAGTTGCTACAGAAGTTGGCCATTTCGCGGTCATAATTATTTACCTCGTTTAAAATTTTTCGTATTAGCTCAGTGTAACAGTCCAATTAATAACCATTGTATCCCCAGCTGCTTTATTATAGGCAGCGAATACTTGTCGAGCAAACATTGTACCAGCTGTTAGGTCTGAAAATAATCCAGCTTCTGTTACAGCACCCGTTCCATTGCCAGGAGCAAAGGTAGCAGTATTATTCCAGGTATTTGTACTCGGCGTGAGAGTACCAACAACTCTAGCGTTGCTTCCGCCTGTGAGTTCAGATCCAAGAGTAAGATCACCCGCTGTCGGACCATTTGTATCTACCCCAAGGGCGATATAAGACATAAATTTCCCAGCCTGTGATGCAGCCGCAAGCCAAGTTGCCAAATAGGATTTTCCTATTGTTACAATAAGATTGTGATCTTCGTGTTCCTGTTTTATTTTTCCATTCTCATCAAACAGTTGAACTTTGACGGAACCTTTGAGGCCGATTGATTCATTGATCTTCATTTGTGTTTCTCCTTGAAAATATTTTATTGATTGAGGGGATTTACCTGGCCGTTCACAGCTCCAGAGTTGTACGAATTATAGCTATAAGGAACAAAAGACGGCATATCAATGGACCATCTCCCGTCAAGAATTCTTTTATTTTTCCACTTAAAACCATTGCCGACTTCTTTTTCGAATTTGGCTTCTTCTCTGTCAGCCTTTGCGTCTTCATTATCCTGTCTCCATAATTTCGAGAGAATATATGCTCTCACCCCAGGATAAAGACTATCATCAATAGAAAGAGAATCCGCAAGAGTTGCCAAGGGAGTAGCGGTTGATTCATAGTATAAAAATAAATCATTTTGTCCAGTAGTTCTTGGTTTTGCAAAAATATAAAGCGTTTTGCCGAGAACATAACACTTTGAAGGAACCCCGTAAGTCGTGGGATTATTCGACATGAAATTCTGAGACTCTTGGGCCATCTTTTCGATATTCGTCGCCAGTAAAGGTCGCCAGTTATCAATCCCGTTACTTGGAAGATTATAAAATACCTTCTCGCTGCCTAACCAATCGCTCGGCATGGGATAATCTGACTGGCCTAAAATGGTTGAAGTAAATGCGAATGACTGAAGAACGCGAGTCCGACGCACATATTCGTTCTGAGCAAGATTAATCAAGTCTAACATTCTTGCGTTAGAGAAAAATGTAGGAGAAGGTTCTACAATTTCTGATCTAAGGTCTGTCACTATGTAATTTCCTGTTATGCTCATCTGCGACTCCTATCGTTTCTAAAGTGTTGGGACCAAAAGAAATGTCCCGTGAGTAAACCAAATATTAGCGGAATCAATAAATATGTTTCAGAAGCATGTGTAATCATTCCGCTAATTGTCTCCCTCTTGTTGCGATCTTTACAAGCCCAAGCATCGTATCCAACAAGAAGGAGCAGAACAGTTATGATTATCCACATGATCGTAGTTCTGTCCTTTTCTTTCTTCATGTGATCCTCCAGTTTTAAGGGTCTTTTTAAATGGCAGAAGTCACTTCTTCCCAAGCAGCTGCGACACGAATATTTAATTTGTGATCTGTAACATTATAAACAATCATGCCCTCGACTGGAGTCAAAGCACCGATTTCTGTAGCTGTCAGCACCGGAAGAACAACCGTACCGAGAACATTTCCGGCCATCAGCCGAAGATTCCCTGCGTTGACATCGAGGTTAACGTCTGATGTATTTCCTGTACCTTGGGTGGCCACATCAACACGGTCAATAATGAGCCGTTTTGTTGATAAGGTATCAGAAGTAGTCCGAGTATTGAAAATAGCACATGTCGAAGAATTGACTTTAACAATGCCATTAATGCTGGAACCGTTCGCAACCGCACTAAGCAGGAGATCGCTTGTGGACTGGACTTCAACATCCATTCCGTCGTTACCGCCAGTGATAAACCGTGTAGCTAATGAACCGTTATCTAAATAAGACGCATCATAGAATATACCGGAGTATGATTGAACATATGCACCGGCTATATCTAGCCCGCTAACGCGTAAAGATGTGGCATTATCTTTAAATCCTTTAAGAACAACTTCTGCTTGCATAGCGGGTAAATTTTCACTCCCACCAGTCATAGGAGTTGCACTAACTACAGTATTCACGTCGGCTGTATGACCCGCCGTAATGGCGACGCTCACGACATCTTTGGCATACAGGCTACCAACAGAAATATCTTTTGCAGCAGCGATTGCAGCGGCGATCTGAGCATTTGTACTAACGCCATCTTCGATCTTGACAGTGATTGCAGCAGCAGACATTGGATCATCAATCAAAGTAACAACTTCGTTACCAGCTGTGATTAAAGGATCATTGATAGTTCCAGCTCCTACACGATATTCAATCGTCGGAGATTGGCCCCAGCGTTTTGCTGTATAGGTGATGTAATTAATTACGACTGAAGGGAAAATATAACTCATTTTAAGACTCCTTGATATTTATTTTAGGGTAAAACAGAATGAACGGGTATTGCGACATACAGCGCAGAAATATAATCGACTAACGATCTCTCAGTTACAGTTCCTGTAAAGTCAACAGAGAATTGGATGAACTGACCACTTAGACTAATGTCGGCACCAGCAGCAAGAGAACTCCCATAACTTCCCATGGCGTTAGCATCGTCTGCAACTCTTACTTTTACAACTACCGTTGTCCCAGCGGGGGTTGTTCTTGTAAAATTAAAGGCACCCCAAAGTTGGCCAGCAATTTTTGAATCCGCAGGATTTGTTTCATAGTAGGCGGTTGTTGGATAAAATGCTTGAGTAAATACTGGACTTTCTGTTCCAGCTCCCACGTTATACCGAAAATCGACATTTGCTTGACTTAAAACGACGGTATATAAATTGAATTCATCGAGTTGACCTACCCATCCGCCAATAGTCGGGATTGCCCCAACATGAAAGGTGTTAGCAGTCGGAACCATTGAAACCTCAGCGAGTCCATCCAAATACACACTATTTGTCAATAAAAGGCCATCTAAATAAAATTTAATTCCTGCAGCCAATCCTGTTCCATCATAAGTGACGACAAGATGTTGATATGTATTAGTAGTTACTATAGAGGTGGAGTAAGTTTGAATGATATTTTCTGATCCGCCAATTAAACTCATCCGCAAATATCCTTCTTGTATTCCTAAATGCCACCCTTTCACCTCAGTTGAATTATAATTTCCCGCAATTATTACATCATAACCAGGCGATTGATTGAACCAACACTCGATACTAAAAGGCTCGTCCCATTCAAAACCAGCAATGTCACCTCCCTCCACGGAATCATTACTTTCATTCTCACTTGGATTGGACAGGGCATTATTTAATTTTCCAGCCACCCATTGAGCTGGATTATATCCTTCAAATGTTACAAGCGTTCCAGGTCTATTAAATTGCGAGCTATCCGCCGCCGTTGTCCCTGAAGTTTCATTCAAGTGCCAAGTCAAATAAATATCAGGGCCAGGCATGAGGGTTGTTTTGGGCGCAATTTGTGCAGACGATCCCGAATTTACAACTTCGACATCTGTGCCAAGAGTGCCTTTATTCCAATCAACATCGGTATCCCAAAGGAGCCGATTAAGTAAGCTAGTTTCGCTATTGCTGGGGCCATAATAAATAGGCATAAATTAGATTCCAACCTCCGTGATATCGACAAATGAGTTACCAGAAGCTTTTCTGGCTGTAATGAGTCCGTAGTATCCGTTCACTTCCACCGTTGAATTTGGGGGCAGAACATAGGTGTTATCCGTAAGTGACGCGCTGGCACCAAATTTGACAAATAGCGTCCCACTCTCGTTGTAAATAACTACCTGTGTCTTAGCGGCGTTAGAGAGTGATAACGTAACAGCTCCCGTATTCGTAACAGCAATTCGTGAAACGGTAGCTATTCCAATGCTGCCAGGAACAGTTGCCACCGTTCCTGAAACAACCCACGGACTTGTTCCTTGGTCAGCAGTTACTGTTCCTGAAACTGGAACCGCCGAGTCCCGAAGTTCTGCGTCTGTTAAAGGACCAGTAACAGGATAAGTTAACGGAAAATTTGATACATCCACACTCCCCGATATAGGTTGTGTGGTCGGCCAAAAAGTTCCACTAACAGGCTGCGTAACTTGGCTACCATCGACAAGAAGCCGGGTGCTTAGAAAAGTAAACTTGTCTAGATCGGCTAAGACCTCATCTAGAGTAGGTTCGGTCGCCCCGTTGGCATTAAGATTGCCCAGGACAGACATTAGTCACCCTTGACCATTAGTCTATAAGCGGGCGCACCAGTCACATACTTTAACCAGATATTTTTGCCAGTCGTAACATCCCAAGTAATAGCCTGGGCAAACGCCAGCGTTCCATGAAGATTAACACCATCAAAACTGAAAGCAACAACTTTTGTTCCAGCAGTTTCATCATTGGCGAGCGTAATAACTCTCGATATAAATGGATAAGCAAACTGTACAAAAGAAGAAGTAAGAGCAGTTATAGAGTGATCGGAATAGAATCCTTGATCATTCAGGCCAACTGCACCCGTCATGGGAGCCGCATTAACCGTTTTTTGAGCCGTTCCACCTGTACCAGAAACGCTAACGGCATAGGGCGTTGTAAAAGCAGCCACAAGGTTCAGAGCCGTTTCAATTTCGGTCGCCGTTGAGACACCGTTCTCTATCTGGACACTAACGTTTCCATTCACATCAACTGTGACGACTTCAGCACCATGAGTAGCACCTGTCGTGTATGTAATTGTTTTTCCGTTCTTCGAAGTTCCTGTCGCGACAGAGGTATAAGTAAGATCTTGAAGAACGCGGGAGGCAACTACTGCAGCTGTTCCACCGGCAAGGTTGAGAAAGGCTAAAGCGATTGCAGCCGTAGGAACAAAGCTCATAGCAAGTCCATCCGACTTTACATCGACTAAGGCATCAGCAGGACCAGAGGCCGCTACAGCAGCGGCAATAAGAGCGTTCGTTGAAGATCCGTCATTTTTAAGTTGAATCGTAATATCATCTGTGGCAACGCTCACAGATAAAGAACCACCCGAAGTATATTTCACTCTGACATTGTTTCCAGCAGTACCAGCTGTTTTTGCGACATAAACTAAATGACCAATCGTTAGAGAAGCTTTTGCAGCAGCTGTTCCACCAGCTAGGGCTGCGTTCTTAACGGTGACATTTGTATCGGCAGTATGCCCACCTGTAATAACCACGCTAACGAGATCGCTAGCACCAAGATTATCCACTGTGGGGGCCGTAGCTTCTATTGCAGCCTTAATTTGGGCGTTTGTTGAAACGCCAGTTTGAATCTGGACGTTAATATTTAAAGACGAATCGACGGTGACAACTTCAGATCCAGCTATAGCACCATTCGAGTATGAAATCGTTGGAAAATGACCCCACCTTTTAGCGGTGTAGGTTATGAAATTAATGACAACTGCGGGGAAGGTAACACTCATTGTATGACTCCTTTAATTACTTCTCAAGTCTTCATTCTTCCGAAAACTTTGAGCTTTGGTTTTTAGATTATGACTTTACGTTTTCCAACCGCTTTATCATAATTAAATTTTGCACGTTCGAGATTCTCTCGTTCCGTGTCTGTACTGTTCTTTTTGATATCGTCTGCAAGTTCAACAAACTGATCGCCAGATAAAGCGGCACTTTTACGCCGATTAAAATTGTCCATCTCCATTTCTTTCATCTTATCAACAATTCTATCTTGAACGTCAACCTGACGAGCATCACCGAGAATATTGAAGCGTTTTCTTTCTTCCTTCATCATCTCGGACCATCGTTGGTGAGTCGAAACGGTCTGTACCCTTGACGGCCCAGGATAATGACTTTCAAAAAAGCCAGGGAATAATCGCTTCACTTTTTGAGGCGTTGTTAGCTTTAAATGTAGCAAGGCGAAGATCACCCGTCGATACCCGCTTTTGTTTAATACACCATTTCTATTAAACAATGGGAGTGCAGGAACATCTCCTATGTCTGTAGCACAAACATCCACAATGCCATCCCGATCATGGATATAGTAAATTCCAGGCAAATGCGCCGATGATTCAAACTGACAAACTCTCAAGCGTGGGTTTAGTTGCCTGAGTTTCTTGTACCAAGTTATCTGTAACATCTCTCCCCTCCAGGAAAAATTTATTTTGCTTCATTACTGCGTTGCTTTTTAATCAGAAAGTTCTTTAGCCCACCGATAGGACCGGTAAGAACACTTGTATCGACAACATTCTTTTGGTCGGAAATATCCACCATTTCGGATGGCTTTTCTACGACTATTTCTTTATTTTCGGCAGCTATAAACGCATTTAAGTGAGCTAGAGCTTCCTCAAGTTCGCGCACGTCAGATTCATTTCCAGCTTCGCCCTCAGATTTTTCTGATTCAATCAATTTCTCTAATTCGGACACAAGTGCTTCTGCATCCATTATATCTTGTTTTTCTTTCTCGAACATAAAAATTATCCTCTGTTATTCAGACTTGGAAATGAGCTTTTTCAGATCATCGAGAGAAACCTTAGCCAAGCTTTCTTCTTTATCGTCGGATTCCTCAGCGTCTTCTTTTTCATCAGCACTCGGAGTGATGTTCTTAACGATAGGATCTTCAATAACCACATCATATTTTTCTTTGTCATTATAGCACCGAGAAAGTTCTTTCACTTCACCGGCAACTTCTAAACGAATCGCGAGGCCAATCTTTAGGGACATCGCTTGGTCCTTATTGATGGTGACGCGAGTGGTGGCTTTTTCAGGTTCACTAGGTACAGCTTGTAATTCGGACATTTTAAATCTCCTTTAAATCATCGTCCGAGGCGGCATCGGCACAGAATCCGGTGCAGGAACGGGTGAAGGTTGCTGAATCATAGATTTCAAGTCAGGAAGAGGCATACTCGCAGCCGTCTTCGGTTTTGGAGCTTTCATAAGTGGCTCGCGTATCTCATCAGGATCGCGCATTTCGTCAAGCTTAATCGTTTTTGGATCAAGCGTAAAACCCATCGGACTAACGTCAGCGATTTCGACTTCAACCTTGTCGCCACGTTTTAACCCCATAAGATTTAACTTTGGGTCTAAATCATGTTTATTTACCATCAACATTTTATTGCTCCTTGTGTAAAAATTCCCTAAATAGAAGGGGTGGACGAAAACTTGCCAGTGTGGAGGTCACTTCATCAGAACCATCCACCCCTGAGAGCTTTGCAGCCCTCGGTTTTTAAAACAACTTAGGAAGGATTAGTACGCTGAAGTCCCAATGACTTCGATGGCTCGGTTGCTATCCAGCACAGGGAACACTGAATAGAATTTGTAACCGATACTACCAGTCAAGTTGAGGGGATCAGCCACACCAGCATCACCTGGCATGTGAACGATCTTTGACACACCTTCATTCGCCACATCGACAGACCCAACGGCCTGTTTTCCGATGACCCAATTATGATAGGTAACGGCAGTAGCAGCACCGACACCAGTCGCAATATTTGGGGAAGCTTGGAAGCGAATATTAAACAGTTTTCCAATTTCACCGCGAAGAACTTTTTCATGGTTCTTGTCGATAGAAATGTACTTATTGACATCCAACCATCCACCAGCGGTGCTATCAGCTTGGAGGTCAGCAGCCGTCGCCGGATGCAGGAGGCCGTGGAAACTTCCGTCTTCAAACGGAAGAACGGCAAGAGATTGGAGAGCTTTCGCAGCTTTACGGAAGTCTACAGCGGCACACGCAACAGAAGTTGTGATTTCAGTGATCGCGGAACCCGTATATTGGATGGTCATATTACCGGCCATCTGATTGCGCTGGAGTGTGTCGAACGTGAGTCCGGCATTGTACCCAAGCACTTCATGGATAGCTTCGGTGATATTATCATACGCTTCGAGGATCAAACGATCTGAGAACGCCACATAGTTTCCGTACTGGAGAGGGGTCGCCAAGATTTTCGTGGTATTCCACAGCGCACCGTCAGGATTCGTACCCTGAGTGATGGGAGTGGTCGCAACAGCCAACGTCACTGGACGTAGGAACTGAATTTGCGTACCGTTTTTGCCTGGCATAGGCCGCTTCTCAGCGGATTCTTGGAAGAAGAGAGGGAATTTAAGGAACTCTAGAAGAACGCGGTCGTAATAAATAGCTGACGCATCGTTCAAACCAGAGGTACTGGTCAAGTTTGGATTAAGAGCCATAGTAATTTACCTTTAAGGTTAGCTCAAAACGATTGCTCGTTTTGGTACTTTCAATAATGGAATGTTTCAGTCGGGGCGTTTGCTTATCCGACATTTATTCGACCATTACTGCTAATCCTTATCCAGTCTTTCAGTTCGGGGGCATTTTAAGCTTGTCCGTACTTTGAATTATGGGGGTTCGTGTTAAATCTTACTGTCTATTTCCACCATAACTATTATGGTGTTTATATACACTAAATGGGTGCGCCTGGGAGCGAGCAGGAATCCCCACTCCGTAACTCCCAGGGCATTTGAAAACTTTATTCTTGCGAGATCATTCGTTTGAGATCAGCTAACGGCATTTCGTTAAGAGCGTCCTTAGAAACTCCACTGGACCGTCTACCGCCTTTACCGGCACTACCAAGACCAGCACCATTGGCTTCGTCTTTCAACGCCTGTTGCGCTTTCGCAAACGCATCTTTTCTGGCTGCCTCAAGATCGGCTTCAGTGTACATCTTAACAACTGGTTCTGTGGGTTTCACTTCTGGCTTCACTTCTGGAGCCGGAGGTGTTACAACAGCAGCCGGACTTAACTGTAACGCGAGTTGATACAGGTCATCAAGAACATCGCCAGGGACTTTATTGAAGTTAATACGTCCATCTGTGTTTGCAGCTAAGTTCTGGACCAAAGGAAACACTCTTTTCCATTCGGGATAATTCGTAGTGTCTTGTTCCCGCTTCATTCTCTCAACCATCGTTTCATTCTTGGTGGCGAGAAGAGCTTTCTCTTCGAGCTGAACTTGCATTTCTGCAATAGCTTCTTGTCGCTCAATTTCAATCTGCTTCTGGATAGCTTCAGGATTCTTCGCCAGCTCTTTATAATCAACTGGTTTTTTGGTCATCTTTTCAATGGCCGCTTTCAGAGACTTCATCTCATTTTTTAATTCGGCGTTTTCTTGGGACGCTTTTGTAGCCCACTTTCGCAATTCAGCAGGATCATTTGGCTGTTTTGCTGGTTCTTCGTGTTTTTCTACGGGTTTAACTGGCTCAGGTGACTTCGCAGCGGGTTCAACTACCTTCGCTGGTTCTTCTGTCTTCACTGGCACCACTGGAACAACGGGTGCGGGAATTTCAGCAGCTTTCTCAGCCGCTGCGAGCTTGTCGGCTCGATCTTGCACATTATTCGGATTAACTTGTGAGTCCATTTTTAATCTCCTTGCTTGTAGCTTGTCCACACAGGGTGGGGCTGGCGTTGGAAATTCCTCCAACTGGTTTACTCAGCTTGATTTTTAGTAACAGCGGCTTGAATCTGATCATTCATCTCAGCCGTATCTTGCTCGTAAATATTAATAGCTTGTGTTGCGATGCGTCCCGCCATAACTTTCGAATTCAACCATTGTTTGAGTTCTTGGAGAGCCGTTACTTTGGCTTTATAAGCCTGTAAGTCAGCTAAATTCTCGATCTTCAAAAACTCACCTTTGGTATCGGTGATCACATCGTTTATATGATTCTCAAAAGTCTTAAAAAAGGGATGGCGAATAAAATCTTCTGCGCTCCCTGCAACGGCAATATCTTTTTGAAGGTTAGAAAGCTTTTCTAACTCTTGCTTTTCGTCCTCTGGTAAATCTGGATACTTCGCTAATTCAGCTCCATAGTCCATATTACGCCTCCAATGACTTTAAGAGACTATCCCGAAGAACCATAAGTCTTCGGCTCTCTTTGAAGTTACTAACTGGCAGTACATCCAGGCCATCAATAACCTTTTCGATCAACATCCTAGCCACGTCTGCAGTTTCTAAAGCTGCTAACGGTATTTCTAAACTAACTACGTCTTTTTTAACCTCGTTCACTTTACCCTCCACAGGAAAGAACGTCTTTAACGTTTCCGTAATTGTTTCTTTTACTTTAAGAGATGTGTCTTCTGTGAGTCCACACTCTTGTAATTCCTTGGCGGTCAATTTAATGCCCGCTGCGTTTGTCGTGCGCGGATTAACATTCCCCACCGGTGGTTCTTTATCGCATCGAGGACAGCCCTTTACCATATCCGAGATTCGTTGCACAATAGGCATCCCACATTTGGCTTCAATATTGTGATAACCTTTTGAATCGTCGCCAGTGACATTTGGGACGGCAAGCATTATACTGCGGTCACACCTGTCAACGCCCCGATCGTCCTGCTTAATTTCGTTCTTTAACATATTTGCCTCCAAGCAAAAGTGTTTACTTCTTCAAGCCTTCTTTAATCCCAGCAAAATGATACAAGGCTCGCATGTGGGCCAGGGCTTTTTCTTTAGACACAGACTTCCCTTTCGATTTGCCTGTATCTTTATTGACGACTTCATATTGAGAGCCTGACTTTTTTATTTCGTATGGCATTACTCTGATCCTGTTTGACTCGGAACGGGGGTCACGCCTTTAAGTGTTGGGGCCATTTGACCACCCATGGCTTGTTTCAGAATTGTGGCTCCCTGTTTTGCGGTCGCTGTAGGTGCAATGGCAGGTGCCGGTGCTTCAGCCGAAGGTGCGACTGGTGCTGGTGTCATGGGAACCGCTGGTACATTACCGGTTAACGCTCCGATAGGTATTGCACCACCAGAAGTATCTATCATCGCGCCATTAACCATAATTTCGTCTTCGTCGTTGCCCATTAATCCCCAAATTTGGCGTAAAATACGTTGATTAGTGTCGGGCGTAAATTGATCCTTGGCGAGAGTGTAGAACGCTTGGCCCTGGGCGACCTTCACATCTGTATTCACCATCTCGGAAAGAACGGTCATTCTAAATGACACATTCGCTCGGATCATCTCTGGCGTAACAATCGAAGGGTCAGGGAAAAGTTTACCGTAAAATGCCCGAATAATTTCGTCTGTATTGAGGTATTGTAAATCAAGTTCGTAGCAGAGGCTCAATACAGGTTTGATACCTTCATCCTCGATCGCTTTTGCAGCCGTAGCAAACTTCTCAAGAGCTTGAGATATATTTGCTCTGACCGCCCCAACACCGATCGATCCAGTACCTTTCATATCATCGATGGAACCGGTGAGCGCTTGAGGAACCGACGCGGAGAAGATATCGTTTAATATTTGATTACAATCTTGATAAGAACTTTGGGTGACATCGACCACTTCCAGAGAGGCAATATCATCCATGTTATCGACAAGGATAATACCATTTGGAGTTGCGATTAGTTTCGTCGGATCAATGTCGGCTGTGGACTTAACTTTCCACATGCGGTTTAAAATTAACGTAATATTATCCAACCGTTGTCTACGAACGGTGGTGAGTTGATTAATAAGAGACATTACCGGCTCGATCAACCCAATTCCATACCACTCACCAGGAACTTTACAGAAGCAAACTTTGATAAGCGGGCGTTTTTGGTGATAATAAGGATTGGCAACTGCGCGAACAACCACGGTTCGATTAGCAATGATGATCTGGCACTCTTCATCAATACCATCACCGTCCAGGTCGTACTTCATCCACCATTCGAGCAATTCGATATCTGTTGGTGTGTGAGTAGCGACTTCACCGCGAGCGACCTTTCGAAACTGGCGGGACTGTTGAAATTTATTGGTTGTACCAGTCGCCATAGCCAGTTCTTTGTTTCCAAAATAAGGCTGAGGTCCGTCACACATCCGTTCAAATTCTTTTCGGTCTAGAAATCGACGAATACAAACGCCTGGATATTGATCCGCTACCGAAGCATGATCCTGCTGCGGAAATACGTCCAGAACATCGAGAAAGGTTATATTTGGCCGACGTTCGGTGATCTTATAGTTCTTTTGATTGACATATGTAATATCTGTCTTATTAATCCCGAACTCGTCAACGGTAACTGTCGTTTGAGGAACTCTCTCCCATACCCAATCCCATTTAACTTTGTAGTCCACATAAAGATAGGAAGTTCCGTATAAAAGAAGTTGCTTTACAAAGTTCTCATAGGTATCACTAAAGTGATTTTGAACGAGCTGATCAGAAATAAGGGTCTGGATATTATCCGCGATAGGGCGATCTTTCGCGTCATCCGGTTCTACATCAAAAATATTGTCGTTACTTGAAAGAAATGAAATGAGTTTCGGTGTCGCAATCTCGATCAACTGAAATGCAATTGGTATAAAAATCTTGGAGCGAGTTGGAGTCGTTGTCGTCCTGTTCCCACACATGTATAAACTGTAAATATTCCACCATAGCACCTCGTAGAGTCTCCGCCATGCTTCCCGTTTAACAATCTCGTTGGACAGAGTATCAACAATACTTTTTTCTATTTGAAACCTATATGCCTTAATCACATCCTTATCGGGATTGGCGGCATCTTTCATTTCGGGACAACTAATATCGATTGGTCCACCGATCTGATCGAGATCATTCCCTCCAGCTTGATCGGTTAGTTCCTGTAACGGATCTTGCACTTTATCTTCCATTTTAAATATCCTTATTCCAAATAGTTGAGGTTACGTCCTTGAACTCGAAGCTTTCATCAAAAGCTCGTTCCGGCGTAACGACAGTTTTTTTCTCTTTTAAATTCAGTGGATCTTTTTCTGGCGGAATAAATTTGGCATCTGCCTCATCTGCCGCCTGATTAATTTTATGTTTCTCATTAACAATGGTAAGCATGTAAGCCAAAGCTATAATTCCGTCACAGTGGCTTCCATCTCTACGATCGAGATCTGTTCGTGTTTTATTCCAGCTTCCAAACTTCAGTTCGTGGATAAGAACTTTGCAAGACGGATCTATCAAAATCTTATCATGCTCGATCCAGATGTTTAGAATTTCTAGCATGGCTTCTAAACTACCTGGCCCCTTCTGTACAGGATCAAAAACAAGTTTATGTTTTTCCTGTAACTCCTTCACCAAAATAAAATTATTGGTATCGCAGACGCGTCGGATTCTCTTCGAGAGCAAGCGTTCTTTATCTTTTATAGCTTCAGCTATCTTATTAACACGGCTCTCTTGAGAAGCCCATACTGCTTCTGTCTTTACCACTAACTTTTTAGTGACATCATCAAAATACGCGAAAGGGATGTGTGTATTGTCGAGCGCACCACCGATATCCATAGAAACATAGGATACCAATGACGGAAGGTAGGAAGGATCTTCTACCCGTTTAACATAATCTGACTTAAAGTTCGGAGTGACATTAAACCGCTTATCAGCGTTAAACTTACATTCAAACTCGCGCTCAAATGCTTCTTTAGAAACTTCCGCACGAAAAGCTTCAATGCGTTCCGGCGGATAGCCAGCATGGTATATGTCGAATTCGGCATAAGCCTTGCTTATTTTTGCTTCCCTAACATAACGGCGCACAAATGGATGATTAGGCTGTCTCGGAACTGTGCCGTAAATCAGCATGTATCCGTCTGAATCCATTAGGCTAGGGATTACGACTTCATCGATAATAATTTCCAGATCATCATTGCGTTGAGCTTCGTCGATAACAGCGAGGTTGATGCGTGATCCACGCAAATTTTCATAAGACTGATTCGACGATCCCACACAAAAAATCTGGGAACCATTTGCAAATTTGTAAATATTCTTCATCGGAAGATATTCTGGCCTTAAATTTTCTGGACAACTGGCCAATATGTCTCTCGCTATTTCCGACACATAGCGATCAATGTTCTTTAAAACCGGAACAACGAACAGGATGTTCGCACCTGGGACTTTGATGGCCTCTTCGAGGCAAATCATAAAACCGAGGGTACTCTTCCCTAAACGACGAGAAGCCACGCAAACAAACTTATGCGTTTTCTCCTTCGATTTGAGCCAGGTCTGATAAATCTCTTGTTGAACAGGTCGCATCAGATGGGCTAATACTCCCCGTTTCCACAGGAGGTAGTTCGCTTGGGCCTGGGCTGCTTGGTCCGGCTGTGGGATCTTTTCTTTCATTCTTGTTCAAAGCCTCCAGTAAATCTTTCGTGCTTATTGCAGCTTCAGGTTCATCCCGTACATCCAACGTCGGGGGTTCGATCTCTTTCAGCTTCGGGTAAGTATAAGGAAGCAAGGCCCGCAGTTCTGAGTATTGGTTTGCCGGTTTTCCGGCGCACATCAATTTCAGAGCCTTGGCCAGCTCCTTGTCAAAGTTGAAGCCGTAACGTCTGAGCCGGTCCTTAAAACCGTGTGTAAGGTCGGCTATCTTTAGCTCCCCTTTCTCTTTACCTCCGGTCTTCTTCCTCCCAGGCTGAAATCCCTTCATTCCTTTAGGCATCTTAAACCACTTTATGGTCAAATGTCGTAACCACGTTCAATTTGAACGGGGGCGGGGAATACCGCTGAGGGGCTTCCGGCGCATCCGTTTTCACGACCCCAGCATTATCCGTGACGGGGGCAGGTGTAGCCTCTACTTCGGTCCCAAGCCTGACATCATCAATCGCGGCTCTAACGAGCGCGCGTTTCTCTGCGGGAGAAATAAACGGCAGCTGCTCAAAAATGGCTGCTAATTCAGTTGTGTTCAAATACTCAACGGCAAGGTACGCCCTCATCTTCTCGAATGGGGTGGAGGTGGCACCTAGTGTCGCCTTCACGTGGGCATACAGCTGGCCATACAAAGCGTTGATTTTGTTGATCTGATCTGTTCCAAGAACGGTTCCTGACATTACACCACCTCCAACGGGGGGATAGTGCCTTCCGATGTTACAACGGAGGGAGTAGCGGGGGCTTCCGGCTTTTCCGCAATAACGGGTTTACAGCCGACGGGGAGGGTCAGCTTCGCCGTGGCCGAGTTCTCTAAAGCTGCCTTCTCTTTCATCTGGAGGCCTACCAGGGCATCAATGGCCCCTTTCAGTTCCAAGCCCTTATTATAGATGGCCTTCCCTTCTTCCTGCAAAGTCCCTATTTTCTTCTGAATTTCCATCAACTGCTTGTTTACATCCCCCATGCGGGAAATGTGTTCCTGTAGCTCTTTCTCAATGTCCATTGTGTTCCTCCATTTTTTGATTGAAAACGTCGGGAGGGGGCTGCCCCCCTATCCCTTTAAATTGTCCGGCATTTCCGGTATGTTCTGGACCCCCCCAGGAATCCTGGTAAAGGCGTACTTGCAAGGGCTAGGTCGGGCTTACAAGTAAAAGGTGTCGTCGGCCCCTGTAGGGCCTCCTCCCCCCTATTCCCTTTCGGGCATATATACTAAAATTAGTGGGTTATATGAGGTTTCTATAGTTTCGGGTATAACTGGCAAATCTGCATTGTAGTCGTATTTGGGAGAATTTCTCATAAAAGCCCCCTATCCTAATTATCCACAATACCCTACAGCGGGGCTACCCATATCTCAAGCTCACTTTAACTTTAGATTTATCTAAAATCAGAAGCCTTTAGATAATATCTGAAGCTCACTTTAACTTCCTGTTTAGACATAGCTCAAGCCCTGGATTAAAAAGGGAATTCTTGAACCTGTTCAAGAAAAGAATAAACGAATATAACCCATTTAATCCTGATAATCTAAACAAACTGAATCAGTTAATTAAATCATTCAGACAAACCAAATATATCAATTTAACTCATTCATTCGAAAGGTTCTATTCTAGATTGTTTAGACATAGTTCGCTTTGTATCTTTATTTATATAATACCGCTAAATAAGATACTAAATCATCTTAATGAGCTTAACGGGTTTCTGTTAAGTCCCGCCTAACTTTAATCAGTTGTCATCGGGTTCTTAAACCGATTGATGTTTGCAAAGGGTTTACAATAAGAAGCTGTGTATTGTTGGAGTTCCCTCAAAGTATGGTTAAGGAAAAGGGAAAAGAATCCCCGCCGACTTTGCAATATGAGCGAACAGGCGTTAAGCTGGGAAAGTCTCCCAATCTGTAGCCGTCTTAAGTTTGATATCATCTCGCGTCGCTCAGTCCGGCCCTCGCCGGTCTTTAGTATGACAAAGTGTTTAAATACGTCCTAGAAGGTGCTG
>Ga0315288_10002071_pt1 | contig 25964 bp, 23 predicted proteins | sample YL17G11_20_MG_FD_203454 | JGI IMG/M metagenome (GOLD analysis project Ga0315288, IMG submission 203454) | Sediment microbial communities from Yellowstone Lake, YNP, Wyoming, USA - YL17G11_20 | ecosystem: Environmental > Aquatic > Freshwater > Lake > Sediment | place: USA: Wyoming | collected... | reverse complement strand
TCGACCGCCAACCGAATCTCGATCTTGCGCGTTGCCATGGCTCCACGCTCCCCTCGCAAACATGAAACCCATGTACGCCTGCCCTACTCCTAGTACCTCCCCGTACATACCACTCTGAATGCAGCCGCATGCCGGCTCACGTCCGCGCTCTTCCCCGCTCTTTCCCCGTCTTGCCATCCTGCTCATCCTGGGCATCCTGTTCCCCCGCCCTCACTCCACCACGATGTCGCCGCCTGCTGGGACGCGGAGCGTCATGCACCGGATCGCCGAGCCTGGCCCCTCCTCGTAGTAGACGAACAGCACCCCGCCGTCCGACAGGGCGCACATGCTCGGGTAGGCGCCGATGCAGTCGTCGATCGCGACGTTCTCGCCCCACGTCACGCCCTCGTCCCGGCTGACATGCAGTGAGGTACCGGGGAGCCGATGCCCGCAGAGAAGTGCTCCACCCGCGCTGAACAAGTACGGCGCCTGGCCAGTGAACGGCAGCGGCCGGGAGGGCGACCACGTGCTCCCGCGGTCCGCGGAGACCGAATACCACATCGTCGAGGCATCCGTGTGGTTCGTCCTCATGACGCACAGCAGCTCGCCGTTGCTGCGCTCATACACATCGGGCTCGTCGTTGTCCTCGTTCGCGGCATCCACGGGGAGGGGCGCACCCCACGTCTGCCCATTGTCCTCAGAGAGGATCACGTAGCTCGTACAGCGCAATGGGTCGACCAGTTCGTGGTAGATCGGCATGAGGAGCGTGCCGTCGGAGAGCACGCGCATTGGCGAGCTACAGCCGAAGTGATCGTTGGCGGTGGACTCGATGAGCTGCGGCTCGGTCCACGTGCGCCCGCCGTCCTCGCTGCGGGTGGTGTGGATCTCCTTGTAGTTCGCCTCATTGCCCTCGCGGTGCTTCTCCTGGCCGTATGTGTAGGTGAACCAGTTGCAGAGCAGCGTGCCATCGGGCAGCAACGCGATCGACGGGTCCCGGTCGTCGTAAGGCGTGTCGGCGACGATGGTCGCTTCGCCCCAGGTCCGCCCGTCGTCCATCGAGCGGCACGCGCAGACCCGCGCACCGTTTGGCAGGTCATCGCGGGGGAATGCGATGTGGCCGTATCCCGCGTAGAACACGCAGAGGATATCGCCGTCCGGCAGCCGTACCACGTCCGGGAATGCCTGGTAGCCGCCGGCTCCGGCGTCGGCACACACGATCCGTGAAGCTGGGTCCGCCTGGATCGCCGCGGTCATGCACGTGGCCATGAGTGCCGTCACCAGTGTGTACCCCCCCTCTACCTACAAGCCCAGTCGCTCACGAAGTTGGCACAGGGACAGCGTGCCCTCCGAGCGGGCTCTCGCCTCTTCGGCGAGGACGTAGAGCCCCAAGTCCTCCATCTCCTCGAGGAGCTGCAGGTCAGCGATAGGGACCAGGGCAGCAACGTCCTGACCCCTTCCGCGGACAACGATGCGCTCGTCGCCGCCGGCCACACGCCGCAAGGCCCGCGCTAGGCCTCGGCGCAGTTGAGAGACGGCGAGTTGGCCCATGGGAGCCACCTCCTCAGACACAGCATGACATGAGGTCAGCGATCCTGGTGTACCTTGTCTTCCATTGCCGTGCGTTCCCCTCATCCTGCACATCCTGTCCATCCTGTTACCCTCTTGGGCTCCCTCGGCGGCGCTACCCGAAATGCACCATGTACCGCGTGAAGATCTCGCCGCCCCAGATGCCGGCGGTGCCGAGCATGACGCCGGCGCCGAAGAAGTGCCCGAAGGCGATGCCAAGAAAGAGCGGGATAAGCCGACGGTAGAGCCCGATGCCGCCGATGCGCAGGATCGCCGACTTCACGATCCATACGAACAGGAACGCCGCCCACATCGGCTGGCCATAGGCCGTGGCCATGGCGAACCCGAGAGGGTGAAGGGGGAACCGCAGGAAGGCTCGGTGCAGCAGGAGCAGCCCGGCGGTAAGAGCGGCACCGGCGATGTGGGCCTCAGTGCGCGCGCGATCCGGCCCGGTGGGCTCCTGCATGGCAAGGTCGAGGTCAGTGTACTCCGAGACGGCGAGCGAGATCCGATAGCCGCCCTGGGTCGAGCCGCCCTCGAGGACATTGCCGCCGTAGTCGTAGTAGGTCGTGAGGTGCATCCACCCGCTGCCCACGATGCCCAGCACCGCGGCGATGACGAGCAGGCGGGTCATGTCGCGCGACCCGTGGGTGAACAGGTCGCCGATCCTGAAACCCTCGAGCTGCGTGGCCATGAGGGACGGGTAGTAACCCCGCGAGAGCCACATCATGCTGGAGAAGACGGTGGCGCTCCGGAAGTCGCCCCCCGGCGCGAGTGTCTTCACGCCGAACACCTGGCGGATCATCTTCTCCTGCTGCCAGAAGGGGAAGAGCCACACCATCGGCGCTCCCGCTTCGGCCCGCGCGCGCGCATACACGATGGCGAACAGCACCAGAATGCCCATGTACAGTGCCGCAAGCCACAACGACATCCCGGCGACGACGCAGAACAGCACGAGGAACGCCGCGCTGCCCGCACCGATGAGAAGCCACCTTCCCTCGCCGGCGTCCGCATCCCGCTGCAGGAGGGCCCGCGCCGCGCGCACGACCGGCCCCCTTGCCCCCCAGGCCAGGAAGAGCCCCATCGCCAGATAGGCGCCCGCGCTCTGCTCCTGCGCGAACGGGTAGCCGGGGAACATGAGCCCCATGGAAGCCATCATCACCGTCTCGACCTGGGTTAGCAGGTAGAAGACCCAGACGGAGAGCAGCACCTCGAGCGAGACCAGGTAGCCCAGGCCGACAAGCTCCGGCCGGAACGCGATCGAGAGGCCGGCCAACGAGTTGAGAGGGTGCTCTGTGAAGAGGGCGCCGATGTTGTAGTACTGCCCCGGCGCAGGCACGGACGGGTTGATGGCGCTGAGCAGATTGATCCCGTTGAAGAGCACCGCGACAAGCACGCCCATCCACATCAGCGGGTCGCGGAAGAACGGCTTGGTCGCGTAGCCGGCTCCGCCGGGCTGCGTCATATCCAGTGCGAACTGGACGATGGGATAGCCCAACCGCTCGCGATCGGACCATTGCGAACGGACAAGTCGGACGCACGACAGCATCACGAGGAAGAATGCCAGGAGGAACAGGGACCATGCCATGCCGGGCACGGCCCAGTGGCCCCAGGGCACGAAGGTGTGCGAGCGCACCAGGCTCGCCGCGCTGTCCAACAGGTCGCTGACGAGAGGGATGCCGCCCATTCCGGATGGGCGAGCGGCGACGTCCACGCCCTCATAGAGCTGCCGGATGGCCTCAGGGTCCTGCGGGCCGTACCAGGCGGGAAGGTTGTGAGACAGCTCCTCGAAGTGATTCGTGCCGGCCTTGAAGTAGGGCAAGGCCGTGATGCAGGGGAGGAGGATCCGCGCGACCCCGACCGACGCGAACACGGGCACGACCGCAACGAACACGTAGACGGCCAAGACCTCGGCACGTGTGAGCACCAGGTGGCGCGCCACCATGTCGGCGCCTTTGCGCGTGAAGCCGAGGAAGCACGCGATCCCACCCAGGAGGACGCAGACGGCGCTGCCGCCGCTGGCCCATGGGGCGTCCATCGATCCGATGGTCAGCCCGATGGCCAGCAGAACCAGACCCGGGCGGCCCAGTCGCTTGCGGTTCGCGGTAAGCCAGTCGCCCGCCCTCTGGCCGGCGCCCAACAGGACGGCGCCCAAAACGAGACACGCAACCGCCGGCACCGGCGGCACGCTCTCAGAGACCTGGCAACTGACCTTGACCAGCTCGACCTGGCGCACCCACAGGATCGCCACAACCCCAAACGCAAGGCCGATGGCCAGAGCGCGGCGCGTAAGCATAAGCCCGGCGTGGTCCCCGAGGGAACCCGCCGGATCATCACTGTCCGAACGCTGTGTCGACGCGCCGCCCACCCGCACCGTCAAGGCGACCCCCTCCGCCTAGGGCCGCGGCGCGACGTCCATCCCCGTCAGGCGCTGACCCGCCGGAACCTCCAGGACACGTGCCACGGTGCCTTCCGGCACCGTCACGCCGTAGAAGACATTCTGCTCGGAGGGGGAGTAGGACCCGAAGAAAACCATTCGGCCGGTTCGGCTCCAGGCGACGACATTCGGGTCGACGACCACGTCGCCACTGACCTTCTTTGCCTGGCCTCCGGACCACAGATACAGCTCGCCCAACACCGACACGAACCACGCGTACTTGCCATCAGGCGACCACCCGAAAGCGGGGTCCACCGACGTCACGCCTTGGCTGATGACGTTGTCGACGCCGTTCTGCAGAAGGTGGACGGCGCTGTTCGCGCCCTCGGCGGTTCGATAGAGCACGGGGTAGCCGTCGAACGGGTCACCGGCAGCCGCGCCGACCGCAGGCCCGGGTGCGGGGCCGGTGGGCTGCACGGCAGCTGGACCAGTTGGGGGGGGCACCGTCGCAGTAGTCGGCCCCACTGGAGGGGTTGTCGCGCCGCCCGCGCCGCCATCCCGCACGGCGAATGGGTCCTCCGTGGGTGTCACCGGCTGGGACGTCGTCCAGTCCGTACCGGGTCCGGGAGGTCGAGCGGGCCCACCGGGCGGGGGTGTCGTGCCCGCGTCGCCCGGGGCCACTCGGGTGGCACCAGTGTCACCTGCGGGGGGCGTGGTCCCAGGCCCCGTGGCCGGTCCCTCGGCGAACGGGTCGTTGGCGGGCCCTTGGGTCGGCCCCTCACCGGGAGCCTCACCCGGCCCGTGCCCACCCTCGACCCGCGGAGCACGGGCCTTGCGGGAAGGCATGTCCGGATTGCCCGCCCCGGGCACGGACTGGACATCGCCCGGATTCGAGCCGCCCTCGATCTCCATCTTGTTGGAGAACCCGTCGCGATCGGAATCCTTGCGCTCGACCTCGGGGAACGCTGTCTCCACCGCACCGGCCGTCTTCCAGTCAGTGCCGTACTGGTTCAGCTTCGTGTTGTCATTCGGTAGGTGGCACACAGTGCACAGGGTCAACACCGGCGAGCGCACCGAGTAGTGGTTCTTGAATAGCTGCATATCACTGTTCGCCGCCAGGCTCGCACCTGCGCACAGGATCACCAACACTGCGACCAGGACCGGCACGAAGCCGGCCTGGTTGTGGCGTATGGTCCGCACGTCTCTGTCCTCCTTCTCGGGTGAGCGGCCAGCCCCGCAGAGCGCACGCAAGCTGGCCGAGTCCCGTACAATGACGCTGTCGACAAACCGTCCGTTGGCCGGCCCCAATGCCAAGCATCTCCCTGGGGTCCTGACCGACGAACCGCAACCCAGGTTCCCCACGGTCCAGTTCCTGCCTCGTCCTATTTCGCCATCGCCCGCTCTACCCCTCTGTTGAGACGCTCCCCATCCCCCTGCCTTTCAGCCCGCCGGCCCTGCAAGTGCTGACGAGAGCCGGGACGAGGTACCGAAGAAGGAGTCGAGCGGCCGAAGGGCGGAACCCACGCAGGGCATCCGAACCGCGGAGGAACCGCCATGTCCCATCGTCCTCGCTGCGCGATTGGCGGCATCGCGCACGAGTCCAACACCTTCTCGCGGAACACAGTGCGCCTCGAGGACCTGAACGTCTACCGCGGGCCAGAGCTGCCGGCGGACGATATCGTCGGCCCTCACACGGACATCGAGTGGCTGCCCATACTCGCCGCGTGGGCGACGCCGAGCGGCCCCGTGGGACGCAGTGCCTACGAAGCTGTGCGCGACGAGCTCCTGGAGGGTCTACGAAGTGCCCTGCCGCTTGATGGCGTCCTCCTAACACTCCATGGCGCGATGTGGGTCGAGGACCTGGGCGATGGCGAGACGGACCTGATCGGCCGCGTGCGGGAGGTCGTCGGCCCCGAAGCGCCCATCTCCGCGGCGCTGGACCTCCACGCAAACCTCTCCGAGGACGTTGTCGCCGACGTCAACGCGCTGACCGCGTACCGGACGGCGCCGCACGATGACGGGCGCGAGACGAGACAGCGCGCCGCCGCGCACCTGGCTCGTGCCGTCCTCGAGGGCATCCGCCCGGTGACGGCGATGGTGAAGCTACCCATGCTCCTGTCCGGCGAGTGGGCCGTGACCGCCAACGAGCCGGCGCGGTCTCTCTACGCGTCTCTGCCGGAGATCGAGTCACTGCCGGGAATGCTGGACGCGTCGATCTGCATCGGCTGTGCGTGGACGGACTCGCCGGAGACATCCGTCAGCGTCCTTGCTGTGGCGGAAGGGGATGCAGACCTGGCGCATCGCCATGCGGTGGCGCTGGCCCGCGAGGTCTGGGGGCGACGAGAGGAGTTCGGGCCGGCGTGCGACCTGCTCGGCCCGGATGAAGCCATTGCGGCGGCTCTCCAGGCACCCGTGCGGCCGGTGTTCGTCTCCGACACAGGTGACAACCCGACCGCCGGCGGCGGGGGCGATACGCCGGTCATGCTGGAGCGCCTCGTCGCCGCCGGGGCGGAGGGGGCCGTCGTCACGGCACTCGCGGATCGAGAGGCCGTCGCGATCTGTCTCAAGGCCGGATGCGGCGCTCGCGTGGCGCTGGAGCTCGGGGGGAAGCTCGATCCCGACAACGCGGCGCCGCTGCCCGTCGAAGCGATCGTGCGCCATGTCGCTCCCCCGGATACCGCGGTGGTCACCGTCGACGGCATCGACGTGGTGCTCTGCAGCCATCGCCAGAGCTACCCATCGGAGGGCGTGCTCGAAGCCGCCGGGATCGACATAGCGGAACGGCAGGTAGCTGCCATCAAGTGCGGCTACCTTCACGGTCCCGGCCTTCGCGTCGCGCGCAAGTCCGTTTGGGCCCTCACGCCGGGGTACACGGACCTACAGCTCTCTCGGCTGCCGTACCGGCGCCTCCGGCGACCGATCTTCCCGCTGGACGCGGAGGTCACGTTCGGGGTGTGACCCCACGCACCGCAGGCCCCCTTGCCCATCCGTCCGGTCACCGCTCCCACGGGTACTGGTCGCATCTGAGGAAGTCGCTCTTGAGCCCGGCGCGCTTGAGATCCTCCCCCGCCCATTGGGTGAGGCTCAGGATCGCGGCCCGGGGGAGGTGCTCCGTCTCGACGTACGCCTCGAAGTTGGGCCCACGTACAACCCGCACGCCGAACGCCCCGGGGTCGCGCCACACCGCCGTTCCCGGGAACGGACGGTGCACACTCAGGCAAAGGTCATCGGCTCCGCAGCGCTTCGCGAGCTCAACCGTTCGCCGCACGCTCTCTGCTGACTCACCCGGCAGCCCAACCATGAAGAACGCCGACACCGCAAGACCCGCCGTCTTCAGGGCTCGGATGCCCCCAAGGTGCTGCTCGGTCGTGAACCCCCGGCGCGCTCGGAGCAGCACCGCGTTGTCGCCACTCTCGGCCCCGAAACCAGCCTGGACACAGCCGGCGGACCTCATCGACTCGGCGAGCTCGGCATCAACGAGGTCGCCGGCCGTCCAGCACTCCCAGACCACGTCCAGCTTGCGTCGCCGGATGGCATCGCACACCGCAAGGGCGTGGCCGCGGTCGAGTCCAAGGAGGTTGTCGTAGCAGTTGAACCCGCGCACGCCAAAGCCCTCCACCACTCGCGCCATCTCCTCGGCCACAGCGGTTGGGCTCCTCTTGCGCACCCGTCGTCCCAACGGGTTGTTGCAGAACGCACACCGCATGGGACAGCCCCGGTAGGTCACAATCCCAGTGCTCTTGATCCCCAGGAGAGGATGGGGTGCGTACTCGTCAAGCCCGAGCAGGTGATGGGCCTGGAAAGGCATGGCGTCCAGGTCGGCGACCGGCGGGCACCGGTCGGTTCGCAGGATCCGTCCATCGTGCTTGTAGACCAGCCCCCGAACATCGCCCAGCGCGCGGATTCGCCCTCTCGCTCCTCTCCGCTCAGTGCGCCGGGCGATCTCCACCACCGTCTGCTCGCCTTCCCCCACGACGCACACGTCGAAGTCGGAGTTCCGGAGGAGGTGCCGGGGCTCGGCGGTTGGGTGATGTCCTCCCGCCACCAGCAGTGCCTCGGGCAGCCGCTGCCGGAGGCACTTCGCCAGGTGCACGCGCTCGGCGTATGCGGGAGTGTGGATGGTGACGCCGACCATGGACGGTTGGTGTCGAGCGACGACCTCCGCCAGCCGTTCATCGAGGACCGCGGGGTCGTTGGTGTCGGTGGAAGGTGGGTACACGTCGAAGATGCCCACCTCGAACCCGGCATCCTCCAGGGCAGCCGCCAGGTAAGGCAGCCCCAGTCCCTGTACGGAACGAGGCGGTGTCGTCGGGCCTGCGATGAGGGCGATCATCGGTCGTCAGCTTCCCGCGCGCTCGCTACGGGCTTGTCCCAATTCTCAGCATCCTACCACACAGACACGGCCTCGCGACTCGCGGGGGGCACCGGGGCGAGCCGTCCCTCGGCGCGATCGGCAGGTCGCACAGCGGGAGAGATGGAACTCCCCGCCGTCTGGGCAAGGGAAGTGGGTCTGCATGGCTTGGCGACGGTCCCGGTGGTGTCCATGGCTCCTGGCAGCTCTGCCTTTCCTGGCGGGGTGCACACTGCCACCCATCGGCGGGAACGGCAACGATGGCTCCCACGGTGGCACCGGCGGCGATGGGGCGCTGCCAACGCATACCCAGGCGCAGATCCAGCAGGTATGGCAGACGCTCAAGCCCGTCGAGGGCCTGGCCAGGTACGACGAGGAGCCGCGATGGACCGCACCATTCGCGACCGGGCGGGTGAACCGCGAGTTCGCCGAGCAGGGCGTACGCTTCGCGAACTTCGCGCGCTATCTCTGTGGGCTGCCCTATGATGTCGAGCTGGACGACGATCTGATGGACCTCGCCCAGCATGGAGCCGTACTCCTCGCCGCCGTGAACCAGCTCACCCACACCCCAAGCAAGCCCTCGGACATGGGCCAGAGCTTCTACGACAAGGGCTACCAGAGCACCAGCTCGAGCAACCTGTTCTACGGAGTCGGGGCGGACTTCAGCGCGGCGGACGCGGTGCGAGCCTTCCTCAGCGACAACGACCCCGGCAACATCCTCTGGCTCGGGCACCGCCGGTGGGTGCTGAACCCCCCGATGCGGAAGACGGCGTTCGGCGTCTGCAACGGCTACATGGCCATGCAGGTCTTCGACACCAGCCGCACGCCGGAGGTGAGCTGGTCGCGCATGCTCTGGCCCTGCGAGGGGAACATGCCAGCGGAGGTGTTCTCCCAGGGAGACCCCTGGTCGGTCGTCGTATCCACCGACCGCTATGACAACACGAGGACCAGCGATATCGCCGTAACCGTCGAGCGCACGTCTGACAGTGCCTCATGGACGCTGACGCCCGAGGACAACGACCCGGCGGGCACCTACATGGCTGTCGACACGCACGGGTACGCCACGCCCTTCTGCATCATCTTCCGCCCCGCAGACCTGACGTGGGCGCCGGGGGACACATTCCGCGTGACCGTTACCGGCCTCGTGCCCAAGGTCGCGGATGCCGACGACACGCTCGAGTACGAGACGACGTTCTTCTCGCTTGGGGACTCGTAGCTCCCGGGGAGGGACGGGGATCCCCGCCCGCGCCCACCCCCCACAGGCAGGGACGCCTGTGCCACCGCAAGGCGGGCGTTCGGCCTGTAGCCGCTCACTTCCCCCCGGCCGCTCTGGCGACGACAGACTCCCGCGCCCACGCCGGCGGCTCGAGCGTGGCGACATCTCGCCTCGGCAGTGCCCATGCGCGCTCGACCGCCTCGGCCACGCGCGCCAGGAGCGCCTGGTAGTCCGCATCACCGTCCGTCTCGTAGACGGCCGCGCTACACCTGCCCTCGCCGCCGGCGTCCCTCGCGAGCGGGGCGGCGAGGAACCGGCTGCGCTCGGGCTTCCCCAGATCGATCCAGTCCATCCGTGAGACTGAAGTCGGCTCGTGGCATGATGCACAACGCCGGCTGCTCACATCGAGGATGGCCTGACGAAGGCCCTCGTCGGCGACGAGATCATAGGCCGGGCGCTCGGGCCGCTTGTCGATGAACCGGGCGTGGTAGGGCCCATTCGCGTCCACCCACATCACGAGCCGGAGGTGATCCTCCTCCAAGAGATGGACGCGGTCCCTGTGCGTCGTGCCGAGCACCTCGATCAGCTTGCTCTTGTGCGAGCCGAACTGAAGGGGCTCGGTGATCCGAGCATCGTCGAGCGCGTACGAGCGTGCGACCAGCCGCGCGCCGGTGATCGTGTCCCATGCGCGGTTCCGGCTCGCAGTGAGCCCACCCGAGAAGTCGAGCCCGCCGGCGGGTGCAAACCCGCTGTGGCAGCTCACACAGTTGCGGTCGAGAACGGGCTGCACGTCCCGCAGGAAGCTGATGGCGCGATCGCCCCACGGCGGCGGAGTGAGCGGCGAAGGGCCGCGCTGGACCGCCAGGGGGACACGCGCGCTTGCCGGGGCCACGCCTCGCGTCTCATGGCAGCCGGAGCACGAGCGCTGTTCGCCCGGCTGGAGGCTGATGAACGACCGCATCCGCCGCAGCTCCATCTGGCCCGCGTCCAGCGCCTGGAAGTAGACGGCTACGTCAGCGGGGACCTGGAAATGCGCGCTCCCGTCGGGCTCGACCGGCACCGTACCCAGCACCCGCGTGGGCGTCCAGTTGATGGGAGACGACTTCACATCGGGCTCGTACCGCTCCCCGCCTCCTTTGATCGTGTATGGCCATGCCAGGCCCTGGGAGATACGCAGGTACCTGATCCGCCCGCGCTCAATGCCCGCAAGCCCGTCGTAGACATCGGTGACCACGCAGGTCGCCAGCGGCGAAGTCACGGGCTCGTCATCGCCCGGGTTCGAGCGGAACGTTCCCTGGCCGATACCCGGAAGCCGTGTGTCTGCCATGACCATGGGCTGCGTCCGCGAGGCGAGCGGCATCGGGTCGAAGCACGACATCTCCGGGTCGTCGAAGATCAGCTCTCGCGTACCGTGGACGTCCACGAGGTACAACGAGTAGCCCGTCTCGTCCGTCATGCCGTTGTAGGTGTAGGACACGAGGAACGTCGTCTCCGAGAGCGGCCACGGCGAGGCATAGAGCCCTCCGCCGCCCGACACGCCGCCCTCCGGCACTGCCAGGCCGTTCATCCCGCCCTCCGGCGATACAGTGCCGGGTGTGACCAGACGGATTCCGGCGGGCTCGTTGACCCCGACCTTGTTGTCGACGAGGATCAGCGGGCCAACCGCCAGCGTGTGGTGGCCGGTCGCGATGGCGAGGAGCTTGCCGCTTCCGGGGATGGACCGCGGCTCCTCGATAGCCCACGGATCGTTGAAGTGCTGCTTGAAGAGCGCATCGGCGAAGGCGCCGTCTGGGTTGATGACCCATATCGACTGGATGTTCGCGAAGGACCGCTCCTGATACTCCCAGCGCGTGTAAGCCAGGAGCCCGTTGTCGAGCACTTGCGGGAGGTAGTCGCCATCCTTCGTGACGCTCATCCGGCGGACGCCCGTGCCGTCGGGGTGCACGACGTAGAGGTTGCAGGAGGTCTCGTCCTTGTCGTACTCATTGCACTGCAGCGAGTAGCCGCACCGCTCCGAGACGAAGGCGATGTCCCCGTTGGGCAGATAGCACGGGTCGAGGTCGCTCCACTCCGAGTCGGTGATCTGCCGCAGGCCGGTGCCGTCGACACCGACCTCGTAGATGTGGATCGGCTCGACGGTCCGGCGCAGGTCGTAGCTGCGCGTGCGGTCGAGCCAGCCGTCGGGCGGCTGGTCGCTCGCCGCGGGGGCGTAGCCGAAGACGACCCGACGGCCGTCGTAGCTCAGATCGATCCCGTGCACATGCCCCGGTCCGAGCCGCCCATTGAGGATCGGCCGAACCTGCCCGTCCGGCGCGATGGGCGAGAGCGCGCACAGGTCCCCGCCCGGCCGCGACACCCATGGCATGTGGTTGAGGCAGACATCGGGATAGGCCTGCTGTGTGAACTTGCGGACGAAGAGCAGCTCACCATCGGTTAGCTCCGGCCGGCTGAAGGCGATCTCCCGCACCGCCCACCGGGCTTCCCTATAGAGCGCCGCCCGGGTTTCCGGATCGGGCCCCTCCGCCACCTCGCGCTCGGCCAGGGATACCATCCGGGCGGCCAGGTCCGCGTAGCCCTCGGGCGCGCGACGGCCGAGGGCGGCGAGGATGGCGCGGCCGCGCTGGATCGTGTCCGCGACCGGGTGGACCATGAACGGCCGGTCATCGGCGACTTCGAACTCCCCCTGCCGCGCGCGGATCTGCAGCACGGACGGCCCCTCACGAAGCACATCGACCGTCAGCGGGGCTCGCCCGGGCCGCGAGATCGTCTGCGCGTCGCCCACGCTCTTGCGGATGCCGAAGGGCGTGAGTGTTTGAACATCCACCGTCACACTCACCGGCGGGTCGAACGCGGGCGTGCCGCCCACCTCGACCTCGACCCGATTGTGCCCATACCCGAGCCGGGCCTCACCCGCAAGGGAGACCGTCCAGCCCGCGATGAATGCCGCAGCGAACGGCTCCGCCGCACCGAGGCGCAGGACCGGCGACATCGGCATGGCCAAGGCCGCCTCGACGACGAGCCGACCGTTTCGCCTCACAGCGGCGCTGTCTGCGACCGGCTGGTCATTGAGCAGCACCTGCGGAGGGTCAGCGCTCGATAGGCCGACGGCGACCCCGGATACGTCGGCAAGGCTCGTGCCGGCCGGGCCTCCGCGAGACCAGACGCTGAGCGAGCTCTGCTTCGCCGGTCGGAACAGGGCCAGGTTGCGGCCCGGATCATCCCCGCAAACCTCGACCTCATCCAAGTGGAAGAGGATCGAGCCGTTCGAGGCAACCTGGAGCCGCACGAACCGGGCCGACACGTCCTTCAGCTCGACCCGCAGCGGCCCCGTCGCGTCCACGCCACCGAAGAATGTGCCCGGGTTGCGGTAGACTTCCTGCCACTGGACTTCGTCGTCCGAGACGAGGACCACGAGGTTGTTCGCGTTGTTGAGGCCTGGGGCATAGTCGAGGCGGTTGTAGACGACCACCTGCCTCACAGGCATCACGCCGCCCAGGTCCACCTGCCACCACGGGTTCGCGTCGCCGCCCGTGTGGAAGCCGTATCGGCCGTTCTTCACACCGTCGACGGCGCCCGACGCATCGAGCGCGGTGCGCTCCCCACGGAACCGCGCCTCCGCTTCCTGTGGCAGCTCCGCCGCCAGGTAGAGCCTGCGCGCATCGTGCATCAGCCGGAACGACGGATCGGCGGGGGTCGTCCCGGGGATGGCGAGGGCGCCGGCCCACCCCGGATCGGACAGGTCACCATCGACCTGCGGTGTCGGTTGCATCGGGATGGGTGTACCCGAGGCACTACGCAGCCCGGGCCATTGCACAACAGCATCGGGGAAGCGGAATGTCGTCGGCTGGGCAAGCTGCTGCATCCAACTCGCATCCTGCCGTTCCCAGTCGGCCTCGACCTGCGCGCGAGCGGACTCGGAGAGCGAGTGGGCCGCTGACGCTCCCAAGATCCATACGGCCACGACGGCCAGCCACGCCGACGCTCCCTGCCTCTTGCGCCATCTCATCCTGTTCATCCTGCCCATCCTGTTGCCCCCGCTTGCTCTCACGGTGTCGCCTCCGGCTTGCGGTAGAAGACACACATCCACCGACTGCGGTCATCCTCTCGCCACGGGAGCCTCCACAGGGCCTCGAACTCCGGGTAGGGGATCACGTTGTTCGGACCGAGGTCGGGCGCGGGATCGAGAGTGTGGTAGACCTGGGCGGTGTCGTCGAAGCCGACAACCACTCGCATGTGCGGCACATCGTTGCCTGGCGCCGCGTACTGATAGACCAGCACCGGATAGCCGAGCGCCAGCGCGCACCGGATGAGATCGGGCGAACCCTCGCCGATCAGCGCACTGAGGCCGTAGTGGGTCGCAATGTCGCGCATCCGCGAGACATGGACGCCGACAACCGGCGCACTGCCGTCGAGCAGCTTGAGGATGTCCTCCTCGGTGACTGCGATGCCGTGGTACCGCAGCACCATCCGCGCGCAAGCGGTGGCGCACAGCACCTGGTTGGCCTGAGCGACGTGAAGGACACCCTTCACCGCCCGCATCGGCCCCACCGCGCGTCCGGCGGCTCGCAGCGCTTGCTCAACGGCGGCCCACTGCTCTGGATCGGCCTGCGGGTCACCAAGGTAAGTGATCGCGGCGTCGAGGGCCCACAGGGCCGCCGACTGCGCAGCAGCGGCGTGCTCCGGCGTATCGGCGAGGAGGGCGCTCGCGCGTTCCGCCTCTCGCAAAGCGTTCTGGACCTTCGGGGCAAGGGCATCTTCCTGGGAGCTGGCACCGAGACCGCCCAGGAACAGGAGGACGCACAGAGTCACCGGCCGGATGGGTCTCACAGACGCATTATAGCAGGTCGGGGGGGGCTGACTGCGGCACGCGGGCCATGGGGCCGAGCGCTTCGAGGCCTACGCCAGGTACACCCCGGGTCCTGTAGGGCCGGACTCCGCGCCGGCCACGTGAAGCCTTCGGGAGCGGCGTCTCTGAGGCCACTGTGTCAGACCGAGACCAAGACGATGCCCCACCCCTGAAGAGACCGTCGGGCGGAGGCCTGAGGTGTCCGGCGCGGAGTCCGGACCTACAGGGGCAAGCCGGCGGCCAACGGAGCCGTCGCCCCCCGTGGACAGAGCGCGGTGGCACAGGCGTCCCTGCCTGTGGAGGTGGCCGTCACGCCCGCCCTATGACGTGCGGCCGGCGCCAGAGCCGGCCGCGGGGCCGCGTCAGCCTTCCGGGATGTGACCGCCACCCGATGGGCGGCCACGCCAGATGCCGCGTGTGCTTCTCACGTGCGCCCGCCGGGGCTCGGGTGACGATACGTCCTGCCGGGCCGCGTGGCGGCGCTCGATAGCCGCATTGAGCGCATCACCCACACAGTCGGCCAGCCGGAGAAGCAGCCATAGAGCCCCAATGACGGCAAACGGCGACAGCACCCATCCCAGGCACACCAGATCGTCCACCAGGACCTGAAGGGCAGTCCTCTTCTCCTCCAACGTGAGGATCAGCGAAATGACAGGTGTCATGGAGCGCTCACCTCCTGAGCATAGCTGCGGTGCTGCAATCGGTCAGCCTTCGGGGATGTGTCCGCCGCCCGAGGGACGCCCTCGCCAGATGCCGTGGGTACGCCTCACGCGCGCCAGCCGGGAATCGGGTGCCGCGGTGCCACCTTGCCCCTGACGGCGTCGCTCAAGAGCGTCGCCCAAGGCGTCGTCCAGCTTCGAGAGCAGCCGTCGCATGAGCAGCAGGGCCGCGAGGCCGCCGACCACCAGCAGGCATGCCAGCCTGACGGCCTCTATGGCGCCTCTCCCTTCGGCGGGCAGATCGAGTGCCGTGTCCAGAACCATGGAGTAGACGAAGGACGAGCTCACCATAGGTCATCCCCCTCGTTGCGCGGGCCCGGCGCGATCCGGTCGCGCAACCTACCCGATGTCCCGGCCCACGCTCGGGTTGGGCGCAAGCCCGCGATGCCCGGCCAGGCAGGTCGCCGCTTTGCCTGTGTCGAAACCCCGCTGCAATCCCCCGGGAACGGAGTGTCTCCTGATGGCCCAGGACATGGAGCAGCTCTATGCCGAGAGGCTGAAGCGCTACACGACGGCAATGCGCAACGAGAAGCCGGACCGCATACCCATCCGGCCGTTCGTCGCGGAGTTCACGGCCCAGTACGCCGGCTTCACGCCTCAGGAAGTGACCCACGACTACACGAAGGCCTTCGACGCAGCCTGCAAGTGCGCCGCCGATTTCGACTGGGACGCCGTCGTCGCGAACATGGTCTACGTCTGGACCGGGCTCACCGAGGCCATCGGCCTGCGTTACTACGGCGTGCCCGGCATCACGGTGGACCCGAAGCACACGTTCCAGTATCTCGAACCGCCCGAGGGCGAGGCGTTCATGGGGGAGGACGAGTACGACGCGCTCGCCGCCGATCCGACCGGGTTCCTGCTCAACGTCTGGCTGCCTCGTGTGTCTCGCGACGTCTGCGCCCCTGGTGAGCCGGCGACGATGCGGAACAACCTGTCGTTCCTCAAGGGCGGCATGGCGATGATGCAGTACTTCGCCGGGTTTGGGACACAGGTCCAGCGGCTCAGGGAGGAGTCCGGCACCGTCTCCGCCATCGCGGGCATCCTCAAAGCTCCCCTCGACATTATCGCCGACAAGCTCCGGGGCTACGTCGGTCTCACCATGGACCTCTTCGAGCGACCGGAGAAGGTGCTGAAGGCCTGCGAGGCGCTCATGCCACACCTCACCCACGTCGCCCTCTCCGGAGCCGACCCGAGCAAGAGCGTGCCCATCTCCATCTGGATGCACCGCGGCGGGGTGCCCTTCGTCTCGATGGAGCAGTTCAAGCGGTTCTACTGGCCCACGCTCAAGCCCATCATCGAGGAGATCATCTCCCGCGGGCACCAGGTGCTGTTCTACGCCGAGGGCGACTGGACCGCGCACCTCGACTCGTTCGCCGAGCTGCCGGATGCGAGCATCATCTACCACGTCGACCAGGGAGACATCTTCGAGACGCACACGCGAATCGGCCACAAGTTCTGCCTGAGTGGCGGCATCCCGAACTTCCTGTTGTCATACGGCACGCCGGACCAGGTGCGCGAGCACTGCAGGAAGGTTATCGACGAGGTGGCTCGCGACGGCGGGTACGTGATGGACGCCAGCGCCATCGTGATGGACGCGAAGGTCGAGAACATGCGCGCGATGACCGAGTTCACGCGCGAATACGGAGTCTACTGAGGAGGGGTACCCGTGCCCGAAGAGAAGCCCGACGTCCGCCCGCCCGGGACCTGCATCCCCTGGCAAGAGAAGCTCAAGGAGTTGCCGGAGATCAAGGGGGATGCTGAACTGGTGAAGCGCATCTGGGAGGACACGGATGCGCTGGGCTACGTGTACATCTGGCAGTGCCTGCTGTCGTTCTGAGCGGCGTGTCCTTGCCGGGCTGCGCCCCTCACCCCAGCCCTCTCCCAATGGGAGAGGGGGCTCCCACCTCTCCCCTCGGGAGAGGGCGGCGGCGACGGACGAAGTCCGGAGATGCCGGGTGAGGGAGCAGCCTTCTGGTCGCTGCATCGCCGAAATGGGAGGCAGACCGTGAAAGTCGTCGCGTTCAACGGAAGTGCGCGCAAGGATGGCAACACCGCGATCCTCGTCCGCCGCGCGTTCGCTGCACTCGAAGCTGAGGGAGTGGAGACCGAGCTGGTCCAGCTCTCGGGCAACGTCATCCCCGGCTGCCGCGCCTGCTACTCGTGCTTCGACAGGCAAGATCGGCGGTGCGCCTTCTCGGACGACATGGTGAACGTGTGCATCGAGAAGATGGTTGGAGCGGACGGCATCATCCTCGCGTCGCCCACCTACTTCGCGGACGTCTCGTCCGAGATGAAGGCCCTCATCGACCGTTGCGGGCTCGTGGGCCGGGCGAACGACGATCTCTACCAGCGTAAGGTGGGCGCCGCTGTGGTCGCGGTACGCCGAGGAGGCGCGATCCATGCTTTCGATACGATGAACCACTTCTTCCTCATCAGCCAGATGATCGTCGTGGGGTCGCGGTATTGGAACATGGGCATCGGCCGTGAGATCGGCGATGTCGAGGGCGACGACGAGGGGCTGGAGACGATGGACGCGCTCGGGCGGAACGTGGCGTGGCTGCTGAAGAAGCTCGCGGTCGCGCCAACGGATACGGCGCTGCACGAAGGGACCGGATGACATGGCCCAGCTCGCAATCCACGGCGGGACGCCGGTGCGGACGGCACCGTATCCCGGTTGGCCCGTGTTCGACGAGACCGAAGTGCAGCGCGTCACCGAGGTGCTGCGCAGCGGCGCCTGGTGGTACGGGGAGAACGTGGCTCGGTTCGAGGAGGAGTACGCGGCGTTCCAGGGCGCACGGTATGGGGTGACGTGCACGAACGGCACCGCGGCCCTCGAGATCGCGCTGCAGGCGTGCCGGGTCTCGCAGGGCGATGAAGTGATCGTCCCGCCCTACACGTTCATCGCCACCGCCAGCGCGGTGGTCCGCACAGGCGGCACGCCGGTCTTCGCCGACATCGAGCTGGAGACAGCGAACCTGGATATCGAGGACGTGGAGGCGAAACTGACCGATCGCACCAAGGCCGTCCTCCCCGTCCACTTCGCCGGCCTGCCCGTGGACATGGACGCCTACAACGCTCTCGGCCGCGAGAAGGGCCTGGCGATCATCGAGGACGCCTGCCATAGCTGGGGCACACAGTGGAAGGGGAAGGGCGCCGGCGCCCTCGGTCAGTGCGGCGCCTTCAGCTTCCAGATGAGCAAGAACATCACCGCGGGCGAGGGCGGGATCATGCTCACCGATGACGAGGGCATCGCAGACGCCGCCCGGAGCGTCACGAACTGCGGCCGCTGCAAGAGCGGCGGCTGGTACGAGCATACGCTCATCGGCACGAACCTGCGGATGACCGAGATCCAGGCGGCGATACTCCGGGTGCAGCTCACTCGCCTCGAGGAGCAGACGATCCGCCGCGAGGAGAACGCCCGACGGCTGGATGCGCGCGTGCGCGGGATTCCTGGGATCCGCATCATCGACTGGGTCGACCCGCGGATCACTCGACGCAGTTACCACATGTACTCGTTCCGCTTCACCGCCGAGGAGTGGCCGGGCGTGAGTCGTGACCGGTTCGTTGCCGCGATGCAGGCGGAGGGCGTCCCGGTGGGCGCGGGATACCCCTATCCGCTCTACAAGAACCCCGTTTTCCAGCGGCCCGAGCTGGGGCGCGACTACTCGGATGTCTCCTGCCCCAACGCCGAGCGGATGTGCCAGGAGGCCTGCTGGATCATGCACCCGGCACTCCTGGGCTCACCCGAGGACACCGACGACATCGCCCGCGCCATGGAGAAGGTGCGCGATAGCGCGCAGGCGCTCGCGGAGTAGGTGAATGGCGCACGACCGACCGAACTTCGTGATCTTCTACACAGACGACCAGGGCTACGGGGATCTCTCGTGCATGGGGGCGACGGATCTCAGGACGCCGCACATCGACCGCATCGCTCGGCGCGGCGCGCGCTTCACGAACTGGTACTCGAACTCGCCAGTCTGCTCTCCCTCGCGCGCCTCCGTCCTCACGGGGCGCTACCCTTGCCATGCGGGTGTGAGGTCGATCCTCGCCGGGCACCGGCGGGCCACGGGCCTGCCGCAGAGCACGCCCACGATCGCCACAGCGCTCCGCGACCTTGGGTACCGCACCGCCATGTTCGGAAAGTGGCACCTAGGCGTGGCCGAGGAGTCCATGCCTCACAACCACGGGTTCGACGAGTGGTTCGGTTTCCTGGCGGGCTGCATCGACTACTTCTCCCACATCTTCTACTGGGGCCAGGGCCCGGGCCACGACCCGGTGCACGATCTGTGGCAAGACGGCCGGGAGGTGTGGGAGGACGGGTTCTACTTCACCGAGATGATCACCGAGCACGCGATCGACTACCTTGTGCGCACCAACAACGATGGCCGCCCGTTCTTCCTGTACATCCCCTACAACGCGCCGCACTACCCCATGCACGCGCCGGCGAAGTACGTGGAGCGCTTCCACGGGTTGCCGTGGGAGCGGCAGGTCATGGCGGCGATGCTCAGCGCTGTTGATGACAGTGTGGGCGATATCCTCGAGGAGATCGAGGACCAGGGCCGGCTCGACAACACGCTCGTGTTCTACCAGAGCGACAACGGCCCGTCTCGCGAGACGCGGAACTGGCTCGATGACACACGCGACCCGTACTACGGCGGGACGGCCGGGCCTCTGAAGGGCCACAAGTTCAGCCTCTTCGATGGCGGGATCCAGATGCCGGCGGCGATGAGTTGGCCGAAGGCCATCCCTGCCGGCCAGGTGGTCCACGAGATGGGTGCCGCGATGGACATCTTCCCGACATTCCTCAAAGCCACCGGCGGCGATCTGACGCGCTACGAGCTGGACGGGCTTGACGTCCTGCCCATGGTCGCGGACGGAGCCCCGACACCCCACGAACGCCTGTTCTGGGAGATGGGCGATCAGACGGCAGTCCGCCGGGGCAAGTGGAAGCTCGTTCTCAACGGCCAACTGGTGGAGGGACGGCCGCCCGAGGACGCCGTCTTCCTCGCAGACCTGGATGCAGACATGGGCGAACGGGCGAACCTCTCCGAGGACCTACCGGAGATCTCCAACGACCTCCGGTCCGCTGCCGAAGCTTGGCGCGCCGAGATCGAGGAGCACTGGACAACACACTTCGCGAACGCCGGCGTCGGGCTGGCGTAAGCCCGCACGGCGCCTTGGGAGGGCGGACGCCTCGTCCGCCGGTCGGCCGCAGGCCGACGCGCCTGCCCATGCCGGCCGCGCGAGTTCCCAGCGCCCCCCGAACGGGTTACCATGATGGGGAGGAGGCCCACCGTGAAGACACTGCATCTCGACTGCTCCGCCGGGGTTTCCGGCGACATGATCCTCGGGGCGCTCGCGGACCTCGGTGTAGACATGAGCGACCTCGCGGCGCGCCTGCGACACGCACTAAAGGTCGAGTTTGCCCTCGAGTGCGAGACCGTCACCGACTGCGGCATCGCGGCCCGGCACATTCGCATCGTCCTCCCCGAGCAGGACCACGAGCACGACCATCATGACCATCTGTCATACACCGAGATCCGGGACCTGGTCGCGAGTGGGGATCTGCCCGAGCGCGCCCGGCAGCGCTCGCTCGACGTGCTGCTCAGGATCGCGGAAGCCGAAGCGACGGTACATGGTACCAGCGTGGACGAAGTCCATTTCCACGAGCTTGGCGGGATCGACACCGTCGTCGACATCTGCGGCGCGATGCTGGCGCTCGAGGAGCTGGGGATAGACCGATGCACTGCCAGCCGTCTCCCCATCAGCCACGGCTTCGTCCGGTGCGCCCATGGGACACTGCCGGTGCCCGCTCCTGCGGTGATGGAGCTCCTCAAGGGGCTGCCCGTGTTCGATCTTGATGTCGAGGGCGAGACGGTTACGCCCACGGGCGCGGGCATCGTCCGGGGCCTGTGTGAGACCATCGGACGACTGCCGGAGATGACCCTCGAGCGGGTCGGGTACGGAGCAGGCACGCGACGAGGGAAGACGGTGCCCAATGTGGTGCGTGTGTTCCTCGGTACGACGGGGGCCGACACGCCGGCAGAGTCCGTCATCGAGATCCAGGCGAACGTGGACGACACCACTCCCGAGGTGTGCGGCTACCTCGTGGAGCGTCTCCTCACGGCTGGGGCACTCGATGTGTTCTTCATCCCGATCCAGATGAAGAAGAACCGCCCGGCGACCATGGTGACCGTTCTGTCGTCTCCTGAGCTCGCGCAGGACCTGGTGCAGGTCATCTTCGAGGAGACAACCACGCTGGGGGTGCGCATGGGCACGCTCTCTCGGCAGGTGCTTCCCCGTACCACGCACCGCGTACCGGTGGGCGGAGGCGAGGTGAGGATCAAGGTCGCGCATCTGCCCGACGGCAGCGAACGCGCCGCCCCGGAGTTTGACGACTGCGCCGAGCTGGCGCGGAGGGTGAGGAAGCCGCTGCTCGCCATCCAGCAGGAGGCCCTGCGAGCCTACCAGGAAAGCGCTGAGGACTAGGTGGTCATCTGCGGGGTCGATCCGGGACTGAACATCACGGGCTACGGCGTGATCCGCGCGGAGGGCCTGCACGTCGAGCTATGTGAGGGCGGCGCCGTCCGGCCCAAGGGGCGGCGGCCGCTGGAACAGCGGCTCGGCGACCTGTACCGGGGGATGTGCGAAGTGCTGGCCGACTGCTCGCCGGGCGTCATCGCTGTGGAGGAGCTCTACTCCACATACGAGCACCCTCGCACGGCCATCCTCATGGGCCATGCGCGCGGAGTCGTCTACCTCGCAGCCGCGGAGGCCGGGATCCCCGTGGTGGGGTACACTGCGACGACCGTGAAGAAGGCGCTGACGGGCTCCGGGCACGCCACCAAAGCGCAGATGCAGGCGATGGTCCAGCGGGCTCTGGACCTTTGCGAGCCGCCAGAGCCCCCCGATGTCGCCGACGCCCTGGCCCTGGCGATCTGCCATGCCAACTCCCTCCGGCATGGATTGCCGGACTGGATGCGCCGGTGAGACGAATGGAAGGGTCGGAGAGGGTCGGGTGAGATGATCGACTTCGTGCGGGGCGCGCTCGCGAAGGTACATGACGAGGGCGTCGTCCTGGACGTGGGCGGGATCGGCTACGATGTGGCCACGCCGCCGATCGTCCTGGACGACCTTCGGAACCTGGACCCCGGCACCGAGGTGACCCTGGTGACGCACCACTACCTCCAGATGGACCAGTCCAAGGGAATACCCGTGCTGGTCGGCTTCCGCACGGAGGAAGAGCGGGAGTTCTGCCTGGCACTGGCGGCGGTGGTCGGCCCCAAGAGCGCGCTCAGGTCGCTCGCCGCCCCCATCTCGCACATCGCCCAGAGCATCGAGCTGGGGGACCCGCGGTTCCTGAAGTCCCTCCCGGGGATCGGGCCACAGAAGGCGAGGGAGATCATCGCGAGGCTCCAGGGCAAGGTCGGGCGGTATGTCGGCTTCGAGATCGAGCCGCTGACGCAGGTCACGGCGTCTGCTGCCGGCCGGGGAGACTTCGTCTCGGAGGCCATCGAGGCGCTCATTAGCCTGGACTACAAGCGGCCCGAGGCGGTGCAGATGGTGAACCACGCGCTGGTGGCCAATGCCAACCTGTCCAACGTGGAAGAGGTCTTGCAGCAGGTGTTCAGCCGGTAGGCCGTAGGAGAGCAACATGAGCCGCGAACGCACGGTATCCCCCAAAGCGCGCCCCGAGGACGAGGGCCTCCCCAACGTCCTCCGGCCGACCTCGCTCGATGACTTCCCCGGCCAGGTGAAGGCCATCGGGAACCTCCGCGTCGCCCTCGAAGCATCTCGCCGACGTGGGGAACCGCTGGAGCATGTTCTTCTCTCCGGGCCGCCCGGGCTCGGGAAGACCAGCCTCGCCCACATCATCGCGAAGGAGATGGACTCGCGGATCACCACAACAGCCGGTCCATCTATCGAACGCCCCGGTGACCTCGTCGGGATCCTGACCAATCTGACTGTCGGCGATGTGCTGTTCATCGATGAGATCCACCGCATCTCCCGCGTGGTCGAGGAGAAGCTCTACAGCGCTATGGAGGACTTCCGTATCGACATCATCATCGACAAGGGCCCCTACGCGAAGACGATCTCCATGCCGCTCAAGCGGTTCACGTTGGTCGGCGCCACCACGCGCACGGGGCTGCTGACGGCGCCGCTCCGCGACCGCTTCGGGATCCACTACCACCTGGACTTCTACACTGTGGAGGAGCTGACCGACATCCTCGAGCGCTCCGGACGGCTGCTGGGCATCGTCATGGACGCGGACGGCGCCCGCGAGATCGCCCGGCGCTGCCGAGGCACCGCGCGGATCGCGAACCGCCTGCTCCGCCGCGTCCGCGATCACGCTGACGTTCAGGGCGATGGCACGGTGAGTGCTGTGATCGCCAACGAGGCGCTGCTGCAGCAGGGCGTGGACGAGGAGGGGCTGGACGAGTTGGACCGGCGCTTCCTACGCATCATCATCGAGTTCTACAAGGGCGGTCCGGTCGGCATCGAAGCCATCGGGGCTCACCTCAGCGAAGAGACGGACACGCTGATCGACGTGGTGGAGCCCTACCTCCTCAAGATCGGCTTCGTCACTCGCACCCCCAGCGGCCGCTGCGCCACTGAGAAGGCCTACGCCCACCTCAACCACACCCCCTTCCCCGGAGGCGACCAGGCGAGCTTGTTCTGAACCGCGACACCAGGGGACAACACGCGTTCGGGAGCGCGGACGGAGTCGTCCGTTGCTCCACACTGACGGGAATGTCTGCTACCAGCGTGTCATCCGCGTCGGGGGCAGAGGCGTATCACACGTGGAGACGCTCCGCGGAAGACGGCCCGTAGCGTGGCCTCGTCGAGCGGGGGACCGCCCACCGGCAGTCCGCCACCGACAAGACGCCGTGCCCTACGGCTCACGAGTGCTCCCGCATGGGAGGTGGCACCATGATGCCCCGGCGTACCACATACGCCCTCGCGCTCGCCCTGTTCCTGTCTCTTGCTGTTCCGCAGGTTGCGCCCCATGCCTGGCACCTCGTACAGACGGCACGGCTCGAGCGAGGTCTGCGGTCCCCCGATCGGGCTGAGAGATGTATTGCCATCGTGGACGCACCCGAGTATGGGCCGGAGTGGATGCCGGAGTTGGTCCGCATTCTCCGCGAGGACGATGACCCGCTCATGCGTATGAACGCCGCGCACGCGCTCGGCCGCTTCGAACAGCCCTCCGCGGAGGCCATGGCTGCCCTGGCGGATGCGACGCACGAGGGCAGTCGCTGTGCGATGCCCGCGGCTCTCCAGGCGCTCAGTACCCTCGGCCCGGCTGCCGTGGAGGCCGTCCCAGCGATAGCTGCCCACCTTGACGACTCTTCGGCTCCCCTGCGTGCACTCGCGCTGTCGACACTCGCTCGGGTCAGAGGGGAAGCGGCTGTGCCCGATCTCCTGCGATACCTTCGCGACGAGAGCCCGTTAGTGCGCACTACGGCCATCTCGCGGCTGCGGGATGTCGGTTGGCAGAGGGGCACCGTCGAGCTAGCCGTGAAGGCGTGCCTGGCGGACGAGTCGCCCGAGGTCCGCGACAGGGCGGCTCGGGCGCTGGGGCTGCCAGACGCCCGTCCGGTCTGGCGTACGCCCCCTATCGCGCCGACCGCCTCGCGGGACCCACGAGCCGGCTAGCCGAGGGCTCGACGCCTATGCCTTCCGCCGGGCCACGCACGTCATCGCTTCGCCCTGCAGCGGACCAGCCGTCCGCCCTCTCACGGTCGGCCAACGTCGATGCGGGCCGCGGCCTCAGTGCACCAGTGCGTCAGATGGTGCAGCCCTTCTGGCCGCACTCTTCCTCAATGATGCGGTAGAGACACTCGCAGCCGCAGCAGGAGAGAGTTCCGGTTAGCAGGCAGGCCAGCACGAGGAGCGTCACAAGCCGGCTCCACAGTCGATTGCGGCAGTCGGAGCTCTTACTGCGAAGGCTCTCGATACGAAGGCGCACCGGCCTCACCCCCATGGCCCATCATTGTACTCCGGCATCCCGTTCGCCGTCACAATCCCTACTTGAACCCTGTCAGCGCGATGCCCTGGATGAAGGTGCGCTGGGCGAGGAAGAACACGATGACCAGCGGCGCGACGACCAGCGTCGAGGCGGCCATCAGCAGGTTCCACGGGGTCCCGCCATGTTGGCTCTGGTAGAACTGCAGGCCGAGCGAGAGGGTGAACATCTTCTGCTGGGTGAGGTAGATGAGCGGGCCGAGGAAGTCGTTCCACGTGTACATGAAGTGGAAAAGCGCGACGACCGCCAGCGCGGGTTTCGAGAGGGGCAAGATGACGTTGCGGAAGATGCCGAACTCCGAGCAGCCGTCGATCCGAGCGGCGTCCGACAGCTCCTGGGGGATCGTGCGGAAGAACTGCCGGAGCAGGAAGATGTTGAACGCCCCACCGAACCATGCCGGCACCCACAGCGGCTTGTAGGACCCCACCCAGTGCAGCTCGCGGAAGATCGAGAAGATCGGCACCATGATGACCGGGAAGGGCACCATCATCGTCGCGAGCGTCAGGGCGAAGAGCACCTCGCGCCCGCGGAACGGCACTCGCGCGAACCCGTAGGCCACGAGCGCGTTCGAGATGACCGTCCCCGTCACGCCGAGCACGACGATGTAGAGCGTGTTCAGCGCGTACCGCGCGAACGGAGGAACGGGGTCCTCCTCCGGCTTCCAGCGATCGGGGTCCACGATTGCGGTCTTGTAGTTCTCGAACATCACCCGGGAAGGCACCCACTTGGGCGGCATCGCCATCGTCTCCTCGATGGGCTTGAGCGATGTGGAGATCATCCACAGCAGCGGGCCGAGGAATGTCAACCCCAGCATGAAGAGAACGAAGAACACCAGCGCCTTACCGAGAGGAGTGCGGAGCTGCATCAGTCACTCCCCCCGTAG